>SDBT01000770.1_pt1 | contig 52684 bp, 51 predicted proteins | sample 2277101 | NCBI WGS metagenome assembly SDBT01 (sample SAMN10404973, study PRJNA504765) | marine sediment metagenome | isolation source: marine sediment core GS10_PC15, 103 cmbsf | place: Arctic Ocean: Southern Knipovich Ridge | collected 2010
GGCGCCTCTAGTGTACCGGTTATCTGACAAGGTATCGCCGGGCAGCCACGCGCCAACGGATAAGTGCTGAAAGCATCTAAGCACGAAGCCGGACCCGAAAATAGTCAGCCAATCTCGTGTAATTAGGGTTATGATGTATTTAGTATATTTATGTTGATGGGATTGATAAGGCAAGCCTGTGAAGCGCCGGATATCAATCTGGTCATATCTGTGTATGTTGTATATAATGTATGGGTATACAGGTATAAGGCATCATAACATGAATGGACAAACGCTGAATAACGAGATCAGGGCGCGGTGACGCGAACTGAGTATGCGAGACGAGTGCCCCCGTAAAAGACGGGCTTGGTGAGATAGGGGTGTACGTAGGGAGCTTTCGGGCGACCTATTCAGCCCGCTATTCTCAAACGCACGAGTGTGTGGTGTTGAAAGAGGAGTACAAGGTTCAGGCTTAGAGTCTGAGGGTTGTATGATGGGTTATGGTAAGGTTAGTTTTTGATGATATGAGAAGGAAAGGGAGTATGTTCATGAGCAGAGATTTTTCATTTCTTTTTATTTTTCCGACAATTTAATGAAGAAAGTTAAAGAACTAATTCCATCATTTAAACGAAGATTAATCCATAATGAGCAAGATGAAGAAATAAAGAGTTGGGATGCTGAATTTATTATAAAATCTTCTTCTAAAGACGCGTTATCATTAAGAGAAAATTGTACATTAGCTGCTGGTCAAACTACGTTAGCAGCAGAAACATTAAGGTTAGGAACGTGTTCATTAGGTTATATTAATACTTTTTTTAATATATTCAGATCAGTTTCTAAGGTCCTAAAGATACCAGTTAAGCATTGTGTTGGATATACATTAGCAATCGGGTAGCTTAAAGCATATAACTTTGGAATCTACGCCCGGAAACTTCTTAAAATTAAATGGATATAAAGAAAATTTTCTCATTTTTTTACTTTTTGGCAAAATAGAGGATGGTAGACCGGTGTAGTGAATTACTGGATAGTTTGAGATGTGAAGGTTTTGTAACCAGTATCTAAATAAAAAAATTATAATAATTTTTTAATAAAGATATAAAAAAGATAAAAAGATGGGATAATTAAAAATATAAGGATGGGTTATAAATTGAAGTTAACAAAGTATAATCCTAAAAATAAAAAACAATTACAATTTGATAGGAGTGGAAGTAGTGATAGAAAACAAAATCACTAACCAATTAGAAACAATATTAAATGATTTTTTAAACAAACTAAAAACGAAAATGGATGAGATTTTAGCTACTACAGCAGAACCAAAAATCTCAGAGCTTCAAAATCGCTTAGAAATTATGAGTATGGAGTTAAATAAAGCCGATGTTGAGATTGAACGATTAAATTTAGAAAATGAATTGCTAAAAGAACGAGTTGAAGGGGGTTTAGGCATAGATGTTTTACACTTTAGCAAATTTAAAATCACCAAATCAGAATTTATAAAGACAATGTGGGAGATTTTAGACAATACTCAACATAATGTCATGATCGTTGTTCCTTTCATCTCAGATCTCGAAGTTCTTGAAGTATTTAAAATGAGTTCGAGTGTTAATATAAGGATTGCTTGTTCAATCGATCCTGCAAGTGAAGAACATCTTGAGTTATTAAAAAAATATACCAATATTAACCAAATTAAGATAAGAAATTATCCGGGAGAGGATCGGTATATAATTCTTCGGGATGGCGAAGACTTGTTATTTGTTGCGGTGGGAGAAGATAAAAGTACTTATTTAATGCTTCATACGAAAGATACAGCACATCTTGCGATATTTAATAGTTTAGCTATGGATGCTTGGTTAAGGAGTAGGGAGTTTTAGAAAACATTCTTCTTTTATTTTTATATCTTTTAATATTTTTAATCAATATTTTATAGTGTTATCAACAAATATAATTAACACTGAGGTATTTTATAACCTGATTTATTATGGAATATACTACACTTGGACGGACTGGATTGAGGGTAAGTATAATGGGAATAGGTTGCGGAGGGCCAAGTCGTTTAGGGATAAGTACAGGGAGTAGTGAAGAAGAATCTATTGCTATAATTAAGCATGCGTTAGCATCTGGGATCAATTTTATTGATACAGCAGAATTCTATAAAACTGAGAAAATTGTAGGAAAAGCTGTAAAAGGATTTGACCGTGAAAAACTAGTGCTCTCCACCAAAAAATCGACATGGAAAAATGTAGGTTCAGAAAGTGTACAAAAGAGCCTTAAACAGAGTCTTAAAAATCTTGGTACTGATTATATTGATATATATCATCTTCATGGGGTAATCTTACAAGATTACGATTATCTAACATCTGAAATTGTTCCAATACTCCATGACATGCGTGATCAAGGTAAAATACGTTTTATAGGAATCACTGAACGATTTAATCAAGATCAACAACATTCTATGCTACAACGGGCATTACAAGATGATTTCTGGGATGTAATGATGGTAGGGTTTAATATCTTGAACCAATCTGCTCGTGATCGTGTTATAGCAAAAGCCTTAGAAAAAAATATTGGTATTTTAGTAATGTTTGCTGTTCGACTCGCCCTTAGCAGACCTAAACGACTTAAGGAATGTATTAAGGAATTAATTCAAAAGAAGCAAATTAATCCTTCTGAGATTAATATGAATAATCCTCTCGGGTTCCTCATCCACGAAGAAGGTGCAATGAGTTTAGTTGATGCTGCATATCGATTTTGCCGTTATGAGCTTGGTACAGATGTGATTCTTTCTGGTACAGGAAATCTTGATCATTTAAAAGCGAATATTAAATCTCTTTTACGATCCCCGCTTCCACAGGAGGATTTACTAGAGCTTAGGAAGATTTTTAAGGATGTTGATTCTATTACAGGAGAATGAAATCTTTGATTTATGAGTATGAATATCCAATCAAGAACATAAGGTTTAAATTAAGTTTTATCATAAAGAAGATAAAAAATGACACGAAAATTATATTGGGAAACTCCTTATGATAAACAATTTACTGCTAAAGTAGTTTCAATTCAGACTGAAGGTATTATCCTTAATCAAACATTATTCTACCCTTATGGGGGGAATCAATTAAGTGATCAAGGGATAATAAGAATTAAAGATGTTGATTTTAGCATTAAACATGTATCAAAAGAAGATAATAAAATAATTCATCATGTTGCACCTAATTTTCAAAATAAAGTCAAAATGGGAGAAGAAGTTGTCGGGCAAATTGATTGGAAGCGTAGATATGGCTTAATGAAATCTCATACTTCGCAACATATTTTTTCAGCTGTTATTAAAAATAAATATGATATCGATACAATTAGAGCTACCCTTAATTTTGAAGATGTCTCCCTTTCAATTTCCCGAGTTTTAAGTTATGAACAATTAAAATCAGTATTACAAGAAATTAACGAAATATGCTGCTTTAATAATCTAAAAATTAATGGAAAAATTCTTGCACACAAAGAAATTGGACCACTTAGAGATTTAATCAGAGGAAACATTCCAAATGAAAGTCAAATTCGCATAGTAGAAATTGAAGATTTAGATATGGTGTGTTGTGGTGGGACTCATGTTAAAAATTCAACTGAAATTGGAAGTTTATTCATTCACGACTTTAAAAAAGGTAAAGAAATTAAATATTATATCGGTGCTAACTGTTTAAATATGTTAACAAATATAAATGTGGATCTCCTACATATTTCCAATTCATTGAATGTCTCTATTAGTAAGATTAGAGTAAAAAATAACAAAAATAATGATTTAATTTCAAATCTACAAGATAAAAATAAAATTCTTGCATTGAAAACTTTAAAGTTAATTGCTAAAAATCCGATTAATACTATAAATGGTGTTTTAATTTTTATCATAGAGTTTGATATGGATTATAAGATAATATCAAAGAATATGCACCTATTTCCATTAAAAACTGTTTTAGTTATTAAAATGACACCAAAAAAATTTAGAATTATTTCAAAAATTCAAGCTGTCAATGCTAATAATATAATGCAAGTTTTTATAAAAAAATTTGGTGGAAAAGGTGGAGGTAATTCAAGTTCTGCCCAAGGTACTTTTAATATAGAGCCAGAAGATATTATATCAGATTTAAAGGAAATTTTATCTAAAAATTAAATACAGAAGTTAGATTATTCCTGATTTGTTCTTAGTAAATATTTTCAAACCTCCCAAAACCTTTCACTTTCAGACATACATCAAATTTCTCGCTTCTGATAAGAATTCACTTCCCACTGGTAATGTAGAAGAATTTCTACTGATCTATATTTAATTTTTTTTTATTGAAATTGTTAATTTCATTCTCATCCTCTTTAGGTAACACGTGAATATATCCATGAAAAATTACAAACGACTCTTTTTTTCCGTTATATTGATCCATTTCAGGCATAATAATAGTAATTGTTAGATAATTTAAGAAAAAAAACAGAGTATGAATTTAGTATTTTTGTTGAAATTGATAAGTTTCAAAAAATCATTAATATCAAAATGGATTTAAAAGCAAAAAATCTGAAATGATAATATTGTGAAGAAATTAACATAAAATTATGTAGGTAAAAACGCTCTAGATTCTGATTTTCCTAGTTAATATGATTCAAAAGTTTTTTTTTCTGTGAACATTTCTTTTGTCCTATGGGAAACTTACAAAAAAAAAAATCTGAAAAAGATATAGTGAGTTTAACCACAAAACCAAATACAATAATATCTTTAAAAAGCGATTTTAAAGCACTTGGTGTAAAATCTGGAGCAATTATCATAGTGCATGGTTCATTAAGTGAAATAGGTTGGACTGTTGGTGGACCTGTTTCTGTAATAAAAGCATTAATGCAAGTTCTTACTCCAGAGGGTACATTAGTTATGCCAACATTTTCTGGCGAAAATACAGATCCATCTCATTGGGAAAATCCTCCTGTACCTAAAAGCTGGTGGAAAATAATTCGAAATGAAATGCCTGCTTTTCATCCTGAAATAACCCCTACACGTGGTATGGGTGTAATCGTTGAAACTTTTAGAAAATGGCCTAAAGTTATACGAAGTAGTCATCCTGTATCATCATTCGCGGCTTGGGGGAAATATTCAAAATTTATTATTAAAGATCATGAATTAACAGTAGATTTAGGGGAAGATTCTCCTCTCGCACGGATTTATGATCTAGATGGAAAAGTTTTATTGGTAGGAGTTAGCCATGCTAATAATACATCATTACATCTTGCTGAATATAGAAGCGTTTACTCTGGAAAACAATATTATCCAAATGGTACTGCCATGTTAATAAATAATAAAAGAAAATGGAAAGTATGGGAAGAATTAAACCATAATAGTGATGATTTTAAACAACTTGGTATTGATTTTGAATCCATTATCAACTATGTTCCTGGTAAAGTCGGTTTAACGAAATCACGATTAATTTCACAACGAAATATCATTGATTTTGCGGTAGAGTGGTTTAAGAAAAACCGAAAATTTTAAAAATATTTAAAAAAAGAAAAAAACAAAACTAATATTAGACTCCTTAGTATTTCCCAGACTACGAATATTAATGGATATATAATGTTAATAGATATTATGTAATTTTTTCTGTAGATAAAAGATAACATTAAATTCAAATATAGAAAGATATTAAGTATGGAAGAATTAAAAAATTTCCTATATAAAAGAATACCATATTATTCAACTCTAGGTCTAGAATTACAAGAAATTGGTAATGGAATCGCCATTTTTGAAATTTTAATGAGAGAGGAATTAACTCAGAATGGAATGATTCATGGGGGTGTTTTAGCTTCTCTTGTAGATTCTTCTTGTGCATGTGCTGCGTTTTCTTTGATTTTTCCAGAGGGATATATAACAACTATAAATTTGCAGGTTGAATTTCTGAAACCCGTTTCAAGTGGACGTCTGAAGGCAAAAGCAAAATGTATAAAAAGTGGAAAAACCATTTTTTTTTGTAAAGCAAAAGTATGGAATGAGCATGATGAGCTTATTTGTACAGGAAGTTCGCAGGTTCTTAGAATAAAATAAAATTAAATGATTTTCTTATAAAATTTATTAAAGCACATCGTAATATTTTGCAAATCATAATAAAAATGAATAATAGAAAAGGTACTTAAAAAATAATTATGAATAATACAAAAGAAAAGTAATTATTCAAAACCATTTTAGTAATTCCCAAATATATTCTATCGTTGAAACAGCAATTCTAAAGAAATCTAAAGTAGGAAGTGGCGAAACTGAGCAAAAAAACGGTAAAAATCGTCGTTTCTGGAGATGGGGGTGTAGGGAAAACTTCATTTCTCAACCGGTTAATTAATGATAATTTCAATGAGAATAGTGAATTGACTAAAGGTGTTGATTTTTATTCCAAGACACGTTTGATTAATGGAAATGAGTATAATTTTATATTATGGGATTTTGCTGGTCAACATCAATTTAAACAATTATTGAATGATTTTTTTGATGGATCAATAGCAGCCTATATTCTATTTGATTTAACTAGATTTAATACTCTTGAAAACATTGAATCGTGGATAAAAAAATTAAATGATTGTGGAAAGATCTTTATTTTTATCTTAGGTACAAAAAGTGATATAATCGATCCAAGTGATTGCAAAATGTTTGATGATCTCATTTCAGATATCAGAATGAAAAACAATAATATTATGGATTATTTAAAAATATCATCAAAAACAGGTTATAATGTTAAAAAAGCATTTGATATACTCTTAGAAAAAATATCTTAGAAAAAGTAAAGGATTTGTTTTAATGATTGTATTATACTTTTACAACCCATCCAAATTTATCTTCAATTTCTAAACGTTGAATTCCAGTCAATATTTTATATAATTTTTTAGTTACTTTTCCGGGTTCTCTGTTATTAAATATCCTTTTTTTACCTTCTAAATCAACTGATGCAATGGGTGTAATAACTGCTGCAGTACCAGTGCAAAATGCTTCAGTACAAGAATCATCAAATAGTTCTTTATAGGAGACATCTCTTTCCTCAACTTCAATTCCTAAGTTTTCTGAAGCGAGTTTTAAAACAGATTGTCTTGTAATCCCTTCTAAAATCGTCCCCGTTTTTCGTGGAGTTATAAGTTTATTGTTTATAACACCAAAAAAGTTTGCTGTACCTACTTCTTCAATGTATTCTTTTTGAATAGCATCTAGATATAAAATTTGAACAAATCCCTTAGCTTTCGTTTCTTTTGTTGGTAACATTGTTCCTGCGTAATTACAACATGTCTTAGCAGAACCAGTTCCTCCTGGAGCGGCTCTAATATACTTTTTAGAAATTTCTAAATCAATTCCAGAGAATCCCTTAGGGAAATAAGGTCCTACAGGAACGGTAAATATTATAAATTTAAATTCATGTGCAGGCGCAACTCCTAAAATTGGTTCGTTTCCTATCATTAAGGGTCTTATATATAAAGCTCCGTCACTATCGTAGGGTGGAATGTATTCTTCATTAGCTTTAACCACTTTCTTTACAGCATCAATAAAGCTATCTAAGTCAAATTCAGGCATTAGCATCCTTCTAGCACTTTTATTTAGCCTTTTTCCATTTTCCCTTGGCATAAACAATACAATTTCACCTGTTTTGCATCTTAAGGCTTTCATTCCTTCAAAAATTCCTTGCCCATAATTCAAAACACAAGCAGCTGGAGAAATTTCAAAATTTCCAAATGGCACTAATTTACCATCATCCCATTTGTCATCCTTATAATCAGAGACAAACATAGTTTTTGTTGATATAAAATTAAAACCTAATGAATAAAAATCAATATTTTTAGACGTCAACCCAAAAATCATCTCCTAAATGAAACATGTAAAAAAAATATGAAACTTAAATAAAAAATATTACCAAATATAGAAATGAATTTCTACATATTAAATGACATTATATCTGGATGTATATCTTTAAAAACAATAAAGCAGAACTTAAAGAATTCACTTTTATTTCTCCCATTTTCTTAAATAAGTATCTTCTGATAAGAGATATTATTTTTTACAAAATTAAATTTCTATATCCCTCTTAAATTGATAAAAAAGAATATTATTCAGTCTTAGTAATATCAATTTGTGGAATAATTCCGTGAGTAAGGCAGTAATATCCTGGACAGAGCTTTTTAGCGATTTCATTAATGGTAAGTAGTTTTCCCATAGTCTCATCGCTTTCAATTAATAATTCAATCCGTAAATCATTTATAGGTGCGTTTTCAGAAATACCTAAAGCTGCTGAAAGTTCTATTTTAGCTGTACCTCTGATTTTAAAATCCTCCAATAAAATTCCTTCCATTGAAGCTCTTCCTGTTTGTCTAATCTCCAAGTACCTTCGATTTCTAAATTTTTTAAGCTGCTTAAAGGTTCTTTTTTAGCTTTTTCAATAGTTTCTTTAAATATATCAATATTTATCCTATTTATCTTCTTCTAATCACAACACATGCCTTTTTAATTTCACGTTGAGAATGATTTAAATGATGAGAATTTTATATTTAATACCTTTGATAATAAATTATTAAAAATTTTCTCGTCTCATTAAAAAGATGTTCTAAAAGAACTTTTCCAGTCTTAATATTAGTTTTCAACTAAAAGTGTATCAAAAATTAAAAAAGAGAAATTTTTATTTTTGAAATCCTTACAAATTAATCTGAGTTTAAATGAAAAAAGTTTTTTTAACTTATTTGCTCAATTACGATTTTCTTCTTTATTGCATTTTTAACATCAAAAAAAAGGATTTTTCATAAACTTTATTATCCAAAAAAAAGAATTACGTTAAAACACCAAAAAAATTGAAATTTACGAAGAAAAAAACGAGATTAAAGAGAAAAATATTTTATATTGAAATAAAATTTTATATATCCTATTAACTTTAAAAAATACTAATTATCGTTTTTAAAATATAAATAAAATTATAAATTTGTATTTATTGTTAATATATATACAATTAATAATGGAAATTGGAATTATTAACGTAATCGGGAAATAGATGGCTTGTAATGGCTGAAGAATACGACTATTTATTCAAGAGTATTGTGGTTGGAGATGGCGGCGTTGGAAAAACCGCTTTAACTCTCAGATTCTCAAAAGGTTTCTTTACAGAGGATTATAAAATGACTATAGGGGTAGATTTTCACGTAAAAACAATTACTATTGATACGGAAGAAGGGCAAATACGCGCGAAACTTCAAATTTGGGATACTGGGGGTCAAGAACGCTTTAGTTCGATTCGTCCCATGTATTATAGGGGCAGTTTGGGTGCTTTACTGATTTTTGACGTTACAAACGCCGCAAGTTTTGAACATTTACCTCAATGGATAGAAGAAGTAAGAGCAAACGTGAAAACAGAGATTCCCCTACTATTAGTTGGCAACAAAAGTGATTTAGTTGATCAACGAACTGTTTCATTAGAAGAAATCAATAATTTTACTAGTAATTTTAATTTACATTATATGGAAACTTCTGCCAAGACTGGGTTAGGAGTTGGAGATTGCTTTTATATTCTTGCTTGTTTAATGATTGGTTCTGGAGTTCCTGACCTACTTATATCTGATGGAATTGTGTATAATCCTGGTCAAATTCAAATTACAACTGCAGAAACATCTAGTCCTCAATTAGAACCTGATTATGATGCTCCTCCTGTTCCAGAGCCTTCTCCGAGTGAATCATATGAATCCAGTCATATATTTGAACCAGAACCTGAATTTAATTATGATGCTCCACCAGTGCCAGAACCTTCTCCGGAGGAAATTTATGAATCAACTCCTACATATGAACCTGAATATGAACCAGAAATTCCAATTCCCGAACCACAAATAGAAGAACCAGCTGAGCAACCGGCTGAATTTATATTTAAAACTCCAGAAGAAATATTATCCAATGAGATCGCAGAAGAAGAACGTTTGAATATTAGTGTAAAACCAAAATTAGAGGAGGGTTATAAACCAAAAGCTGTCCCCTTTACATCTAATGTTCCCGTTCCTGCACCTGCACCAAATGGATTTCAATCTCCTCAGGAAATAGAACCTATAGAAAGTACACCTACAAAAACAGCTCCCTTTATTATACCACAAGATCGCGCTGAATCACAGGCAGATGTGTTAAAAGGATTGTCACATGAGCCATTATATTCCAAAAAAAGCAAGAAAAAGATTGAAAAGCAGAAGAAAAAAGAAGAAAAGGAGAAAAAGCTTCAAGAAGAAATACAGAAGAAAAAAGAAGAAAAGGAGAAAAAGCTTGAAGTAGAAAAGGAGAAAAAGCTTCAAGAAGAAAAGGAGAAAAAGCTTCAAGAAGAAAAGGAGAAAAAGCTTCAAGAAGAAAAAAAGAAAAAGCTTCAAGAAGAAAAAGAAAAGCAAGAAAAATTAATAGAAGATATGAAAAAGATCAAGAAAGAGAAGAAAGAAAAACCTAAAAAAGTAAAGAAAGAAAAATCGGAACAAATTGTTTCCGAGACTAAAATTCCAACTCAAGAAATTTCAGGAGTTGAAACACCTAGCCCTAATTCGCTCTTTCAAACTTTATCTCAAAAAACTGAAGAACCTGAAAAAAAATCTATTGCCTCATTTGTACCATTTTCAGAAGAGAAGGAATCTGAGGCTCCAGAATCTAGTAAGTTAAGAATAATACCAAATGTTAAAGATACAGAGAGTGCACCTAGCTCTTTTACCCCGATTCAAAGTGAACCACAAAAACCTGCAGGTAACGAAACTACTACTTGTAAAAACTGTGGATCGGTTTTATCAAATGATTATGTATTTTGTAATAAGTGTGGAGATAGATTATAAGTTTTAATTTCTTCTTTGCCTCTTAATAACTAACTAGTAAAAAAAACATAATCTTATTTGTAGAACTCCAAGGAAAATAATAAAGCTTTTTATAAGAAACAGTAAAAAATTTAATCTATTAAAGAGATTTTCCACAAATAGGGCAAGTACTCCACATTTTTTTAATTTTTGACTTACAGTGCGTACAAATTTTAAGATCTGGATCGATTATAGTTTGAGGTTTGCCAAGAATTGTGATATTTTCTGGGTTTTGATCTTGAGATAATGGGGTTGATGTGGTTTTAACATTTTCTACAAGAGTTCTTGTTGATTGTTCAACCATTTCTCTAGTGATGTAGGTTTTCGGTTTTATTGATTCTTTAGGAGTTGGATAGTACTCTTGTGGTATAATTGGGATTTCTTTAATATTTTCTTTTAAAACTTGACTTTCAATTTCTGTAGGTTTTACTTCAAGTTCTCCTATAGGTACACCTACTTTATAATAAAAGTAATTATTCTCATTATTTTCTATGATTTTTTCTCCATCTTCTAAATAAACTTCAATAAAATAAATTATAACAGAACCCATCGGAATTTCTGCTATTTCTGCTAAAAAATAATCTATTTTAGCGTCCATCTCCATCTGATACCATGATTTTCCCTGATCTGCACTAAAAATCAAATTCACTTTGAGAATTGCTTTATTAAAATCTTCTTCAGTGATTTTTACTACAATTTTTATTGTCTTTTTCTGATTTTCTTTAGGAGTATGTTTTTTTATTTCTGCATCATCCCAAGCTATACCACATTTTGGGCAATTAGTAAACCAATTAGGGTATTCAAAACCACACTGAGAACAGTCTTTAGTAAAATACCTAGTAGTTTTTATTCCAATAGTTTTTTTTTCTTTCCCCATAATTTATTAATTCCAAAAATTTGAAATTAAAGTCCCTAAAAAAATCTTTCTAAATATTAAATAAAGTTTACTCTTAAATATATTTTTTTACTAAGCTATATTATTTAGAATCCGAATTTTAATAAATCTCCTAATCAAGTTGATAATAACAAAAGGAACACCTTAAAGATTTATATGAATTCTATAATTATCATTGGACTTTAAAATCTTTTTTAAGAAATTTTTAATTTTTTTGTAATTTTTTCTAAGTCTTCGACAAAATTTGTTAAATGGGTTTTTTGAACATGTGGCATAATTACTACTCTTATTAGATTGAAGTCTTCAAATTTTCCAACCATCCAATTTTTTTTTCGTAATTCCTCATCAATTTTGCATATACTTTCCCCATTTTCAGTTGTAATTCCTACCACATTCGTAACAGGATTAGTTACTAATTTTACTCCCTTAATTTCCAAAATTCGTTTAGCTAAATAATGTGTATTATCCATACACCCCTTAACGATGGTTAAAAAGCCATTTAAGCCTAAAAATTTAATAATCGCCCAAAATGCTATCACAGTCCCACCAGATCTAGTTCCAACTATGTGAAAATGTTTAAAATTTCCTCCAGCTAAATAAGGAATCTCAAATCCAGTTTTTTGTAAAAGAATCGGATCCCTTATAAAAATTCCTCCTGATGGTATAATTCCTAATCCCATTTTGTGTGGATCTGCTGTTATAGAGTCAACAGATTTTACAGAAAAATCCCATTGGGGTATTTGGTAATTTAATTTTTTTAAAAATGGTAATACAAATCCTCCAAAGGCAGCGTCAATATGAAAAAATATTTCTTTATCTTGGACAATTTTATCAATATCTTCTATAGGATCGATTAAGCCCAACGATGTAGTTCCTGCAACACCAACAACTCCACATGTATTTCTATTTAAAAGAGATTCAAAGTGAGCTAAATCTAATTCATAATTATCTAGTAAATTTGCTTTTCGAAGTTTTATACCAAGTAAATCAGCTGCTTTATCAAAAGATATATGTGCTGAAATAGGTACAATAATTTCCGGATGGGCAATATCTGATCTTATTTTTTTCGCAATCCTCATTGCAATCAGATTTGCTTCAGAACCACCAGTAGTAAAAGTCCCGGTTATATTTTTTCCTCCAAAAAGTTCGCCAATTTCAGTAACTAATTCTTCTTCTAAGGCAGCTGTTCCTAAAAATAATCCAGGATCTCCAAGATTTTTTGAAATGTATTTCATATATATTTCAACTCCAAAATCTAAAGGTTTCGTACACATGGATCCCAATATAAATCCAGAATCGTATGAATAATCTTCATTTAATTTTTCATTAAGAATTTTAATTATTTCCTGTTTTTCTTGTCCTTCCTTTAACATTTTTAAAATCTAAAAATTAATTTTCCATTCCAAATATCTTCTGAATTCTGAAATATCTTATTAAATAGAAAAATATAAACAATTAAAGTTTTATAAATTATTGATAAATTCGCATTATTCTAATACAGAAATAATCCCCTTTTTTTTTAAATCAATAAAAACGATTCGAATCCCTTTCAGAGTATTTTTTAATTATTTCAATAAATTCTTTGCTTAAGTCAATTTTATAATGATTAGCAATGCATATTATAGAAAAAAGAAGATCTGCTAATTCTTCACCTAAATTTGAATCTCTTATACCAGATTTTTTAGGTTTATAGCCTTCAAGTGAGTTTACTTCTCTAGCTACCTCACCTATTTCTTCTACAATAGCGCAAATCATTGATAACGGAGGCCAGTATCCACCATGTTCAAGGATCCAATTATTAACTATTTTTTGAATTTCTTTAAGTGAATTCTTTGTTTCCATATATAATATTATACATGAATATTTAAAAAAATAGAAAAATCAATAAAAAAAATTGTAATTTATTAAAAATAATACAAAAATACCAGCTTTAAAACTTTAAAACCTTATATTCTAAGGTTTTTTTATTTGTTTTACATTAAATAAAGCAAAATTTTCTCTAAATTATTGTAAAAAAAAAGATTTATTTTTTATAATTCTTAATTGGTTGAGGTTCAATACCAATTCAAAAGGTAAAAAGTTATAGAATGATACATAAATTATGATAAGTTCCCCAAAATAATACTTTAAACTTTGGATAAGATAAGTCTATAACATTAATATTAAATACATTAAGTATCAATATTTATTTATTATATAGTCAGATAGGCATTTTTTATGTCAAAAAAACAAATACGAGACAAACTTTTAGGAGGAAAAGACGAGGATAAAGAAGGGTTTGAAAATATTAAAAACGCTATAATTAAGGCAATAAAGGGTATTTTAGCAGCAATAAAGAAAAACTACGAAATTACTATAGACATCACTTGTAAAATCGCTGGGGTTGGAATCATTGCATCTTTCGAGTTTCTAAAGAGTGAAATTGAAGAGGAAGAAAGGGAGGAAACAGAATCTTCTAAGAAAATCGTAGAATTCTTGAAAAAAAGAATTGAAAAAGCCAAAGAAAGAATAATTAAACTTTTACAGGCGAAAAATCTAACGATATTAACATTTTCGGCGAGTACTGAAAAAATTCCTTTTATTTCTGCGATTACAGATTTAGATCTTGAAGTAACAATCAAACTAGTTTAGTGAAATGCTCTCTCTTATTTATTCATTATATCATTTCCAATCAAACATAACAAATTATCTGTGTAACTTCTATTTAGTATTTATTTGATTTAGCTGGGAAATATTTTTCACCTAAAAATTGTCCAAAATAACGGGTTATAATATCCATTTAATATTTTTTACCTCAATTATTAAAAATTCTTTTGCATTATTTTTTGTTATTTACAAAAAATATTAAGAAATGTTTTCCCTTTTTCGAGATTCCCATTCTGCTCTTTTTCCAGGATTATATCTATTCACTTCACTATAATAGCCTGTTACTCTTGAATACACTTTAACATCTTTATAATAACATTGAGGACAAGAAAAGCTTCCACCTCGAAACATCTTTCTACAATGAGGACAATAAGTAAAATCTGTAGTATATGTAAAATAAGCAGTATTTGTATTAAGACATATGTTTTTTGTTAGTTCCCATAAACCTTTAATATCTGGTTTTTGTTCCCCAAGCCATATATGCGTAATGACACCTCCATTCACAATAGGATGTAGATCCCCTTGTTTCTTAATTCGTTCTGATAATGGAATATTAGCATCATATCTAAAATGATCTGAGTTTGTATAATAAGCAGATTTACCGTTCGATTGCACAATAGCTCTTTTTGGAAAATGTTTTTGATCTAGGCGTGCTAATCTACCAGAAGTCGATTCTGATGGCTGTTCCCACAGAGAATAATACTTTTTATCTCGTTCTGTCATTGCATTGCATTTTGCAGCCATATGGTTTAATATCTTTTTTCCTAACTTATATGCACTATCATCTTCATGTAATTCATAACCAGTTAAACTTTGTACAGCTTCATTTAATCCAGTAAATCCTATTGAAAGGTTTTGATTTTTCAAATTAAATATTGGCTTACCATCAATTTTCCCACTACATAGAGGTAAATGTCCTGTTTTTAATCTTTTTTCTATTAAATACCATTTCTTCCGCAAAATTCTTGCAGAAAGCTCCATTTTCTCTTCTAGTATATTAAAATAATCATCTTCATTATCAGAGAGATACGCATACCGAGGAAGGTTTAGACTTACGCTCTGTAAAGAACCAATAGTTACATAATTCTCCCAAACATTTGCGTTTTTCCTCTTTTCGGGATCAAATATACATTGTTCGATTATTTGATTCCCATTTAAAAACTTTCTGCAACATTGGCTATGAATTTCATCTGGCATCCAATCTGGGCACATATTAAGAAAATATGGAGTTCCCATTGTTGCTGCTTCTTCCATTACTTTTAAATATGATGGTTCAAATTCTTCTAACCATTCCTTTTTAATTTTAACCTCATGTTTAGGAAATGCGAATAATTTTCCATGATGATCTCCCTTGATATAAACATCCGTTAAGGCATCAAAGAGTTTAAGGCATTCTTCTTTATATTCTCCGTAAGTTTCAATCAATTTTCCATGGGGTCCAACGGCAGGGATATCTAATAAACCATCTGGAACAGTAGGAGTGCAAGAAATTGAAGTAAATGGTACTTGTCCTCCTCTTGCAGCAAAAATTTGATTTGTTTCAAAAATCAAACATTGCATTGATTGTTCAATTTCTCTATCAGAAATGCCTCGCACATATGGAGCTAAAAATGTAGTTATATAATCGTAACCTTGTCCTCCGCTAAATTCTCCTTGAATAATTCCAAGCCACTTGGCTAAGTGTGTTACTGCAACACGTAAGCTTCCTGCCGGTCCTGATTTATTACAATGTGCCCAACTATCAACTGGTGGCAATCCATGTTCAAGAATCATTCGAGGGTCCCACTCCTGACAGAACGGACGCAAATCGAAGTATCTCAACATGTGTATATGAATATCACCAAATAGGTGAGCCTGACCCTCCTCCGAATCTAAAATTCTTAAAAGGGCATATTCATCTGATATTCTATTCGCAGCCCAATGATGAATACTTTCTGGATTTATATCTTGATTTGCATTTTCATCTACTCCATATTCTAAAATTGCCTCATAATCCATTAAAGGCATTCCAATTCTTGTATATAATTTTCGTTCATCTTCAAAATGTTTCTCTGATAGAATAGAACAGACGATTTCTCTTATATGGGGACCAGATAAAAATTTAATACCAGAAGAAATTATTCTTCTAACAACCAATTCAGTTATTCTATCAACAGATCTTTGATCTAAGCCAGTTTCTCTAATCAGACTTTGTTCAATTTTTGCTGGATTAAAGGGTACAACATCACCCTCAGTTCTGAAAACTCGAGGTAATAATTTATTTACATATTTTCGTTTAAGATTTTCAGCTTCTTTATCTCCTAATGTTTCTGGATCTGATACCAAAACCAATATAAAACATCCTCTTTTTTGATTTCATTTGTTCTAATATAATGTTGTAATATAACATAGTGTTTTTAATTAAGTAATTTTGTCGGTAATATGAACTGAATTAAAAGAATTAATAACAGTTTGTTAACGTTAATATTTTACTTCTTTTGATATAAATATCTATTTATTTTTCCAATTTAAACTTAATTTATTAACTCTTTATTCGATATCTTAATAATTGGCTATTAAAATTACAAGAAAATTCTTAATTATGTGGAGAGTTTTCAATTTCTAATTTAATAATCTTTTCAATTACAAATATCACTAAATTTTGTCGTAGAAATACTCACATTTGCTAAATTTATATCTTTAAAACTTTATAAGAATTAATAGTGAGCATATTTAAACAAAAAAAAATTTAACAAAACCAAATTTAGATGTACATATACCATGAAAAAACACACAATGAATAGAGAAAATGTTCATTCAATAGAAGCTTTAGAAGGAGTTTATCGAAAAACATTAATATATAATGAATCTGTTATGTTATGTTATTTTATACTCGAAAAGGACGCCAAAATTCCATTGCATAGTCATAAAGAACATCAGATTGGTTATGTCATTAAAGGAAAAATTAAGTTTACAACAAAAGATAACGAATTTATAGCAAAAGAAGGTGACAGTTATGTCTTTGATTCTAATGAAAAACATGGAGCTTTAATATTAGAAAATGCAGAAGTTATTGATGTTTTTAACCCCCCTAGAACAGACTATAAATAATTAGTTCCTTATTTTTTTCAAAGATTAATTTTCTGATAAATACCCTTTTACCATTGATAAATAGCAACGGCAAAAATGGTAAACATACAAAATAGAAATTCTCCTAACAGCCAATCAAGAAAAAATTCTCTTTTTTTCTCTCTATTGTTTTTTATTTTTGTTGCTAACCCAAAACTAATAGCAGCATTTATTCCAGTAAAGATAATGATAGTGAATGTCATAGCTGATAATTCAAGTTTTATTATGTTTAAAATGCTATCAAACAGTATCCAAACGCCCATAAATCCCATAAGAGCAAATAAAAATATCCAACCAGAAAACTGAATTATTTTTTCAAGCTGTATATCTAATTCTGAAATACTTGGTAAGCGCTCAGAACGTGTTTTCTTGAATTTTGACATATCAGATCAAACTAAATACTTTTTGATAATTAAAAATTTTATAATTCTTAATCTTTATTATTTAATAAATTAGTAATTCACATCAAACCTGAGATCTATTCTTTAAGAATAAAATTGCTTTAGCAATATCCCCATCACATTCTTTTAATACTTCTTCTGCTTCTGCTTTCTCAACGTTCCCCTGAGCTGCAACCAACATTATATCATTTTCAGTGATTATTGGTTTTATTTCAGATTCATCTAAAGGTTGTAATTCTTGAATTTTTTCCTCACTTCTAATAGATATACTTTCTGGAGAAACTTCTTCTGCCTGTCCGATTATCTGATATATTTCTTGACCTGCTTGTTTCATAAGTACAACTTCGGGTTGTTCAATAATTAACGTTTTTTCGGATCCTTCTATTATAACTCTAGTTGCATCTATTGGGTCCATATCAATCCCTTGTGTTGCCATTCTCCTACGCATTTGCCTTGATCCAAATTGTTGTCCATCTCGTTTCTTGATTGGTTGTGGGCGTTTAGGTTTGTTTTTCATTTTATTCTGCATTTCTTTTGGCAATTTTACCAATTTTTTCCACTTTTGACTTGTTTAATACTTAAATTATATAATAAATAGCAATTTAAATTTTTGATTTATATATACCTTTTCTAATATTTACGGCAACGCCACTAGAAAACGATTTCACATAAGGAACAGGAATTTTTAATTTCCCTATGGCTAACAATTCATCATCTTGATTCACAACAATTACTTCATCTAATGGTCTTAAATCTTCGTCGATACCAACGACATGTTTACAGAAAACATTCCTACCTTTTCTTATAAATTCAGAAATTTCATTTAATACAATAACTCTTAATTTTGGAGCTGAAGTTTTCGTATTTATCTTTTTTGCTGAATATAAGCTTAATGTAAAGAAAGCATTATTAGGTCTCAATGTAAGTAATAAATTATTTTTATGATAGAGATATCTAATTTTATTCGTATTTGGTGATCTTTCGAGACGAATATGATCGATATCATCAAAAAGAATATCAGTTATATTAATACCAAATTGATAATCTGAAATTGCTTGAATTTGTCTTAGACCTAATAAAAATTCAAATTCCTTCAAAACTTGCCAATTAAAATATATTTTAATTAAAAAGAAGTAAACAGAAAATAAATAAATTTATATATATTATGAGTAAAGTCTAGATTCTGCAAATTGATCTTTAACTTTATTCATCACTTTGTCTATTCCATCAATAAAATCTTTATTAATAATATGATCAGCATCTTTTCTAATTGCGAACATTCCTGCTTCAGTACAAATTGCTTTTATATCTGCACCTGTTGCTCCTTCAGTCAAGTTAATCAATCTTTTAAAATCAATTTTTCCTTCAATCCTTAAATTCTTTGTATGAATTTTAAAAATAGATTCTCTAGCTTTTTCATTTGGAATGGGGAAATCAATCATTCGATCAAATCTTCCGGGTCGTAGTAATGCAGGATCTAAGATATCAATTCTATTTGTAGCACCAATAATTTTTACATCACCTCTCTGTTCAAATCCATCCAATTCGCTTAATAATTGCATAAGAGTTCTTTGTACTTCTCTATCTCCTGAGGTAGCTATTTTTAACCTTTGAGACCCTATCGCATCTAACTCATCAATAAATAATATTGTAGGAGCTTTTTCTTTTGCTAAATTAAAAATCTCTCTAACTAATCGAGCACCTTCACCAATGAATTTCTGAACCAATTCAGATCCAATAATCCTAATAAATGTAGCTTCCGTTTCATGAGCAACTGCTTTTGCTAATAAAGTTTTTCCGGTACCAGGAGGACCATATAATAAAACTCCCTTAGGCGGGTCGATTCCAATCCTTTTAAATACTTCTGGTTTCTTTAATGGTAATTCTACAGTTTCTCTAACTTCTTGTATCTGTTCTTCTAATCCTCCAACGTCGCCATATGTTATGTCTGGAATTGAATCAATTACTTCCATGCCCTTGACAAACGGATCCAATTTAGTAGGTAGAATTTCTATTATTGCAAAAGTCCTCTGATTTAATGCTACTCGCATACCTGGTTTGAGCTTCCCATTCTTTACTTTTCTACTAGTATTAACTACAAAACTCGGTCCAGTTGAACTTTTTACAATTGCTCTGCCTTTGTCATCTAAAAAATCAATGACAGTTGCAGATACTAATGGAGGTTCTCTTAATCTATCAATCTCATTTCTTAAACTGTGTAATTCTTGCTCTAATCTTAACCGTTCTGCATCCAATAGTTGTTTTTCAGTCTCTAAGTTTCTAAGTCTTTTCTCTAAATGTCGTGTGTAAGTGATTAAATACTCTCCATCTTTACTATCTTCTTTTTTCTTCTTATCCTTAGTCGTAGTCAAAAAAAGTATACCCCTTCATTTCTTACTTAAGTTTAATATTTTAAGAAAATGCTTTAATAAAATAATAAACTTATAATCATTTAAATTTAAGGATGCTTACTTATAATACTTAAAAATCTCGATTTCTAAAAAAATTATTGTTTATAAATTATTTATTATTCTAGGAAAACCGTAAATTATAAGAATTTTTATTCAAATTCTATAAATAAGAAACGGCTCTTTCATTTAATAACACATATATTAAATTTATGCCGAAACTAGAATCTAATAAATTTGATAATGAATGTCCTATATGTGGTGGGATTATTTGGGGCAAGGGAAAAAGAGTTTTGCTAGAAGGAACCAAAATTACTGTTTGTCAAAACTGTGCTCAACATGGAGTTGTATTACACAAACCTCTTTTAAATAGATCTAAAAAAAAACCACATTACTTCATTAAAACTAGCCCCTCTAAACAGAAAGTTATTAAAAAGAACATAATTTATGATCTAGAAATTGTTCCTGAATTTGCTAAAAAGATAAAAAATGTAAGAAATTCACTCGGACTCAACCAAGATCAATTTGCACAGAAACTAAATGAAAAACCATCGTTACTTCGAAGAATTGAAACTGGAAAGGTTACACCCACTATTAAACTAGCAAAAAAAATACAAGAAGTATATAATATAATTTTGTTACAAAAAAGTGATGATGCAATCGGGGCTAATGTTCGAGATAGTAAATACATGAAAAAATCGAGTAGATCTTCACTTGGGGATCTAGCATTTATAAAAAAAAAGAAATAAAAACAACACTTTAATTATTAATTAAATTTGAGAATCAATTTTTGATGCTCTAATTAAAACAAAATCATAAGCTACTAAAAGACAGGGTTCTTCCGGATCATCTGGTGTAAAGAAATCTACGTTCAAATTTCTCTTTAAAGTTGAAGAAACTCCCGAATATATAATTGCTTTACCAGACTTTAAAAATGTCGATTCTAAAGCAAGCGATTTGAAACAAAAGGGAATATCAATTCTTAACTAATCGAAATTTTTATGTTTTGGCTTATTACAATCTTTTTCTTTAAAAATTCAATGATTGCTTGATTATCTTGAGCCTCTAATGCACCTCCACAATCTGGGCATTTAAAATTAAGCTCAAAAGCTTCATCAAAATTAAATTTAATATTTGGTTTTTGACAATTTTTGCAAATAAAGAAATAATTGTTCTCTTCAAATTGTAATCTATCTCTTAACTTACTTTCAATTAATTTCTTTTTTTCAAGGAGTATCTCTTCAAATAAATCGAATTCATGCCACCAATAATAAATAAACCATCCCGTAGATTTATCACGTATGCGTCTAAATTGTGCTAATCTTTCAGAATATAGTTTATAAAGTGTTTTTCGTACTGTGTTTAACTTTAAGATTTCTTTATCATCAGTTTCGAAATTTATATCGGTACCTTCAATATCACTTTTTATATTTTCTGTTATGTTTTCATCAGTTATATCCATAGATTCAGAGTTCAAAAATTGTATTCCAACATAAATTGCTATATCCCCCCCAATAATGTATAAGAAAGATTTCAAAAAAGTATTTAATTCCTTAATTTAACTTGACCTCATTGACATTTATATTAAACTTGATAGATATAAATCTTTTATAAAAATTAAGTTTTTTTGAAATTTTAAAAAAACCCCAATTCAAAACATTAAACAACAATTGAATATTGCTTGTCTATAGTTTCCTTATCTATATTAATAGTACGAAATATCTTTCCTTTTCTTATAGCCATAATTCGCATTATTCTAGAATCTGTAATATTTTTAGGAACTTCAATATCTGTTATCTTATAATTATTATATATGGTAATCGCTCTCCACGTCTTCGGTATTTCTGATTTAAAATCATATAAAGCTAACTCTAAAACATTTTTGAGATTTTCTTCCGTATTATTAAGATATCCAACACAGAATTGAATTCTTTTATTAACATCATCTTCCTCTCTTTTTTTTTTAGATGGTTGAGGAATTTTTTTTTTTGTTGTTATTTTACAAGAAGGATTTAGATTAAATGATAATAAAAAATAACAGTTCTCTCGAAAAAATACAATACTCTCTAATAATTTAGCTTTATTTGTATAATCAAGGATTTCTGCTTTGTAATTTTTTGTCTTGCCAGTAGATCGTTTAAGAACCCAGTTAAAGCCTAAATTAGTTATTAATTCTTTTATATCAGAACTGGTAATTAATCTACCTTGAATTTCAAAATTTTCCTCTGGATCTGAAATTCCCCTTGTTACTAACTCAAGAATTAAATCTTCATATTCATGGCTCCCTCTAAGAGTTATTTTTGCCTTTGATTGAGAGATTTTTATTGCCGGTCCTATAAAATCTCCTCTAGAGTATCTGTAAAAATGGCGATGAACACTCTTATGGTTTTTTGCTGGGTCTTCTAAAATAGGCTGTTCTATTATTTGTTTTAGAAAATGCATCTTTTAATTCGACTTAATTTTCTTAATTTTCTTTCAATTTAATTTAAGTTCTGTTTATTTAATATCAAAAGATTTTAATTATAAATTTAACCATCGTTAAAAAACTTAAAAAAAAATAAAACATATCTATAAATATCAATAAAAAAAAAAATCAACCTCTTATGGCTAATATACCATCCTTATCAATTTGGATTTTTGCATGGATTTTTCTTTTCATAGGAATTGCATCATTAATAATATTAATAGTTTATTCTAAATATGGAAGGGAGATATCAGTTCGACTGTCTATAATTAGTATAGTATTTAGTTCAATATTTTTAGGATTTGCCATTCATTTCTTATTATTATCTTGGAATTTATAATCCAAAAAATTAAAGTAAACATTTTAAAAACCGTTTTTGTTTTTTAATAAATGGTTTTAAGGACTAATACTCAAATTTTTCATATTTATAATTTGTATTGTAAATATTTAAAAAAGAAGAAGTGTAGTATTTTTATTACAAAATGCTCTAATTAAAAAATAAGTATAAAAATTAAAAATTGGATTGTCATTATGTTATTTCAAAATGCAGAACCATTGATTTTTATTTTATGGTTAATATTGGCGACAGTCATTGTAACGTTAATAATATATATTGTTGTTATTCTTTTAGAATCAAAAACGAGAGCTTCTGATAAGAAATTCGTAATACTTTTATTAGCTTTTATTATCGTATTAATACTTCCAGTTGTATTAAATGCAATTGGAATGGTGTTGAATGCTATCGGAAATGCATTGGCTGAAGCAAGAAACGCTCTTGATAATGGTGGAGTCAATCATGTTGGTGATTTAGTACCCGTAATTGGATTTCTAATTCTTTTAATACTTGTGAAATTCTTAATCGATATACCATGGGATAAATCAGTATGGATTGCTCTATTAGTATTATTCATACTATATATTATGTATTCTTTGCTTCCTGAATTATACACATTTTTAGGAGTAGGTTTTTAGAATAATTAAAATCCTTAATTTTTTTCTTTTTTTTCCTATATTTAAATGATAATATTTAAGGATTGAATATAACCAATTTTAAAAAAAAGTTTATTATTAATCAGATTTTTTCCTTAAGTTTTAGTCTTGGAGCAAGTCCTAGGCTCATCATCTCTTGTAAGAGCAATTTAAAAGCATAAGAACAAACAACTTTTGAAATAATCGTACCTTCCCCGCATACTGGACAATATCGCTTGTCTCTATTACGATCAAAAACAGCTAAAAGACCACATTTTTCACATACTAAGATAACTGTCCGATCTGATTCATCTAAAAGTCTTTCTTTTAGTAATAAAGCAGAACCATGTCCAACTAAACAATCTCTCTCCATTTCTCCAAATCTCAAACCTCCCTCACGAGCACGACCTTCTGTAGGTTGTCTCGTTAAAATCTGAACTGGACCTCTTGCTCTCGCGTGAAGTTTATCTGCAACTAAATGATATAACTTTTGGTAATAAATTGGTGCACAATAAATTCCTGCTTCATACTTCTCTCCTGTAATACCATTATACATAACCTCTCTTCCGTTAAATTCAAATCCAGCTTTAACCAATTGCTTCTGGAGTTCTGTAATATCTGTCCATTCAAAGGCTGTTGCGTCTCCTAATTTTCCTGTTGTACATGCTATTTTGCCACTTATTCCTTCGAATAGTTGTCCTAAAGTCATTCTTGAGGGCATTGCATGCGGATTCACAATAATATCTGGAATAACTCCAGAGGAAGTAAATGGCATATCCGCTTGATCAACTACTAGTCCTAATACACCTTTTTGACCATGTCGAGACGAAAACTTATCTCCTAATTCTGGAATTCTTAAATCCCTTACTTTAATTTTAACTAATTTATTTCCATCAACAGTTTCTGAGATAATTACTGTATCGACTATTCCCTTTTCATTATGACGCATATTTTTTGAAGTTTCACGTCGGTTAGGCTGCATCAATTCAAATTCTTCATAGGATTTTATAAATCTAGGTGGAGAAGTTCTTCCTATAAGTACATCCCCTCCATCTACTTGCGTTTCTGGTTCTATTATTCCATCTACTTCGGACAAAAGTCTATAAGATTCAGCCGATTTAAAACCTCTAACTCCTCTTTCTGGAATTTCAAATTTATCTACCTCTCCTCCTGGGTACTTTCTTTCTTCAGCATCATAGGTTCTAAAGAAGTGACTACGCGCAAGCCCTCTCTCAATTGAGGCTTTATTAATAATAATTGCATCTTCAATGTTGAATCCTTCAAAACTCATCATAGCAACTATAAAATTTTGCCCTGCTGGTCTTTTATTTATTCCAATAATCTCCATCGGGCTTGTTTTTACTAAAGCTTGTTGAGGATAATGTAGTGTATGACCTCTAGTATCAAGTCTCAAATGCATATTTGCGGCAAACAAACCCAATGCTTGTTTAACCATTCCAGCTTCATATGTATTTCTAGGGGATTGATTATGCTCTGGAAATGGAATAATAGATGCACAAATTCCGAGAATAGCTGCTGGTGATGTTTCTAAATGGGTATGCTCTAGCGTGATATCCTCTTCAAACATAGCAATATATGCGTTCTCCTCTTCTTCAGCATCTAAATATTCAATAACACCTTTTTGAATTAAATCTGACCAAATAAATTTCTCTTTTTTTAACTTTTCAATATCCTCTTTTGAAACTAATAATTTATTGTTCTTTAATACAAACAAAGGTCTGGTTGCTCTTCCAGCATCACAGTTAATTTGTATTTCTTTGGAATCGTGATAATATCCAATGTTAACATGTTCTCCTATTTCTCCTTTTCTACGTTTTTCTCTGAGTTGGTAAATAAATGGGTTGTGTTGTTGATGTACTCCTACTAATTTTCCGTTTAGAAAGACTTTTACCTTATTTCCCTTAATATTTTTAACTTCATTTATGGGGATAACTCCTAAATCGATTAAAATATTCTCTATTATTTTTTCATCAGTTCCTACAGAAATTATTGAAGCAAGTCCAAGATTTTTAACTAATCCACAATTTGGTCCTTCAGGAGTCTCAGCAGGACAAATTTTTCCCCACTGTGTTGGATGTAAATCTCTAGCTTCAAAATGAGGTTGACTACGACTCAATGGAGAAATAACTCTTCTCAAATGGCTTAATGTTCCAACATGGTTAGTTCTGTTTAGAAGTTGACTAACACCTGCTTTTCCACCAACCCAATTACCAGTTGCTAATGCGTGCCTAATTCTTTCAGTAATTACGTCTGCTCTAACTGCAGTTTTTATATTTGGTGCTCTTCCTCGAACAGCAGTTCTTTCTAATTGATATTTGATATCTTTTACGAGGTTCAAAAATGCTACTCTGAATAATGAAGTAAATAATTCTCCCGCTAATTTCAATCTTTTATTTGCATAATGATCTTTATCATCTGGTTCTCTTAATTTTAAAGCAAGTTCCATTACTTTTTGTGCCATTTGCCCTAGATAATAGGCTTTTTTAATTCTATCTTCTTCAGCATTGCCTACATGTGGTAAGAGGTATCTATCTAAAACTTGAAGAGCTCTTCGAATACGGTAATCTTTCGTCTGACCAATTGCTACCCTTTTACCAATATAATCAAGAGCATTTTGTTGGGATTTTTCAGGATCTTTTAATACTTGAATTTCAGAGGCAACATCGATTACAGGAATTAATTCTTTTTGAATTTCATCATTTTCAGAAATTGCTTCAAAAATCTCTCTATCTGAATGCAAACCTAAAGCTCTCATAAGAATAGCTAAAGGAATTTTACCTGGAACTGAAGGAAATGAAACTCTTAAATTTCCATCCTTCTTTCTTTCGATAGTGACTGGTGCTCTAAATCCACTTCTAGTTGAAAATACTTTTGCTTGATGAGTAGCACTAGAACTCCTACTCGCTTCTTCTGCTAATATTCTATTAGGAGCTAAATCTTCTTGTGTAACCAGTACTCTTTCTGTTCCATTAATTATAAAATATCCCCCAGGATCGAGTTGGTCTTCACCACGATTTATTAACTCCTGTTCAGATAATCCCTCCAAAGGGCATCGACAACTTTTTAACATTATAGGAATCTTTCCAATATAGATATCAAGAGTTTCTTCAGATTCTTCTCTCTGTGTTCGTTCATCTATAGTAATTGGAGTCATTTCTAAAGTGATATCGGCAGCATAGCTTAATTCTCTAATTCTAGCCTCTATTGGAGTAATCTCCATTGTGGCACCATCCGCTTCTCTTACTTTTGGGACCCCAATTTTTATTTTTCCAAATCTTATTTTAAATCCTGGTATATCAGGAATCACTTCACCAGATTCATCAACTATTATTTGCATTTCATATTCAATGAAGTTATTATACGAATCCAAATGCTGACGAACTAAACCTTTCTCATCAAATAAACTTTTTAATATAATCCATTTATCTTCATTAGATAATTTTTCAGAACTCAAAATAATTAAACCCACCTAATTTTGATTTTAAATTAAAAAAAATAATATTACACTTTTTCTTTTTTCACGTAACGATAATAATCTACAGATTTAACAGTAGTTTGGGAATCTCTAACAATTTTTACGACATCCCCCTCTTTTGCTCCAATTGCTATCGCAACTGGATCCTTTTCAAACATCTGAGGTAAATCATTTACTTCAATTTTATACTTATCTAAAAGATTTTTTGTTTCTGTTTTAGTCAAAAGAACATGTTTGGGTACGAACTTATGAAGTAAAACGTCTATCTGTTTCTTTTTTGTCAAGGAAAAAAATCCTCTCTTTTTACAAATTATAAATTAAGAAATCATACCATTCTAAAAAATTTTTCCATTTTTTCCTCATATCTTTAATAACGACCAAGAATTAATTAAAAAGTCTCATTGATGAAAACATTTAAAAACCCAATAGCCACTTCTTTTACATATTATATCAATTTTTTCTGGAAAAATATCTTTAAGATAATTTAAAACAAAAGAAGCCCCCATTTTCTTCTTTATTACAAATTGAAATGAACCGTTTGGTTTTAAATACTTTGGAATATTATGAACCAACTCTAAGAAGCTTTTTCTTCCTTGTCGTAGTGGAGGATTTATATAGATTCCATCGAATTTCAAATCTTTATTTTCAATTGGTTCAAAATAATTTCCCGATAAAACTCTTATCTTGTTTTTTCCATTTGGTAAATTAATTTTTATATTTTCTTTAGCACACCATATTGCGCGTTTATTGATTTCTATTAAAAAAATAGTACTTTGAGGCGATTTATATGCCAATACAATTCCAATAGGACCATATCCACATCCTAAATCTAACAAAATACTCGGTTCTTTTGGAATAAACATATGTTCTATAAAAACCTTTGTTCCCAAATCTAACTTTTTAAAAGAGAAAACTCCTGTAATTGTTTTAAAAATATAAAGATGTCTTCTTAAGCTTTCTGAAATCGTATAAATTTTTACATTTACATCGGGAAATCGACTATAATAATGATTTTTATTATACTTCATATCAAAAAAAGAATTTCATTCCTTATATCTTATTTTTTTCATTCCAACGAGGATAAATTCCCCTCTCCATGAAAATTTTATTAGTTTTTACCATTAATCCTGATTTTGCTTTATATATTTGCATTGCTACCTTTAAGGCAGTACCAAATCCTATTAATTCTTTTTTTAAAGTCATTAACGCAACTATCATATTTTCTTTTATCCTTGCATCAATATAGCAAATACCAGCAGAAGCTAGATCCGCTCCATGACATAAAGCATCTACTGCTGTGTCTCTAATATAAATTTTCGGTAAATGAGACACCATCTTCTCCATGGGGAATATTAATTTTTTCAAATAATGATCATTTCCCTCAAGTTGATAAATTGAATAAGCATCCTTCAAATTTTGAAGAGTTATTAAGTTATCGTCTTCTCGAAAATTGCCAACTCTTGTTCTCCTTAATTCAAGCATATGGCCACCAGAACAAAGTGCTTCACCTATATCAAAACAAAGTTTTCTGATGTATGTTCCTGATTCACACCCTACTCGAAATAAAACGTGATTATTATTTACTTCAATTACTTCACTATAATAAATCTCTCTTATTCTTAACCTTCTAACAACTGATGATTTCAATGGAGGTCTTTGATAAATTTTTCCAGTGAATAATTTAAATATTTGTTCAATTTTTTTTTTTTCTTCTTTTCTGTGTAAATACAATACTCCAATGTATTCTTTACCTCCACTTAACAGTGCCGATAATACTCTTGTTGCTCTTCCGAGAGCGCAAGGTAAAACTCCAGTAACTTTTGGATCCAAAGTGCCGCCATGACCTGAATTTGAGATTCCTAGAATTTTGCGAACCCATGAGACTACCTCATGACTAGTAGGACCACTTGGTTTATCTAAATTTATTACTCCATACTGCAGATACAAATCTATACTTCTATTTTTTGGATCACATCCATATAGAGGATTGGTATTATCTTGAGATTTAACTAAAAGTTGTTCAGATTCATCAGAGGGTAATTGAAATGCGATATTTTGCATAGAAAATAATAATACGGTGATTATTTTAGTTTAATATATGCTACTTTGTGAAAAAATAACGGGCTATAGGGGAATCGAACCCCTGACCTTTCTTTTTAAGTGAGATATTCCCTTAAATGTCAGGTTAAAAGCCTGCTGCGCTACCTGCCTGCGCCAATAGCCCATAATAACATTTCTTTTTAATTAAATGTGAAGTATATGGAAATAAATCAATTATAATATAAAAATTTTATTCAATTGAGTTTCTCTTCATATATTTTTATATAATTAGCTATAAACTTTTGAATTTTAAGCTTATTTACTGAAATGTTCAAAACCATAACTATTTAACACCTTTACATTCCCATTTTTTAAAATATAAACTCTATCTTTGGATATAACTTTTCCAATTTTAAAAATCTGACCACCTTTAGCTTTAATTACCTTTTGGGCTGCCTTAAAATCTTTCGGGTTTAATCCAAATAAATGATTAAATTCTTCTCCTCCATCAAATACTAGCTTTTCTAAAGAAATATCAAATTCTTTAGTGTATTGAATAGCTTCTAAATCGATTAAATCCTCATTAAAAAATATTTCAAATCCTATCTCCGGATTTGATAACATTAAATCTTTTAAAGATTTTGATAACCCATCTGAAGAATCTATACTTGAAGTTGCGAAATTTTTTTTTGACAATACAAAGGCTTCATTTCCAGGGATATCAGGTTCTAAAACACTCCTAATTGATCTTTTATAGTCATTAAAGTCTTTGAGCTCACCCTTTTTATCCAAAAGAATATTAAAACCAACTCCAGTTAAGCCAAATTTTTTATTAACAACTAAGATATCGCCAACTTTTATCCCTTTTCTATATATTATATTCGAAGGATCCTTAAAACCAAAAACAGTTGGACTTATTATCAATTCTTTAGTTTCATTAATATCTCCACCAATATAATCGATATCAAATTTCACACAACAGTCAATAATCCCTGTTATTAAATCAATGAAATCCTCTTTTCTAAGATCTTTAGGCAATCCTAATGATATAATTATCCCGCTTGGTTTAACACTTTTAACAACTAAATCACTTACATTCATTATAACAGATTTCCTGCCAATCTGATAAAAACTCATTTGTGGTGGTACATCCGTACTAGAAACTAACATATCTGAATTTAAAACGATATTATCATCTAAATTTTCATCTTTAAGATTAAAAAAAAAAGAATCATCACTCAATAAAACTTTTCCAGTTTTTTTTAAAACCAATTCTTCAATAAGCTTTATTAGTCTAATTTCTCCAAGATTTCTAATCTGATTATTGTTATTCATTAAATAAAATTTAAAATTTTATAACAATTATATTTTTTGAGTAAATTAGTATAATTAAAAATATTATGCCTCTGTGGCTTAGTGGTATTAGAAAATCTAGAATTGTTTAAAATGCCAAAAGCAGTAGATCCGTAATCTACGTGCCGGGGGTTCGATCTGGGCTTGGAATTTTTCCTTCTCAAGAAAATCCCCCCAGAGGCTCTAATTATACTTCTTTTGTAACAAGATAACGCTTTATTATTTGTAAGGCGAGCATTTTGAATGCATCATTTATATTTTCTCCTGTTTTGGCAGATGTTTCAACATAGGACAATTTCAGCTTAGTAGCAAGTTCTTCTCCCTGTTCAGTAGTAATTACACGGCTTTCCACTAGATCAACTTTGTTTCCGACTAATATTAAAGAAATGTCTTGTGAGGCATCGGTAGTCTCTTTAAACCATTTTTCAATATTAGTGAAAGTTTCTTTACGAGTAACATCATAGACTAAAATGCCTGCTTCAGCATTAGATACGTAAGTTTGTCTTACACGTTGAAATTGTGCTTGACCTGCTAAATCCCAGATAACAAATCGAACTTTTGATTCCAATCCTTCAAAATCGCATTCTTTTTTCATTATAGAGGTTCCAATCGTTGATTTATAATCTGTTTTAAAAGAATCTTCAACAAATCGATGTACCATACTTGTTTTTCCAACTCCACCTTCACCACCTAGAATTAATTTAAAAGCATATTCTCCAGATTGAATTTTAATTATTTGAAGCTTATCTACTTTTCTTTGAATTTTTTCATCATCTACCTTACTAATTAGTTTGGGAATCACAGGACTTACTGTCCTTCCATCAAAAATACGGGCAATTTTTTCTGCGGTTAAATAAGCATAAGGAAAGACAGGATCTACCATTGCAATTGCCTTTAACACTGTCACAAAAATAGCTTCAGGACCTGCTTCACAAAAGATAAATCGGTATTCTTCTGTATCGAATGTTCCTGTTCCAAAAGAGCCTGAACTAAATTCTTCTGTTATTCTAGTTAAAACTGGCTCTACTAATGCACTGACCCCTCCAATAACGTCTTCTTCTACTCCTGCTTCAGCACCTTTTAAAGCAGACATGACTAAACCTTCTCTATTTACTATTAAAGCAGCCATTAAATTTTTTCCAATATTTTGCTTGTACCATTCAAGCAAAGCTTCTAATTTTTTTCGATCGACAGACATGAATTTGAAAAACCATAAATTTTGTTACTATTTGTATTACAAAAAAATTAAAATATATTATTTTTTATAATAAATTGCTCTTAAAAATTTATAGCAAACGATAATTATTAGAAAAAAAAATCTCAATATTAAATTATGGAAAATGAAAGAAAAAATTTTTAAAAATTATTCATATGTTTTTCGAGATCTTCAAGAGAAAGATAATTTTTCCCTAATTTGTGCTCACCTTCCACAATCGTCCCTATCCCTATTTTTCCTTTTCTTAATTTAAAAAATAGAGGTTTTTCCAATTCTTCAATATCATCTTCAGATTGATATAATGAATAAACTAAAAACATAGTAGAAAAACATAGTGAAAAGAGAAAAAAACTATCAAGAAGCAGATTATCTAAGGATCTTAATGAATCTGATGAAACTGTAAAATAAGGAAGTGAATGTGAAACAAAAAAATATTTACCAACACCAAATTCTTCTCTTAGTTTTGTTTATGATCTAACTTTTTTAATTTTAATATTTGGATAATTTCTAAATAATTGATCTGAATATCTATACAATAATTCTTTATCTTCAGATACTTTAAAGAAATAATAGTTCTTAAAAAGCTTACATATTATTTTATAATTATATATTTAAACTGATAAAATTTGAAATGTAGAATGTAATATTAATGATTTAAATGATAGTAAAATTTTAAAATATTAAAAATTTTTAATTATCAATTAATCTTTATAATAGAATCTTAAAAAGAGGGAAATATTTAAGGAATAAGCAGGAGTTGCCAAGATTCTAGTAGAAATTATCTAGAATTTTTTTAGATTACATCTATTCGACTAGAATGGGAACATGGTCTACGGCGCTAGGTATGACGCTATTGAGCGTCTATGGCGAGACTGAGGTTCTAGTGACAGAGGTCTTCTTCGATGGTCTTACCACATGGGCCTAATCGTGGGTTCGAATCCCACCTCCTGCATTTTATATCTGTTGTTTTTGAATGAACTAGCAAAGTTATTTAAAAAAAATCAGACAACTTATGCTGTTTAATTTTAGGATTATTAGTTAAGCTTTCAACATATTCTTCTATTAATTCCATACGTTGTTTTGTGTAGTCATCTAAATTAAAATCTTTGCAAAGCTTTAGCGCACGAGGAATATATTTTTTAATGCCTCCACGATTTACTGTAAGAATAATCCTATTTCCACATTTAGGGCATTTCTTGCTGCTTGAAAGCGGAGGACGTCTGAATTTCTCATTACATTTAACGCAACGAAAACTTTGCACGGCAAATTTTCTCAAATTGCCAAGTATATCTGGATTGAAATGTGTAGTTAAAATTTTTTCTGCTACTTTTTTTGCATTTACGGCCTTAATGATTTTTGCGAGATGTAATTGACCTTCTATTTTGTCGTCTATAGATTTATATAGTTTGTAAGCAGTGATTGTTGGACCTTCATTTATATTGTCAGTTGGAATATTATAACCAATATGTTCATACTGTTCAGGAGTTCCTAAACGGCTTTTAACAAGGTTCATAATCATTTCTAATTCAGAAGGCGCTGAATATCGTTCAGTTGCTTCATAAAACTCTAATGGATATCTATATAAAGTGTCGATATTGTGAGCCTCTCCGTCAATTTCATTAGGGTCAATTTTAGTACCAATTACTAAAGTGGCATCCATTCTTCCTCCTATTTTATTCGGAAGATAATGTCTAGAAAAATTTAATAAAGGATCTAAAAGCAACATTAGCCCATCTTCATCACCGTCACAATTTCTTCGTTTAGCAGCGTGCCAGTAAGGATGAGCGTAGATGGATCTGGCGGGGCTAAAACCAATAACTCTGCCAATTATTCCAGCACTAGTATGAGGAGCCAAACCTACAACTAAATGTCCAACTAAATCTTCTCTAGTTGAAACATTGTAAAAGTGATCCATTTCATAAAAGAGCTCTAATTCATCATCTAAGAAATGTGCAACTTTTATAAAATATTTTGCACAATCATCAGAAAGTAATAGATCTTGTACTTTAAGCTCAAGGATCTGATTATCTTCTGTAAGAAGCTTTCCATTGATATCTTCAGAATACCCTAGTTCTTTTAGTGCTTCTACAGATGTGTTAATCTCTTTTGGCTTAAAATGGGTCAAAGGTATATCAGTAGCATCATATCTAATTTCAGCAGTTTTATATACTAAAACATTATTTTTTGCTCTTAAAATTCCTTTTTCAATAGGCTCTGGTACTTTAAATTTATTAGTTAATCCAATAATTCCTTTTAGGTTTTTAGGTAATTGCATATTTAATGAATTTAAAACTGAATTTATATAATGTTTAATATTAAACTTAGCTTCAGCAGAAGTTCTCAATAATACATTACATTTAGAACAACTTTCTTCAAATGGTTGATGTAGAGTTTTACATTTTGGACATATTTTCTGAAGTTCAGTTGGAATTCTACAATTATTGCATATATTAAAAATACTTGTTCTTCTACATTTAGGGCATTTTTTTCTACAAATATCAATCTTAATCTTACCTGTTTCTACAAAATTATCTTTACTAGCAAAATCTGATGGTTTTCTTCTTTTTTCTTCAAATTCATTCCTATTTTTTTTTCTTGCACTATACTCCATCGCTTTTTCTACTAACCTCGAATTCCCAACTACATTGCTCAAAGGAAATAGTGTATGGATACCTTTCATAGTTTTTTTTTCTGATTTTTCTGGGCGCCCCATGCGAGATCCCATAAAATATGGTGCTTTATTTTTGATTTTGAGAGAAGAATTCTTATAGAAGAAAGTAAATACATCACCATTCTTTCCAAGGTCTATTGGCTTTTTATTTCTTAGGTTAAAAATTGTTTTATAAATAATACTCATTTCTTTACTAAAGATAATTTTATTATCCTTTATTCTATGAAGTATAAATGCTTTCTCCAAGATTTTTTTAATTTGCTTCTTATAAATAAGATTAATCCGCTCTTCAGACTCAGAGAAACTTTCAATAAGGGCATCCCTGAGAATCTTTAACTCTTCTATCGAAATATTATCCCAGAAATCTAAATATGCCGGATGCAAAGGAATATTAAACTTTTCAGAAATCTCTATTGCCTCATCAGCAGAAGGGATATTTTTGAAAGGATTTAATATTAGTTGTTGTATTCTTTCATCATTATTACTTTTCCCTTTAGCTGCATTTTCTAATTCCAAGGCCCACCATTCTTCTACATATCCCGAAGGTACTAAAATATGATTATTTTCAGCGAATTCGCCAAATCCAAAAAGAAGATCTCCAACAAATAAAACTTTTTTTATTTTAGGAAAAACTTCTTTAGCCTTTTTGATGCTTGATATTTTTATCACATCACCATTTTTCAATTTCACAATTGGTGGTTCAATATTATTTACAGGACAAATGCTTGTGCTTTTTCCTGGACGTTCAATTCTTAGTTGTGTGCCAATTGCAACAAAATCATCCAAAATTGCCATCGTTGCAGGATGCATTCCTCCTGCTGCTAAACCAGTGTTTCGGGATCTACCATATCTTATTCTATGACCTCCTACTTTTGATGGAAAACTGAACACAGGACGCCCTGCAATAATATCTGCAATAAATTTTGAATTTGGAACAATTTTTACTTCTTTTTTAGACTCATCTTTTTCAATTTTTCCTGTTTTTTGCTGTTTATGAGCAATTTTTTTCAATTCAGTTAGCCAGTTCCAACCTTCCAGTTTCATTTCCGATGCTATCTTAATCAATTTGGGTGCTTTTAGAAGAATTCCATCATTTAAAACAAGGCAAGCCCCTCCTCTTATTTTGTTTGTTTCGACTCGAGGTAAATCTCTAAATGCTGAAACTTCTTCATTTTCAGTTGGATCTCCATTTATTTCAACCGGTAATCGTTTCACAGCAAATTTAATCTCATGATTAGATGATGGATATTGTAAATGAACTAATCTATCATATAATTTTATCTCTTCAACATATCTGCCAATTTCACCTTCAGTTGCTTTATATTTTGGTATATTCGATTTACCTCTTACATAATCTGCAATCAACACACACAAAGCCGCAGTTGTTCCACCAGCAGCTCTAATTGGTCCAGCAAAATATAGAGATAAATATTTTTTACCAAATTGATCTTTTTTGATTAGTATTTTGGAAATCCCTTCAAGAGGTGCACTCACTACGCCCATTGTTTTTATTGCCAATCCAACTCTTATTGATCTTTCAACTCTTAATTCCAAGGATTCAATATTTCCAATTTTATTATCTAAAATATCAGAAACTACTTTAAAAACAAGTTCATCCTCTTTTAATCCTTTCAGTTTTAAATCTCTTATAACTTTCGCAACTCCTTTTGGTCCTACAAGTTTTTCCACTCTACCGGCTAAATCCTTAGCTTGAGGAGATTCTACATATAATTCCGGATCAAGTCCTTTTTGCCGTGCTTGTTCTGCAATTGTATAACATTGATCAACCTGTTTTTGAATATTATTAAAATATAGTTGCATCACTTTGCTTATGTCTGACATAAATCATCCTAATTTGAGAATTTATAAAAATTGAATAAATGAAAATTGAGCATAATATACTTATTTTCTAAATTTAATTAAAATCATTTATTAATGAGCTATTTCATTTATAAATTTAGAGAGAATACTAATTTTCTACAGTCTTTTTGCATAAAAGTGAATTTGTTTTTCCTTTAATAAAAAATGATTTAATTTCATAATTCAATTATTATAATAATTCTTCGTTGGATAGTAGAATATTGAAAGCCGAAAGATTAGATAGAAAAAAAGTAATAGTAAATAAAATAATCAACTCAGATATAAATGTCACACCATCAATTTTAGATTTTATTTTAAATTTAGATGAACCCTTAAAAATTGTTAAATTAATTATAAAAGAAATTAGTTTCCTTCCTAATTTTAACAGTCATCTAACTGATGACATCTTACAGAAAATTTCAAATGAAGAGCTAAATCAAGCTTTAAAAAAATTCCAATCAATTAAAAATCATGAACGAGAGTTTAAAGCTGAATCTAATAAAAAATTCACTTATTCTTTAAATACGATAAAATCTGAAAAGGAAAAACGAGAGATCCTAAAAATTACTGAAAATGTTTCAAAATTCAAGAATCCTATTGAATCCCAAAAAGAATTCTTGATTTTAAATAAAAAAAATAAAGATTCACGTAAGAGCGTATTAACTAACAGAATCAAAAAAAATCTTTTTGAAGGTTCCAAGTCAACTTTAGCCTTTAATCCAATCGCAAAAGATTATGAATTTTCTTTTGAAATTTTAAAAGATCCAACTGGAAAAATCTATACAAATGGAGAATATGAAGATTTTTATAATCTAACATTAGATAAATTCAATAACCTTAGAAACTTAATGAGGAAAAGACCAGAAGTTCTTTCTGCGAATAATATTAATAGTATTTTAAGATTAACCAACAAAGTAGAAGTATCTATGATTGGAATTGTAAAGGAGATTCGAAAAACGAAAAACGGAAATCATTTTTTAACATTGGAAGATATAACTGGTCTAATTAATGTGTTAATTAGAAAAGACTCTGAAAATCAAGACAATGTAAAAATTGCTGAAAGAACTCTGCATGATCAAATGATTTATGTAGAAGGCACATATAATCCAGGGGAAAGAGGTAAAAACGGTATCGTCTATTGTAATTATATTTCAAAAATAGATATTCCAAGAGATTATGAACCCAATAAATCCAAAGATCCTTTATCTATTGCTTTAATTTCAGATACACATATCGGTAGTAAAGAATTTGAAGAAAAATTATGGAATAGGTTTACAGCTCTCTTAAATGGAAAAATAGGAAATAAAAATCAAAGAGAACGGGCAGGAAAAATCAAATATTTAATAATAAATGGTGATTTAGTTGACGGTATAGGAGTTTATCCTAATCAAAAGGACGACCTTACCATATCTGATATTTATGAACAATATAAAAAAGCAACAGAAATCCTTTCAGAAGTCCCTGATTACATTAAAATTTTTTATAGCTCTGGAAACCACGAGCCTGTACGAAATGCCTTACCCAGACCAGCGGTACCAAAGAAATATTCCAAAGAACTCAGAAATAATGGTGTAAAGTGCATAGGAAATCCCTCAGTTGTTCAGACTCATAATGTTAATACATTAGTTTTTCATGGTGATAGTATAATTGATATAAATATGTTAATACCTGGTTTAGAAAACAATAAACCAGTAGAAACTATGAAAGAATTATTAAAATGCAGACATTTAGCTCCAATTTATGGAAAGAAAACACAAATTGCCCCAACGAAAAAAGATTGGCTCGTAATTGATAAAATTCCCGATATTTTTCATACTGGACACCTACATATTAATGGAATGGGATCTTATAATAAAATTTTATTAACTAATTCAGGATGTTTTCAAAGTCAAACAGAATATATGAAATCTTTGGGTATCCAACCTACTCCAGGGATTCTTTCAATAGTTGATTTAGATACTTTGAAAGGAATACAATTAGATTTAAAAACTAGTTTTTGATTAATTTAATTAAAATGAGAAAGAAATTAATCTAATACAATGAATTTTGCAATTCCACGTAATAATAGTTCAAAAATGCTATGCTACATTTGGAAAGTAATTGATATTCCTTCCATATCACAAAATGATTTTGTATATAAAATATCATTTGTATTATATATTCTCCCTCCAATGAAAGCAATAAACTTTATTAATGAATGCATTGAAAATGGATTATTATTTAAAGATGATAATGAAAACCTTAAATTGTCAAACCCTCTTAATAAAAAGATCAAAAATTGGCATAAACAAAGGAAAAATGAAATTTTGGAAAACCTGAATAATTACAAAAAGATTGTCAAACTACAAACTGAATTTGACAAAGATAACTCTGATAATTATAAACTCCTATTAAGAGCATTTACTGATAGGAGTACTTTAAATAGAGCGGTAGCAGTATCGAATTCTAGCTTTGAATTAATAAACTTCAGTTCTTCTCAAGGAACTATTAAATCAAAAGTTCTTGGATCAAAAGAAGAAGTTTACATTATCGACATAGATACCAACGATAAAATACTCCGTCATGATTGTCATGATTTTAAGACGAGAAAAGCAGAAAATAAAAAATTTTGTAAACATATAGCAAAATTATTTCTATTTTTAAAGGATAAAGATGCAGCTTCGGCTGAGTTTTTTCTTAGTGAATTAGCAGAAAATATTGATAACTGGGAGTTTACTTCCTAAAGCAATTTCTTAAAAATATTGTTTTTTAATTTAACCTTATCTGTCTGTAAGAAGAGAGGTTTATAATTCAAAACATTTTCAATTTTATCTATTTCAGAAAACACTTTTTCAATGAGTTCTCTTCCAATATCAAGTTTAATTATTTTAGTTCTTCCATAATGACCCATTGATTTAACCTCCGCAGTAATTATTCCTGCTAAAGCTAATTCATTAATATAATCACTTATCCTCCTTTTCGTCAACGCTCTTACTCCTGGGATTAATCTCCTTATCTCCGAATGCATATCATAAATATCACCAGAAATTATTACATGCTCAGGGTAAAATTTTGAAATTATAATGATTGATGCTAAAATTAATTGCGATTGAAGGGGCATCCCTTTTATATATTCCATGATATGATCATTTTCTAAATCTAGCTGAGCTTTCTCGACATGTTTTGCCGTAACATTTTTATTTTGAGCTCTTTCAGCTAATTCACCTGCTTTCCTTAATAATTGAAGTGCTTTTCGAGCATCTCCATGTTCTTTTGCTGCGAGGGCTGCGCATATCGGAATTACATCCTCTTTTAAAACATTATCTTGAAAAGCAATTGTAGACCTTCTATATAAAATATCTCTAAGTTCACTTGCATCGTAGGATGGAAAAACAAGATGTTCTTCTCCTAAACTCGATAATATTCGTGGATCTAAACTCTCTCTAAATTTTAATTTATTTGAGATGCCAATTAGACTTGTTTTACAAGAATCCAAATTTTCATTCAATCTTGTTAAGTCATAAAGAATTTCATTCCCTCTCTTTTTCTCTACTATTATATCTATCTCATCTAAAACTAAAAAACAAATTGAATTACTAATTTTAGAATCTAATAGTCCAAGCAATTTCTTGAATATTACATCTTTAGGAAGACCGGTTGGTGGAATCTTCTCTCTTCTTGAAATGGTGTTATAGATGGAAGCTAGAATACGATATGGAGTTGAAACAATATTGCAGTTTATATAGACCCACCATGATTTGATTTTTGAGTTTTGTTGTGCCAATTTTTGACTAACATATCTAATAGTTGACGTTTTCCCTGTTCCAGTCATCCCATAACATAAAAAGCTTGGAGGTGCATCACCTAATAGTGCACATGCAGTTTTTTCAGCGATATTTCTTATCTGACTCTCACGATGAGGCAACTCTTCAGGAACATATAACGCTTCTAAAGCACCTCGATTATTAAAAATTCTTGGACCTTTAAGAAATTTCTTATAGAATTGATCAATATTAAATTGATAATTATTCTCACTATTTTTCAACAATTATAACACCTTTCACTCTTTTTTCTATTAAAATTTTTTGCACTCGAAATAAAAGCATATATTAAATACTTCAACTGTATATTTAAAATTAATTATTAATCTTACATTTAATTGAAAAATGTTAAAGGTTTAATAGATAGTTATGACCAATAATTTCAACAAGTTATAATAGTATTGTCGGAATTTTAAAAGGATATTATTTAGGAAACAATATTTATTAAACTCTTATTAGTAAATCCTTCATTTAAAAAAAGTTTAATTTAATTAAATATTTGTTTAATTATTGAATTTCTTCAGAAAAAACAGGCCTAGCAAGAGATTAACTTAAATTGCCAGTTATTAATAATCTAACTGAAACAGAAAAAAAACAAAAAAAGATTGCAGTAATTTTAGCGATAATTTTTGTTTGTCTGTTATCAACAAATTTCTTAATAATATCCTACTTTTTCTCTTGGGCGGATTGGGTCGCTCTTTTAATATTTAGCCTTTTATTCATTGTTCCTGCCTATATTTCAAATGCTTCGATGGTTTTCACCGGCGGAGGAAAACCTATCGATGGTGGAAGAAATTTTCGAGATGGTAGGAGAATTCTCGGGGACCATAAAACGTGGAATGGATTAAAAGGACCATTATATATTGGAATTCCAATTTCATTTATTATTTTTCTCCTTTTTATTATATTATGGCCCCCTATTAGAGAAATTGTATTAGAAGGATCAGCTCAAGGACGATATGTTCTTTATGATAATATCAGAATTTTTGAATATTATTTTATAGGTGGAAAGTTTCCAATAAATTTTATAGTTTTAATTATACGAATCATATTAGCGTCTTATGGAGCAGTATTCGGTGACCTGATTGGATCCTTTTTAAAAAGAAGACTTGACATAAAAAGTGGTGCACCTTTTTGGATCATTGATCAGCTAGATTTCGCTTTATTTGCCTTATTTTTTGTATCTATTCCTGGTTTTTTATTACCCAATATCTTCTTACAACCGGATATTTTTATAATAATTTTTGTGATAATTTTAACTCCCGCAGTAAGTATTATCGCCAATATAATAGCTTATGTAACTGGTTTAAAAGATGTTCCTTGGTAATAACTAACTTTATACAATGATCTTACACTTTATTTCTAAGGGGACATGCTTATTTTCAAAAATAATATAATTTTCAAATAACTTATTTACAGCTTTAATATAGGCTCCATTCCGTCCAATCGCAATTCCCCGTTCTTCAATAAATAGAAAATAGATGGAAATTTCTTTCTTAATAGAATTTTTATTAAAATCTATTTTAATATCATGAATGTATACATCAGCAAAAAAACTAAACAATAAATTGATAAGAATCTTCTCAAATCTTATTATTAACACTTTTTTATAGGCTAAATCTCTTCTAATTGAATATATATGTTTTTTCGAGTTAAAATAATTTTCACTTTTTACAAAAAAAAAGATAAATTGATCTATTATTATAATTAATTCTGGATATATTCCATCTGTTTTATTATAAAAATACTCACGCAATTTAAGTTCAAAATTTGAATACCTTTTAACAAATGAAAAGAGCTGATAAAAAATTAAGTCATCCGCAATAGTATAAAACATTAATCTTATGTTATTCATAATGAATTTAAACTACTAAGAAATATATAAAATGAAAAAAAAATTTATAAGTTGGATTAAGTACCACTTATGATAATAAATTAAAGATGGGAAATGTAGGTTTTCGGTTTTTGGATCACACAGCAGATGTCCAAGTTGAGAGTTGGGCCCCTACTTTGGAAGAAGCTTTCTCACAAACCGCTTTAGGCTTAATTGCAACGATATCTCCAAATTTAGACCTAATATCTCCCTCCACAGAAAAAATAATTCAATTTGAAGCCGAAGATAAAGAAAGCTTATTATTTGATTTCTTGTCTGAATTTCTTTATATATTTGATGTAGAGGAATTAATTTTCAGTGTAATAACAGTAGAAACAATCAAAAAAGAACAAGATAAATATCATTTAAAAGCCAAGATTAAAGGAGAAATTTTTAATAAAAATAAACATGAAATCGGAACAGAAGTGAAAGCAATAACTTATTCTTTTATGGAAATTGAAGAAAAAAAAGAGAACATCAAAATAAAAGTTGTTTTTGATATTTAAAGGCAAAAAATAAATTAGCCTTTTACAACTCCTACTGGAACCAGTCTCACAATTTTCTCTACTATATCAAGATCATGGCTAACTTGGACAACTTGATCAATATCTTTGTATGCTCCAGGTGCTTCTTCAGCAATAATTTTCATGGATGCTGCTTTCACTAAAATTCCTTTGTGCTCTAAATCTTCTTTTACTTTAGTTCCCCAATACTTTTTAGTAGCCCTAGTTCTTGACATAACTCTACCAGCTCCATGTGCTGTAGATCCAAATGAAAGATCCATAGCTTTTGGCCTGCCAACACAGAGATATGAGGCAGAACCCATTGTTCCTGGTATAAGAACTGGTTGCCCTATATCTCTATAATCTTCAGGTAATTCACGATGTCCTGGTGGAAAAGCCCTTGTAGCACCTTTTCGATGTACATTTAATTTTATTTTTTTACCATCTATTTCATGTTCCTCTATTTTTAAAATATTATGGCACACTCCATATATTAAATGTAAACCTAAGGCATCAAGATCTCTTTTAAAAGTATTTTGAAAAGTCTCTCTTAACCAATGAGTAATCAATTGCCGATTAGTGAAACCAAAATTAGCTGCACAAGCCATTTGTCTTAAATAATTCTGCGCTTCAGGTGTATCAGCAGGTACGCATGCTAATTCCCGATCAGGAACTCTAATATTATATTTTTTCATTGCTTGTTCAATATTTCGTAATGAATCAGTACAAATTTGATGACCTAAGGCTCTACTTCCTGTATGAACCATAATACAAATTTGGTTAGCCTCATATATTCCCAACTTTTTAGCTATTGCTTTATTATAGATTTTGTCAACTTTTTGAATTTCAAGAAAATGATTGCCACTTCCTAAAGAACCGAGTTGTTTAATTGCGCGCTGTTTAGCTTTTTGTGAAACTAAACTTGCATCTGCATCATTTAAACATCCATTTTCTTCTAAGTGTTTTATATCTTCTTCGGTTGCATAATCATTTTCAAGCGCCCAGTTAACTCCCTCGTTTAACACTTTATCTAATTGTGAATAACTAATCTTTAATTTACCTTTTGAACCTAAACCTGAAGGAATGTTAGTAAACATTCTATTCAATAAATTTGGAAGTGTTCCTTGTATGTCTTTCAAAGTTAATGATGTTTTCAACAAATTAACCCCACAGTTTATATCATATCCTACTCCACCTGGCGAAATCATTCCATCTGTGGCGTTAGTTCCCGCAACACCTCCAATACAAAAACCATACCCTTGATGGGCGTCTGCAAGCGCTATTGCATGTTTTTGTATTCCTGGTAAGCATGTAACATTACTGATTTGATCCAAAGTTCTATCTTGCTTTATTTTCTCTAAAATATACTCATTAGCATAAATATGAACTGGAACTTTCATTTCGAATTTTTCAATTTTTCCTCTTAAGCGAACCATCAAAGATTTTGGTTTTATCTCATATATGTTTTCTGCTATTTTGTTTAAGTTCATATTCTTAAAAATTATTATAATTTCATAAAATTTTAATTGAAAATTGAATGAGTTTAATATTTAGACTTATTCACAAGGTTGTTTAAACCTTTTGATTATTTATAAAAAGTTGAGAATTTTATTGAACCTCTAACCTTTTAATTTTTTAGAAGTCTTTCTAGAAAGTATTTGGTTTATATTTAACAAATATACCTGCAGATAATCCAAAATAATGAAATTTTATTATTTTTTAGATTTTACTTTATTTCAATAAATGAAAGTAACTCTAATTTATCTAGATTATTTATTATATTATGAATCTCTGATACTGGGTGACCGCTCTCTTCAGCAATTTCAGATATTGTATGAAATCCATCAGCTAAATGAGCAATATCAAATTCTTTTTTCCCTAAAAATCCTTGTGTTATCACTTGCTTGGGGAGTCGTTTTGATGCCCATTCTGGCTTCTTTTCACTTGCCATTCGTAAATCCTCTTCAGATAATACCAAACCCTTCTTCGCAATACGCTTTTGTGATTTAAGAAAATCTTTCTTGAAGATCTTTAAAATAGGGAGCTTTAGTTGGATCTCAGCAAGTTTACCGACCTTTAAGACATCATCAATAACCTTTTCAAAATCCCGAAAAATGCGAACATCTCCAGACCAATTGTTCAGTTGTTTCCCAAATTCACCAACAAATTTGTCAATTATATCAGTTAAAGCTTTATGAGTAATCTTGGCATCATCATTCTTATCAGCAGCGGCAGTTATTAATACTCCCTCCTTAAAGACTAATAATAGATAAAAAATTTGCATGTCAATCACTTTCAATTCACCTGAACCCTTCGAGAACTCGACACTAAAGTCCTTAAGCGCTGTGAGAAAACCGCTCACTAAATCTTGATTAAATTCTATAGTCCCATACTTCCGATGGATTAAACAAATGCCTGTAAGCTGGTGGATGAGGTATACATTGTGTAAAATATTTAACACCTACAAATAATTATTAAATAAAATTTCAAATCTTATTTATTAATATGTAAAAGAAAGTCCCAATATTTAAAATAAAGCTTTTCAAATTTCCTAATTATTAATAGGTAATAACTTTCTAATTGTTTTTATTTTAACTAATATTTTAAATTCGTCGTGGTTATACGAGATAGGAACTTAAATATTTTCTTTTTTCAAGTTAACTATTTTGTGAGTAAACACTGAAAGACAGGTAATATAATTTTAAATAATTGGCTTATATTTTGATTTATTCTAAAGAGAAGATAAACACTTATATTATAAAATCTTGTTCTTAGAAAAATTCCCAATAAGATCTTTATTATCGATGACAGTTTTTAACTTTTTAATGATTGTTCTATAATCTTTACCTTAATCAGTTATTATTATTTTAACAATTCCTTTACTCAAGGCTCTCTTAATAATAATAGGAAATCTCTTAATTTCAAGATCTCTATTTATTATAACCTTCTTTCCCGTAAATTTCTCTATTACTAAATTGATAAATCTTAAAAAAGTTGATATTAAGTAGTATATTAATCTCAATTACATATATTATAAAAAGAATTGAAATGAATTCTTATGTATTCTTTGTAACAGTTCCTAATTTGGTAGAAGGAAAAAAAATTGCTAAAATTTTAGTTGAAAATAAGCTTGTTGCGTGTGTAAACATCATTCAAAACATCTTTTCTATTTACAGATGGAAAGACAAAATAGAACAAAATAATGAGCATTTATTATTAATCAAAACAACTGAAGAAAAAAGTGAGTTACTTATTCAGAAAATCAATGAAATCCATTCGTACGAGATTGCTGAATGCGTTGGACTGAAGATTGAAAAAGGTTCTCAAAAATATTTGAATTGGATTAATGAAGTTGTTGATTAACAAAAAATTTAATTGCTAAAAACCATGCTAAACGATACTTTTCGAATAGATTGGATTTTCATTGATGGTATTATAATTGTTTTATTATTTCTATTATTAGTTAGCGTGAGAATTTTTAAGAGCACTCATCGTTGGCGTTCATCCTTTTCTAATAAAGCCTTACAATATTTTATCTTTCCACAAACGTCTGAAGGTTTTAATAAGCAGTTTATCTTGACAAAGAAATGGAGTTTAATTAGAAATACTTCTTTAAAAGAAAGAAATAGCACTAGACCTGTAATTTTTACTCTTAGAACAAATTATAAAAGAAAATTACTTAGAATATTGACAGAAGGTCTAAGTAGTTACGGTTTTAATGTTATTAATGTTAGAGTTAAAATAAAACACTACGTCACTTCAAAGAAACTAGGAACAGTTGTAATAAACGAGTTTACTTCTTTTATTTCATCTGTAATAGACGCGCTCAAAAAAAAAGAGCTTATAGAAAACCCAAATTATATCTTAATAAATCATTTTAGGTCTAACTTTCCTTATAAAGCAGTCTTATCAGATGTAAAAAATATTGGAATGATTTTAATTAATCCAAGGGTAACTTTAGAAAATGTAAAGAACTTCTATGATAGTAATGATAATTCTCATCAAAATAATCAGTTTTTTACAATTTTTAGCAATAAATCGATTTTCATTTCAAAAAATAAAAACCAAAAACGTTTCTTAAAAGATTTGCACTCTATCAATACAAGTAGTTTGAAAATTTTTTCATTAGATAAAGCTAAAAAATCTTTTAAATATTACGAGACACTTTTATTAGGAATGATTATTGATATAGTAGAGAATAAACTATTGAATTCGAAAGTGTAAATTTGATTCATGAAACAAAATAAAATTTTAAGAGATCATCTTCACACGATTATTTATTCTGAAAATGAATGGCTCCTCTTAAAAAAAAAGAGGGAAATTGCTTTTAAATTATTACAAATTTTTGATAAAGAGGGATTCAAACCATTTATTTACGGAAGTATTGCTCGGGGTGATGTTCATGAAACTAGTGATATTGATATGATCTTTCTCCAAGAAATACCCTCATATCAGGTAGAATTCATATTAAATAAGAATGGCTATAACAATTATTTTAGAGAAATTATCATGGCTACACCATCAGATTCAATAAAACTTTATATTCATTTAAGTGAATTAGAGAGTATTGCTTTACCATTATCAAAGCTAGATAAAAAAATTATAGAATTCTATGATTTTGGTGGGAAAATTAATTTTAGTCAATTAAAATCTGAAGTAAGAGTTCCTGGAATAGATAAAAGGTTAGTTTTAATTAAACCAAATTCTCAAGGTCATGAAGAATTTTCAATTATTGGAAATGAAGCTATAGCTGCTAAAGAAACAGGAATAAGTATAAATATGATAAATGATCGAAAAAAAGTACTTTTAAGAAGAGAAAAACATGGAAGAACAGGAGTATTCTTAAAAAAACAAATTCAAATGAGCGAATCTACAGAAGAAGTCTTAAAAAAATTGTCTAATGGAAAGTCTATCGTAAGAAAAAAACTATTTCAAAGATGAAAAAATCCAAAATCGTTTATACAGAAGAAACTACAAGTTATATAAGAGGAAGGGGAATCTCCAAAGGATGTAAATTTTGTTTAAAAGGTTTAAAAGCTGTACTATTTTTAAACGGAATGTGCCAAAAACCTGATCATTGCTCTTGGTATTGCCCAATTTCTGAAGAAAGGAGGGATAAAGAATCAACTTTTGCTGATGAAATAGAAATCGATACAAAGGAGGGTCTATTAGAAGAGATTAATAAGATTAATGCAAAGGGAATGAGTATAACAGGAGGAGAACCTCTTTCAGAAACTAACTTAAATAAAACTCTCGATTATATTGGATATATCAAACTAAAAAAAGGTAGGAAATTTCATATCCATCTCTATACAAATGGAATAAATTTTAATGAGAAAATTGCAAAAAATCTAGCTAATAAAGGATTAGATGAACTAAGATTTCATCCTCCTAAAGAGAAATGGACAAATATTGAATTTGCTTTAAATAAAGGAATGAGTATAGGTGCCGAAGTCCCTGTTGTTCCAAAGCATGAAAATAAACAGATTCTTAAAAAATTTATTTATTACCTAGATAAAATCGGTGTAGATTTTATAAATTTGAATGAATTTGAATATTGTTTTCCCAATAGCCAATCATTAAAGGACCGAGGTTTTCAATTGAAAAAAGGTTCAATAGCGTCAGTTGTGAATAGTCGAGAATTTGCACTTGCTTTAATAAGAGAATTAGGCCCTAAGGTCTCAATAAAGATGCATTTTTGCTCAATAAAAGCTAAAGATTATTATCAGCTGAAGAATAGATATATACGGCGAGCTAAAAATGTAAAATTACCCTTTGAAGTAATTACTGAAGAGGGTTTGTTAATATTTGCACAAATTGAGGGTGAAAAAAAAGAATTAGTTAATCTACATAAAAATATTTTATCAGGATTAAAAACTAATGAAAAATTAATAATATTTGATAAAAAAACTATAAAATTGCCCTTCTATATAGCTATAAATAATCAATTTTTATCACTTTTAGAGAATCATAAATTAAAAGGATATATTATTGAAATGATTCCTTTTCGTATTTCTAAATATCAACAAGTGACTGAAAAAACCCCTATTCAATTATTTAAAAAACAATTTGGTTTTAATGAAGATTAAAAGTGTTAATTATAGTGATTTAAAGAAGATCATATCTCTGGAACAAGAAGTATTCTTAGAAAATGCCTTTTCGGGGAATCTAATTGAAAAATTAATAAAAAGAAATATTTTCTTTTTAAAATTAGAAATTGGCAAAATTAAAAACGAATTAATTGGTTTCATAATAGTTATAAAAGATAAGGAAGAGTGTGTAAATATTATTAATTTTTTAATCAAATCTGAGTTCCAGAATAAAGGATATGGCTCTTATCTCCTGAAAAAAACAATAGAAAGAATTAAAAAAAAAAACGAAATTAAAAAAATTATTCTTAATGTTCAAGAAAGTAATTCTAACGCCATAAACCTATATGAAAAATTTAATTTTAAAAAAAAACCAAAAAAATTAGAAAAATATTATCAATCTGGAGAAAACGCTTATTTAATGGAACTAAATATTGCTTCTGCATAAACTAAAACTTATAAATAAATTCTATTATAATATCTGTAAAATTAATATTAAATATTTTAGATGAATTTTAAATAAAAGGTGTTGACCAAAAATTATGAGTCCAGCAGATAAAGAATTACAAGAAGAGATTAAAAAAGGAGTAAGTCTTGATAAAGTTGACAATGAAGATTTAAAAAGAAGAGAAGAAGAGAAAAAAAAACGCACGGAAGAATTAGACAAAGTTAAAGAAGCTTTAGGAGAAAAATAAAAAGTTTAATAGTTCTAATATAGATATTTTTTATCTTTTTTTATTTTATTTATTTTTATTTGCATTTTTATATAGATTGGATTAAATTAAGCTTTTCTTTTACCTTATATTACTCTTAAATAATAATTTGTTTTTGGAGTAAGGTAGAATATTTGAAAATTCTAGAGATTAATCGAAAGCATGAAGAAATTACCGTAAAGATTGAAAGTCTTAATGATTTATGGTCACTTTATAATGTTATAAGTAAAGATGACATAGTTTCAGCTCGAACCCAGAGAAGAGTCGTACTTAAAGAAGGGACTAAAGGTGAACGAAAATGGATGAGATTAAAATTAAAAGTTGAGAATGTAACTTTTCATGAGTTTTCAAATAGATTAAGAATAAAGGGTAAAATTCTAGAAGGTCCTGAAGATTTTGTCAGTTTTGGCACATATCATACATTTAATGTAGAAGTTTTACAAAAAATATCTATTATTAAAGAAAGATGGTTAAAACATGAAATAAAAAGACTAAAAAATACTTCCAAATTCGAATCCAATTATGTGATGATTTTTATCGCGATTGAAACGGGATTAGCAACAATCGCTCTCATTACTAATTTCAGTTATAATAGAATTGCTACAATAAAAAAAAATATTCCTGGAAAAAGATATAAACAAACTTATAGGAATAAAGCTTTAACAGAATTTTATGATGATATCGAAAAAGTATTGACAGAAAATTTGAAAAATCTAAAGATAAATTTAATAATTATTTGTGGCCCAGGAAACGTGAAAGATAATTTCATGAAATATTTAAGAAACACTAAAACATTTAACTTTACAGGTAATATTGAAAATTGCCATGCAAGTTCTGGGACAGAAAGCGCTATAAGGGAAACATTAAAATCAAATAAATTAACCAAACTAAAAAAAAATATTAAACTTGTACAAGATACTGAAAAAATTGAAAATATTATTACTCAATTTTCTATAGATGCAGATTTTATTGTCATTGGTATGAATGAAGTTTCTAATGCATCAGAACAAGGTTCTATTAAACAGCTATTAATAGCAGATATATTAATTCGAGGAGCATCTAAAGAGAAGAAATTAAAAATTGAAGACATCATAAATAATGTTGAAAAATCTGGTGGAGAAATTGACATTATGAGTACAGAAAATATTACCGGAGAACAACTGGTAGATTTAGGTTCAATAGTTGGAATTTTACGATATAAACCACAATGAAAAAGTATGAAAACTGAAATAATTTATGTGGATGAAAATTCAGAAATTCCCCTTTATGGAATAGATTTTATTGGAGTAATTGACAGAAGTACAAATGTTATTGAACTTAAACCTTTAACACTCTGTAATTTAAAATGTAAATATTGTTTTGTAAGCGCAGGAGATTACAATACCAACTTTATCGTTGATACAAATTACTTAATTGAAAAAGTAAAAGAGATAATTGAAATTAAAGGAAAATATAATATTGAAATCCATTTATCGCCATATGGAGAAATGTTACTTTACCCTCAATTATTGGAATTGATCGAAAAACTTTGGAAAATAGAGGGAATTGATATTATTTCAATGCAAACTAATGGATTATTATTGAATGAAGAAATAATTAGACAACTAGAAACAGTCAAACTGACCAGAATTAATATCAGTTTAAATTCATTAAATCAAGAAAAGGCTAATTTCTTATGCAATTGTGTGAATTATAATATTGAAAATCTTATAAAAAACATTATCTTTTTATTAGAATCAAAAATAGACATTTTAATAGCTCCAGTATGGTTTCCAGGAGAGAATGACAAGGATATTGAAGAAATTGTTAAATATGTATGTGATCTAAGAAATATAGGTTATTCTAAAAAAAAAATACAACTTGGAATTCAAAAGTATTTAATTTATAAAACAGGTAGAAAATTAAAAAAAATTCGTCCTAAAAGCTGGAGCTATTTTTATAAGCAATTATCTGACTTAGAAAAAAAATATAATGTTAAATTAAAACTCGGCCCAAGAGATTTTGGAATTCATAAACGTAAAATAATTGCATCTTTAAATCTAAAAAAAAATGATTTAATTAAGCTGAAAGTAGTTTCTAAGGGAAGATGGAAAAAAGAATATATTGGTAAATTGAATTATAATTTTGGTATAAAATTATTGTTAAATAACCCAATTACCCAATCTCAAAGTTTTATTGGAAAAAATATTCATGCGAAGATTATTAAAGCAAATTATAAAAATAATATTTTAACTGCATTTTTTTCAATATAAACTTAAATATAAAAAATATTATATAAATCAAAATAAGTAATTTATATGAGATTATTGTCAAAATACTTTAAAATTCGAAAGTGGATGATCTAAAATGAGCCCAATTATAACTCATGAAGATGAATTAGAACTCGCTAAAATGGAAAAAGAGTTAGTCTCTCAATTTAAGAAATTGGCTAAAGCTCAGAGTGTATTAATCAGTTCTCAAAAAAAGTATGCGGAAAATATTTCAAAAGCTAATATTACCCGAGACATGTTAAATCGAACTTTTAGAGATGTATTAAAACAAATGCAAACCCTCGCTCGAGAACATAGATCTAATATAAAAGATGAAGAAGTAAAATTGTATCAAGAAATAATTCAAAAAAATGATGATTATATTAAAGCTAATAATAAATATCTTAATGCCATCAAAGATTTAGCAGTTAAAAAAGAGTATCTAGTTGAAAAAAAGGTAGAATTTGTTGACGCATTAGGTGAAGTTGCTAATAGAAGATCAATTGTAATAAAAAAAGCGCTAAATGTTGAAAAGGCAAAAAATAAATTAATTGATGGTGATAAATTAAACATTCTTGACCAACAGTTAAACGATGTTCAACGAGATTTTGATAGAGCCCGAGACATATTACTCAAAAAAATATATCAATTTACCGAAGTAAGAAATGAAATTAATGCCTTATGGATTAAATTAAAAGATACTTTAACCGAATTAAGCTAGGTAATATATTTCTTTCTTATTTCATATTTTTTTCAGAAAAAACTCTTAAATTCAAACTTAAATTTATTAAACATAATCTATATATTATTTATAGAAAAAATTGAATAATAATACTTAGAGGAAGGTGCTCAAAGATCGCTGAAGAATTTTCAGACTTTTTAAATCAAACCCGTAAAGCTCCTTTAGAAGAAAAGCTAAATGCTTTTGGAGATATCATCGAGAAAATAATGCAAATAGTGCTTAAGATACCAGAATTAGTAGATACTAATTTACAGGATATTAATTCAAGGGTAACTGACATACAAAGTCAATTAACCACTGTGAATAATGAGATAACTACACTGAAATCACGACCTGTAGCTGCTGCCGCAGCACCTGCTGCTGCTGCACCTGCTGC
>SDBT01000771.1_pt1 | contig 52630 bp, 64 predicted proteins | sample 2277101 | NCBI WGS metagenome assembly SDBT01 (sample SAMN10404973, study PRJNA504765) | marine sediment metagenome | isolation source: marine sediment core GS10_PC15, 103 cmbsf | place: Arctic Ocean: Southern Knipovich Ridge | collected 2010
GACTCACTTAACTCACTTACAAAATAGCCTAACTTCGTGCATAAGTGACACATTTTACAAACACCGCAAAGCGGCTATTGCAACACTTTAAAAAGGGAAAAATTGTTATGAATGAGCAAGATTACATTCGAAAAGCGGTTGAACTGGCTGATGGTTGGGAAACAACGCGCAATGACGGTTTTATCTTACCGTCATGGTCAGCTAACTCTTGGGCGTATCCTCATGTGCCGCAACATATCCTCGACGCACTGGCAGCACAGCTGGTGCGGCAGGTGGATGCGACGACTGGATTCTATCTTTCCATAGCAACAAAGCAGAAGCGCCGATTTTTGTTTTGGGAATTGGAAAAAACGACCTATGTATTCCAGGAAGAAGGGCAACTAGAAAAAGTTGTATCGTGGAGTGCTTCTGGTCCTGATCGCACCATGAACACCATCAAAGCTATTGTCGATAGCGGGGTGTTGGAATGAGTTTCTCGTTATCAAATGAGAACGTGCAGCCGCTGCGGATTGGCACAGAAAAAAGAAGTCAGTGAATATTAGGAGAAAATTATGATTAGCATAGCAGTAACAATATTAGGTTTTGTTTTGTGCGTAATTGGCGTGATATGCGTGTACGCGGCTCCCGCCATTTGGTATTTCTTTACAATCGTGGGCTTGAGCCTTAGTGCTATAGGATTGATGATACGTCGTTAGGAGAACAATCATGAATTGTTGTTGCACTTTAAAAGATGGAAAGGTGATAAGTCTTTGCGGCGCGCATGATGATTTTGTCAAGCCAATACGTGCTGAACTTCAGAAGTTCTCAAGTTCAGCAGATGAGATTTGGTACTGGACAATGCACGGAATGCGGCGCTGCCATTATGCTAATTGTGATCACAATGATCAGCATTTTATCCAAAAGTCCTCAAGTTCATCCATTTCTTCGCGGATCCCCAGCGAAAAATGCACCCCTGACCAGCCGGGATAGCCGTCGCGTTTGACGCGCTCACCGAGTATTGCATCCATGCGCTCGAAAAATTCCGCTTTTGATAGTCCCCGCATACTGGCATCGGTCGATCGTTGTTGTCGACTCCACTGCACATAGGCGTCCCACATGCGCGTGCTGGTGATGTGATCGCCGCGCGTTGTACCGTGCTCGATGCATTCGGCGACGAACAGGCGTGCGGGATTAGATTTGATCTCCCATTCCTGGTGCGCATCGAAGCAATCCAGTGGCACATCCCAATCACCGCGCTCGCGCAGGCGCACCAATCCCGCAATAAATTTATTCAGAATCCCCGGCAGTTCCTGCATCATCAGGTTGCGACGTTCATCCGAACGGTGAGCACCAGCGATTTTATAGACGAACGGGAACACCAGCGCGCGTTCGCGGAACGCATCGGATACATCCCTTGATATCGGCCAGTGATTACTGAGCACCATTGGTAGTGAACGGGACACGAACTGCAGATTGTCGCCGTATTTTATTTGCGTGGTCATGCTCTTTTCTTCGGATATCTTCTTGATAAAGCCATCCGGCAGAGCACTGGCTTTGTCGTAATCATCGTCGACTAATGCCAGCTTGCCGATTAATCCTTGTTCAACGAAGGCGCTTTTGCCACCGCCGAACGCGCTCAGTTCCATACCAATGAACGAGTTCCCAAGTAGTGCTTTCAGAACTTCCGCAATTGTGCTTTTTCCTGTATCCTTTGAGCCATGAAACAGTACCCAGGTTTTCAGCCAGCGAGAGAACTGGATGACGTAACCGCCCAATTCTTCGAGATGCCGAGTCATATCTTCGCAATCACTGCTGACGCCGAACAGCATATGCATAAATCGATCCCATTCGGGACATGTTGCTTTAGGGTCGTACCGCGTATCGATGCGGATAGTGAAGAAATTGTCGGGATTGTGCTTACGCCGGACGAGATTACCTTCGATATCGAACCATAGCTCGCAATTCTGGCAGTTGATAATCGGTAGCGGGTAGGTACGCATTAAGCCCAGCGGATCATCTCGATCCTCAAGCTCCGCCAGTTGCGCGCACATCATGTCATCGAGCGCGCGCATTAGCGTACTGGTTTTTGTCTCACCGACCGCAGCGACCAGCTGCAGCACATCCTCGGGGCGTTCTTTGCGCAGTCGCGTCAGCGTCTTGATGAGCTTACCCTGCACCGCTTCGGAATTGTGCAGCGCCCATAAGCCATGCTCATAAGTCCAGAAGCGATTACCGATGCGCTTGATGGTGCGTCCCTCATGGTAGTGCTCGGCGAGCACCGCAGAGATCAGATCCTGCTCGATGTCGGTAATGCCACCAGCACCGTCGCTCAGCTGCGCTGTCAGGCGTTTGCCCGTTACCTTGATGTCTCGCTCGATCGCAGCCTTGGGTGGCTTGACAGGGTATTTCTGACGCAGTGCAACAGCGAGGATGCTGTTATCGATGTCATCGAGCTTGGCGGCGGCGATGCGTTGCACACGGTTCTTGCACAGCTCGTGGATATTTTTAGCTTTGGGATTGATCTCCGAGATCTCATCAAGCAAACTGGCGAACGTGAGATCGGTTGATTCGGGTACCCTCGATTTTTCTGATGAACTCCTGGTCTTTGTTGACCCATCGGGGCCGATCTCGCTTAATTCCGCAGGATCTACTCTGAGTTCTTTCTCAACTTCCGGAATCGATAACGCAAGCGCCGCCATAAGTTTCGATGAGGGCCACTGCATGACCGGCACACCATCGAGATCGCCACTGTCCTGCCCTTGAAACTTATGGATACGGATAAGATCCCATGCGTTGACGTTTTGCTGTCCAATCGCATCTGACTCGTGATGTGAGTACAGGAATACGTCGTCATAGACCACAGCCCCCGAAGGCCCGGTAGCGCCGATTGGTCGGTATCGATTGTCGTGATCGGTGGATTCGTAAGGCAAATCAAACCTTTCGATCGCAGCGTGTATGTCGAACGTTCTGTTAAAAGCACCGATAATCCCCTGTTTAGTTAATGGATCTTCCGCTTTCATGGCGGACGGACGGATCGCCTTGACCCTTGAGCTGTGCGGCCATTCGGCGAAGTCGGTCCAGTCATCACCGTAGTACGTTTCAAGCATTACATTGGCGTTGAGAAATTTACCTTTGTTGTGTTGTTTGAATATCTCGCCGTCATTAGTCACGGCAGGCCAGAACATGATGCGTGCAGGTTGGAAGGTGGTGTCGTCGAAGCAATCCATACCCAGACACATAGCAATCGCGCGTGCCAATGGTTCGTATTGCTCAATAGGAATTTCTTTATTGAGCGGGAAGATTAGTCGTAGGCGTGGATTGATCTCGTGGTGCTTGAGCGTTGAATGCACCACGTATTCAAAATCTTTATAAGCTTCGAAGATCGCATCGATGTCATAGCCATCGATATGATCGATGTCCAGGGTAATGCAGGATCTGAATTGCATCTTGTCCAGATGCCGAAGTTTAGAATTGAACTGGCCGCCGATGAAGTAGCCAACATCCTTGAGATTGGATTGTGCTTCGCGATCGAGTTTCAGGTAGTCGTCATAACTGATATCGATCAGCTCGAACTTCATTAAGCGCTTCGCCAGCGTTGACCAGCTGACGGTCTTGCGCGTGATAGTTGGAGACAGGCGCGATCGCCCGACCGAGATGCGGAATGGTCGAGACATCAGCCGTCGTTAGGTTTTAATTCGGCTCTTATCTGGAGCGCTACTTCACGTAATGTAGTTGAGATCGTAAAGCTTGTACTTTTAACAAGACCCGTTCTGTCATCACCAAAAGGTTCTTCATATTTAGCAGCTCTTTCCATAAGGCGATCTGCAATTTTCAACATTTTTTCTCTCATTGTCGGGATCCTTGTTTGAGAACTCAGGCTTCGGCTGACATTTTCCGTCACAGAACAGCAAGTCAGGAGTAGTAGCGGGATCTACATATCTCCCGCATTTTTCACATTTAATCATCTTAAATGTAGAACGTCAGCGGAGCGACTAATTTTTCGCCCGTGGCGTCTTTGAAAATTCTTTTCAGGCGGCGCGTTAAATAGGCTAACGTTTTAGCACGCGAACCTTCATCAATTTCAGAGTCGAAAATTTCATTGTGTAAAACCCAGGCATCACCATACTCGGATGTTAACCAATACCTTACTTTTGGCCCCATTCTTGGAGCACCTAATGCCTCGCAGTAAGGTGAAACAGCGATGTATCCAGCAAAACAAGCAGCCGTACCGCAACCGTTTGTTTTCTCCCACAAAGTGCGGGCATCGTTATACCTTCCCATATCGAAAGGTGCAGTTTTATCTTCTTGCAGATCTTCAACCACGGCAAGTGCAGCCTGCCAGCGAATGTAATGATTTTCTGGAATATCAAGTTTCATTATCTATCTCCTAAAAAATCCGTCAAACAGTCCCATTATCATTTGAAAAATCAGCCAGCCTACAAAAAACGAAAGTGCAGCAACTACTAAGCCCAATACAACACCGAGCGTTATCAGAAAAGCATCGGTCATGATTAGTGCTCAGTCGGAGTTTCGTCTTCGAGATCCACTTCACCCGGCAGATCATCAAGTTCATCAACGAGAACAGGATCTTCAAGATCTTCGCCTTCTTCACCTGCTTCTATGCCAAGCTCAGCCGCAACATCTTCTGCTTCAATGGCTTCACCATCGGTATCAACAATCTTTTTAACGACTGGAGGCGGCGGCGGTATTCGAATTTTTGGCTTGCAGTTGCACGGTATGCCGATGGCTGAGATTGAATCCAGCACGTCGTTGTAATACATCACACCGACATGCAATTGTGAAAAGGTGAACTCGCTTGTTTGCCCGCCGATACCAATCGCAACGGTATGACCGACGGTGCGATTTTCCATACGGTGAGGTGCTTCGTCCATAATCACAATGCCTTCACTATCTACAACTAGATCACCTTTGTTATCCAGTCGCGGTATTTCTTCGACACCTTCTTCATCGAAGACTTTCACCGATTCCATTTTGGCAGCAAACGTGATCGACGTAATGTGATCAACATTTAAGAAGCCACGAAACTGAATACCAGGAGGCGCTACTTCGATAAATCGTGCTGCGCCCGTATACCTGCTTTTACCACTTTGACCGCCCATATTTTTTAACCCCGTAGCTGATTGATTGTTGATCTTTCGAGCTTTATTACCGTGTCGTTGTTTGGTTTTTGACATTGCTATTCCTTCTTGCTAAATTCGGTGTTAGCGGCTCCTGCGAGAACCCTACAGGGACACTATCTTATTACCCAGCTCGTTCATGGAGCCGCCTTTTACTCTTTCAACGTCACCCAGCGTCGTAACCACGGCAGCAACGTTAACGGATCAATTTCCTGATCCATCATCTTGTACAACACGAAACAAAATTCAGCGGGAATCTTGCGATCGCGTATCCACAATCGCACTGTCTCGCCGGTAATAATTTCATCTGTAACTTGATACGATTTGATCGCAATGGCATTGGTCGAGCCGAAATGGGCAAGCATCATTCTGCAGGTTTTGTCGTATTCGTCTTGCTGTTTAATGTTCATTGTGCTAGGCACCAAATGTTGATTGAAAAGGTATGCTTTACATATTTTTGCAGCATGCGCTTGCAATTGACATAAAGCAAGCGTATTGTCCGCTTTACAGACGAGCCGGAGTCAATGGGTTATCTAATCTGAAACGAAATCCCACCGACATTAACACGCTCGTCGTTAGAAATAATGGACCGGATGTTGATCGTTACCATTGATAATTACAGGTTCAAATCCTGTCGTAAGCTGAAAGGCTAACGATTTCGATTGGCAAACAACATGTCCATTTTAAGATTTCTGGACCGGATGGATTGACGGTTATCAATGCTAATGAGATGGTCGCAGGTTCGATTCCTGTCATCAGCGAAAGTTGATGTAGCTCAGCGGTAGAGCATCTGTCGAAAGACTTCCCGTCGCCAATAACATGTCCAGATTATTAACGTCCGCAACATAGTGGGCCGACAAGAGGAAAGCACAATGGATTACTCCCGACATGTTTCAACCCGCGCGACTCCGCAGCGGCAACGTACTCCTGGTCGTACTGATGAAGTTCAGAATGCAGAAGGTGGCTTTGTCCACGCTGTCTCTGATTGGGATCGCCTCGACCGGTTTCTAATTCTTGGTTCCGAAGGCGGAACGTTTTATGTTGGCGAAAGCGAGCTGACAAAAGACAATGCGAACATAACTTTACAGCTGATCAAGCAGGACGGTCTTCGTGTTGTTAATCGTATTGTCGAGATCTCGCAAGAATCTCGCGCACACAAGAACGATGCCGCACTGTTTGTACTTGCCGCGTGCGCCAAGCTTGGCAACGAACAGACTCGTAAGCTGGCTTATGATGTGATGCCGCAAGTGGCTCGCATTGGAACGCATTTATTTCAGTTCGCTCAGTTCATACAAGCTTTCGGCGGCTGGGGTCGTGCCACTAAGCGTGCGTTTCAGAAGTGGTACAACGACAAAGATCCCGACAAGCTTGCTTATCAACTGCTGAAGTACCGCCAGCGTGACGGTTGGTCGCACCGCGACATTCTGCGGCTTACTCATCCAGTGACAACCAGCGAGCAACACCGCGCGATGTTCGACGTAACAACCCATCCTGACAAGTTGGAAAGCATGATCAATATTAAGTTGCCAAAACTTTACACTGGTTATTGTGCTGCGCAAATGCGACCGGAATTGCCAAATGCTGAAGTTGTACGTGATTATAATTTGTCCTGGGAAATGCTGCCGACTAAATGGTTGAATGATCCAGTTGTAAATAGTCAGCTCCTAACTACGATGCCGCTGATGGCAACTATTCGGCAACTCGGTAAGTTGACAGCGAATGGTACGTTGAAACCGCTGTCACCAGAAACAGTAATGGTGGTCGAACGCTTGATGAATGATGAGCAGATTCGGAAGTCTCGTATTCACCCAATGCACTACTTGCTTGCAGCAAAAACATACGAAGCTGGTCAAGGTTTCCGTGGCAGTCTGACATGGGCTGTTGATGGTCGCATCAAGGATGCGCTGAACGAAGGCTTTTACAAGTCGTTTGCAAATGTGGAGCCGACGAACAAGGCATTTTTGTTAGGTGTTGATGTATCTGGTTCGATGAGTTGGTCACATCTAGGCACTAGCAACATCACAGCCGCTGAAGCTGCGGGTGCGATGGCTATGGTGATTGCTCGTACTGAGCCGAATCATTTTATTCACGGTTTTGCAGGCGACTTTATCGATCTAGGTATCAGTCCGAACGACGATCTGGCACAAGCTATGCGCAAAGTGCAGAATCACAATTTTGGCCGTACTGATTGCGCACTGCCGATGTTGTATGCCAAAGAAAAAGATCTGTTCGTGGATACGTTCGTTGTCATTACAGATAACGAAACGTGGGCTGGACGCATTAAACCAATACAGGCATTGCAGGACTATCGTCGCAGTCACAACGCTGATGCGAAGTTGGTGGTCGTTGCCTGCACTTCAAGTGGATTCACGATTGCAGATCCGAACGACGCCGGTATGTTGGACGTGGTTGGTTTTGATGCGAACGTACTGCCATTGATTGCAGAGTTCAGCAAGTAAGATCTTTAGCTGCTCTCATTGTTGAGAGCAGCTTTCTTTTTGGAGTAATTAATGAACATCGAAGAAAGTTTAGAACGTATTGCTACCGCACTTGAAGCCATTGTTGAAAGCCAGGGGATCGTCGCAGGTACCAAACCACCCGCACCGCATGACAATGGTCAGGAAGAACTCGATCTTGATCCTGAACCTGAAGAAGAACTCGAAGAAGAAGAAGAAGATCTCAGTGACATGGAAGAAGAAGAACTCGACGATGGTCTTGATGACGGTGATGAGCTTGAAGATGAGCCGCCGCTGCCACGTCGCAAGACAAAGAAGAAATCTAAAAAGAAAGCCAAGAAAAAAGTACAGAAGAAAACTCGCGTCGGCAAAACGACTGCCGAAGCAAGCGAGTACACCGCTGATGAAGTACGCGCCAAGCTGAAAGATCTGCAGCTCGCGACCGGCAGTGCAGCAAGAGCTAAATCCATCCTGAAGAAGCACGGCGCCTCCACGTTCGGCCAGCTTAGTGTCGGTCGCTATGATGCTGTTGTTCGGGATGTTGATGCACAGCTGGAGGATTGATCATGAATAACACACGCGATGATTGGTCTGACAAAGAACTGCCGCGCTACAAATGTCATAAAGAAGTTCACGCGCTGCAAATTGAGCGTTTTGTAAGTAGGGAATATCCTGAAGGTCTTGGTATTGAGTTACGTTTTATCGATGAAGATTATGAACCTATCGACATCAAACCGCCCGAAAGCCAACGCATTAAGAAAGCCATGTTGGATTATCACCACGACACTGAGGGCGGCAGAATAGACACAGGTTATCTGGTCGTGTATGCCGATGGATATCGTTCGTGGTCGCCGACCAAAGCGTTCGAAGAAGGGTACACACGGATCGATGGTGCATATTCAAGTGATGACTTGCCTGTACTTGGGGATGGTAGTAGTAATCCGGATTACGACATACCTGAGAGGCATGATTGATTATGAGCATGGCAGAACTACAGGTGCATTCACCGGTCGGTCCCAGTTCAGGCGAACGCTGGTTATTCTGTCCCGGCAGTGTTGCTGCAACTCAAGACATGCCGGATACCACATCGGATTTTGCGGCTGAAGGTACGTTCGCGCATTACATTACGGAGCTTGCGCGTAAAGAAGGTAACGATGCCAAGTATTATCAGGGCTTTACGTCTGAAGATGGCAAGTGGACGTGCGACAAAGAGATGGTCGACGCCGTACAGAACTTTCTCGATTACATGGAGCAGTGGGAGGGTGATACGTTTGTCGAGCAGCGCGTCAGTTACGATGCGTGGGTAGAGAACGGCTTTGGTACTTCGGATCATATTTGCGTCGAGATCGACAAAAAGCATTGCGTTGTCGCTGATTTCAAATACGGCAAGGGCATTCAGATCTTTGCCAAAGGCAACATTCAGGGCAAGCTGTATGCGCTCGGTGTATTTCAGGACTTCGGGCATCTCTACGACATTGACGATTTCACGATCGTCATTAGCCAGCCACGCATTGATCATCGCGATCAGTGGCAGATGTCAACTGAGAAGTTGTTATCGTGGGCTGAAGAAGTAGTCGAGCCTGCAGGCATACGTGTTGAAAGAGCAGTTGAGCATTTCGCAGTAAACGGCAAGATTCCTGATGAATTTTTCAAAGCTGGCGCATGGTGCCAGTGGTGCAAGATCAAAGGCGATTGTAAGATCCGTGCAGCAATGGTGCGTGAAACCGTACTACTCGGTATTGATGAACTCGATGATCTTGAAGGAGAAGTCACTGTATCCAATCCAGCCATCATGAACGACGTTGAACTCGGAGAGGTTGCAGAGCTGGTCGATCAAATCAAAAAATGGTGTAACGACGTTACCGCGACGCTAACGCAGCGTGTGATTGCGGGCGCCAAGATCCCAAGTGGTAAAAAAGAATTCTGGAAAATGGTCACTGGCCGTGCAAACCGCAGATGGTATAGCGAAGAAAAAACAGAAAAGAAATTGCGCGCTGCCAAGCTCAAGATCGGCGAGATCTTCACTCGCAAAATAATCTCACCTTCTCAAGCTGAGAAATTGATCGGAAAAGATCATAAAGCACTGCTCGACTTGATCGAATCACCGCAAGGCAAACCGGTGCTGGTCCCAGGTAGCGACAAGCGCCAGCCGTACAAGGTGTCGACGGATGAACTTGGTGATGTTGAAGATGACAACGATACCAGTTGGTTAGACGAATAGTTGGAGAGTAAAATGAGTAAAATTACAAATACAGCAGATAATGAACAACATCCTGAATGGCTTATGGGTGGAAATCCTGATGCTATTGAATCGCAAGAAGCTCGCGGTCAAGAAGAATTAGTTAATGCTGATGTTTTACCAACAAGTATTGCATCATATGCTGAACCTCGAAAAGTACTTGAAGATGCTGGAGTAGTTTTCGGTGAAGAAGTTAAAAATGATGCATTATTCACAAATGTCGGATTGCCGCACGGATGGAAAAAACACGCAACTGATCATTCAATGCATAGTGAGTTGATTGATGAACTTGGTAGAGTTCGCGCTTACATATTTTATAAAGCTGCTTTTTATGATCGTCGTGCTGACATGAGCATTCGTAGTCTTGAAGAAGTCGAAAAAGAAAAATGAATCCGTACACACGTTTAATCGAAAGATGCTCTGTCTGGTCCGTTAAAGTTCGCTGCCCGAAGATAAGAGCAATGTTTACATTTACGAATGCCGAGCATGGCCCCGGTAACTATTCACTGTACGAGGTGTTTCAACGTACAGCTGCCGCTGATCAACTTGGTTTCGACGTAAGATTACGCGTCAGAGGTAAAGATCTCATTACTGAATACGTTGAACGTGCGCCTGAGCCGCCGAGGGAAATTCGATGAACAGAGAACACGTTATTGCAATGATAGTTGGCGCAGGGGCTATGCTGTTATTTGTCTTGCTTTTTCTGCCGTTCCAATATGATTCAAAACCAGACTGTGAAGAAATGGCTGCAGAAATGTGGGCAACACGAAGTTGCTTGGCACTGCAGCCCGCCTGTCAAGGTTTGACGCAGGAACAGTTTATGAAGTATCACAAAATTCGCAACCGCTTTGAAGAACAATGCGGTGCAGATAGGGGCGACGACTGGTTGTCGCAATCAATTGAGAGTAATGGTAATGGCAAAGAGTAATGTAACAAGTGATGTAATCAAGCTTGAACGAGTGCGTGCGTCTTTTCTTCAAATCTGGAAAGCTAAGTCATTTGAAGAAGGTCGTGATGCACAATTTCAAGCAACGTTCTTGCTTGATCCGAGCGACAGTGAGCACGCAGCATCGATCAAAGAAATCAAACGTGCCGCAAAGAAAGTGCTGGTAGAAGCATTCGGTGAAGTACCTCCAGGTTTCAAGCGCTGTTTTGGATTAGCTGACAAGCATCCGAAGAAAAAAGAGTACGAAGGCTACAAGGGAATGTTCTTTATCGCCACTGGCAATTCAGTCAGACCGACGCTGGTTGATCGCAAGCGGCGAGATCTCGAAGAATCAGATGGAGTTCTGTATTCAGGATGTTACGTCAATACCAATATCACGCTTTGGACGTTTGATCATCCCAAAGGTGGTAAGGGTCTTGCAGCGAATCTGCGCATCATTCAATTTTATGACGAAGGCGAAGCTTTCGGCAATGCACCAGCGAAAGCTGATGAAGAATTGGACGATGTTGACGTTGACGACTCTGGCGCTGATGACGATTGGGATAAGGATGAAGAAGACGATCTCGATTAGTCACTAATTGGCGGCGCGGGTGCGGCGGTGTGCAACGAACAAGTGATTATTGCACACCATTTTGCTTTCCGAGGATGACGCCCGCGCCGCCATCTTTTTCTGAGGAACTATGATGAAAGAAATTGACGATCTGAAAAAATCGGTACGTGAGCACGTTGAAAAACTTGAAAAGAGAGGTTTGTATTTGGAACAGATCTATCTCGAATACACACGAGAAGGACATGATTATAATCCACTGGAAATACTGAAATCTGATAAGCGTGAAATCATTGTAAAATTTTCCAGCAAAGTTGACACTATAAAACCTGTTTGGTTCTGATGACTCACAAAGACGATTTTCTTCGATTAAATCTTCAATATTACGGACAAGTAAATGTTCATCTTAACTATGTCGATTTATCCTGGCCTCCACCAAAATTTATCGTGATGGACGATGACACGAAAGATCTTCGTGAAGCTACCAAAGACGATGATCGTGACATAATTTTCGAACGAACATCGATGTCAGAAATTACTGATGAACAGATCGAGAACATGACCAATGTTGCTCGTGGTGCTGACTATAAATATGTAGATGGAAATTTTAGTGAACTGAGTTCATGATTGAAAATGAGCCATATTTGTCACATCGACATCGAGAGTTTCAGTGAGATAAATCTGCCCAAAGTCGGCGTGCATCGATACGCCGAAGACTGGTCGACCGAGATCCTGTGCATCGCTTATGCTTTTGGCGATGAGCCGCCGAATCTCTGGATCCCTGATGGGTTCCTTCCTAAAGAGCTGCAGTTACAAATTGCGCAATATGTCGCACAAAAGCGTGGCTTGTGTCTTATCGGCTGGAAAGTACCGCAAGCTTTGATCTGGCATGCTCGTAATGGCGGTGAATTTCGCGCGCACAACTCTCAGTTCGAACGCATCATGCTAAACGGTAATCCCGGTCGCAAGATAAAATTCCCAAAAACGAAACGTTCGAGTTGGGTATGCACGGCTGCAAAAGCAGCGGTGTTGGCATTACCGCGCGATCTCGGCAGGCTTTCCGGCGCGACGGCGCTCAATCCTGAACACAAAAAGGATGAAGACGGCAAAGGCGACATGATGCGAATCACCAAGCCGCGCACGCCGTCAAAAAACAATCTCGCAGTGCGCTGGACGCCGGATGCGGCGCCCGACAAATTCTACAAGATGTATTGTTATTGCATTGACGATGTTTATTCGGAACGTGATTGTGATCGCCTGATGATCGAGTTGAGCACTGAAGATCGCAAGCTGTTTTTACTCGATCAGATCATCAACGATCGCGGCTGGAAGATCGATGAAAAACGCATCGCTGATGTGCAGTTTTTGATCGATACTTATAAGGATCGATTGAAGGCGAAATGCCGTGAGCTAACCGGTATTAATCCAACCCAAACGCAGAAGTTTGCTGAGTGGGTGCGGCACCAGGGTATTGATATTGAGAACCTGCAGGCGCAGACCATCAAGGATGCGCTGAAACGCACTGATTTGCCGCAGAACGTCCGCTGGGCGCTACGCATACGTTCCCTGCACGAGATGAAGGCGCCGACCAAGTACACGGCAATGCAGCGGGCTGTGTGTGCTGATGGCACACTGCGAGGCATGTTCATGTTCGCTGGCGCCTCCACAGGCCGCTGGTCGAGCCGCATCGTGCAGCTGCAAAACCTGTTCAGGCCCATCATTAGCGACGCTGACACGGCGATAGAGGCGTTCAGGGAGCGATCTATCAGCTGGATCAAGACGTTGTGGGAGCAAAACCCCATGCAGATCTTCGCCAGCTGCGTCAGGGGCATGCTGATCTCGCGTAAGGGGCGCGATCTATTGTTTGCTGATTTCAGCCAGATCGAAGCTCGGATCGTCGCGTGGCTGGCGGGCGCTATAGATCTGCTGAAGATCTTCGCAACGCATGGGCTGGTGTACGAATACACCGCTGCCAAAATGTTCCATATGAAGACCGATCTCGATGCGCTGAGAATGCTTAAAAAAGAACATCCGGTGAAGCGATTTCTTGGCAAGATTGCGGTACTCGCGCTCGGCTATCAGGGCGGCGGCGCCGCGTTCGTCAAGTTGTCGAAACAACACGGTACCAATGTCACTTTTGAGCGCGGTGAACGCATTAAGTGGGATTGGCGCGATGCAAATCCGAAGATTGTAGATATGTGGGAGAACATAAATGAAGCTGCGCGTAGTGCTGTCGAACATCCTGGTACGACTTTTAAAACGAATAAACTCATGTTCCGCGTCGTCGGAGATTATCTGTGCATGCGGTTGCCGTCGAAACGTAAGTTATATTATTACAAACCATTTATGCGACACGATGAACTTAGGTTCTGGGGTATCAATACTCATACCCGACAGTGGTGCGTCTGCTCCACTTATGGTGGCAAGCTGTTGCAAAATGCCGCCGAAGGTATTGCGCGAGATCTAATGACCACGGCAATGCTGAAGTTGCACAAGAAGAAAATCTATCCAATGCTCGGTACAGTACATGACGAGATCATTACTGAGCCACGAGAAGGTGTTGGATCCATACAGGAAGTTTGTGACATCATGTGCGACAAACCGGATTGGGCGAAAGGTCTGCCCGTTAATGCAGTTGGATTTAGAGGAAAGAGGTATCGGAAATGAGTGACTTTGATAGTTATTGGAACACTTCGCACAGTGCGAAGGAAGTAGAGGATCTTAAAGATGCTTTTCCAACATACACAAAAGAGAGATCTCAACTGCGAAGAATGATTCATCAAATTGCCGAACGAGCATGGATTTCTGCAACGAAAAAAGTCCGCAAAGATTTCGACATAATGTGGGCTAATGGTAAATGGAGAATCAATGGAAAAATGAAAGCAAACATTCGGAAAACAAGACACTTATCGAGGGGATTCTCAGCGACTATTGATGTTGTGCAAGAACCATCGTTTCTTGGGCCTGAATACTTTAATCGTATTTCGATTGGTGAAATTTTTGAGTATGAAGGTCACTATTATAAAAAACTGCCTTACGAGTTAAGCCAAAAAGAAGTACACAGAAAGAAGATGGGACTTGCAATTAGTTTGACTGATGAAGGGGTTTATTACTTTTGTGAAAGAGATACGGTGTTGGCTTGTGATGTGGAATGCAGGATTAGTTATGTCTATGCAAGAGAGCTATCAGTGTTGGAGAAAACGAAATGAGCACGCCGATTGAGTGTTATTTTTGTGAAAAAAGTTATTGGAGTAAAGTGTTTATCGAAAAACACATTCGAAAAGATCATTCAGAAATTGATCTTATAAGTGAAATGTTAGATTCAAAATTTCGTCTTGAACGTGTGACAAATAAAGTGTGTGAATATGCACATGAAGTTTTGCTACGCGATGCACAGCTTAAAGAATTTGGAAAATTGAATGATCAGCTGAAGCAAATACTGTTTGAATCAGCCGGTCATATCACTGCAGTGAAAGATCCGACAATAGAAGGTTTGTCGTTTGCAGGGCGAATTTATCAAGCTGTTGCGAAAGAATTTTTTCCAATAGATAAACTTAAACAAGAAGAAGTTGAGAAACTTCGAATCAGTGAAAGAGATCTAGCATTAGCAGAAACCATTGAATCGAGGAAAGGTCGATGATTGCGTTAATTCATAAAAAATGCGGGGCAGTGTTTGCTTACAGAGATGAACCTTTTAAATTTGGGGAACACCTTAAAAGCGAAGGATGTACAACTGTCAACGGAGAACTCATAAAAGAAAATGAAATTGTCAGATGTCCATATTGCAGTAGTAGTATGCAAATAACTGAAATGCGACAAAAGGATCTATCAGAATGAATAACGAAGTATGGCCGGTTGGAACAGCGAAACGTGTCAATGTAATGATCGATAAAATTGACGGTTGTCTGAAACGAGTGCTGGACAGTAAACCCGACGCTAACGCCACCATCATGTGCAAAGACGGAGTGATACACGTTAAACCGGATGGATTGATATGAGACAAATAACACTGGAACCGATCGGTTGGATGTGTTCGTTGAAAGAATGTCGTCCCGGCCCGTTAGTTTATTTTGATGACGATAAACCGCGTTTTGCATTCAAGTCGGAATATCAGACAGACAGTAATCGAATCGAAGTATTCAATGAAGCTGGTGAATATTTAGTTAATTCTGAAGAATTTTTTGTGCAAGCAGTCGATATAAAGTTGGAAGAAGTCTAATTAAACAGGATGGATTGATATGAGAGAGAAAAATAGAAAATACTGGAAAGAACGCTTCAAAAAACTGAGAAAATCGCATCGAAATCTTTACGATGTTTACATGGATGAGCTTACAAGAACTTCCAGACTGGAACACGCTCTTGCAAAGTTGCATCAACGAATCTGTCGCATCGAGAATAAACGAGACATGGATGTAAAACTTAAATACGGCGATCTGATCATGCAAGCCTTAAAGCAAGGATGGGAGTACACACCTGTTGCTACTGACAGTCTGAACATACTTAGCCGTTATGCAGATCCAAAAGATAAAGAACGATTACTGACTGCATTTGAATTGGTCGAAGAAATGAGGACGAACTCTGACGAGAGCTGAAATGACACCATTACTTAAACCTGAAGAATATTTTCATGGTCCGACAGACTATATGAACAACGAACGCAAGCTGTCAGAGGAGAAAATTGAGAGCAAGTCTTGTTATGTCGCCCGAGCAAACGGTTGGTTTACTCGTAAATACAGTTCACCTGGACAGAAAGGTGTACAAGACAGAATCTTTTGTAAAGATGGTTGTGTGATCTTCATCGAATATAAACGTATTGGTAACGTACCCACCGGATTGCAGTGTGACGATGCAGCGGATTTACGTCTTCATGGTGGCACAGTGTATTGGACAAATACGGTACGTGGAACAAAACAAATTTTAGGAATTTATACTTGAATGACAAGGCAGAGAAATGTGGCAATACGCACATATTCGATCTTGGCGATGATGCCGTTTGTGATATTTGTGGCGTTCCAAAAAGCGAAATCGTAGACATGGATCAATATCGAAAAGATTGGAAGGATCGAATTGATCGAGACACTTCCTGAGTCGCTAATTTGCGACTATCAATACCGCGCATCGGAGTTTATTCAGGAACATCCGAACTGCGCCTGTTGGATCGACATGGGCCTCGGAAAGACGGTCATTAACTTGATGGCTTTGCAGAACCAGATCTCCAATTTCGACGTTGCCCACACGCTCATCATCGCACCGTTACGCCCCGCTCGGAAGGTTTGGACGGACGAGATTGCAATCTGGGAGCACATTCGCGACTTCGAAGTTCAAAAGATTATCGGTACACCAAAGCAACGCCTGAAGGCGATGAATACGCCAGCTGAGATTCATCTTATTAACCGCGAGAACGTCACTTGGCTCAAAGAGCAGATGATCCAGGAAAAACGTTACGTGAAGAAATGGCATTGGGATAATGTCATTATCGATGAAAGCTCAAGCTTCAGTTATCAATCGAGCGGTCGTTGGAAATCATTACGCACTCTACGCAAACGAGTCGATCGCATGGTACAGCTTACCGGCACACCGGATACACGATCGTTGAATGGAGTATGGCCGCAGATCCAGTTGCTTGATGACGGCAAGCGGCTCGGCTTTAGTGAGAAGTCGTTTCACGATCGCTGGTTTATTGCACCGTCCAGATACTCACCATCCAACAAGTTCGAACCGCAACCTTACGCTCGTGATCAGATCGTCAAACGTCTGAAGGATCTGGTCATCAGCATGCGTGCTGAAGATTACCTGGATGTTAATCGCCCGCACCTGAACTATCTGCGCGTGGACATGACGAAGAAAGAAAAGCGTCAGTACCAGCAATTAGAGCGCCAACATATTCTGCGCTTTGAGCACGACATCGCGCGTGCCGTGAACAACGGTGTGTTGGCGAATAAACTGTTGCAGATCTGCAATGGTTTTGTGTACACCGAGCATCCGGATTTTCAGATCATTCACAATCACAAGATCGATGCGCTGCTGGAGCTTTTGCAAGGACTAACCGGGCCGATTATGATCTGCTACAACTACATTCCTGATCGAAAGCGCATACTGGCGCTGCTGAAAAAGCATCACATCAATCATCGCGTATTAAAAACCGAAGAAGATGAAGACGAATGGAACTTGGGACTCATCGACGTGCTGGTGTTTCATGCCAAGTCAGCCGGTCACGGCTGCAACATTCACAAGTCCGGATCCAACAACCTGATCTTCTTCGGCCTGATGTGGTCGCTGGAGCAGTACCAACAGGTGTGCGCGCGCTTAGTCGGCGGGCATCGAGCCGGTACGCGCGATAACGTGATTCATCACATCGTCACCGAAGGCACCTACGAAGACAGGGTGCGCTTCACTTTGACACAAAACGCCAAGCACCAGGATGAGATGAAAAAGGCGCTCAGTCTATACATCAGGCCGATACTCAGTTAAAATCGAGCAATATCTGACAAAAATGAGCAATTTGATTGCGGTCGAATGGAAACGGGACCGTAGGCAGCAGGGCAGGACAGGATCGGCAAGGCACCTTGCCAATGATTCTTGTGGACGCACATCACTACTGACTGGCAAATGTAGACAGAAACAATGTCGATCGCATTCAAATTGCTTAGGAGATCTAATGTTTGGAGCACCTTTAGACGCTGGAGAACTGGCCGTAATCTTCGGCTACAAGAACAAACGCGGACTCAATCGGGCCGCGCGCATCGGCCTGTTGCCGATCCCGACCTACATGCACGACGGTCGACGTTACGCACATCCCGATCATGTGAATGAATTCCTGGCGAAAAAGAAAGCTGAAGCCGAGCAGGAATTCGAAGACAGTTGGCTACGATAATTAATCTTCAATCAATATGGCAACCGTCGCGTTCAACACAGCCATATCAGTATGCAAACTGGATAGCACCTGACCATATGTTTTTGTCTCGCCGTCAATATCCACCGTCATTTCTTCCCGCAGCACTTCTCTGATTTGATCCTTTGTTTTGGCATCAAGACCAGCCTCGACAACATTTGTACCAACAGTTAAAAAGTACGTCACTAAAAAAGTAGCGATCGCTGCGACTGCCACAGCAGCTATAGTTTTGATATTCATTGTTCAACTCCCTTGAGGGCTTCTTCCTTAGCGGCTCTTGCCCTTGCGCGGCGCGAGGCATTTTCATCGATCTGCTGTTGGATATCTTGTGGTATCACTTCTCTAACAATTATTTGTGGTTTAGGAGCGGGTCGGTTTGCTTCTTCCTGCAGTTGTGCAAGTTGCTGCTGTAAATTGCCGTACATTTCCATTTGCTCATCATGGAAATTTTCATCTTCATCGTCAGCTTCGCTCTCGACCTTGTTGGTATCAGGTGGATCGGGCCGTGCGAATATTTCTTTCAGTTCAGTTTCGCAAGCATCATAGTCGTCGTAATTCTCGCCGACGGGTGACTGCAAACAAATGTGTCGCACCCCTGCATTGACCATTCCACGATCGATCAGTCCCATGCCCTGACAATATTCATCAAAGGTAGCAATAGCGACCGTAAAACCTCCTTGATGCACCCGACACGTTCCACCGGCAATATCATAATCAGCACCGCCGACACCGTATGATCTATTGCTGCCCGTATTAACATCCCCACCAGACAAAGTATTGGTGGTGGTTTCGGTTGGCTGATATCGATGATTATCTGCTTCCACAATTGAGCACGTAAACATCACAGCCAGAACTGCGAGTAAAAACAGCCAAACTACAGATATTGGTTGGTAATCTCCTCTACTCATAATGCGTACCCCAGTGCCAAAAGCACAATTAAAGTTTTGTGCCAAACGTTATCCCAAAAGTGATCACGACGTTCAGCCTCTAGCATTTCCTGTCGAATCTGACCGACTTCCTGTTGCTGTTTCGCAGCTGAAAGAATGCGGTCATACGCTTCATCGGAATCTCTTGCAATGCTTGCGTTTAACGCCGCAATATCTTTGTTATCGATCGCCTCATCTTCGAAGACATCCAGTCGTTGATAACACTCCCCTGTTCCCCAAGGGATCTCGCACAGTTCCGAATATTCAACCGGATCTGTAACCTCTATGTCTTGTCGTTCAGCTGTCTCGAACTTCGGCAGCTGTATCGGTTCGACTGCGCACCCGACCAGACTTATTATTAAAGCGGTCGGCAATATCAGCCATCGTTTCATTTTGTCCAATCCTTTCTTGATGTTTTTCCGCCTTCTTGCGGATCTCGCGTGCCTTGATCTTTTTGACACCGATCCCAAGCTGCAGTTTTGCTGCTGCCTGAATATCAACTGCGGTACCTTTGTTCAATTCTTTAATCCGTGTTTCCTGATGCTCAACTTCCGCTTCCATCTTGCCAGCGGCATGTGCGCGCATCACCATCATGATTGCCGCCCCGATCGCACCGAGAACAGCAATCATGCTGAAACTCTTGATCCAAGTCCAGAGTTTCATTTCAGCACTTTTTCTTTCTTGAAGTAGCCAAACAGGGCTGCAACAAATGCCGTGGACCCGCTAACGACTCCCGCTGATACAGAAAGGGCAGTAAAATTATCCACCAGCATCCATACCAATGTGACCGCTGTTGCAGCGAGTGCTGCTGCAGTGATTGTACTTGAAGGTTTGCTCATGTTCATGATATCCACCTTATTTCGAGGATGGCATCATCGCCATCGATGTAATCCATAACCTTTTGCATTGCTGCTGTTGAGCTAGTCACCATTGGTCCTTTGTCGGAATCAGTCTTGCCTAGCCCCGGCCCTATGCAACCGACCACGTTATGTGACCAGTTCGCTATGTGCATGAGGATCAGAAAGCGACCGCCTTCAGCTGGCACATCTTCTTCCAAATAATAGACACCCAAATCCTCGTTAATCAGAGCAACCACTTTCTTGTTATCAGGTCGGGTGTGTGGACGTAGCTGGTATATGCCATCAGGAACGCAGGAGTTATTTGATTCACCACCTGCGCGGCATGGATCGACTCGCCACTCTTGCTCAATGGTTGCCAGCATTTGACTAGGAAACGACAAGAAGCCCTGTGTTTCTTTTGCGCCTGATCTCAGACGTTCGAGTAATAGTTGTTTCATTCTTCTTCATCCTTATCCGTCATTCGGAACTTCTCATGCAGGAGATGTTGCTTACGCGGAACAGTTGTACCAAATACTGCACGAGCATCGTAATCGGCTCGAATCTTCGCAGAACGAGTAATGCTGCTAGTGTCGATCGCCATGCCAGGATTCTTTTGGCTGAATTTGACAAGTAGTGCGTATGTTTCTTTGACTTCTTTTTTATCACCTACTTTAGCCGCTTGAAATAATCGATCCATAAGATATTTCTTACGTTTTTCTAAAGCACTTTGATAATCTCTGACCGCTCGCGTTTGTTCATAACGCGTTGTTAATGGTGTTGGCACAGTCCCTAAAAATTGTGATGCTAAATTCCAATTAGTAAATTCTTCCGCACTCATAATTATGTCGCGATCATAATTAAGTGCACCCTCAGTTGCATAACGAATCGTTTTCATTGCGTCAGCTGCAAACTTTGGCATCATTTTTTCCATGCCGCGTTCAGCATATCCTTCATTCCATACACTTATACCTTCAACAGCATTAGCAACAATGCCAGCTAACGGTCCTAACGCTTCAACTGCTACATGTTGAACCAGTTCTTTACCACTAACGTTCTTTGGCATTTCTCGGATCCAGAGATTATTTAGACTGGCACGAGTTGACAACGTTGTTTGAGTAAACGTATCCCATGCACCTTTGGTAATGAACGTCGCAATATCCTCACCATAAAGTTCGGTAAAATACGCTCGCATTGCTGCTTCCGAATCATAAGGCTCATCATCATCGCCCAGCATCGCGTCCGCTATGCTATGGAATGCCCATGCAAGCGGCTGACCGGAAAGACCAGCAAACATGAATGCGCCGCCTAAAATACCAGTAAGACGCAAAGCAGCTTCGTTGCGAACTTCGATATCAACGTATTGATTCCGCATGTAGCCATCTCTAAAATCTCTATAGAGCCGATAAGTCATATTCAAACTGAAGTTTCGAAACAAAAGTACAACGCGCGCTGCGTCCTTTTGCATAAATCGCGGTCGATTCGTATTGGTGTAATCGAAATGCGATAACTCAACTAATTCTGCAGATTCATAAACTGCCGCATCATGTTTTCGACCTGCTTCGCGTGACATTCGATATGAAGCAACAAATGTTATTTCTCTGTTCCACTTCTCCGTATGATGAAATATCCAGGTAGCGATATCTTCAAGTCGTTGTCCACGACCGGTAAAATTCTGCCCGCGTTCAGCATAACCAGTAAGATCACGAACTCGCGTTTTTGATGTACCTCCCTGAAGTTCGAATTCTTCCAATGCTTTACGTTCACCCACTCTTTTATCTTTATCAATATGATCTTGACCTGGATCATTTCGTAACGTGTTCTTAAAATCACCACGAGTGCTTGCTAATTGCGTACTTGCTTTTAAAAGTTGTCCCGCTGCTTTAGGAAGACTTGCAGCTCCAAACTCTTTTGCAAACCGTGCGCCAAGTGTCGGCAAGCCAACAATAGCTGTCTGTGATAAGTTGAGCACACCTGCTGCTGGTGATGTTGATAAAAACCAGAAGAAACCGAATTTAGTTAGTTGCGTTGACAGCAATGATGAAGTCGGATTCATATTGTAGTTATGCCGTTGCTCCATTTCATCAGCTAATAATCTTGCTTTCGGTGCATCAAATTCAGCTTGTCCAATAAATTTTTTAATAGCTTTGTCGATACGTTCTTCTTCAGTGCCTTGTTTGAAACTGTTGAAGAATTTTTTATATTGATCGAATCTAACCATTAATATTTCATGTGTTTTTTGCACACCATCGTTTCTTAATGACTCTTTAATTGTAGTTGCTCTCGATGTCAGTTCTGATGCTTGCTGATCAATATTGTCAAGAAATCCTTGTAACTGAAAACCGTGTTTAAGTTTACCGAGTTGATGTGTGCCATGAAACATATGATGTCCGTATGCGCGCAATGCATCGCCAGTAAAACCAAGTCTACCGACACGATGTATGTAAGCTTTTTGAGCTGACATCTCTGGCATTGAGCGCAAATACATCTGCCAGATTTCATCTGCTATTTTTGTTCCTTCCGGCCCCATTTTCTTCGTCATTTCAGTTACTTTCGCAACGAAATTAGGGTCCATACGTTTAATATTCTGGACGACTGTTGATTTTTCTTCGGAAGGAAAAGCGTTATAACCGAGCTTACGCATTTCTTTTACCCATTCGTTGCGTTCTGCTGTATTTTCACGTTTTATGAATGCAATGACTTCTCCTGTTTCTCTATCTATTGCCGTTCCCCAATGCTTACCGAAACGACCAAGATGAAAATAGGGATCAATTTTTCCAGCTTCAAATTGTTTACGAAGCGTGGCAATCAATTGCGCTCGAATCATTTCATCAGCTTCAGTTACTTGAATACGGCCCTCTATTTCTTCCAGAGTTTTAATGCCTATATTTTTATAATCTTCACGAACTGTCTGATAAAGCTCTTGCGCTTCTGATGATAATTTATCCCATGATTCTTTAATAATGCCGTGATCAATTTTACGTTTTATCCAAATACGTTTTTGTTTTTTCATCATTGTTGAAAACGTTTTCGGCATAACAAACGGTATAGTTGGGTCAACTCGCATAAGTGTTGACTGATTTATGATCTCGCCTAGTAACTTCGCATCTTTTGAATTCTTGCGGATCATATCTCGCCATGTATTACCTGTCTCGGCAAGTTTTTCCAAATTCTCGCTAATGAAAGCATCCATAAGTTTTATTTCACCTACATAATCAGAAATACCATGCATTGCATCTCGAATAACATCAGGTAATTTGCTTTGCGGTAATGCGTTTAAATATGCTCGTAATCCGGCATCGTTGAGACTGCTTAAAAATTTACGAACAGAACTGACGCTTGCTGCTTGTTCGCTAACGTGCTCAACAACCGCACCCCACTTATTCATTTGTGCAATTGGAGTGGTGGGATGTTTATCAACTAATTTTTCTGTGAAATCGTCCTCAATACTAAAGCGCAAATCTTTTTGTTGTCGAGCTTCACTGAACAGATCACCTGCATCTCCGGTTTCAAGATCTTCCTGTCCGGTACTCCTTTTGAGATCGCGCGCCGCAGTTTCATCAGCGAGCGCTTGAGCAGCTGCAGTGTCTTGCCCAAAAAGATCGCCCGTTGAATAGGACGATGACGTTACTGCGGCTGGTGTTTCGACTTGCCCGCCAGCTTTTTCGATCTGACCAATTAGATCCGTGCGCTCTGTCGCCAATGTCTCCAGGTATTCATCGATCGCTTGCGTGTTTGCCTCGCTTGACGTTATGCCTCCGCTTACAAGTTCATCACGAATCTCGCGGATAGCGGCAGCGTCCGTTACCGATAACGCCTTGCCAGCCTTCTTAATGCATGTCGCTAGTGAACTCATTCGTCGTCATCCATAACATTCATAAAGGCAGCGATAATAGCTCCTATTTCATCATCTTCACGCAATAAACGTTGCCACATTCTGTTTCCCGGCAACATCAAACCGGAACCAAGAGCGTCATCTACTGCAATTGTTAAGTGACCGCGCACCGCAGCAATACTTAACGGACTATTGAGTGTGCCGTGCGTGGCAATATCAATTGGTGAGATAGTCATTACGGTTGCCTGTCCATAACGGTCGAACTTATGCCGTCGCCACTGAAGTTGATATCAATCGTCGCATCGTCAGAATCAACGCCAGCCGGTGTGATCGTAATCTCGTTACCTACCTCAAGTCCAAGTAATGCGTATATCTCAAGCAACTGTGTTGCCTGTGCCGCCGAAAGACCGGACCCTGACGTTACCACTTGCAAACCAGCAGAGTTTTGACCAATGACAGTCACATTACCGCTAGGATTCAATATTCCATTCTCGACATCGAACAAATTATTGTTGCTCCCGGCAAGTCGTACTGAATACACCAGATCTTCAAAGGTCACGCTGAATCCGTTGATAAACTCGATCAACCGCGCATAGGTGACACCAACAATCGTTACTTCGGTGTTGTGATTGAATGCATCTGGCAACCAGATAAATTCTTCACTCGACAACAGATCGAACACATCCTTCCTGAACTGGTCGGTGTCCAACTCGTACAGATCACCTGAGATAAGTGTCAGGTCAACCTGCGGAACAGAAATTACTCTTGTTGCCGGATCAAGTGTCAGGGGCATTACAGTCCTCTGGTGTTGTGCTACCTCCAGCTACCCACGATTGCAGCTCTATAACACGCTGAGCTTTGAATTGGTCAAACTCATTGGTCAGTGTTTGGTACATACCAATCAGCCGCCGCATCTGTTCGTGCGACATTTCCATCTGCTGTCGAAGAACGTTCACGGTCTGCGTAAGTCCCTGCACCGTCGCCTTTTCATTCAGTGACATTTTTGCCTTGGTTAAGTCTTGCATTGCACCGCGCAGCTCGTCCAGCGTCTTCAGATCACCATCATCTACGAAGTCAGGCTTATCACCCGTTGTTACACCTATGCCCATTTACTCACCATCCGGTTGTAGTGCGACCAGCAGATCAGTGCCGCCACTGGCATCTGCAATACTGATTGCTGTCTGTTTGAAAAACGGTGTTGCTGAACTCTTTCGACCATAACCTACCAATCCCTGTGATGCAGGCCAAACTCTCGATGATTGAATTTCACCGTTAGAATCGGTTAATCCTTGTATTGGCACGTATGAAAATATCGGTGTGCCGCCTGCTGGTGATCCTGCGCCCGAATCAATCGGGAACGTGAAACTATCCGTGTCGGTAACTGTGATCGTTACGACACTGTTGTAGTTTTCAACACCTGCATTACGGATAACCACCTTATCGCCGGTCACAAGTCCATGCACAGCACTTGCATCTAATGTCGCAGTACCGGCAGCTTGTGTCAGTGCCGAGGTCGCTGCCTGATATGGGAAACCACCACCACCGCCATTGTCATCGGTTTCCAAGAATACCCTGGCATTCTCAATCGGAGTGCCATCTGCTTCCTCAATCGTAAGTTTGGTAGTTACCGGATCGACAACCTTGGTGATAACAACACCTTCAGTCCTGTATCCAAAGTTACCAGTACATTGAACTAAGTTGACAGTAAGCGTTCCTCCTGTATCTAGAAAATGAAATGTTTCGTCGCCAGTCGATCCATCATCAGTTGCCGAGAAGTCAGTACCAAACGCGCAACCCCTAAGTGTGATTTCACTGGTCGGAATGTCGAGGCCAAAGGTGATCGCATGATGTGCAACAGCGGACGTTTTGGTAAATGTCATGTTATCCAGCTCACCGTCTGGATCGGCGTTCTCGTTCCATACCAGCCCTGCTTCGTTGGCCGATACTGCCGGTGTCAGGACTGATGATCCGGTCATATCACCACCGTTACTGGTGATGATGCCGCAATCTGAAAAGATGCAATTCAGCGTGGTCTTGGCAGTACCGGCATTCGGCAATTCGATGGTATCGAATCCGATCAGCGTACAGCCGTCCATCGTTGCTGTATCCATATCAGCATTTGACATATCGAACGGTGCGCGTCTGCCGGTGTTGACAATAACCGTACTGACCAGAACCCAACTGTTAGTTGAGCTGGAAAAGCCAACCAATCGAAACAGAAAATGCCCTGCGGCTACTACGTGTCCACCCGCATTGTCACCAATGAAATACCATTGCTCGCCTGTCGATGTGAAGAAAGTATCTCCCGATAAGCCGTCACCCCATTGTGTCGGGCCAAAGAAACCGAACTCTGATCCTTTCGGATTGTTGAACAGTCCCATGCCTACAGCTATATCGTCGGCAATAACATCAACCATAGTCTCAGGTGTACCGATTGTACCGCCTTCAATGGACACGGCATAACCAGTCACCGCCGATACTGAATTAGCGATGTAATAAATGCCGTCCATCCAAGCATTTTTGCCGGTAGATACAACTTTCTCTACGTTGAATGTGCCATAGCCAATTTGCAGGACAGCAGTATGATCCAAACTACTCTCAGTAGTACCGATATAAACGAAGTAATCAACATCCTCTGTACCGGGAGAGGCAACTATCACAGACACATCGAGTTTGATCGTCGTAAACCTAAACAGGTACGGAAACCCTGCGACATCATTACCAACGACGTTGTAGCCAATAACCTCTGCACCAGAACCAGCAAGTCCATCACCGAATGCAATCTGCCCACCCAAGTTGGCGAAGCTCTCGCCCAAGTTGTGCTTAACGTTCATGTAAACAGTCACATCGGACGCATCGAAATTGATTAACGTGCCAGCGGAGTTGTCCTCCCATAGAACCACTTCCTGTGCATCAGCACACTGAAACGCAATGGAGTTCGTGCCTTCAATAACTGCACCAGCATCATTGACCGCAGCAGTAGGCGCAGCAGTCGTATCAGCAGACACCTGATTGTTATCCTCACAATCGTTAAGGTGAACTCTGTTATCGAAAAGACTCATTGACCGTACCTGATCGCCAGTGCAATCGCTGCGGCTTCAGTCGGGTACAAGTGCGTTCGCTGCGGTGAGTTAATTCTGTAAGTCTCGTTGACGTTAGCGTGTTCCATATTGTGCTGTGAGGTATTGCCGAAGATCAGAACAATGTCACCCTGCGGTAAATCGCTCATGTTGTTGTAACCGGTCGGCTCAAGGAATGCGCGCTCGCCCACGACATCATCCAGAGCCTCGGCCATCGTGTCGAATTGATCGACATGAAAATCAGCCATTTCCGACATTACCGGCATGAAGATCATGCGGTTGATCTTGAACGCACCGCGCAGCTGCCGCCATAGCTGCCACTCCACTGTAGGTGACATCTGTGATTGTTCCCATCTGGCGACAATCGTAATCATTACGTGTCATCAATTCTGTTGACCGATGCTACGCCTCCTGTATCGGTCATATCACCTGTCGCTTCTGCCGTTTTTATCGGCGTTATACCGCCGTCCCTTACCCTGACAAAGTGTGTTCGATCAACAGTATCGTAGACGTAAGAAAAGTTCTCCGAGGTTAGTGCTGTGACCAGATCGAGGTATGTCACAAACACATCGAAAGGCGCAGTTGCAGGATTAGCCACGAAATTGAAAGAAGGAATTGTGAAAATATCTGTAGCCAAATCGAGCGATGTATATCGATGCAATGAAAACAGGCCATCGTCGCGCTCTACCCGAATACCGCCCTTACTAAATGCGTCTGCCGGAGTATCTGGCGGGATCGCCACGACTTCAACTGCCGTTACAGCAGCACCATCGAGCGTTAAGTCTCCTGACATTTGGGTAAAGTTGATGTCACCGCCTGCGTCCTCGGTACACAGAACGTAATCGCCAGAGATAAAGCCAGAGACTACAAAGGTCACGTTGTTCGGTGGATTGACTGGATCGTTATTGAGATCGAAATAAGTATCTGCAACGCCAGCATCACCCGCAATAATTCCCAAACCATATGCGCCGATCAGGGCCGAGCCTGTCGAGACACCGACAAACGGGGTTGATACCGGACGCTCTATTGATCCCGCAGTATCAATCGTATAAAAGTCGGTGTGATCAGTGGCATCGTAGAACCGGGTGTTGTTGATAGGTGCAACACCTTTGGTGACCTGAACGTAAAACGTGCCAGCAGCACCCTGGTCATCAAACGCCAGCACCTTCACTTCACCGGCAGAGTTTTGGATTTCCTCACCCGCAGGTGTCGCTGATGTGGTCGCAGTCGCATTGGAAGTGTCGCCAATAATTGCCTCGCCGGTTGTAACCGAGCCAACTTCAACGTCGATAATCAGCGAAGTGCCAACAGTATCTACGCCAAGTATGCGACCGCGCCAGAGATCGGAGCCTGTTTCTCGAACTGCTTCACCCACTAAAAATGGGCCACTGGTAACAACGCCAGTATTAACAAACGTACCGTAAACGTGTTTGTCATTAGTTGCCGTAACCGGCACACCAGTTTCGGTGTCGTAGGTCACGCTATGGGTCGGGCCGCGATGCAGTTCGCCAGATTCGCCTTGCAGAGTTTCAGCAGTTTCGTCAGCAGAAGATAATTTCAGATACTCGTAAAAGGTATTGATGCTGTTGCCGCCCCGAGTCCACTCTGAATAGTATTCCTCGGGCGTACCATTACCATCAATATCAATCGTTCTTAAACCTTCCAAATTGGTGATGTCAACCAGTGCATCAATGGTTGCCCATGCAGTCGCGTTATTCAGATCGCCTGAATCACTCAAGGCCAGCACGTTGTTGCCTTGTGATGTGCCGTTGATCTTGAACTCTGCAAAGGTGTTACCATAGCGCCGGGTCGTACCAATCAGTCTACGACGATCGATATCCACGCCGTTATCACGAGTCTTGATCATGAAGCGATGTGAGATACCCTGTGCTGCATCACCGTTAAGCGGAACTGCGATGTGATGAATATCTGAAGCATCCCAGTCCGATTCCGTGCCACCGTACAAAATACCAGTGACGGTTGTTGCGCTGTTTTCAGTAATCAGTGCGCGGGAACTGTCGGTGATGTTCTTGATGGTATAACCGATAAACTCGTCCACAGCAGCACCAAGGGTCGAGTCGGTCAGCACTGCCTGATCAGCAGCACCCGTATGAGTACCTGCTTCCTTGCCGTAGTTCCAGAAATCGTCAGCAATGATCGCACCGTCCTGCAATATCTGCAGGTGAGCATTGGCATTGCCGAAGTTGACAATACCATCCCATCGTTCCTCGGTAATGCCTGAACCCTGGATGATCGTGCCGTCATACAGATGCTCAATTTCGATTGCAGTTACATTGAAAATGCCAACCAGAGTTATGATGTTATCGGTTGACCGGTTCGACGGATTGGTATCGATGATATCGATCTCAATGTTGTCCGTTGAAGCGGGACCAGAATCAAACGCTTCGTTGTCAGCAAAGTCCTGCAACCATCTGTGAAACTGGATCACTGTCGCGTATGTCGGACTGCCGCCACTGAGCGTGTGATCGTCGCCTATATACCGAATGTCGCCGGTTGCGCGATCAACACTCCAGTCTACGTCTACCATTGGCATTTCGTTCTCCTATTTCTCTATCGGTATGGAAATTATTTCTTCCATCATCTTGAATGAATCTCGCTTAACTTTGTGTCTCCAGGCTACTCGTTTCCTAACTTCACCCGCTTTGTCAGCTAACTGCGTTTTGAAATCCTCAATAACTCTTGTATTGTTCTCGACCAACTTGGCAACGTTTGCATTGCTTGCCGCAATCGACGCTGACATCGCTGCGAACGGTTTTATATCGATAATCGGCGCAGGTGTTGGTTCCGGAGTTGGCACCGCAACAGGTTCTGGAATCGGAAGGGCCGGAGCCGGTAATACTGCCTCGGGCGCTTTAGCTCCCGACAAAGCCGCTGCTTCCTTAACCTCCGGCTCCGGCTTTTTCGTTCCGAGCCGACGTTTTACTTTAACGCCGCCTCGCTTTTTTAATCGGCCCAATTCTTTTTCGGTGACTGTTCTCACAGACATGCCCTCAATTTCTCGACAACATTTGTTCGTTTATCATGCTGCCGTAAAGCAACTCCAGCATTCGTTTCAATATCGAATACTTCATCCGTGCCTTCGACCTGAACTTCTTCAGTTAAGCTGACTTCTTCAATCGGTTTGGCACGATTGCGTCGTAATGAACCATGAGCTTCAGCAATCAATTTCGTAATATCAGCATCTGTCCAGGTATCTTGCGGCGTAATAATGCGAAGCTTGGTTAAAATCCTGCGAATTGCTGCAACAACTTTTCGCACCCAACTGTGCTTAGGTTCTGTTTCAGCTAAGTGTGCCAATACTTCTTCTGCACCCATTTGTCGATCTTCTGCAACTGTTTTGTCGAGTCCATATGTCGACATAATCGATTTCAAACGAACCTTATGCTCTATCGGCATATTCTCGTAAAAATCTTCCATGACTTCTATATACCCTTTATGCGTATTTAGAGATCTGGTAAGACCCTTATGAAACATTTCATGCAGCGAAAGTCTTCGCACTATGCCAACAGTTAATGCATGCGTTTTAAACACGTAAATTTCATCACGATAGCTATCATAAATAGCCGCCACAGCTGCTGTGTTTATTTTCTCCGTCAGATCTTGTTGAATAGCATCTTCAAGTTCTGCCGCTACATCTTTGCGATTAACCAGACGAATTTTTGCATCAGGAAATAACGTGTTAAGACGAGCAACTTCTTTAGTCACCTTGCTCTGCACGTCACGTTCCAGCAATGGCGTTTGACTAAACGGTAATGCTCTCTGATCCTGCAGACGCACAATCTGCGAAACTATTTCATTCTCTACAGCTGTACTTACTGTGTCGCCCGACGGCGTACCGATCACCTTCTTGAGCCATGCTTCGTCCACACCGGGGACTTGCTCACGCGCATCGTCGAGCAGTGCTTTTCTTGCTTTCGGTAAGCTGTAGCGCAAGCCCTTTTTCGTTCGTACGAACTTACGAGCATGTCGTGACGGACGTGCTTGGATCGGCTTTGTGGTATCACGCGTTAGCCATGCTTTAAATTCCGGCATGGACATTTCTGTAACCGGTCCTACCTTCCAGCCTTTTTCGTAATTGCGCTTGTAGGCGCGCACAGCGTCCATCTGATTGCCATAGCCGAGCATGACCTTGTGCTCATCGAACGTTACGCCGTCTTCTTTGGTTTGATCGATCACCCACACCTTACCTACGAAATCTTCGGCAGCTTTCGGATTTACAAATACATCGACTTGATCGCCATCAGCACCTTCCGTACGTTTGATGTAGCCGTAATGATCTTTCATCTTGAAACCACGTCGCGACGAGCCAACGGGATTTTCGATCGAAATATCCATACCAACAATTTTGATATGAGATTTCTGATAATTTCCCGCCTCTTTCTGCGCCTTTGTTGGTGGCTTCAGATCGTTCGTCGGCGATGTTGCTGCTTCATCTTTTACGGTTTCAAGATCTTCAAAACCTGGGATCTCCGGCTCGGTTACTTCTTCAGCTGGCGCTTCTTCGGCCTGAATTGCCTTGCGTTCTTCAACCGCTTCGCTTTCGATCTCTGTTTCTTCTTGTGTCTTTAATACTGCACGCACCATATCTGCGTTCGACTCACCCTTCTTACGTGTCGTAGTCGTTACGTTATCGCCAACCGTGATTTCGACATCGCCGCTGGGATCTTCCGATACTTGCGCTTCAATTCCATCGACCGTGATCTCGAATGTCTTTGGCGGACCTTGTTCAGCTCGTCGTGTTTTGGCACGTTCGAACTCACTCAATTCTTCAGCATAAGTCGCTTCAGCTTCTGCCGTTTGACTACCGGCGCCAGTGAACAGACCGCCTTGTCCCTGAACTTCATCAGTGACTGCCTGTAGCGCGTAATTAGCATCCCACGTTCCGGTGCTGCCGTCTTCATACGGATTGGGATATTTCTGCTCGTTCAGAAATTCAGCAACATCATCCGGCGTCATTGCCTCCGGATGCTTGGAAAATGCAGGCTTGCCGCCATAGACCGGCTGACGCAGATCCGCGATATCCAGTCCTTCGGTCTCAAACGCATTCTGCGACAGGCGTTGACCGGTAGGAGACTTCGCTCGTGTCGTTAAGAAGCTATCGCGCTCGACATTGATGGCTTTGGTACGGCGCGGTACAGCAGGCTTTACAGGCGCTGTGAGCTTGGCGGCTGGTATTGCCTTACCCTCAGTCGCTGCCTTCTTCTCGGCCTTCGCCTGTTGCTTCTTCTTTGCAGCCGTGAGCGCCTCGCCCAGCGAGGTACCTGGAGCCTTGCCCGTCACCTGTTCAGTCGGTGCTTTTATCGAGATCTTGGGCGCTGTCGCAGGAGCCTCGTGTGGCGCCAGTTCAATTGCAGCTTCACCTTCTTGCAATTCCTTCTGGTACTCCGCCTCACGCCGCTGACGTTCGATCTCAGTATCTTTGGCAATCTCGCCCGCAACAAACGCCTGCGATCTGCCCGCTTCTTCAGCTTTCGCCGCTGCAATCGCTTCACGCTCGATGCGAGCAGCTTCGCCCATGCGCTGATATTGTTGTATTTGCATTCGATCGCGATTTTCCTGTGACAGCTGACGGGCAAGCGCATCGCCTGCCGAAAACTCAGTACCGGCCATTCTGTCTAGTTCTTCGTCCGGCACATCGCGCAATTGACGTGATAAAGCATCAGTATCTTCTTCTGCTCCACCACGATCGGTAATTTTCTTAATAACTGGATCGATTACAGCGCCAGGTATTTCAAGCATTGCTTCAGCTGCGATCGCTGGCATGCTGGTGATCTCGCCTTCAGATAGCAATTGCGCACCTACCTCACCAGTGCCACCACCAGTTGCTTGCAATAATGCTTCAGAAGCTTTTCCGACAACACCAGCAGCCATTCCGCCGCCCAATGCTTTTGTAATTGGTTTGTAGAACTTACCGGCCAAACTGAATGTTAAAGTTTCAGCAACTGCAACCGGTATGCCGCGCTTTATTGCAAAAAGTCGTGCGCCATCAATTAATTCAGGATCGGAAAATGCCTGTTCCAGCTGTTTTGCGTCGCTAACATCGATGCCTTTATCAGCCAAATAATCAGTGACTGATCTCAAGTATTCACCTGAGAACGATCCGAGTGCGAACCCTCCGCGAGAACCAATAGTCGCTCCAACCGCTGTACCCGGTCCCGGCGCAATCAAACTTCCTGCACCCGCACCTACTGCTGCACCACCTAACGCTCCAGCTATCGGCGGTAAGAAGTTTGGAACTGATTCAGCAAACATTTGTGCTGATTCTTTAGGATGCGTTAATAACCATGATACTGATTTCCAAAAACCATCAGATTCTTGAAATTCTCGTAATGACGCAGCATCTTCATCCGAAGCTTCAAGTTCTTTAATGCGTTGAAAATGCCCTGCTAATTCTTCATAGTCACCCTGTAAAACATCAGGCATCGATGCGACACTTTCCCAACCACGTTTGAACGCTTGTACAATGCCCATACCGTAATCGTCCGATATTGACTCAGGCTCCGACGGCAAATCGAAAGGAATTTCATCACCGTACAATCTCGATGGTATCGATGGATCGAACGGAACATCGTCGTCGTACAATCTTGATTGCGTTGTTTGAGTTTCAGGCGGCATTAACGGGACGCCTGCGTTGTGGGCGATGGCTGTTGTTGTTGAAGAAATTGTGCAACCGCAACCTCATCTTCAGGCGATAAATCAAGCCTCATCTTATAGCGCATAACAGGATTAGTGATCCACGGTTTTGTTCTAATCACATCCCTGACATCTCTATAGCCTTTGAATGCCCGATCTTTTTGACTTGCGCCAAAAACGTCTGCTGCAGGTGCTGCCACAGGTGCTTGTTGCGGTAATGCGGGCGGGCCTGCTTGTTCTGCTACTGCAGGTGCTTCTTGTGGCAATGCTGACGGACCCGCATTCTGCGCAGCAGCAGCTTCATTCAACATACCTCCAGGTATTTCAGCAACAGGTTCTGGAGCTGGAGCAGCAGTTGGTGCAGGCTGCGCTTGTGGTGCGTTTGCAGGTACACGGAACGATTCGCTAAAACGTTGATAAGCTCCCGGTGCATTTTGTGCTGCCTTAAGAAGTTTATCGTGATAAGAAGATGGCAAAAATCCATATACTTCTAAATATTTAGACGATACATCATCATCTTTTCCTGCTTTCGACAATAAAATTTTTGTATCTGATTTTTGAATATCATCAGGATTTTTTGCTTTCTTTAGTGCTGCTGCTGTTTCTTCTTCTGTATAATTATATGGCAGCATCGTCAGTCCATTCTGCACGAATGAGAATGGTGAACCGGGTTGCTGCGCAACCAATGTATCTTCACCCACCGGTAGGCCAAACGGACCAATCTCGCCTTTCACAACTTTGTGCATTTCCCACTTATTATCTTCAGAAGTGAAAGATCCACTCTTTAGATATTCTGCCCATTGATCCCTCATATCGAGTTCAAGTGCATGCGCTTGCGTATCCTCGCGAACGATATCTTCACGCCCGTATCCGGCTTCTAATACACCCTTATCGTGTTTACGCTGATCAGCGAGATCGCTGAGTGTTTGCTCTCGCGTCAGTTTTGCTGTTGCTGTTGCAGATGCTGAAGCCTTTTCTTGCAAGCCCGTTAATGCAGTCTCCCGCATACGCTGCAGAGTGATTTGGTGATCACGTTCAGCCTGACCTTCGCGCGCTTCTGATCGCGCATCTGCATTCGCAATTAAGCCAGTGCCTAGTCCGCCCCAAACTTGTCCCGATACGCTACCCATTTAAAGCTGCCTCATGTTGAGCTTTGAGCGGTCCCAATCTTTCGGACCCGACAGAATTAACCAGTTCGGCATGATCAGCTTCATCAACACCAAACATTTCTGAAACACCTTCCCAAGTTGCGCCGAGAATCGCTTGTGCATCGCGATCGTCGTATTCAATACCGTGTCGCGCTTCGGCCAATTCCATAATTCGGGAAACTGTTTCTTGCGTTATATCCGCCACCACGACTTCATCAAGATCCACTTTCTGATCCAGTTGCTGAATTAACAACATGCTGACTTTGGCTGTTGAACCAACCGGATCTTCAGGATCGATCTGATCGACAATCGAGTTCGATATTTTCTCGTTGCTGTACAGCACCTGCCCTAATGCATCCATGGCGCGATCGTATTCCGCCTGTTCACCCGAAGTCGCGTCCGTTTCGTTCATCGGCATGTTGCCGTCTGCCATACCGCCGCGCTTGGCTGCAGGCGCTGCAGCGGGTGCAGCAGGTGCTGGGCCTGCTTGAGCCACAGGCGCTGCTGCCGCTTGATCTGGTCCAGGTGCGCCAGCCGCAGCTGCTGCCTCTGCCAAACCCGGTGCGATCGGTGCCTGCCCCGCTGCTGCTCCTTGATCTAAAAGTCCCATCAGTTCTCTCCTGTCTACGTGTCCAAATATTTCTTCATTAACACTACTGCGTCTTTGTCATCTTCTTTTAACTGCATCATCTGTTGCCAAAACGCCATGTCGCCCGACGAGCGAATGCCGCCCACACCTTCAGGCGGAAACTCGCCATTGCTCAAGGCTTCAAGTTCTGTGTCAGCAAATGTAGTGTTGTAGTAACGGATCTCTTTAAAGATAACCTGCTTAGTATTAGACCCGTTATCCTGAAAGTCCTGACCTACAGTAAACCCGATCGGACCAAAGCCAGCGAGCGCGCCGGAGACATCAGGCGTTCCCGCAGACCCATCAACATAAATCCTTGCGTCATCCTCTGCATAGGTAGTTGACATCATAAACTCTGTATCTACAGCAAGAATAGATGCTCTAACCGTAGTTAGCTGAGTTGTCGGAATGTTATGGTTTGCACGTATGTCATCAGCCCCTACGCCAGAATCAATTAACCAACGATCTGAACTTGGCAACATATCAAACCATATCTGAGCCTCACCGATCGGGGGCTTGTTCTCAAAGTGTAGGTACATGGTGCCTGCCGAAGTGTTCAGCCACGATACGTCACTTCCCGAGAAAGCTTCAGCATCCCGCACTTCGCTCGTTGCAACAGTGGCAATGTATGCTGTCGGGAATGCGCCTGCTTCTAGTTGTGCTCCCCAAGCAAAGATCGATGATGTGCCGTCTACATCGACGTTAATGTCAGCATCGGCATCTGCTACGATAATGGAACAGATTCCTGTATCATCAGTTCCCGGATCAAACGTAATAAAACAACGAAACCAGCCGTTACCGGCATCTTCTATTCCAGACGTAACGTGATTGGCATCCTTTGTTCCAACCACTCCGGCAGACAGGTCAAACCACGAATCTGCGTCATTATCAAACCCGCTAGTTCTAAGCAATAGCCAAGATAATTGGTCGGCCTTTGCATGCACAGAGAAAGCGTGAACTACATCAGCGCCGATTGAAACGAACGTGTCATTTACGCCAAGATAATTTCTAGTGGTTCCCACTCCATCATCTTCAATTGTGTCAGCAGTGAGTGTTCCATCGGGAGCAATCGCAGTATCGTTATCAACTTGGGCATCAGTACCAACAGTAAATCCGCCAGCATTGCCCATGTCCTCGCTGTGCAAGGCTATATTTTCCCTTGCTTCCTCTACCAGTAGACCAGTGGGTGTTATGGTGGTGTCGAATGAGGATGAGGCTACGCCACCAGCACCTGTATCGGTTGAGGTATTGGCAATGTAAGCAGTAGCTACGGCTGTTTGTCTCTCGTACTGTGCGCCGCCAATCAGGATGTCTACTGCCGCTGCACCTGTAACCGTACCAGTTGCCCATATTTGAAAACTGGTGCCAGCAGGAGCATCACTTGCAGTTGCTGTTATTTCAAATCTTTGCGGAGTGGTGGTTAAGGTTCTATTCTCGTTAGCTGCTCCGGCACCAGCTAAAAAGTTAATATCAACCGTACCAGTGACAGTTGCCATCCAGATAGAAGCAGTGAACAGACCTGCGGTGACACCTACAGTTGTACTGTGATGAATTCTGCTTCTATCTCCACCACCAGTATCGCCAGCTTCAAACGTCCAACGATCCAGCGTTACGCCACCTGATGTAGTCGAGAAATTGGCAGTAACGAGTACAGGTGTAACTCCTGCTCCTTGAGTGGACTTAGTCCATACTGAATTGTCGAAATCTTCCGTTGACCTGATCAGATTCGTCCTACGCTTAGTCGCGTACCATCGGGCTACTGGTACTGTAGTTGTAGCTTGATATTCGCTTGGGGCGGGATCGTCTTGACCTGATACGTCTTCAACTTGATAACCCCAAACATAAAAAGTATCTGTACCGTCTGGGTCCGTTATAGTAAAAGCCGCATCATTCGTACTCGCTCCTACGCGAATAGAACCCAACAAGTCTGCTGCTTCGGTAAAATTCAACCACACTCTAAACCATCCATCACCCTCATCAATAACTCCAAAAGCATCTTCACCTACAGGTGTATTAACAACAGCACCAGTACTGTCTATGAGCACAATCGGACCTACAGTAAAACTAGGCGTGAAAATACCAAGACTTGTTATCTGGGTTGAAACACCAAACTTCACATAGCAAGAAAATGTCCAACTTCCTACGTTTGCTAAAGTGATCGAATCAGTGAGAAATGGTACTTGAGCGCCAGCTTGACTGGTTATCGTAACCAAGTCAGCAGTCGTAGTGCCATCGGGTGCGGCTATCTGATCAGCTGTGACAGTAACATCACTTTTTGCCCATGCTACATTATCAAAAGTTTGAGATTGGACTGCTATGTTCTCTACCCGACGCGCACCCATATAGCGTTCCTCACCACTGACCACTTGCTTAATGATGTTGTTGTAATCAGTGACTGATGCAACCGTAGCGCGGGTGAGTGCCAGCGTCGGACCCAAGCCATCGATAGCGTCCAGACTAAGCTCGCCGTTCTCACCATTCACCCAATCGTAATGCAGTGTATGACTCATTTGCCGTTCCCGAATCCGAAACTGATACCAATGAAGTCCAGCCCCATGTTGTAAGCATCGGTACTGGCATTTGACCAGTGTCGAACAGTAATAGCGACGTTCTCATCAAGATTAAAACGAAGCAACACTGAAAAGTTGAAGTTTTTAGTCAAGGCCCGACTGGTGTTCTGAAAATAAGCTGGACCAATGCCTAACTCCCATCGTTTTTTAGGCGTTTGCCAGAAGCGCATCGCTTCGACAAACATATTTGGGTCAATCGTGTGTTTTTCTCCATCAGCCTGAACGTAATGCCGTTCCATCAGGCCCAAAGCAATGCCGTACTTTTCACCCCTCTCGCCGAGAATAAGAACGGCATTACCAGGATCACCGGATGCAAACGCCAAGCCGATTTCCAGCGTAGTTTCGGCGTTCGCATTAAACGCTAACAGCAGCAGTAGTAATGTTGTAATTCGCATCATCATTTCACCTTGATCCGTTCCAGACGTTTTCTACCATCACGTTCGAACTCAAACCTGACTTTCTCACCCGCTGCGTTGTAGCCTGTTGCGGACTCAATGAAACCGTGTGGATCTCGTTTGATGTCCAGCTCGGTAGATTTCTGTGCCGGTGCTGGAGCTAATACCGGCGTAAGAACTTCTTCAATCATAGGCGCAGACACAGGCGCTGTTTCGTCAACACGGACTATGGTGAAATTGTTTGGCACTATTTGTTTTAAAAGTCCCATCATTTAGCCTCCATAAGAAACTGACGGACGGTAACGACCGGAGTTCCTGTTTTGCGATTGCGCCAATCGATTCGATGCACCTGATAAACCAGCAGGAACGTCGATATTGAAATCATGCGCAGCTAAAGATCTCATACCGCGATTATTTGGATTGCGGAACGATCGAGCTGCAGCATCTTCCATGCGTTCGAACGCACTAATTTCCTGCCCTCTGCCATAACCTTGCAATAACGAACCAAGCAGTCTTTGACCTTCGTCAGTTTTGACGTAACTCCCTGCGCTTTTGGCAAAGCTTTTAGCAGCATCTGCAGCTTTGGTTAACCAGCCTTTCTGAACACCTTCACCTAATTGCAATGCTTGCCCTGACGGACCTTGTAAAGCTCCGGTCTTGAGCACATTTTCAGCTGCGCTGGTTACACCCTGAGCGCCTTGTATAGCCTCGCCTGCCTGCGTTAACATGCCAGCGCCTTCTGCTGCTACTTCGCTAACATTACCCACGCCACCTAAAGCGCCGCCCGCTTCAGTTGCTGTAGCTGCTGCATCAACACCAGCCAGAACATCGCCTGAACTCACTGCGCCTTGAGCAGCAGTCGCTTGTGCAGCCGCTTCAGAAGCAGCAGGCGCAGCCGCTTCTTCAGCACCCGCACCGACCAGTGTTTGAACGAATGCCTTGCCGCCCTGAACAAATGCCTGCACAAAACTCGCGCCGCCTGCACTAGCCGCTGCATACGCACCTTGCGCAGCAACCATCGCTGATCCCATCGTGAACACAGATACGGCCAGTAGCAGAACTTTGCCGATTTTCGAGTTGAGAAATTTACCCACTTCCGCAAGCGTTTTCTTGAAGCGTTTTTCAATGCCTCTCCAAACTTTCTTAAACGCTTTACCTACTCCACTAAAAAGTCCCATTTCACACCTGCCTAGTTATATAAAAGGTATGCGCCGCCATACCGTTTAAAGCCCATCATTTCTGCCAATTTCCACACTCTCGGATCTATATCGTCGAGATCTGGAGCAAATCCCACAACCTTTACCGCTCTGCGAGATTGAATCCAATCACGTAATGCTCGTAACAACTTCACGCCTTCACCTGGAATATCTGAAACCCATAGAACAATATTGCAGCTCTGTCGTTGCGCCCACAAATTGTTATTCACCAGCCCCACAATTACGCCGTTCGCCCTGTTCTGTGAATCTGTACATACCCAACAAAAATGTTTTGCTGAACTGATGACGTGCCTGATTACATTTTTCATCTTGTCAACGTCCGGTCGTAAATTTTCATACTTGCGAACTTCATAAATTGCGATGCCGAAGATCGAATCAATATCTGCCAATGTTGCTGGTCTGATCATCATCCACCTATCAACGGATTAAGACCGGGTGTTGGTAATGGCGTCACTCCCGGTGTCGTTCCCGGTGTTGGCGGTGTATTAAAGTTATCAATAATATTCTGATCAACTGCAGGCGCCGTTACAGGCTCACCGCCAACAGTGTCTATATCCAGATCATTCATCTCTGAGATCATACGCAGTGATGCTTCAAGCATTTTCTGCATCGTATTGACCGCACTCGCAACCTGATCCGACTTCATCTTCGGATCGTCCATTACTGACGAAATACCGTCCAGATACGATTTATACAAATTGGCTGCAGCTTCATTCGTCGAAAGGATCTGCTGATACGTGCCGCGAATAGTTTCCAGATCCATCGCTTGCGTACCTTGCAGATACTGCTCATTAAGTTGTGTAATTGCAGCTACACGCTGTTGCAGATTTTGATTTTCGAGATCTGCCTGCATCGCTGCTGCTCGCGTACTAGCTTCAACATTTTGCTGCGCCATTGGCAATGCTCGATCGACCATAGCGCCCTGTGCTGCACTCGCCGCCATTGACGAATTCAACAAGCCACGCCTGTTCGAATGCTGCGCCGCTTCCGCGCGAGCACGCGCCAGTAACGGACTGTCTTGACCGAGAATGCGGGCCAATTCTGCATCCACACGCTGAGACTCAACATCTTGCGGTGTCGATATTGTTGGCGTAACCGTTTCATCCGGATACAAATCCTGAAGCGTAGGATCTTGCGCACCAATGGTCGGTTGAATGCCTGTCGACGGATCAGTTTCTGTCGGCAGATTACCCTCTCCCGATGGATCAGCTTCTGCCTTTATAGTGTCAGTGGGCGGCGGACCTCCAGGTATCGCTCCTTCCCCAAAACCGGATGCGTCAACAAATCCAGATGCGGGCGCATCCATTCCACTCGCAGCCGTATTGAATTGCTGCTGAGCCTCGTTGACTACTCCGCTGTATTCAGGTGCAGGCGCAATCGGATTTATAGCTTGTGCAGCTTGACCCTGTTGTTGAACTTTATTTTCTGCACTTGCAGTTGCTTCACTGAGTAAAGGCATTATCTAACCCTCTTTCGAAATTCGAATCCACGAACCTTCGCGGACAGTCGTGTCATTTCCGTCTGATGTTTCTTGCGCCCACTGGAAGTCCATCGTGCCGCCAGTCGTCACATTACTTCTAAAATACCCTATAAAATGAATACCAAATTCAGAAGTATCCGTCATTCCAGTCGGTTCAAAAGGCGTCGTAAGATCCGCAAAATGAGCAGCTTCAACAGCACCTGCATCATCAATAGCGTTGTAACTTATGGCACTTGGCACCTGCGGTGTATCAGAAAAATCAAACGCCATTGCGATGTTGCCGACATTTTGCGTTCCGTGGATAAAACCTTCAATTATGTATCGAGTATCATCATCGAGATTCCAGGTGTGCAAAAATGCATCATCTGTTAATGTAATTGACGTATTTCTGCTTTGAACGGATGGTTTTATTTTCTCTATAACCGCTAATGCTTTTTCTGGCCCATCCGGATTTATGTCTGCTAATACTTGTAAAACACCTGCAGTATCACGGGCATTAACTCTGATCTTGCCACCGCGCATAGCATTGTCAATAATAAGATCGTTACCATTTAAATAGCCTACATGTCCCAATACATCTGTTACGTCTGAATCTTTGAATTCCAACATGCATGTCACAGACTCATTTGTCGGTGGAGTAGCTACTACGATAGAACCGCGAATAACAACTCTGGCAGCACCAGTGCTGCTACCGACATCGAATACAATATTTGAACCTGCACGCATTTCTACATTGCCGCCAGGTATTGCATTGACCATTTCAAAATCAGTACCGGCGCCGTTTTGTCCTGCTAATTTAACATTACCGCCATGCACCCTGTTCTTAATTGTTAAATGCGTATCAACGTTATATCCAACATCACCAAGACTATCGTTGTTAGCGTTTTCCCAAGCTAACAAAGCATTAAATGTGCCTGGAGCTGTAGGATTGTCAGTACTGGTACCTACAACAGTACTTTGCTGTACAAATGTTCCAAACGTTGTTGAAAGTACGAAGTATCCATTAGCATTGTCATATCGAACAGTGTAAAAACGTCCGCTAACAATTGCGCCACTTGCCAACTGCGCTCCTACATGATCTCTAATTGAAACTGCACCAATACTATCTACAGCAAGTGTTGAATTACCAGAATTACCATGCGTTGCATAAAATGAAACCTCATCACCATCGCTATTTACTGTTCGAATATTCGACATAGCAATGACAAATGCATTTCCCGATCCTGTCTCTGTAGCGAAAGCGGTCGTGTTTCTATGCAACGATGTGATAACTGTAGGTAAAAAATCAAAACCAGTTTCTACGCCTGAAAGTTCAGTATTAACATCTGCCGATCGAGCCGTTGTGCCAGGAGTAAAAGTCGTTCCTTGATTGTAATAATTATTAGGCATTATCTCTGCAGCCTCCGCATATCGTAATGTAGCGTCAACCCTTGCATAGTCCACGGCTCTGCAAAAGCTGTATCGTTAAAAATAACGAAAGAAATATTCTGTCCGGTACCACGCAATTCTCCACGCACAATTCCAACTCCAGCACCGTCCCATACGAATTCATCCCAATTCACAGCATCCCAAAGTCCGCCAGCTGCTATTACTGTAACGTCATCGACAGACCCCAAACTTGCGCCGTAAGTAAGATTACTTGTAAATTTGATTTGAATTTGTTGAACAGTGTCCAGCTCAAGATCTGCACGTCTGAATCGTTTTCGATACGTCGGCGATCCTACTTGATTGTAGGCAGTTATGATGTGTGCTTGTATATTTACACCATCAAAATTCTTACCAATCTGATCTTCAAATACAAATCCATCATTGGTCGCATCATCAGTAACAAAATACGTTCGTTCCTTTCCAGTATCGTCATCGGTGTTGTATATCTGAGTAACAGGAAACGGATAAAAAACCTGCCCGTACTCAATTTTTCTTGGTCGTCCATACGCCTCTGCTTGCTGTCCGCCAGCAGGTGCGTACATGATAATCCCAGATCCATCACTGAAATAAAGTCTGAACTGATTTGACTCACGCACAATTGTTGAATCTGTAAAATTAGGTCTATTTTGTATTACTAACGGTTGAATTTTCTGTGAAACCGTAGCTCCAACAAAATCACCAAATGCATCCGATCGAGCTATGCTAGTAATGCCGAGATCATCGAGTGAATATATTGTGTCGATTTTTTGCGTGCCGAATAAAACACTTCCTGATTGTTCTGCAATAATTCGCATTTCCCAATCAGCAACACCTGTACCGAACAAACCACGAGTTTCGCGCGTTGTCATTATCGCGAGCACGCCGCCAACAACACTATTTAAAGACGTACCTTCATCACCTAGACCAAACTCACCGGCTCCAAGAAAACCAGAAAAGTTCAATGGTTCGCCAGGAACCGAATGTTGCAATGATCCACCAGGAAACATCATAAACAAATGCTGTCGATGTTCTTCGATCAAAAATGGTGTGTTATTTGCTGGCGCTGCTGCTGTTTGATTAGCATCAGCATTGACTGGATTGGCTGGCATAAAGATTGGCGATACAACACCGTTTTCATCAATTTCAAAGGCCGAACCAACACCGTTGCATCCATAACTTCGATATGAAGTCGAACTGCCAAAAAAATTGTGATTGAAAAAACGATATATGCCACCGACAGGAAAAGCGAATGTCGTATTGGTCGCAGTTGTAGTTGCTAACGATACGGCTGATACCTGTAAAGCTTCAGCTGCGTTAAATGCACCGCTGGCTCCGGTTACAACTAAATATCCTTCACCACCACCGGCATCCCATGCACCAGAACCACCATTTAAAATTACTCGATGCACTAATGCAGTCTCGGTTGATATAAGTCCGGTGATTGTGTCACCTTCTTCTATCTCGTCGCCCGCAAGCGTAGTGAATGGAATCGTGTCAGCCAATGTAACGCCGGTTGTCGTCCAACCTGATGCAGATGCTTTGTGCAAAATTCCTGCCGTTAAACCGACGTTATCGCGAATTGCGTACACATCTGATAAACGCTGCCATGCGCCACGTACCTGCGTAGCAGCCGCACCGGGGACTACCGCGATATCATCCCGATATTCATCTTCAGCCGCTAACAACCACTCGTTGAGCAGATCTTGTGTGGGCGCTTTTTTATCTCCAGGTGCAGTATTGATTGTCGGCTCTGCATCGTAATTAACTTCAATCTCGATCGCATCTATCTCGATCGACAAGCCATCAGGAAGTGCGCCATTTTCGACATGCGCCGTTTGTTCGAGATTTATTATGGCCGCATTGATATCTGCAGCAACTTCAGCAGAAGCAGCTTCCGTGGATGTTCGATTAATATAACCACCGCCAACGTCTGCTTCAGTATAAGTATGAGTTTCGGTTTCTGCTCCAACTGTTGAAGCAAAAGTAAAAGTTACAGTGTCATCTGTTTCAGAACCAGTGCGAAGAATTCGTGCTCTTGTGCGCAGCGACCACGAATTTATACCGGCCGCGTTCACAGGCAAATCACTCATAGCCCAACTTACATCCGGAGTTCCGCTACCTGCCCATGCATCGTCAATTGATGTGTTAGAAAAACCGTCCGCTAACGCAACTGTTTCATCAATATTAGTGAATACGTTTATTAGAAGATTAGAAACATCGCCCTGTGCATTAGCTTCCGGAATGAGTTTCAAAGTAGCTGTGACGCCCGTAAGAACATCATCAATGACAAAACCTGAACCAGTGACTTTCGTCACGGCAATATCGTTACTGTTGATACCGACGATTACGCCAGTAGAAGCGGAAAGGCTACCCGTTAAAGTGTCGCCAACAGCCAAACCTGTTGCGTCATTAACGCCAAAACCAGTGAACGTGGCATCTGACGGTTTCGGTCGACCATCAAAACGTTCAAATCCCGCGATACGACGATAGCCGCCCAAATACCACGGCTCAAAGTTGACCATTGACAATGCACTACCTGGCGTTATCGTTAACGCAGGCGTTACAATGTCAAGACCCCCTTTAAACGGGTAGTATTGTATCCGCGTATTTGGCCGTGCCATTCCTCACTCCGCAATGACCTCGAATAAGCCACCCGTAGTGAATCTGGCATTTTCCAAATTGGGCAGCTGGTGATTTTCCAATCTGGCAAGCTGCTCAATATAGATCTCTGTACCCTGATCTTTTATCTCAGGTGCATTTTCATAATTGCCGTACAGAATCATAGCCCTTCCCAGAATGGCTTGATGATATTCCGCAGGTATCAAAGAAACATCTGCGTTAGCCGCCATTGGGGTAGGCTTTAAGTAATAATCCGCAAGTATTGTATACACTGCGTCAGGGATCGGCTCGAATTGCAAATTGTTATCCGGCATCACGATTGCTCGTGAAGGAATATCAGTTGAAGTATCGAGAATTTGTCCCTTGATCGAATCGTACTCAACAACAGCGAGCGGGTTTTGATCAGTTTCTCCCGGCTCGATTATTTTGAACGTTTTGAAATCCCAAAAATTGAGATCTGATGGAGCTGCAAGCGCATTAACACTAGCAGTCGTTGTGTTTGAAGTATCGAACTGATCCCACAAAAACCGCCAAGTGACCCAAAGTTTTTGAATGTACAGATCTGCATCCCGAACCCAATCAGCTAACCGCTTGGTTTCGCCAGTAACAGTTACCGCTGTTGTTGGTTGTACACCTGCTGCACCTACATCAGTGTGCAGTTGTTGTACCAGTTCGAGATACGTGCTCATTCAGCGTTTTCCTCGGCTGAAGCAGCAGCATGATTTTCTGACATTGCCTGTCGTACATAATCAGGCTGTTCTTCTGCCTTGAAGCCATCCAACTTCTCTGCCGCGCGCTCACGAGCACTGCCTGGTTTACGCGTTACTTTCTTCTTTGCCACTTTTGGCGGCACTACGTCGCTGTCACGCAATGCAGCGCGAAGTTCAGCAGGTGTCATGTCGTCAAATTCGTCTTTAGGCGGCTTAACCTTTAGTACCTTGAGCGCAACATAACCAGACGAAAATAGCACTCCGTCCTGCTCGAAAGTTACGCCTTTGCCCATCTCGCGATGCTTAATGAACTCAGCGTCATGATCAAATTCAATGTCGGTTAAATTTTCCATTTCATTTTCCTCTAAACTTGTCGTATTCGGATTTTGTCATTTGTTGGATACCACCAACAGCCGTACCGCGCACGGTAACGATCTGCTCATCTACAAGCGCTGGAGCTGGAGCCGGTTCAGCTTTAGGCTCTTTAACATCTTTCACAATGTCTTTGCGCTTCGTACCTTCACCGGATTTGTGCGAAATTTTCTCACCCACTTTCACTTTCGCCGTTACTTTCTTTTTGGCTTTTTTCTTAGCCATGATCAATACTCCCTGTGTGGATATTCACTTCTGTTCACCTGAACAGGCGCTGTCGAATTTCGTGGTGATTGAATCGTAGCGTCACTGAAATTCTCATACAAAGTATCGATCGGCTTCACTCCGGACACACCTTCTTGCAAAGAAGCACCTGCTGCAAACCGAGCTTCAACAGAACCTTCCATGTTGTCTTCGTCAATCATATTATCCGGAAGACCTAACCGTTCGTCGGTATAGGGCGTACTCAATGGTGCAGTAATTTTAGCTTTTGGCATTTCGTTCTCCTGAAATTGGGCCGGGAGATTATTCCCCCGACCACTTTCACTTCAGAACTTCTGCGTTAGCAGATCTTCATCTTGTGACCTTTTTCCGTTACCGACTTCGATGCGTAAGGCTTCGGAACCTGACGCGGATTACCACTTATCGGATTTGCGGCGGCGTTGTACTTGACGTTAAAAAGCACGTTAGAGTCCATGTCAGATCTCTCTGACAAACCATCTTGAACCCCGGCAGAATCACCGTCGCCCATGTACGAACCACGTACTGTTGACGACTTATGCTTCGGCGCCTTGTACTCACCGTGAAAACTTCCTGTATTCATGCTGATTCCTCCTTAGAACCAATCAATAACGACAGTGATATCTGCATCACCAGCAGTTGCGCCCTGATCCGTTGTTATATCAACAACCGTATCAGCGGTTAACTCAACATCGTTAACTCCCGCAACTTCAACAGCACCTGCAGCATCTATCTGCACTGCAGTCATTGCACCACCAAGATCGCCTGCAGCAATGGGTATCGTCATTGCAGCTGGCAATGTTGCACCATTAACGCCGCAAGTGATAAGTGTCGGTGCATCAGTCGTAGCATTGATAATGATAAATTCCATACCACGAACACGACCGACTTTACCAAGTGGCCCAATAAGACGACCAAGAATTGTACCCGTATCAACTGCTACGTTGAGGAACTGGTAAGTTCGACGATCTGCATTGTCATAAAATTGTCCAGCCATGATTCGCCTCCTTTACTCAGTTGAGTCCCATTTGAGGATACGTGCTTGCAGTGCAACGGTGTGGACAAGTCCATAACCGAGTAATGCATACCACGCAATTCCGCGTGAACGACCGTAATCGCTCGGGATCTTACCGCGAATTTCCTCCTGGATTGAGAACGCTTCCACAACCGTATCTGCTCCAAAGAAGAAGATACCATCTGAATTCGCCCAGCCTTCCGCTGCGATATTGGTTTGTTCGCAATAGCGAATTCCCTCGTAGCGGCCCTTTTCGCCGTTCATGATCACATGCCAGCCTTCAGAAACGTACTGGTGGATCGACTCTAATTCATCCTTGAACGCGCGCAGCGTTGTTGGACGAGCGATCGCCATGTAGTTGTTTCCGTCGAATGTCGGAATATCTCGTTCGGCCATCTCATCAGCAACCAACTTAGCATGCGCAGACAAGAACTCTTGAGCGGGTGCGCCCGAAGGCGTTCCGTTCGTTGTTACCGAAATTGTAGTTGCGGCATCGCCAACAACGCGGATCGGTGTGAGTTCAAATTGAGCATTAGCTGCTGAATCAAGTGCCTTACGAGCATCATTCTTCAGGACTTTGTGAATCACTTCAGTCACAGGATGCTCTGAAAGATCATCCAGTTTCTTCGTAAACGGAACCGAATTACCGAACTCGTCCACAACCAGCGTTTGCTGTGTGATCGTGAAGTTCGTTTCGGGCATAACATCAGTTTCGTTTATCGTGCCACCTTGAGTAACTACATCACTGTAGATATTCCAGGCGTATTGCTCTCCCTTACCTTTACCGAATGCCTCTCGAACATCGCAATATTGGCGGAAGCGTATCATCGGCTGTAAAGCCGTTCTGAGCTTACGGCTCAGATTGGGCGACCACATGAAGCCACCCAAAGCGTCTGTCTGCCAAATTTGACCGGCCATGACATTTCCTCCTTAGCTTCAAATTATGCTAGACCGCTTGCCCACGCGAGCGCCGTACATCATCGAGCGCTTGCTGCGGTGTTTGTTCCTCTGCCTCTGGTTCAACCACAGGTTGAGTCGCAATTGCCGCTGCGGGAATTGGAACTAGCTCACGTTTTCTCTCTTGACGAATTTGGGTAGGAGGTTGCGTCGGCTCGGAAATCGGTTCATTCTCCGTGATTACAGCTGCCAGATCTGGATCCGGTAATGCTGTTCCCTTCAAATTTTCGACCCACTCGCTAGTACGCTTTCCTGCTTCAAGCATGACTTGTTGCTTCGACCACTCAGGGTGTTCATCCACAATTCCGTCTGTCATGCCATCGGCCATATTGTACAAATGTGCATCAGCCATGATGCCGGGGTACTCGTCTTTGAAGGATGAAAATCCTTCAACAAGATCCCGGTCCTGGTTAATTGCAGTTACTGCACTTACGGCCACTTCTGCTGCTCTCGACACAATTGCTGCTTCGTCAATAGAAGGCGCAAGAGCTACTTGCGGTGTCCTGGTTGCGATCAACAATTTTGTCAGTTTTTCAGCAGCATCTTCTTCCGTTCCAGAAAACGCAGTATTAAATATATCGCGTGATTGGAGTCGGATATCTGATTCACTCAGTTCTGATACTTCAGGTACTGAGGGTAAAATTGGTATTTCAACACGAGCTGCTAATGCCTGCTCACTGGCAGTCAATGCGCGCTCGCGCTCATCAATTTGTTTTTCACGTATTGATGCATTCTGCATACGAATTTCGGCTGCTGTACCTATCTGCAACCGTCTACGCGCTTCATCTAACGGCATCAAAATGTTCTCGCCGTTAACCTTCAATGCAAACATTGGTTGATCTTTGTCCATGACAATATGATCAGCCAATGGATCATCTTGTAAATCTGTTGGCAAAGGATCTGCCACTGGTACTGCTGGCGCCGCTGGTGTATCAGGATGCATCGGCGTACGAGAAGCCGCACCGTCATCAAGCGGCGGTAATTTTCCAGCAGCTATGCCTTCTTCGCGAGCTTTATCTTGCGCTACCTGCATGCGCGCAGCCAATGCTGCTGCACCTGGATCTCCGTCCACGTCTTCTTTTATCTGCGCTATGCGAGCTTCGTCTTGTCGATCTTCGATCGCTTGTAATGCGATATCTCGCGGACTCTGCTGCACAGTTACGACTGTATCCGGATCTGCATTCGGATCTGCTGCGTACTCAGAAGGCTGCTGGAAAGCAGGCTGTCGGGGTGATTCTGGCATGTCGTTCTCCTAATCTCGGTAATTATCTAACTGCACTGCAGCCTGTTGTCCTTCAATAATTGCGTCTGCACACCATTCCATAAAATGCAAAGCGCACCACGCATCTCGCTTAATGCGTTCGTAATCCTGCTTTCCTTCCGCTGTGTACGGATTAATCTCAAACAGTTTCTGTACACATTCGTTGTAAACTTTTTTCGCACGTCCATGTAAATATCGCCCTGTTGTTCCATTCAAAAAACTACTAACGTCTTCACCCACCATCGCTTCAGCAAAATACTGTCGCTCTTGCTCGTTGATGAATTCAATATGCCCTAGCTGTGTCGGGTCAGCTGCCATGTTCATTCACTCCTATATACCAGATCCCATTTCGCGTTTAAGACGCATTTCGTCCAATTTTGTCACGTTACCTGCTGCAGCCACATCTCGTGTCGTTTGATTCGATGCCGCCGCTGCTTCGTAACGAGAGACAATATCACCTTCTTTAATGCCTTTATCAACCGCGATTCGCGTGAATTCAAGCTGTGCGTCTTTCTCCAACTTCATAATTTCACGCCTATCGCGTGACTTATTATCATTATCGCGAATCTGCAGCTCTTTTTCTTTTAACTGCATTTCCAATGGCGGCTGTTCCGGATTCGCTTCGGCATATTGTGTTTGTTCCTGCTCGTTACGATAAAAGCGCGTTGCGTCTTTATATCCGAGCATTCCGAAAATCTCATCAGCGACTGTTTCTGACTTTAATTTCGCTGCCATCTTCGGAAGTTTAGCCGTACTCTCAATACCGTACAGCAACTTCTCAACGCGCGTCTGCGGATCTGTATTGCCCATACCGACGTTAACGCGAACAGTGAGATCCTGTCGTAATATGATGTCTGTTTCTTCATCAGTACCGAAACGCTGCCATGCTCCAGCTTTCTTACCGGCCAGTGAAAGGATATGCACGTCAGTTTCGTACATTTGCACAAGACGAACGAGCTGGCGCAGGGTTGGCTCTACCCATGTTTCCACGAAGATCTTCAAGCCGTAATCCTGCACCGCGCCCGCACCAGATTTCATTGCGTCCATACCGCCCTTTGTTTCGCCGCCCTTACGGTTTGCTGTTTGCTGAACCGATTGCTGCGAGAACGAGCCGACCAATTCATCCATTTCAGTCGATAAGCGATCTTGCTCCTGGTATGACGAGCTGGTGATGTCTTTTGTTTCGATCGTCTTAACGTCACCTTCAGGATCATTCATCATGACGCCGCCGCCCGGTACATTCCGGATCAGCGCATCGAGATCCACCTGCGATCCACGTTTGACGTAGTAACGTTTGTTAAGCACCAACTTGACGTTATCGAGTCGTTGATTCGCAACCGTATTAATTTCCTGCTGCAACGGCGCCGCTTGCTCAACGTCACCAGCTGGATAATTACGAAATGCTTCAAGCGTAGAGAAGCCGACCGTAAACGGACGCTCGCCTTCACGCAGATGCGGGAATGCTGTTGTCAATAGGATCGGATCTGTCAGTAACAATTCCGTTCCCATTGTCCAGAACATGATGTCATCGCCATTGACCGTGACGATGTTCATGTGCGCCCATAGCATCGTATAAGCGTTGCCGTGCTGCTCATCAGCAGGATCGATGCGATCGCGACCCTCGCGCGCCTGTCGTGTGCGATCGTAATTCTTACGCCGAGTTGCCAGCAGAGATCCCATCGCATGCTTTCTCCACACCGGCATGCCAGTCTTTTGATCAATTCGCTCCATGTTCTCAAGCGCTGTTCCTACATACACCGGCATCATGTATATAAGGTATGGCGACGTATTGGCAGGATCTCGCCAATCGCACATCGGATCAAAACGGAAATTTTCAGGCGCTATGTTGTCACAGCGAAGTTCATCACGACGTACACGAGTTTCCATGTAACCTAATGCATTACCGTCTTCATCCTGCATCAACATTCCGTCTTTATCCATTGCAGGAAGGATGTCGCTGTCTTCGTGATAATCCCAATACTGGAACGTTACGCACAGACCATAAACTTTGGTCGACTGATACGCGCCGATTGTAGTCTGGAACCACTTCATGCGCTTGTCGAGTCGATAATGCAGTATGGAGTGATTGACTTTTGAACTTAGAATCTGATCCGGATTTGTTTCATCTTCCGGCTGTATGTCCACAACGTCTTGCGTTGAGAACATCGCATTCGTCAATGCAGCCTCAGATGATTTTGTCATGGTGCGCGTTTTCGGACGAAATACGCGAGAACGCTTCGCTTGTTTATTACTAAGCTTATTCGCAGGCGCGTGCTCGTTGTTGAAATGCGAAAGATTACGTTCCCATTGGTTCGTTATGTTCGCATCCATGTAATCGGTTGAAGTTGTATAGATCTCTTGCGCTTTGGCGACCAACCACGCTTCACGCTTGAGAAACGCTTCCGCTTGCGCTTCGCCATCGCTGTGCATTGTCATCGAGCCACCAGCGCCGTCACTTCCCGGTGTATCGCCAGGAGGCGAATCACGAACATCCTTCACGTAGGGCGGCGTGCTCTGTTTCGTCTGCACAGGTGGTGAGGGTGAAGTCGGGTGCGCCGGATCCTGTTGGAAATCCATATTATCTGTATTTCCGTAATGATCGACACCGCCGATCGTATCGACCGGTCCCTGCTCCATGTACTCAGGATTCATATCGCCTCGAATTTGTTGATCAGTTGCCATCGATCTTTACTCCAATATCTCGATGTACTTAATCCAGTCAGCTTCGAATCGCTTATCCTCACCGTTGATACGCATATCGATATCCGTCATATGCGCACCTTTCGATACTCGAAGCACTTCCAGTAAAGTTTTCTTTGCCGGTTCCGAAAGACTTTTGTCATCTATTCTGAAAATCATATCGGCTCCGGTGCTGAATCAGGCCCAATTACATTGTCATAAAGATCTCGCGGTAGATCTTCGATGAGATCAGGATTGAAAAGCTTGAATCGCGGCAAATCATGTCTCTCAAGAATTTCACCCGCTGCTTGTATTGCCCGATCTTCCAATTCATTAAGCGTTTTATGTGCCATATGAATATGCATACCCTTGTTGTTCGAGATCGAATCACAAGCGATAATCAA
>SDBT01000772.1_pt1 | contig 52628 bp, 67 predicted proteins | sample 2277101 | NCBI WGS metagenome assembly SDBT01 (sample SAMN10404973, study PRJNA504765) | marine sediment metagenome | isolation source: marine sediment core GS10_PC15, 103 cmbsf | place: Arctic Ocean: Southern Knipovich Ridge | collected 2010
CGTAAATCGTTTTCACGAGAAAACTACATCTGCTCTTCATCACTTCTCTCTCTTTCGATGTTTGTGGTACAGGAACTCTCTTCACGTTACAGTGACTACTCTTCCATACTCTCAGACAAATCTAACCCCCTTGAACGGCGGGTCTTGCTGACGGTTCCCATGGCTTCAAGGGATTTATGATCTTAACCTTCTTCGGTTTCACCAGTTCGCCATCTTGCCCCCCATGTACTTCATCCCATAACTTCTTCGGATTTGCGAGCGCCATCTTCTCCGGTTCTGCTATCTCATCATCCAGGGAACCGGGGGCCGGTAAGTCAAACCGTATGGGAGTACCCTCGATGCCACCTATGACTTTTACATCTGGAGTTGCAACGAGCATGACTGGTTCTCTTTCCGGCCCATTACAAGTGACAGTAAAGGCAGAAGGCGGAGGTGGCGGCAGGTTTCTCTCCCGCTGATCGGTCAACAAGAGTTGCTGATCTCCGCGGAGTGTCTTAAAGGCGTCGAACTCCCCCGACTCTACCGAATCTTTCGGAGAATCATCATCCTCCTTAATCCTAACGACCTCCTCAGGCGTCGGATACGGAACCGCAAACTCTTCCGGCGTCGGATACGGAATGGTCTCCCCGTCATCACTGACTTCCTTTTGCGGCTGCCCTTTTGGACCACACCAAGGATCACCAAACTCATCATCTTGTCCCTGCACGACATGGGTCGCTCGATGGAGCGCTCGATGGAGCGCGACTCTTCGCGAGATTTCCAACTCCTCCGCCGTCTTCTGCGGGAAAGTGTCGGTCCCTTCATCAGTCGACTTTGGATCAATCCCCCCTTCAAACGGATACGGCCCGGTCTCGACGCTTACACGAAGTTCAGCCGGCTTAACCTGAAGGTCCACGTCAATCGTGTCAGGGTCCTTGGCGGGCGGAACCGATTCATCCGGTCGCCGAGCCACAAGAGAGACCGACTCAATCGGACGAGCCGTCATGTCCCCGCCGGCTTTGGCGGTGCGATGATCGGCAAGCTTCTTGAGCATGACTTCTGTCTTATTCTCTTCGCCTGGTTCACGACACCCACGTTTACACGGTTTAGCAAGGCCGGCCTCTATAAGTTCCTTCCATGTCGTAACACCCTTCTTGATTTGAGTACGCATGTTGACGTAGCATCTCTGGCACAATCCACGACAACGAGTCATATTGCCACATTGAAGGCACTTGGCATTCTCATCCCAGATGAGATTCCCTCCATTTATCAACTGATTCCAAGTTGCCTCCTTTTTCTTGACGACCTCCTTGAGGTTGCCCCAGCATTTACAGCATACACCATGTATGTAAACTGGTTCACAACAACCATTGGACATACACACCTTCCTCTCTTCCATCGTTTTCTCCAATCAAAAAGAATTACAGCGAGCCAAAGGAAAGGTCGCGAAACTACATTATAACCTGAATCAAAAAACAGTGCAAGATAAAAAGCAAGAATCATTTTAATTCTAACAGTGTTACATCCGGTTGTGACGGTTCGATTTAACGCATTTATTTCTAGGGTTCCGACATCCAAAGCTCTTCCGATGTTTAGCTGTTCGTGAACAGCTAAAGCAAACAATAGTGTATTTAATACTACAACTACTACCCCATACTTCTACTATACATCTTGTACGTACATGGTTTCCAGGGGGAGGATGGATACCACATCACTTGAAATCTAGAAGTAATTAAGCGATCACCTCTCGACTAATGATTACAGTTTCGATCTCATATAACTAAACACACTTACAACTAATCATTAGATGCACAGAAAGCACTAATCTAATCTAATCTAATCTAATCCATTGGCACGCCCCTCTTCAGATTGTCCGTGAATAGCTCGGGTCCCTCAGCTTTTACGCGCGAAGTAGGATCGGGTCCCAGAAAGCTCTCAGATGGCCCCCTGTCAATTCCAGGGAGCTTTGGGGCCCCGAGGCGTATGATTCCAGTCTTATCTCACGGAACGCCCTCCTGGCGCTACAGAGCGCTCTGAGTCGATCTGGGTCCCCTGTCTATATGCTATCTGGATGGTTTCATGCGTATAGAGAGGGCCCCCCTATACGCTATAAGTAGTGTTTTATACTCCATCCGCTGGGAGTTGGTATAGCACCGGAGAGGAGGTAAGTATACTGGGAGCCGCATGAGAGCCGGGGGGTGTGGTTACGTTTTCAGGTCCGATGGGGCCCCCTCTGGTAGCTTATCGGGCTTATCATGGCCCTCACAGCCCGCACAGCCTAGCTGCCATGCGCTGCGCCTTGGTGTGTGCCATCACACCTAACCGCTGCCACTACAACGTGTTACGTCAAGGGTGTTATGACTATACAGCATAGTCTCCATCATGCTCGACTGTGTGGTGTGGGCTGTTGTTGACTCCGCGTCAACAATGTTGCCTAGTAGGCGAATTACCGCCCTCGACCCTCCGCCCTCCACCCTCCACCCATACAACGACCAATCACTTACATTTTACACAGTACATACTGTCGACCATTACAACCGAACAGTTATTATGACAAAATACCCCTCACACTCGGATTCTATTTGCGTGCCCTTCATTGCGTGCTAGTCTTGAGTTGTAGGGCAGGACATCAACCGTAATACTGGAGGGTTAGCTAATGTACGGTCCGAAAACATTTAAGCGTTTGAACAGCGTGTATAGGGTCGAATGGTGGTCCGGGGAATTGGGGCACGCCGTCGGTTCATTGACCTTTCCCGAAGCGAACAACCTCGCCTCAAAACTTGCCTCCTCCCTGGGGTGGTCCGCGAAAATCATGGGCACCGATGGCAGGATGGTCGTCACATACCCTTGTCGGAGGTGAGACAATGCAGACCGCGAGTAGGCTTCTGGTCGAGGTGCCAACATGGCCCGATAGGATCATCGGGCTCCGCGAACCGCGGACCATCCACGACGTGTGGCGGTTCATCGCTGCACGACGAAGTAGGTTGGGGTGGTGCAAGCATCCAACCATTACCCTTGCCGGCGGCTCTGATACCATCACCATTTCGTTCAAGTGAGGTAGGCTACGATGAAGAAACCGATTGTGAAGAAACCGATTGTCAGTTTTATTAGATACGTACCGGGCCACTTCCATCTACACTTTCAAACGCATGATTATGTCCCATCCCAATGGGACGCGATGGTCGGGGACTATTGCGATGGCCGAATCCTCGCCAGTGGCGAGACGTTGGCCCAATGTGTTGAGGCGGCACGCGGCCTGGGAGGTTATGTTTGCCGCATGGTCATTAACAACGCCCTCAACGCCAAGTAGGGGAAACCGATGAAGAAACCAGCCGTCAGATATATCACGCTCACCCCAGCCCACTTTCGTTGTGGTATGCGTGTTCCCAACCGCTGGGATGCAATGGTTGGGGGCTTGAGCAGAGGCCATTGTAATGATCGTATCCTCGCGAGTGGCGAGACGCTTGCCAAGTGTATCGGGGCGGCACGCAGCCTGGGGCACTATGTTGGTCGTTCCGTCATCGACAACGCCAAGTAAAAAGGAACATGCAAATGAAAATGACTGACAGTGACTACGCATCACTACGTGATGCAATTCAGAAGCTGTTCGCGTATCCCAAATACGACTTCAAAAGTATTTGGAACAATTATCGCAAGTCGAAACTATCAGACACCCGCTTCCGTTGGGACGCTATGTGGGCGTCTGGTTTCAAGCCCGACTACTCTTACCTGAAAGACTGTCATATTGACACGGCATTGCGTAAGATCATTGCGGAACTAGACTCTGAGTGTGAAGGGTGACACTGTGAGATATCGACGCAACGATATCGGCCGCGGTTCAAGCGACTACAACTCTTGCTTTGTGGAAGCGTTGGCGGTTGCGCTTGACACGACGTTGGCCGACGCATACAATGAAGTGATGCAAGCAGGGCGGAAGAGAAAACACGCCACACCTTGGCATGTTGCCACTGATGTCTTACATGACATCGGTCTATTGGTTTGGAGTTGGGACAGTGGGCAACGCGAGACTCTGAAGAAATGGGTTGACTACCACCAAACGGGAACATACCTCGTTTTCACTTGTGACCACTGCCTAGTAGTCCGGAGCGGAGTTGTTATCGACACCCTACAAAGCCGGCCACGTTGCATTGTCCGTCGTTTCTGTAAGGTATGCTAGCTATCAACCAAAAGAGGACGCAAATGAGTGATGGAGAAAGAGAATCGTGGGTTCAAAATGACGAAGGGCTACATTGTTGGTTTTTTGCGTGGGAACAACACAACAAAGGGGGAATGAAGGTCTTCATTCGCGAGAACAGAAGTAAGATCGATGAGATTATTCACTACCCCAAGCGGAACGTGATTATGACAACTTAGAGAATTACCCCGCAACAGATATTGTGGCGGTCTTTTGCATCTCGCCCCTAACCCATGCAGCTAGCGTTTGTCGGGAAATGTGTTTGACTCCCAAGAGAAAGTGTGGTATACTTACAATGTTAGACGACGTGCATCTTGCCAGATATCTTGACTGGACGATTCTAGTCGTCACTGCCATTCTAGCACTTGCTCCCATTGTACCGTGGAGGTAAAAGTGAAGTGAAACGTCGAAACCTGGGGGTACTCCCCAGGTCCGTTGTGGTTGGCTACCGCGACGCTGAAGAGACAAGCCTACACCTCCTGGAGAGAAACCCATGCACTGCTTAGAAGCTATAGTGAAAATGAACGAGGAAGCGTTGAAGCAACATAGGGAAGCTTTGGAGCAACGCAAGCCGATGGAACCCCAACCTTCCGAATCTGTGGTATGGTCAACGCTCATCCCCATGCACGACAACGACGGCAACCCCCTTTCAGGCGAGACGCTTAACGCATTGTTAGAAACGGCAGTGCGGTACTTTGGAGGGTATACCCTCGATGCTGTGTCGCAAGGTGTCCACGTCGATTCCGATGGAAAACGATTCGAGGACTTGACACGTCGGTTGACTGTGGCGTGTAAACACGAGAAGTTATGTGATGCGAGGGCTTTCGTCAAGTGGGTTTGCTACATTCTACGGCAAGAATGTGTCATTTTCTTCGTCGATGGTAAGGCGGAGTTTATCAACCTCGATACTGCCACCACTAGAGAACTCGAAAGGAAGCTTGAACCCGTCGATTGTGAGAAGCCCCACGTTGACGTGGCGGAACCACCCCAAGCCCCATGGCGCTTGTCATGCCAATACTATGACCAATGGGGTAATCTCCGAACTCGCGAGTAATTTATAGGGCACGGATTGCCCGCCCCGCTTCCATTGTGTGCCGATGGGGGCGAGGTGGTCAATTCTCGCTTCACCTCAATAGAAGGTAGCATCATGGCGGACTTCGGTGTTAGATTCGGTGTCATATTAAAAGACATCGAGCGATTGAAGCTTAAAAGGGGGCAACGTGTTTGCCTGGAACCAGCCGATGACATCCCCATACGGGATGCTTGGTACGCTCGCCCCGCCGACGGGAAGTGGTACGGCAGAATGGACCATGACGCAAAAGAAACTATCGTATTATTGAAAACAGACTTCATGCTAGAACAGGAAGGTTAGAAAAACATGGCAGATTTTTCGGTGCGTCGAGAAAAACGTTTTGGCATCATGCTGGACGATATCCACCTGCTCGGAACTAGCCTGAAGCTTCAGGCCGGGCAACGTGTTTGCCTGGAACCAGCGAACAACTCCCCGGCCTTTGACTGGTACGCCAGCCCGGCCGACGGGAAGTGGTCCGATGGAATTGACCATGGCCTGAATGACTCCATCGCACTTTTCGACTCTGAATTCACCCCCGAATAGGTGGCACTATGCCAACAACGGAAGAAACTCAGGCACTACTTGAGTGTACGGCACGCTCAAGTGCCGTGAAATATGCGAATCGCTTTCCGCCGCTCCGTAGGCTAGAGGCAGCGGAGCGATGGCTGGAGCAATGGTCTCGCAATATGGTAGCCGGCAAGAGAATGAGAATAGTTCACTATGGAATTGAACACATCGGTGTATGGGAAAAGGAGCTATCCTACTTGAATACTGGGGAAACATACGACGCCACAATATGTCAAGAGGATAGGGGGGAGCTTTTCGTTGGTTCATGGGGTGATTGGGTGGAGGGGGAAGAGGAAAAATTCGAGGAAGAAACGGATACTATTCGTTGTGGATTCTGTGGGAAGAACACCCCTAGAAACCATAAATGGTCTGATACTGTTTGTGACCACTGCAACAACCTAGTCGGTGGGTAAACCAAATGTCGTTCAACAGAGAAGAGTGGCTTTCGGAATGTATGGGGAAGCTTCGCCCATGGTTCGCGGACATTTCGGCTCCACTACCGAAGAGAATTAGGGCCTCATGTTCATGGCCAAGTGTCAAGGCACTGTCCAGGAAGAACCGCCGCATAGGTGAGGCATGGTCATCTGATTGTTCGGGTGACGGGTCATGCGAAGTTTTCATCAGCCCGGCATTGAAAGAGCCGGCCAAGGTCTCGGCAACCCTCGTCCACGAACTGGTGCATTGTGCCGTCGGTGTAGAATGCGGACACAAGGGGCGATTCCGGGCGGTTGCAGAGGCAATCGGGCTGGAAGGTAAGATGACCGAAACCATCGCTAGTGTCGCATTGGCGGAGCGTTTACACGCAATAACACAAGCTATCGGCATGTATCCCCATGCGGAGTTGACGGCATCGAACGCACCGAAGAAGCAGACCACGCGAATGATAAAGGTGGAGTGTCTAGGTTGCGGTTGCGTAGTCAGAATGACCCGCAAATGGTTAGATGAGGTAGGCCCGCCGACTTGCGGATGTGGTGACCTGATGGAACAGAAACAGCAAGAGTAGTCAATCACTCGTTTTTAATGAGGCAGAATCAATGAAGCAAGTAGTATCGACCCTAGATGTCGCTCGCCTTTGGGTGAAGCAAACCCAGGAACACGCCAGAAACCCGAACCGATCGTTCTATTTTCATGGCGACACAATTTACAGCTACGGGCGGCACTTCCCGATAGCTCGACACGTTGAGAGGAAGGGGCGGGAAGCTATTCTCTTCACGACGCAAGGTTGCAGTAAAACTACTGCTAGGCATAAGCAGGACGTACTTTACGCATGTTCACACCTTATGGTTTTCAAGGTGTATGACGTGAAAAACATGAAACCGGGCGTTACTTTCAAGGCATACCGAAAGTTATTGGCCGACACGCTAGTTAAATGGTATCGCGGCAGGGCACTGAAAGGAAAGTATCGCCTTGACATGAAGTTGATTATTCAGGAAGCGAATGACTTCGCGGAATTCTTCGGACTGAAGAGTCGTCTCGTCATGCTCATGCCGTCCACCGACCGATATCAGGGGTGACATTGCGTGCCAAGGGAGAGGGCGGTTCGCTAACAGACACCTTTATTGGAGTGACACTATGGACAAGAGATTAGAAGCGTTGTTGGAGGAAAAATGGCAGTTCCGATTCTATCGAAATGGGTTGGGTTCGATTACAATTGAGGGGACGCCTAACGAGAAGTTTATCAACCGCAATTTCGACCAGATGACTGGGCCGGCAGAATTGGCCGTCTAGAGGTTTATGAGTGACGGCCGTAGGCTTGAGAGTGCTATCACAAACCTGATGGATAAACTAGAGGACCAAGGGGAAGTCTAACAGCGTGTAAACGTACCAAGCACAAGAGTCCTTTAGGGAAAATGAACTATGAAACTTTGGCTAGATGACGAACGGCCGGCACCACCTGGATGGTTTCGCGTTAAGTCCGCGTGGTCCGCGATTGCGTGGATTCGTACGGGTGAAGTGAAGGAATGCTCCCTCGATCACTACTTGGGGCATGAACGAAATGGGACTGGGCTTAACGTCTTGGAGTGGATCAAGAATCAGATTGAATTCAGGGAACTCAGGCCATTCGAGATTACTATCCACACAGATTGCCCTGTAGCGGCCAAGCAGATGAATCAGGTGATATGTTCCATTATCATTCTATGGAATAAACGCCGACCGGCCCACGCATAGGTTGAGCAAGAAAACTCGCAACGAGGAGACACCAGAAACATGACACTCGATGAGTTCGTGAGTACGGAAAAGCAGAAACTCGATGACTTCGCCAAGCATTGGATGGAGGATCGTGAGAAACTTCCGGAACAATTTCCACTCTCACTGAATCCGGGGGAATGGGATCAGCAGTTCTCTTTTGTGAGTGAATAGTTATGAGTGAAGTCGTGAAGCTCGACGACGGGAAATGGTGGATCGTCGGAGCGTGGGGTTCACAAAGGCCGATCGGTCCTTATGACGCAAAGACAGAGGCTGAGTCGGACCGTGTTGGCTTGAACCGTAGTTATCGTAATCTCGATGACGAGAGGTTTTGGACTACAGAATGACAGTTACTGCGGAATCTTTAAGAATTTGCACTACTTGCGGCAAAGAAAAGCCGGCAAATTTCTTCGATAAGCACAGGAGGAAATGCAGGAAATGTCGGTATGTGACAGAAAAGGGGAGGACTTCAGCAGAAGAACGAAATGCTTATCTAAGGAATTGGAGGGTGAAGCAAATAGAGGCGAATCCAGGGTATTATCAGCAACGGTATTTGTACGATAAGTGGCTGCCATGGACTCGCGGTACACGGATGAAAGCAAAAGCAGTGGATGACGCATACATGAAGCAAGGGCAGGTATGCTATAAGTGTGGACGAGTGGACGGAGAATTCGGCCGGCTTGAATTGGACTTCACGCCTGAAATGTCATTCTATGGGCTAGTGTGCTTATGCTGTAAGGTGGAAATGATGAAGGGATTATGTCCTTTTTCCAATGAGAGTGAGGTAACATGACATTCGATGAGGCACGCACTAGGTTGACATTTGCCGATCTACTTGACCAGCACTCGGCCGACGTGAAGAAGCGAATAAAATCAGGCCGACTTTCACAACGTACACTTATCAACTACAATGCCGTCCGTCGTGGGTGCGATACAGTGGGGTTATCGAATCACATTATCTCGGAACTTCGGCCACGGCATTGGTCAGAGTTATTCGATCACTGGTCTGGAATACTATCCCCCAGTACGCTTGGGCAATATATTACATGCACCAAGACGATCATTAAGTGGGGGCAAAGCGTCGGGCTCATCGGGGACCTGAAATTCGGTCCAGACTTCCGCCGGCCGAGCATAACAGATATTGAAGCTTACCGGGATAAGCTGAGGGCCAGTCGGTGGATCGAACGCGACGTGATCCTTGCAGTGCTCAATACATGCAAGCTACCTGTTCGACTTGCTGTTCTACTCGGCATCAATTGCGGCTTCTACCCGGTAGATACGTTATCGCTCACATTGGATCGTTTACACATGGACAGTAGTCCGCCATACCACGACTTTCGTCGTGTCAAGACTGGCTGCCGGCGCATGGCGGTGTTATGGCCTGAGACAGTTGAGACGATACGAGAGTATCGAGAGGCTTGCTTCCGTGCCAGCCCGAGTGAAAAGCGGCTCCTTCTAACCTGGATGGGGACACCACCGACAGTGAGTGGAGGGGTGGCCACACTCAGTAGTGCTTTCCATCTGGCAGTAAAGCGTATCAATGGGGGGTGTGCAAGTGGTGTCGGCATCGGATCACTGAGGCATACCTACGCTACCGTAGTTGACCTAGTGCAGGATCAATCAATGATAGATTTGACGATGGGGCACGTTGGGGTGGGACTACAGAAGAGGGTATATCGACAATTCAATCTTCGCGAATTGGCGCGCCTGGAAGTCGTGGCTGATACCGTTAGGGAATGGCTCTTTTACGGGAAGATGGAGGTGACATAATTTCATCAATTTGGTACTTGACAAGCCAGCACATCGCATGGTAGAATGGAGAAATTACAGAAATGAATAAGCTTTCACTTAGTCAATCAGCTATGCGTAGGGGAGTTATTTTACGATCTGATTTCGATGAGATATCCCTTGGCACTGTCGGCGAATTAGTCAATGGCGATGTCGGAGGTAATACCGGATGTGGAATATCTCTTGATGTCGTCTTTTCTGATATCGTCAGCGATTTAATCGCATCTGATGATTCTGATGGACGGCGTTTCATAATTGAACTACGCGATCCAATTCCAGGAGAATAGAAAATGGTCTTTGATTTGGCGTCAATATCTGTCGAGAAACAACTGCGTGCCCCACGCATCATATTACTTGGCGTAGAGAAAATCGGGAAAAGCACTTTCGCAGCTAGTTCTGACTCGCCAATTGTTATCCCGATTAAAGGCGAGGAGGGGGTCGATGCCCTGGAGGTTCCGAAGTTTCCGACTTGCATGGATTTCTTTCAAATTCGGGAGTGTCTTGAGACACTATACTCACAGCAACATGAATACGGAACGGTTGTCGTTGACTCCGCTAGCGCACTTGAACCACTTATTTGGAACGAGACGTGTCGTGTAAACGGCAACGCCGAGAGTATCGAGAAAGTCAATGGAGGATATGGCAAGGGGTATATCGAGGCGCTTGCTCAGTGGCGTGTCCTGACCGAATGCCTCGATGCCTTACGCACCACGCGGAACATGGCAAGTATCATCATTGGCCATGTGAAGGTCAAGCGATTCGATGATCCGGCTGGCCCATCTTATGACCAGTACCAATTCGACATCAACGACAAGGCAGCGAATCTCCTATACAGATGGTGTGATGCGATCTTATTCTGTAATACTAAGGTCGTTGTAAAGTCTGAAGAAGTCGGGTTCAACAAAAAGCGTGGAGTCGGAGTCGATATCTCAGCCGGCCAGCGGTTTCTGTATACACAGAAAATGCCAGCACATCCCGGTGGCGGACGTGGAGCATTTGGGCAATTGCCTTATGAGTTGCCTCTTTCGTGGCAGGCCTTCTCCGATGCAGTTATGGCCGTTGTGACATCACCATCAGTGACTCCTGCATGACGTACCGAAACTTCCCTTACCTTTTTTACAGTAACACCCCAGGAGTAACGACATGAGTTCAGGAATTCAACAAGGTGATCTCGTCATCGTTTTCGGCACCAGCTTCGACGCAAATGCCGTCGAACCGCAGACGGATTTTCAGGTTATCCCCGCCGGCAAGTATCCGGTAATGGTTGAAGAGGCTGAATTGCGGACGACGAAGGCCGGCAATGGTAAGTACGTGAAATTGAGGATGAAGGTCCTTGATGGAGAGTACAAGGGGATGCCGCTTTACGATCAGATCAACATCGCCAACCCAAGTGAGAAATGCGTTGAGATCGGGATACGATGTCTCTCCGCATTGTGCAGGGCAGCTTCCATTGTGGCCCTCAACGACACGGCTGAACTCGTCAACAAGGTCGTTATCGCGTGCGTGAAGGTGAAGAACGACCAGAACGAGATCAGGACCTATGAGGCTGCCGTGGCTAACACTCAGCCAGCACCGCCGGCACCTCTGCCGACGACACCGCTGCCGTCGACACCTCCAGTGGCACCGCCGACGACACCTCCAGTGGCATCGCCAGGGGGTCAGTCGTCTTACCAGTACCAGCCCGCTGGTCTACCCCCCCCGATCACGGCGGGGCAGACCGCAACGGGCAGGCTCCCCTGGCAACGATAACCTCAACGTCCTAGCTCTGCATGGATGCGAGCAGGTTAGCTCCCCTCGCCATTCGGGTCTTGAATAAATTCGCTAGAGCGATATAATTGACTACGACGCCTTGTGGAGCTAACCTGCTTACATCCACACTAATCGAACGGATGCGAGTAAAGGCCCCCTCTTCCTGTGATGCGGATAGGCTGGAATGCAATAGGCGTCACCTCCCAGCCGAAACGAGGGGTCCTTTATTCGTGTCTCTTCTACGGATGTGAGTAAACAGGTTCATCAATAGCGTGACTCTCGCCGTAACGGCGACTACCACATGTGAGCCTGTTTACGCGCATCCTGCCTTGTGGAGTTTCTATGGGATGGATCGGAAATGCACTAATCATCTTCGGGGCTTGGCATATTGGGCATAAGAGGCGATGGGCCTTCCTCTGTACCATGGCTGGCGGACTCTGTTGGGTTTCGGAGGGGGTGTGGCTGATGCGTGCCGATTTAATATTCATCGAAATCGTGATGTCACTCATTGCGTTTCGTAACTTTCTGAAGTGGAGGAAGAACAAATGAATTTATTTGAACTCCTTGTGCCGCAACTGCTAGATGCGAGGATGAATGAGGAATCAGCAAAGGTATTGCGCATCTCTATTGAGGAGAGAATTTCTAACCAAATCAAAACACCTGAAGTTGGCCAGAAGACCGTTACCCTTTCCGATGGGACTAAGGTAACAGTTAAGCGCGGTTTGAATTATACCGCAGACCTAGAAGCTATCCTGGGGATTTTCGCAACGCTCGATACGCCAGCACCAGTAGAACAGAAGACGACGTGGAAGCTTGACGTGAAAGGCTACGAGTGGTATAGAGAGCATCGACCCGACCTATACGAGGCAATGATGGAGCACATCGCCGTAAAACCAGCGAAGACTTCAGTTAGTATCAAGGTACCGAAAGAGTAAGAGATGCCTCAAGTCAATACAATCAACAACGACTTCTTCCGGCGAATCGGAGAGTTGCTCGGGCATCTTGTTTTCCGTCAACCCAAAAACGAGACAGTCTCCGTCTTCTTTGATGAGCGAACCAAGAAGGTGATCTTCCGGGCCAGCAGACGCGAGAAAACGCTGACGTATTCAATAGATGCCCGCAGTCTTGCCATTACGAATGTTTCGTTATCCAGGGTAGCAGATGCAATCATAGAAATTTGGGAGTAAGAAGGTATGACAGACGCATTAGTGAGAGCGACGGTAATCGAGATGCCTGGGGCCAATTCCAAGGAAACGGATGAGCTAAAAATATACCCAACGGGACTCTACTGCTGTCGAATGAGGATTTTTCTGGAATCCTCTGGAAACTCAAGCCTCGACAAGCATAACCTGAACGCTTTTATCAGGAAAGTTTATCCACATCCGAGAAATTAAATGAGTAATCTGACAGACACACTACCGCAGAACTCGCTAACAGTAGAGGCGATCTACGAAGCGTATAAACGCCGTGGAGACGCTGAACCATCACGAGGGCATCTCGGTGCATCTATCATCGGACATTCATGCACTCGATACCTATGGTATTTATTTCGGCAGTGCTGTAAGCCTGAGTTCTCTGGGCGTATGTACCGCCTGTTTGAAACTGGTGACCTTGAAGAGATAAGGTTCACGAAAGACCTTCGTGATATAGGCTGCACCGTCCATGAGGTCGATGAGCACGGCAATCAATTCGCGGTGTATGCTCACGGCGGTCATTTTTCTGGCCACATGGACGGTGCAGCCGTCGGTATACCAGAGGCCCCGAAGACTTGGCATGTCTTGGAATACAAGACGCATAATGACAAGTCTTTTACTAAACTGAAGAAGGAAGGTGTCAAGAAATCGAAACCGCAGCACTACGCACAGATGCAAGTATACATGCACCTCACCGGCATGAAACGGGCTCTCTACCTGGCACGCAACAAGGATACAGATGAAATCTATGCAGAACGCATACGCTATGATGCCGCTATGGCCGAAACTCTTCTCATGCGAGCAGAGACCGTTATTCGAGCTAATGAACCACCTGAAAGAATTACTCAGAGAAGAGACTGGTGGGAATGCCAATACTGCGATGCCCAGGGTATTTGCTGGGGTTCGCCATTATCGGCTGTTCCACTTCCAGCGCTCTCGTGCCGGCATTGTTGCCACGCTACGCCGGTAATTGATGATGGCTCCTCGGCAAGATGGAAGTGTGAGAAGCATGGCAGATCGCTATCACAGAACGACCAGGACGAAACATGCCATGACCACCTTATACTACCGGGGTTAGTCAAGAGCGCTGAGCCTATTGACTATGGGTCAGATGAAAATGGTGAGTACATTCGGTTTAGTTGGCGGAATGACGAAGAGTGGGTACACGGCCGCGGGGCTGGACGATACTCAAGTCGCGATCTCATGGCTCTGCCGGCCTCCCTGCTGTCTAACCCAATGGTTAGGACATCGAGTAGCCTCTTCAACGCCAGCGAATATAGGACAAAGGAAGACATCCTAGATCGTTACCCGGAAGAGGATTCCGAAGTTATCTGGAAGGGCGAACCAAATGATCTGTTTGATGCCTGGAGGACGGCCTTCAAGGAGCCGATCACAAAAGCCCAGCCGATCACCCGCTGTAAGGCTTTTGACCACGATGCCGCCGAATTCGAGGGCGGTCGCGTAGCAATCCTTTGGCACGCGATGGGGAATAACCTGAAGCAAGCTGAGATTCGTAAGGGGAAAGAATAATGAGTAAACACGAACCTTCGATATGGTGCTACTTAGTGCATAGGTTCCTTTTTTTTGCATGGAGGAATCTCGGGCTTCATTGTGTGTATGATGACTATGCTGATTACTTCTTGTGGGAATGTACCATTTGTAAGAAGCAGTATAGACTTGGAGATTTTCCGCCAAAATGAACTCACCACTTCGTGACTTTATGCGTGATTTGATCTTACGCCTCTCCGAGAAGACCCGCAGTGAGGTGAGTCTTGGAATCCAAGATGCCGTTATCCCGATTGTTACCGACTTTATTACAATCGTACTATGCTTCACGCCGTTAATGTTTGCTCTGTTTCTAATTTCGAGAGGGCGGAGGCGTAAGAGGTAATGAAACCGCGTCCCTATCAACAAGAAGCGTTGAGTGCTCTACATGAGTACATGTGCTCCAAGACTGACAATCCATGTATTGTCATTCCGACCGGTGGTGGGAAGTCGGCTCTGATTGGCTGGGCGATCCAGCGATGGAAGGAGACATGTCCATGGTTTCGTTGCATTATCTTGGCGCATCGGCAGGAATTGATTCAACAAAACGCCAGTGAACTTCACAGTTTCTTACCGGATGGTGATATCGGCATTTTCTCGGCGGCACTCGACCGTCGGGACTACGATTCGAGTATCCTCTTCGCGTCAATTGACTCGGTATACAAGCGTGCCGGCGAGTTTCCTCCGTGGGATGTCATTATGGTTGACGAGGCTCATCGCATCCCGCTACGTGGAGAGGGAAAGTATCGAGCTTTCATCAACGAGAGTCGGAAATTCAATAAGCAACTTCGTGTCATTGGCTGGACCGCTACACCATTCAGGATGGGTTGCGGGCAGATATGTCATAAAGATCACATTCTTAATGAAGTGTGCTACGAGGCGAATGTCGCCGATCTAATCTCAGATGATTTCTTGTGCAAGCTGCGATCTAAAGTTGGAGAGACGCAGCCTGACCTTGATGATGTAAAGCGGAACTCCAGTGGGGACTACATAATTAAGTCATTGGCTGATGCGACGAATCTTGAGGGCCTAGTTTCTGCTGCCTTAGCTGAAGCGACACGGATCATCAAGACTGAGGATCGACGTGCCATTATCTTCTTCTGTGTGAACGTAGAACACTGTAAGCGGGTATCTGCGGGACTTAGGCAGTATGGAATCCATGCACCTTTTGTAACTGCAAAAACTAAGTCTGACGAAAGGGAGCGGATCGTCAAGGATTTCAAAGCTGGTCGCCTTCAGGCTATCTGTAATGTTGGTGTTTTTACTGAGGGATTCAATGCAAGACACGTTGATTGTATCGTGCTACTACGACCTACACTTTCAGCCGGAATGTACTCCCAAATGGTTGGACGTGGCTTGCGGGTGTATCCAAATAAACACGACTGCCTTATTCTGGACTTCGCTCATTGTATCGAAACGCACGGGCCAATTGATTTACTTAGTGGGGAGCCCGTAGCACTTGCGATATGTAGTCTGTGCAGAGAATCGTTCTCTCGTGCGATCAGAACTTGTCCGCAATGCGGGTGGGAAATCCCAAAGCAGGAGATTGAGAGACTTGATCGAGTGGAGTGCGAACGAAGGATGCACGGCGTAAAGGCTTCCGATCGTTCCATACTTGCCTCCGAACCGGAAGTCGTTAATGTGGACTCGATTCAGGTTGCTCGTCACTGCAAGCCGGGCTCACCGGACTCGATTCGGGTGCAGTACCGATCAGGTATGTCGATCTTTCGGGAGTGGGTCTGCCTTGACCACCCCGGCCAGGCCGGCGAGATCGCTCAAGCATGGTGGCGTAAGCGATTCACACTTGACAGGAAGAAGAGGATGAGCGTTGACAAGGCTTTATCAGATATGTTTCTGAGTGAGGAGCTTCTTGATTGGACGAAGACAGTTACGGTGCGTCGAAACAGAAAGCACATGGAAGTTATCGCATACAACCAGGAGATTAAAGAAGTATGTTAATTTTTGGGGCGTTTGTTTTTCTTGTAGTTGCATACGTAGTCCTTGGGTTCATGGCCATACTCCTCTTGGGAGTGGCCATTGATCTGACAGTTAATGAATCTCTAGTGACCTTTGTTTTTTGGCCTTTGATGTTAGTCTTTTGGTTTGGATTCTCATTGGCTCATGGATTCATGGATTTATACAGGCGAATACGATGATGAATCACAAGGAACTCGAAGGGATTCTCTGTAGTGTCAAGGAGGAATTAGTGAATTGGGGGTGTGGATTTGGATGGGGAAACTCATTCCCCGAGGAACTCGACGATATCCTCAAGCCACTTACACGTATAATTTCCGAAGGCTTTAACGATGACAAGTAGTATGCTCGATTGGGCAATAAACTACGCGACCCTCGGATGGAAGATTTTCCCATGCGTGCCAAAGCAAAAGGTCCCCGCCTGTCAGCACGGCGTGAAGGATGCAACGTCTGATGAGGCGCAGATCAGGGAGTGGTGGAACCGCTGGCCTGACGCGAACATTGCCGTAGCGTGTGGACCTGAGAGCGGAATTTATGTCGTAGATGTTGACGTACAAGAGAGTGGCATCGACGGCTGGGGAACGATCCAGCAATTTGCGGACTCCGGAAAACATTTACCGGATACAGTTCGCCAGAATACGCCGCGTGGTGGTGCCCATTTCTTTTATCGTTCTGATGTTCCACCGAACAACAAAAACGCCTTCTGTCCTGGCATCGACATACGTGCCGGTGGCTATTATGTTGTCATTGCACCGTCGATTCACCCGAACGGCGGGACGTATGCGTGGGCCACTGGCAAGGCACCATGGGACATTGGTTACTCTGAATTTCCGGATTTTATGCGACCAGTCACACGGGCCCCATGGCGATGTAAAACGACTGACAGTTTAGCAGTTGTCGCAGCCGTGGGGTCCGGTGGCCGGCCCATGGATGCTGTACTGGAGAACCGCATTCGTGAATACATCGCAACAACCGATCCAGCGGTGCAGGGGTGCGGTGGGCATAACACTATATTACGTGTCACTAAGGATGTAATCCAAGGGTTCGACATCTCGGAGAAGGATGCCTTCCGGCTGATGTTAGAGGAGTATAACCCTCGATGTATGCCACCATGGGACATGAGTATAGCGCAAGATCATAAGGACTTCCTCCGAAAGATCACGGAAGCGAACAAGCTTCAATGCGATAAACCTCGCGGGTGGCTGAGAGACGCGGAGCTTGACGATAATCTCCCGTCAGTTGATATATCTGGGCTACTTGCTAAAATGCGTGATGACGGGTCTGCCGCTCGCGAAGAGGACCCGGCCGAGCTACAGTATCTCTGTCAGCCGCCTGGATTGACAGGTAAGATATGTTCATGGATAAATGCCACCGCCATGAAGGATCAGCCGTGGCTCACGCTGGGCTGTGTCTTCGCCTTCCTTGGTGCGCTTTTCGGCAGGAAGGTCAGGACGGAATCCGGACTACGGACAAACTTGTACTGCATGGGGGTTGCCCTCTCAAGTGCCGGAAAGGCACATGCGCCTGGGTTAATCCGGCGGCTTGCCTTGGAGGCCGGTTGCCTTGATCTCTTCGGCGGCGATGACATCGCCAGTGACGCTGCTATAGAACAGCGACTAGAGAAACACCCCGCATCACTGTTCTTCCTGGACGAGATCGGATACCTGCTATCAGCAATTAAGGCTGGAAATAACCAGCACTCCGCTAAAATCATTCCGTCTTTAATGAAACTTTACTCTGCTGCTGGGAATGTTTACTTCGGAAAAGAGATTGCTTCACGCGAACAGTGCCGCCTTGTTCAGCCATGCTGCTGCATCTATGGCACTTCGACACCAGATCGTTTCACTGAGGGTGTCTCACGCGGTGAACTCGACGACGGGTGGCTTAGTCGGTGCCTCGTCTTTTATACGAGGAGCGATCCACGCAAGCGGCGCGGCTTACTGGAGCAACCAATACCAGAGGATATTGTTGAGCAGGTCTCGGTATGGTGGAAGCGCGTAGCCGGCGTGATGGGTGAAGGAGATGCGTGTTCTTTTAATGCTGATGCTGGAACTGTCATTCCAAATCCGACCGTTGTACTGTGTGACAGCGAAGCGGAGCGCGAATTCGAGAAACTTGACGATGAAGCGTATGGGATGAAGATCAGCGAACCGCAGTTTCGCGCGATCTGGGCAAAGTCAGAAGAGAACGCCAGGAGGATAGCACTAATCCTGGCGGCAGGCGACAGCTACGACGATCCACGCATTACGCAATCTATCGCTGAATACTCGTGTCGTCTCGTGAAGTATCTCGTCGGCGACTTTACAGTGAATGTCGCACCGCGAATCGTTGAAAATAAAACGGATCAAGACAAACAGAAACTCCTTATCACTATTGAATCAGGCGGCGAGGATGGTATCACTAAGGTCGTCCTGTCGCGTCGCACACAGTGGATTGACAAGGTGCGGAGAGATATGCTGCTTCGCGACATGATCGAGGCCGAACTCGTAGTCGGAACAGTGGTAAAAGAAGAGGGACGAGGTAGGCCGTCAGTAGTATACTGGACGGCAGACAACTTCATAAAACGGCATAGTAGGCAACAGTGAACGAGACAATTAAGATTACACTTCCGCTACCTGCCAAGGTCTTATCTCCGAACTGCCCTGTTGGTTCGATTGGTGGGATGTACGCGAAAGCTGCTGCCGTAAAGCGTTATCGCCGGTTGGCGCGAGAAGCGGTAGAAGCTGAGGGGATCGAGTCCGGGCCGTGGGGTCATGCAACGGTTGGGGCAACTTTTCATTATAAGATAAAGCGAAGACGCGATCAAGATAACGCCATGGCATCGCTGAAAGCTGCTTACGATGGTCTCGTTGATGCCGGCCTGATTATTGACGACGACTTCGAGCATCTTGAGCGCCTTGCGCCACGCTTCCTTGTTGACGGTACACACCCAAGGGTAACACTTGTTATTGAGAGAGATGAATGATTCCGATAGAAAAAGAGCGCGACATAAGAAAGCTCCTAAAGGCTAAGGGGTTGACTGTCAAGGAAATAGCTCAAGCAAGTGGAGTGTCAAGGTCTACAGTAGATCGTATCAAGGCCATGGTACGCCCTTTAGAACGTCCACGGAATAAGCGGAAGGGACGAGGCGAATGTAGTAGAGACCTCGGCCTGCTGGACCCGACCGGGAAATTCCTCTTCTCGGCTCCTCCATGGCATAGCGGAGGGGTTGACTACGAGACGCTCGTTGCGGCCACTGGCCCAGGAATCATTGGCAATACATATACGGGTTTTCGTGTAACTTGCGGTGCCCCCTACGATGACTCATACGGGTGGGATAAAAGTGTGGTCCATTTACATGCTAACACTAGGTTAATTGCTAATGCTCCGGGCCTCTTCCTTCTGGCGCACGACCTCTATTCTCTCGGCAAGCTGAAGTTAATCGACCACACCCTTTTCGAGCAATTGACAATTCGAGTCAGACATATTCTAAAGAAAGTGAGAGGAACCGTATGATACGTGTGAAGCCAGCGAAACTCGTTGAGATGTCGGTACCGAAAAATGGCAATAAAAGTTGGTTCGATGAACTCAATATAGCAGATCATCTTTATGTGTCGTGTGTCATAAAGTACATGAGGAAGACACCGAACGCATCACTGCATGTCGTAGCCAGGAACCTGAAGAACGAATTAAAAATACAGCGATCAGTCTCGACTGTCGCAAGAACCCTCAAGGAGTTTCTCAATGCCGCGTCGTAAACCGGAAGAACTCGTACAGGAAAGCAAGGAAGTTGCCTCCGTACTCGCAATCGAGAAGACGCGAGCGCTAATCTCGGGGTTGCGGGCCAAGTACCGAGAAGCTGCCGCTGGGGCGTTAGCCCTCGAATCACAGGTTGATCTACTAATCAACATCAGTGATGCCCCGGCTATCAAGTCGCTTACACGCGCCAAGCGTGGGAAGAGCCGCGGTGTTGCGGTAGTGATCCCAGCTTCTGATTGGCACGTAGAAGAACGTGTTTTTCCGGAGGCAATTAACGGACGCAACTCGTTCGACCTGGCTGAAGCCGAGCGAAGGATAAAGCGATTCTACTTGAAGTCACTGGAGTTGATCGACTGGTACGGGCACATGGCTCCAGTTGTCGAAATCTGGCACCCCATGCTCGGTGATCTAATGACAGGTCACATCCACGAAGAACTCATGGAGACAAATACCCTTAGTCCAACCGAAGCGTGTGTGTTCCTTCAGGAGATGATCTGTTCCGGTATCGACCTATGGAGGAAAGAAACAAAACTACCCATTTACATACCGACGTGCGTCGGTAACCACGGGCGAACCACGCAGAGAAAGCGCATAAAGACGAGTTGTCGCAACAGCTATGAGTGGCTTCTATACAAGACGATGGAACGCCATTATAATGGTAACCCAAGCGTCACATGGGGCGTTGGCGCTGGATATCATAATATCCAAATTATCCAAGGGCGGAAAGTCCGCTTCCATCATGGGGATGGGTTGAGATATATGGGCGGTGTCGGCGGGATTACTATCCCAGTCAATAAGGCCATTGCCCAATGGCAGAAGATAGACACTGTTGACTTCGACATCTTTGGTCACTACCACACGTTCTTGTTTCACTATCCGCAGTGGGTGGCGTGTCCCTCGCTGATCGGTTATACGGAATTCAGTGTCGAGATTAAGGCTGAGTTTCAGCATCCGGCACAGGCTTTTATTGTGATAGACCGCGATTACGGCATCACGCTCTCTACACCAATCTTCCTCACTAAACCGAAAGGAAAAAAGTAACCTGGGGTCGGCATCAATTTCAGTACCGTTCACAAGATGAAAGAAGAGAATGAAAATGACTATGTACAACGAAGGCGACATCCACAGTGAAGCAGCGGGCACAACAGCACGAGCAAACAGGGGGAAGGTACTACTTCACCTCGTGCCAATGCACCTCCTCTATGGTTGCGCGCATGTTCTTACGGCAGGTTTGATTAAGTATGCACCATGGAATTGGGCGAAGGGTGGGCCATGGTCCTCTGCGTTCGATTCTTTAATGCGCCACTTAATTAAGTGGTGGTTTTTTGACGAGGAATTGGATGATGAAAGTGGATTGCATCATCTCGACCATGCAATGTGTAACTTGCTATTCCTGATCCACTACAGGGACGCATACAAGGCAGGGGACGATCGTCCAAAAAATAACCTGACTCACTTCCAGATGTCAAGACTTTCATTCAATTCCAGCTTCACATTATTTGAAGAGGAGAAGAAATTCTTTGATGAGGGAGGGGATGAATTTTCTGATGAAGGACTTGATGATGAGGGAAGGGAGTGCAAGTAATATGAGACCGACCCGTATCTTCCTGGACCTGGATGATGTCCTAAACCAATTCACCTTATGGGCACTTCAGCGTGTTGGGTGCCCAGTGGGTCCCTGGAGCTATGAACTTTTCAAACCTAAGTGGGGATTTGATATCGTAAGAGCCGCAAACGCCTTACACCCGAATGAAGTGTTTACTGAAGAGAGTTTCTGGGGATCAATAGGGCGTTCCGTATGGGCATGTGCTCCACGTTCGGAGCACGCAGATGAACTCCTTAGTCTATGCGCTGCTTACGTGGGGCGTGAGAATGTGTTCATCTTGTCTTCTCCAACCTTGGACCCCGAATGCCTGGCCGGCAAACTGGAATGGATACAGGACGAACTCCCACGTTGGATTCAACGCCAGTACATGTTCGGTCCGAGGAAGTGGATTTGCGCCAATCCTAGAGCTCTCCTGATCGACGATAGCGATGTAAATGTGTGTAGCTTTCGTGGGGTCGGCGGCCAAGCGATTACAGTGCCGAGGCCGTGGAACTCGCTACATGAGATAACGGATGACGATTTCGCCTACGTTACTGGACAGCTTAATATCGCCTTTTCGGGGGAACCATGACCTTCACGTTCAATGGTAAGCGCTACCGATTCTATAATTCCAGCCAGAGCAGGCTTCCTGCTGGCGATGACGGGAAGTGTGACCAGCAGGACGAGAAGAGAAAGGGTATAACAATACGAAGGACGCTGAAAGGCGAGCGCCGCCTTGATGTGCTGATCCACGAAATGATCCATGCAAGTTGCTGGGACTTAGCGGAAGAGACCGTCGGGCGCATGGCTACGGAAATCGCCCATGCGCTCTGGCGGCTTGGCTATAGAGGAGAGAAATGACTAGCGAAGAAAGGACAAGGAAAAATAGGAGGCTGTATGAAATAGCACGCTATTTCTCCGGGCTTGCAAACCTCTGGGGAGCACTTGCGGATCAGGCGCTTACGGATTGCTGGTCAATGAAAGATAGGAGTACAGCGTCCAGGTCATCTGAGGTATATATGGGGCACGTATCAGCAATTAGTAGTGTGATGGAATATGTCAAGAATGACTGTGGCATTAACGGCGAGGTGCTCGACATGCTAGCGAGGGCGCTTTTCTGTCTGGATATTCAAGTCAAAAGCTTCGTCGGTTCCGAACGAATATGGGGCACTAACCCAACGAAACCACTTACTGATATGTCTGATGCGATCCGGCAAACTATACGCGAGGCTAAGCATGACTGACAAAGACTGGATATGCCCTGTCTGCGGGCAGGAAATGCGATATAAGGATGGCTCCCTGGCGTGTGATGAAATCCATGGCGCATTGCACCCACATTACTTTTGCTCACTACCGGTAGCAATTTGTTATGACTACAAGAGATTCAAGATTTTCGGATGTGTTGGGTGGTGGGAGTATGCGAGAGGGGCGCACGTCGATTGCTTCAGAAGGAAGCCAAAACAAGGGACTATCGTAGCTAGGGTTACAATGCCGAAGCTTGGAGGTGAAGAGGCCCGAACTCTTTGCCGTACTAAACCGCCACGGAACACCAAAGAAGAAGGCCGCTCATCAATGGAGAGCGGCCTTCGTACTTTACTGAGAATGCGGTAAAAACCTACTTCAATACACCGCGTGGTTTCGCTTCCAGTACATCAGTGCTTTGTCTATGCTCCCTGTTCGGTCGAACTCAGTAAAAGGTCCTTCTGTATCGTTAAAAATGATATAAAAGGGCACTGATGTTACGCCGAACTCATTGGCTATGCGACTACCCCTATTAGTCGAAACATCTTCATAACCGACTATCGAATCCCCCATTTGCATTCGATCAATAATTGGCTTATCGACCTGGCACCCAGAGCATCTAACCGATCCGAAAGCTAGAATGGCCCATCTAATTTGCCGTGGTTGGGCTGGCGCTTGCGCATGGCATCCAGCCACGGCCACCACGACAAATATCAAAAAGTAGCACACGATGCGTCTCCTTAGATCACGCCGGCAGTCGGGGCGTTACTGACGACGCTGGGGTCCGTCCGTTTAGCGGCATCAGTCAGTTTCGCTGCAATGAATGCCCGGCCACTCTCACTCTTGAGCTTGGCCTCAAGCACATTATCGAATACCTTCGAGAATTCAGCGATAACGGCATCGTCGCCACTAACGAAAAGATCGACAAGCGCCTTCAATTTCTGGGCCATTCCGCTGTAGTCTCCAACGGCATAGTCAAGGAGAAACTCCGGAGTCCTCACGAGACCGACCTTTGACAGCACGACCGCAAGCCGGCCGGCAGAACGTCGTCGATCTTCGATCTCAGTGTCCTTCTTGAACAACCATTTTCCAACACAGAAGCCAACGGCAGCAAGGATAACGACAACAGCCAAAAGATTCAGTAGAGTCACAGTTCACCTCTCGAAAAAAGTTTGAAACACTTCACTTAAACTATTAACGCACTTCAGTTACTCAGCCTCTTAGCTACTCAACCTGATACGTCTTCTTCCATTCAACAGCCACGCCGGCAACGCCGCCGCCAAGAAAGCTGAATATCCCGAATAGGACATACAACCAAACTCCAGGTCCAGTTGCCGGTTCAACAGTAGGGGCAGCACCTCCATCAAGCGGAGCAGGTTCCGGATCAACATTAGGTACTGGACTCGGACCAGGACTCGGCCGCGGAGTCGGACATGGAGAGGGGCATGGACGCCGACGCCACGGTGCGAAGACCTCTAGTCCTTGCGCTCTCATAATCGCATTAGCCATGGCTCCGTATAGACCTTCAGGCGTAATCGGCAACTTATTGCCGGCAGCTTCATAAATGATAACACCTTCGTGATCTTGAAGTCGAACCGTCGGCAGACTAGAGACATTTTTAGCGTAGCGCTCCAAATAAGCTGATGTACCTTTCTCAATAGGGCAGTAATGGACCTGACCGCGAAGTTTCCTGAGATCACCGGACTTGAAATCCATCCGCAGCGACTTGTACTGCACATCATCCGGATCACCGATAACGCTCAGGTACCACTTGCCGTCATCATTCGGCAGGTTGACAATTCGCTCCTTGACCCTAACGCCGTAATCAGCCGAGAAGGCAACCGATGTCGTGAGCGCACAGATCAGTACACATAGAAAACTCTTCATTGAAACCTCCTGAAAGAAACGCAAAACACTAAACAGACATTACCTTTGTGGAAGTGGTGGCATCGGGGTATAAACCGGCGTCACCGCCCACCCATTGCTCGCGTGCCATTCGGCAATAAGCGCATCACGAGGCACCCACTTGAATTCATCAATGGAATTGTTATCCAAGATAGCAGCCCACTTATCATCAAAGTGGACAAGCGTAACCATGTGAACGCCACCCATTACCGTGATATTACATCCACGCCTAGTTCGGCAGGCCCACTCAAGGAATTTAACATCGCCCTCAGTTGTCATGGCATATCGGATTCCAGCCCTGTCGGCCAATTTAGACCATTGCTCAGGCCACTGCCCGTCTCCGTAATTAGCTCGCACCCAGTCCGCCATAGCGTTTCGCCCCTGCCACCGCAGTAATGAAACGGCAGAAGCCCAAGTGCAGGACCCTTCACGCTGTCTCCCGCGCCAGTTTGCCTGTCGATCCCCCCTCGGGATGTTGACAGTAGGCCGCTCTTTTACGATCACTGGCCTGACGAATTCGATTTCAGTGCAGCCAGTTAAAGCGAAAAGTAAAACACAGGATATAATTCGCGTCATTTCAATCTCCTTGGTTTACAAACTAATCCACCGCATCGAAGAGATCGGATTAACCTAGTTGGGTTCCATCGGCTTACGTTAGTTGTTGCCCATAGGCCGATATGCGATAAACTCGCAACGACAAGTTCACTACAGAATAACTCAGCCGTATCCTGTCCGCGCTTCAATGCAGAGATTGCCGCATACAGGAACCCCGTAGTTCGCATTGCACCAATCTCATCATAGTATTTGCCGATCGACTCCAAGAGATAACTGGTTAGTCGTGAACTCTCATGTCGATACAGTGGTCGATATAGTGGGTAGTGGTAGACCCAACCTTGATACGTGGAGCATATCTCCTCAAGTGTGTGCGCCTGGACTCCAGGTCTGCATTCACCGGATATCTTGCATGGCATAGAATCCGTTGCCAAAGACTCAAACACGAGATTACCGTGAGCACGCGCTCCAGCAACGATACCAACATGACTCACTCCAGACCATGGGTGCGAGAACGTCCCCAGCTTGATAACGGTGCTGAAAACACCGTCACCGGAAAAACCAATAATGTCGCCTGGTATCACTTCACTCATAACACCCCCATTATAACCTCGTTGGGGGAACGGTAGACGATTCTGATGTAGTGGCATAAGACCCCCCGTCATTACTGCTCCGTCTCCCCCCTCCACCACACGATCATCCTATCGCGTAACTCTGCCGCGTACTCCCTGGCATTCCTGAGGTTAGCGCGTTGCTCATTCGACAGGTACTCATGCTCAAAAACCCACTCATCACGCTCACCGAGGCGGGCAGCGATTGGATCAACACGACGGAGGTAAGCTGCGAACCTCTCAATGCTATCCCCTCCCTTGTGTCGATTCAAGAAGGAACTCTTCCACTCTAAGAAAGCTTCGCGATCTTCATTGATTGCCGCCTCTTTAGCTTGCTTGTACTCAGAAACCGGGTATACACCACCAGATTCCTTACCTTCCTTTTTTAGGAAACGATATCGAAGGTCGTATATCTCATTGAGAGCAGTAGCACGAGGATCAACTACGCCGAGTATCCATCGCTGGAAGTAGTGTTTCCTGGCGCGATCTCCACTCTTGGCGATCATGCCCTTGACTGCCTTATACTCATCCGGAAGGCCGAAGATATTGGCGGCCGCCTCTCCGCGGTCAACAGACCTTGGCTGAGTTGGCGTCGGGAATAACGACTGACCAGTCAGAACTTCATATCCACCCTTGATATCCGGCCGTAGCATACCGTGCATCTTTTCGATCGGAGCTTTTACCATCTCCATGGCAATATCAGACAAATCAATCTGGCCATTCTTCAACTTCGGAAGGACGGCTAGCACCTCATTGATACCGAACCATTCGAGCAGGTCGCCAACTGCCCCGACATTCCTGAATACCCGAACGGTTCCGTCTGCATTTCGCCCAAGGAGAATATGGGGATTCGCTCTGTCGTATGGTGGCAAGTCTCTCTCATCGTCATTCCCAGTGATTGCTGGAATGAACAGATTATTCCACGCCCACAATGAAGCGTACATCTGCCCAATGCGGATCGTGGCGAGGGCAGCCTTCACGGAGCCTAAACGTATACCGCTACCGATACCTGCCGAAAACGCATTCGTGACCAGCCGCGGAAACCGTTTGATATTTATTTCATTCCACGCCCAGAATGGAATCAACTTGTCTCGCAAGTAGTTCCCCATCACCGTTATATTTCCGTAATCACCAAGTAGATTACGAGATAGATGGGCAGCAGCAGCATCAATTCCAAGGGCCCTCTGGATATTCAGAACCGTCTTACGACGTGAAGCCCCGAAGTGCTTTAGTTCTCCGCGCTCAAGTAGCTTCCGATATCGCAAGAATGCTGCATGTCGAAGTAGATTCTCGCGGAACACAGTCGGACCCTTTGTGAACCTCAGATACGCGGCAACCGGCCCACCGCCAGCACCTTCCTTTGCGAACCGCCTGAAAAATGGTATGTCTTTCAAGCCACCAACTTCTTGCCCGGCCCAACCGGAACCGATCACCCCATAATTCCTACTGGCACGCGTCTCCTTCGACAGCACGGTAGACGGATCGTTGAATGTACGTAAATCCTTCCACGCCTGGATAACTTCCATTAGAATTTTCGGATCAGCGGCGATAACTGGATCAAGGTCACCAGTTAGATTGCGTAAATTATAGCCAAGGACTGTAGTTGGATTCATCAGAATCCATGCTTTCCATGCGCTTATCGCGTCCTTATTTATTTGCTCAAGCCAATTTGGCTGTTGCACATTCGCGTCTTCTTCAAATTGCCTGACAATTTCCTTTGGTAGATACGTGACTCGCGCATCACCAAGCGCTTCATCAACAAGCTTTCGTTCCTCTTTTGACAACCCAAAAGAAGTCATAACACTATCACGCATACCATTGACAACGCGCGCCGGCAACGAAGAAAGGGAGTGCCCTAAAGTGCCTGGAGTTACAATATACTTTTCATATCCTTCACGCGCTGCAATTTCTTCGACCGACATATCAGACTTCACTGCCTCGTCAGCAAAAGTAGTGGCCCTATCGTATTCCTTCAGAAGATGCTCATTTAGACGCTTCTGTTCAAGCGCCATTAACCCATCAGACATCCAAGTGACTTCGGGTTCAATGTATGATGTATTCGGATCGAACTCTTCGGGGAGTGATTTTATACCCTTAACGCGATGCTTCTGGAAAGACTTCTTACCGCGAGCGGCGGCACGACTGAAAGCTTCCCTATACATCGACACTTGTTGATGCACGTAATGCTCAACATCATCCAATGCAGCCCTTGAGAGAAGTCCTTCCTCCACGAGTTGCGTTGATAACTCCCTTACGAGTTTCCCACGCTTCTGTAATGCTTCCTTCACTGCCGGCGTCTTATCAACAAGTTTCCTGAGATCATTCATCCTTGCCTCGACTGCCTCTATGGATTTATACCCAAATCGAAACGGCTCCTGTTCATCCTCATCTTCCTTTAGTCTAGCGCGCAACTGATTCGCCGTCATCAAATAATCAGAGAAAAGGAGTTCTTGCTGCGGGCCAAGGGGAGAGACTACGGATGCAACGCGGCGCACTGCCTCGTGATGGGCCGCGGCCGGCGCTGACCTGGCTAGTCGCCACACTTCATTGGCCACATCATTCTCCGGCTTATTTGATAGGTGCTGCTGCGCCCTCGTGATGACGTGCCCGACTTCACTGAGCATATCGAGAAGGCGTCGAATCCTACCTGGCCCCTTCAAGCCATAAGCCTTTTCTTTCCTTCTCTGGACTTCCGGGTCTGGGTGCTCCAAAGCCTTCGTCGCCTCTTCAGGAGTAAGCCCAGCGATCGTGTCGTCGATCCCGACATCAGCACGCTCACCACCAATGAGTAGTGAGCCGGATTCCCCCTCCTTTAGCTTCCTTAAAAATCCGCGTTTTTTTTCGCCTTTAGGAGTGCCTCCCTTAGGCGCTAACGGTACATCCTCAGAAGGTACAGAGGGGACATCAGCGACGACCGCCCCGACATCCTCCCATGCGCGCTTTTCTATTGTCGGTTTACCAACCTTCATTCTCCAATAAGCGCGGTCACCGAACTCAACAACCTCAACTGATTGGCTATCAGGTGGCGGCGTTTTGACATCCATGGCGTGCCAATCGGCGGGGGCGGGGCCGATTCCCTTACGGACTTCCTCCTCCTCCTTTATTGGCTCGAATGCCCCCTCTGTAGCGATATCCGAGGCAATCCGACGCTTCGCCTGCTCGAAAATGTGGCCGAACTTAAATCCGGACTCGCGAAGCGACTTCGTTTTCCCGTACCAAAGCTCCCCCTCCTGCTCCTTAGTTGCCATGTGGAACGCCCTGGCCAGTTCCGTGGAGGTTTTGAAGTCAACAATCTCACGCTCTGTCCTCATTGACTCCACAGGCTTCTCAGCGCGCCCCTCAGCGGCTTCTACCGGAGCGACGGCTTTCGGCACGACATCCCGCTCTTTAGCCTCAGACGGCGCAGCAGGCGTCTCAAGCGCAGCCTGCACCTCAGCGAACTCCTGGACTGCATCTGTGCGCTCTTTAGCGGTCATGCCAATCTCGGGTGACATACCCCACTTCTTCCACACCTTCCTGGAGGGGGTCTTCCCTTCTTTGGCATACTCCAGAATTTCCTGACGTGACTTTTCGTTCTGTATACCACGGGCGATGTGCATACCGCCACCAAGCAAACTCACCGGAAGCATGGGGCCAGCCGCCTGGCTCACGCCAGCCATCGCTTCAGCGGGAATCTCCAAGAGACTACGCCCCTTAGTCTCTCCAGAAAGCGCAGCGCCGGTTAGACTTGCCGCAGCCTCCACTCCACCCTGCGCGAATTCCTCCCCTGCCACCTCACCAAGATATTCACCACCAAACCTACCAAACGCGCCGAGTGCCTTCGAGGCAGCCTTCCCAGCACCAACCTTCGCAGCCAGCTTACCAACTGCTGCCTCACCGATCCCGGCCACGCCACTCTTGCCGAGCCCCGGAATTGGAACAGCAGTCTCGATTGCTCCAGTAAAACCAGAAGCAAGGGCCCCAAGGGCAGTCGCCTGTAATGGAGATACCCCCTCAGAAATCATCCTTTCACGCATCGGAGCATAAGCCTGTAAACCGGAACTACTGGCTAAACCAAGTTTACCGGCAGCACCGTAAGCGGTAGCGCCTAAGCCTATCTGCGGAGCTAGCCTGGCCCCACCTCGTAGAGATCGCCACGCCGCGTCAGCCCATGCCACACCACCAACTTCGTTGCGCCCTTCTGGATCACTCCCCTGGTACGCACCTTCGAGAGCCTGGCGGAACTGAATTTCACGACGGTCTTTATCACCGCCGGCGATCATTCGACCAAGACCAGAGAAATCCTCGGTTATATCCATCACCCCTTCAGATACCGACTGTGGCAACTCAACAAGCTTCTCGGCTACACGACGAACGTATCCTTTCTTACGCTTGCCCTCTGCGCGTGCAAGCGCTATGCCCCCTGATATCTCAGCCACACCTCCAAGAAGCAACGCCATATCCTTGGGGTCTTTTACAATCTCAGAGACACGACGCGCTGCCGCGTGTCGACGCGGACCACTTCTATGTGTCAGGGGCCGTCCGAACTTCTCTGTTAAGTAACTACGGCGCTTTTTTTGCGCCGCCGTTAAGTAACCCGGGCGCTTTCTGCGTGCCGCCGTCTCGGCAGCGACAGCTTCTATGTCCTCAGCGAATCCTTCTGGAAGGGCTTGCTGTACGTCACCCCGCACGCCGCTGGGCGTGCCAATGGCTCGTTGCCAGCTTTGCTCGATGTCTTCACTGAGTCTTAGATCGCCAGACATTTTATTCTCCGAAATGATCGTTAAGTAGCTTCATTGCTTCACGATACGCCGGCTTCATGTCATCTGGAATGTTCTGATATGATCCGTACTTTTCTCGATATGCCCTATAGAGCGCGGAAGCTGCACCGATCTGCGAAGGAAGCTGCTTCTCACCATCGCTGACCTGAATACCATCTGACTCTAGCTGACTCCACCAATCATCGACACCCTCCTGCTGCGGCCCTAGTTGCGGCTCCTGCATGGCAGCCCCGTCCGGCCCTGGTTGCAGAACCTCTTCCCTTCCGAATCTCGCATCCATTCGATCCTGAATTTCTTCAGCAGTAAGGAAGCGGTCGCTCTCTTCTTTCGTCCCCTTGAGCGTGTCCGATTTCTTCTCCTTGACCCGGAAAGACCAGAGATCATCCTCATATTTCTGACGAGCCGCGGCTTGCTTTGCAATTGCCTCTGCCTCCGTTTTCTGCTGAATATATTCAATAGTTTGATCCGAACGGATAAGAAGCCTAACCTCTGCACCGTTTCGCCCCATCAGTCCAGTAACTAAGGCCCCAGTTTCCTCGTCGCGCCAGATTTGACCAGGCCCAGTTCCTTCCGGTCCAGGCCACCTTGGCTTATTTGGATCACGCGGCATTGCCGACGGTTGGACTCCAGCCTGAGTCAAGTCGATAGCACGAAACGCAGCCTTTTTCTCATCCTCGGTATAGTTAGGACTCTTAGCGATTTCCTGACGCGCGTTATTGAGTCGAGCAAGTTCCTGCCTCTGCTTAGTTGTGTACTCGTAATCGAACTGCTGCGCCTTAATTAGGGCCTCCCCTCGCATCTCCTCAAGTTGAGCGGGCATTCCAAAACGCTGCTCCCGCAATCTGGTATTCATCTCCAGTTCGAGTTCTTCCTCCCTCGTGAGGGGAGTGAAACCAGCCGCTATCCTGCGGCGCTTCTTTCCTCCCCTGCCCCTGCCAAGACCGCCGCCACCGCTTCCGGCAGAAGGGGCAGGTGGAGATGTTGGAAGTTCCGGAACCCTCTGTTGCCCCATACCAGCCAAGACAGCAAGTGCTGCGAAAACATCCAGATTTTGCTCGCCGTGTTTAACTGTAATCGGCATTTTCAACACTCCCTAAGAAGTTGCACCACCAAGTTTCATGCCACTGAGGGCTTTGAGGATTCCAGATAAATCACCAGTACCAGACTGCCCAAGTGCCTGAGCAAGTTGCATTATAATGTCTGATCTTGGATATTCATCAGTGCGCCTCTCCATAATGCCGAGCTTTGTTCCCTGAAGCTGATCGGCCGCACGATTTAATTGCTCACTCGTGCCTCGCCTAATACCTGCTCGCATTGTTGGCGCTATCGTTGTCCCTGCCATACCCTGCCGTGCAAGTTGCTGCATGACATTAGATTGTTCTCTGAAGCCCTCTGACCGAATATCCTCCGATCGCTGACCAGTAGTGCGGTCAGTGATTCCGAGCATACTCTGGTAGCGCTGCTCATTTGCAGTACGAGCCTCACCATACGCCTGATTGTACTGATTTACCAACGTGCTAAGACTACCAGCCCCAGCCTTAGAAGCGGCAAGTTGTCTCCCATATAATTTCTTCTGCCAGTCCCATTGTTCCTGAGCCCTCCTTGAGGCACCATAGGTGGCTGACGCCCCGGCGTATCCCGTAGCGATTTGGGACCTGAGGCGGTCTCCATATAAGTCTGCCATAGTATTTTCCTTTAATTAAAGTTCCGTAATTACACCAGTTGCGCCATCAATCGTACACCACGTAGTAATTAGGCCAGCCGGAGCGTTGGCAGCTTTAATTACTTGCTTTGTCTTTGTGTCTTGTAGCACACCATTTTCGTACACCTTTAGAGTGTAATCGAGCGTAACAATCCCTTCCTCTCCTGTAGTTATGAACCCTCCGCTCAAATTCTCAACTTCGTATATAATGTCGGCAGCCAGAATAGCAGTGATTGATAAAGCGTTTGTCCAATAAGGGCTCTCAGCCGGCTGGAGTGTGTATACTGAAAAATTTGTTTCTGGACTTGAATTAGATTCGTAAATCCATCCACCTGTAGTAGTAGGCGGAATGTACCCTTCGTTAGTCGTTTCAAAGACCTCAACGCGGTACCGATCAAGATACACCAAGATTTTATCGAAATTAGCAATAAGCCAAGCTCCCCATTCTTCCCCATACGGCTCCATGTAAGGAATCCAGACCCCACCTCCAGGTTCATGCCATACCAGGCTTTGATCCCCAGTTAATGAACACCACGGAACGGTGTTAATTCCTCCCTCACCATGAATATACAGGTCCGCTCCGAATTCATAACGAAAGCGAAACGGATCATTATGAATCGAAGTTCCCGATACTACTATCTCAACTTTGAAGACAGCAGACAGCGTAGAGGCAATAATTAAAATCTCAGAAGTCTTTTCAAGAGAGAAATTGAAAGGATCACTGCTAGACTTCAGAACAATTGCATCCCCTATATTATCATCAGATACTTCAAATTCAAATATCGGCTCCGCACCCCAGAAATCGTCGCCTATGGAACCATACGCCTGCGTAATTTCCGAGAAGAAATTATCGCCTCCGCTGAATTTTAAGTTAATGACTTCATTCGTACTCTTCAAGGTTGCTGACCATGTTATTTGCTCGGTTGGCTCAGTAGTTCCATATTCCTCGTGATCCAAGAGTGTGAGTGTAACATCACTGACAGATATACCAGGAACCATTACTTCCTGAGCTTCTAATCCGAATGTTAATTCAGACTCATAACCGGGAGGGAGCGGACCAGGGGAGGGCCAATCTATATCCCAGCCATCCGGGACATCTGGAGCCGTGTCGGCACCAGGCAATGCTGTATATGCTCCATCCATTATCCCGTCGTCTCCACAAGCTCAATCCCAGCGACCCAATTGATATTATTGGCTACCGCCCCAGTAGCCAGTAACTTCAACGACTGATTCCCAGCATCGGCAGATACGACGAAATCCCATGCTGCATCTTCCTCGTTTGACGTTATCGTTGCCTGGTAATCTATTGCAACATTCCCGGCATCCCTCGAAACCGTTCCCTCGATATGGTACGCATTCACGCTGAAGTCATCATTCGTTTGGCGAGCGATTACCTTGATAGTGAAAAACCAACTCGTATTTACAGGTATCTCTAATCTTTCGCTTAAACCATCAAGGAGAAGCTCAGTTGGCGTGGCATCTGTTGTACTTTTTCTAGCAATCAAGTCGCTAGTCTGCGCATCTCCCGTTGTCGAGAACTTTCCAGAAGCGTGAGAACTCTGCCCAAACCTTTCAGCATTCGCGTGATAACCTGACGCTAAAGCTAAAGAACCAGAAGCAACATTTGACAAACCACCGAGTACGGTAGCAAAACCACCAGAAGCAACATTGTTTTGCCCACCGACAATAACAGAAACGCCGCCTGAAACATTATTGGTATACCCGCCAGAAATAGTACCGTGCATCCCAGAAACGACATTAGCTTGCCCACCACCAATTACACAATAATTTGCGGCAATTTGATTCTCTCTACCACCAGAAATTGTCGCAAAACGCACACCGGCAGCAACCGCAATACTATTTGTATATCCACCTGGAATTGTACAGTATTCACCCTGTATCGAATTGACGTAACCGCCAAGTACATTTTTTCCATTATACGATGTTGCAACAACAGTGGAGTTATTATATCCGCCAGTAATTGTATTGTGTGTGCCTGTTCCAGTTTCAATCGCATTTGATTGTCCACCGCTAATTGTACCATAATCGCCATGGATGTGATTAACCCTACCACCACCAAGAGTCGAGTATTGAATTCCTGCCGCACTAGCAATATCATTAAAGTATCCGCCACCAATTACACAGCGGATACCTTGTATGTTGTTTCCCTTACCACCAGTAATCGTGTTTTCTGCATAATATGTTGTAGAATTTACGATTGTATTAGCACGTCCAGTAACAAAAGAACTAGCATTTAGACTTTCAATAGTATTTGAAAAACCACCACCAGCAGCGGAATAATCTGAATTAACAGTATTCAAATCTCCACCAAAAATTGTTGATTTAATCCCTGTTGCAGTATTTCCTATGCCGCCGCATACTATTGCCCCCTCACCACTTGCTGTATTATTTCTGCCGCCAATAACAAGTGAATAATTTCCGTTAGCAACTTGAGTAACTAATGCACGATCTAATTGCAAGTCTACTGCGTACTGACCCCGAGCATTACCGGGATCGCTGCCGGCCTGAATGCACCCTGTGCCGACTGGCATGAGGACTATATTGTCAGGTGTTCCATACTGTGGTGATATTAAAGTCGTCCCATTGAAAGTAAGGCTTGCTTCCGAAACGGGTATACCGCCCGCGCCTTGAGTCCATAATTGATTCTCTGCTCCGGCTCCCCAAATATCCGTATGGTCGTATGTCGTCTCATGGTTAGCTGCCAGCCACGTCGCTGCCCTGGCATCAGTGTGATATTGCGTGTGGTCGTCACCACCTAATCCAGCTAGATTACCGTGATCCGCCGCTAATGCCGCTGTAAATTGAGTGGTAAAAGCAGATTGTACTTCAATAGGTGCAGCAATCCCTACTTTGAAAATAATTCTTCCGACTAAAAGAGCATGTTCTGCAATGTAACTTGGTACAAGACCAGGAGGACTTTCGGCTTCAGCATTAGCTACATTAACGTGTTCTGCTTGTGGATATATTAAAGCAAAATGACCATTCTCAAGAATGTAAACCCACCAATTCGCGTATTTATTGGCTCCCATAACAATTAGCTCAAGGCCGGAAGCTTTTGTTATATCATTCCAATGAGTAACGGGGTATTGTGTTTCCCCTATGTCTATTTCACAACCACCAGTATTAAAGTAGTATAATGTAAAATCGCCAGCTAATGAAGTATCAATACTACTAATTACAATTCTATTAAACCTTGACCAAAGCACACCAGTAGAAAGAGTAACATTTCTTACTCCTGATGTTCCTAACATTAAACCTCCCTCTTGAACGGACCGTACAATGTTACCAAAAGCATCAAAACGCCGAATGATATTAGTTAAACCGTCGGTGACCCACCAAGGATCATTGATAACTATGAGAACGTCGTTCTCATTTATAACTAAACCCAGTGGAAAGTCTGTATTGAAATTAAAGTCGAAAGTTGCTCTAAGCGTGACTTGCGGGCTACCGCCATTCCATTCTACGCCAATATGCTTAACCGTATCCGTTGGGATTGCAATGCCATTCATCGCACTCCAATTAAGTGCTATCAATTCAGCAGTATGAACATCAGTAGCTTTAAGATAACCTGTACCAACTGTTACATTAACAGTTTGTCCACTAGCATCGGAAATTACACCCCCGGTACGTTGTCCAGCAGAACAAAAATCATTGCTAAAATCATGTAAATTATCTACCGTTGCTCCAGCGACGATCGGAACACCAACCATGTGGGAACCACAAGTATGACCTTGTGTTGTTGCTGCTAAATCAGTTAGAAGAGTATACTGAGGATGATCGTCATTCTCTAACCCGCCAAGTGCATCGTGCTGATACGTTGTCCACGCTGGATAGTCAACTTCATCGCATACTAGAATTTGACCTGCCGTACCACCCTCCAGCAAAGTGTTTATGTCCACAACATCAGTATCGGCAGCATATCCGGCTACGGAATGATCTCCCCAACCGTATGCCGTGTCATAGTGATCGTGGTCATAAGTTGTTTCATGTGTTACAATCGCGGCGGCAGCAGTACCTAGATCATCATATAATCCAGCATGGTCCCCCCAGTCGTATGCCGTATCCCAATTCGTGATTTGATCGGCAGTAATCCCCTCAGCAGGCCATGCCTCAATAACCGTTACTCGCGCATCTACTGCCTCCACTTCCAGCCTTATCGACTCTGAGTCCACGCCGCCCCGCTGGATCGCACGTCGAATTTCTGTTGGACTCTCAGTATGCGGGGATGACATTATGGAATCCTCCGCTGTCCGCTACCACGAATTGCGATAACCGCCTGCTCGAAAGCCCAGGCACGTCCGCCACTGTTAGTCAATCGCAATATGAAGGCTTGCCCGCGGCCGGCTGGATGAACACGCGAATTAAGGCCGGCGATCCAAGTCCCGGACGAAGCTGCCGCGGCCGATGCTGCACCCTCAAAAGTTAGAGATGGGCATATTTCCCAAGTTACATCGCCACTCCTCAGAGCTAGAACTGCGTCTGCCCACATAATCGAGCCAATAGACGAATCGGGAGCAAGACCAATTGGACCAATGTCAGCATAAGAAGTAAAGGCGGTTCCGCAATCAGTTTCAGATAGCCTAGAAAATCTCCGCAGCATACCATCACGGCCTCCAAGGATAATGCCAGAGTCTTCAATTGTCGTGGCCTGTAGTTGGCACGTTGCCGTCGGTTCATAGTCACCGTCAAGTGTGATCGGCCAGAATCGTTTCCCCTCCCAATCGAACCACCAATGGAGCCGCGAGTTAGTGGAAGCTTCCGTCAAATAGATATGAACTCCACGGTCCTGTGGGTCGTACTCCAGTAGCACAGTCATAATAGCCGGATTGATATTCAGGAGTTCGCGAGGCAAAACCTCACGCGACATCGAGATTGGCTTAGATTCACCGCCAGGTGGTAAAATATAAATCCCGTCCATAGACAGGAAAACCATTTCTCCAGCAGGACCAATGCACCATGCGTCCTGACTAACGATACCAACAGTGTCGGAAAGTACATCAAGTGCCGCACCGTAAGCCGGGTCACCACGCATTCGCCATATTGAGTGCCTGCACCCCATTATCAGGTAATCATCACTATGCGGCGCTAGGGCGGTAACGGGCGATCCGGGGACGCCAACCGAAGAAGACGTACCGGCTACCGCACGCTGTGCGTCCTCCTGTGAGTAATCCCAATCTTCCTCATCATTCTGCCGGCTCGCGTACCAGACATGGGGGGCAATTTCTGCACCTGCCAGCCATATACGTCCAAGATGACGGCAGATCAATGGACACCCAGTCGGAACTTGCCCCTCATCGGCAGTTAGGATTTCGATAGTATCCGCAGACGGGTCGTAGACCTTTGGCGCGCGCTCGATACGATACGCGCACGTCCCATTTCCAGGTGCCGACGCGAGCGTCAACGCCCCGGCAGCAATCGAATCAATTTTGTATGTTCCAGCAACAGTGGCACCTCCAACATTCGAGATGACACATACATCAGAGTCGGGGTCGATTCCTAGCGTTGTCCAATCTTGACCGCCAGCATCGTCAAGTTCGGCACCAGTAACAGTTCCGTCTGTACCAGTATCCCTCAAATCACCATAATCAGCGATATATAACTTCTGTCCACTTTGCGCTGCCATGAGCGGAACATCATCACGTACAGTCAAGTCGGAGGTTACTACTGTCATACGTCCGTAAGTTGACTCCTGGTAGATGTCGCCGCCAGAAGATGCTATCAACTTAGTGCGTAACGCATCTATCGATTCGGTCGAATAGTATTGAACGCGAAATGTGTTGGCGAGACATAACCCACCGTCAACAGTGCATTCGAGGCCGAATCCAACACGAGTCCCATCATCTGCTTCAATGACTTCAACTTCACCGTACATAATCTCTGTTCCGCCCCAGTATACAGTCATGTCGTCATCGAAACCTTCCCCGAAGGGGTCCCTGGCTACTGTCACCGTAAGCCAGCCTGGAATGGCTGCCCCCAATGTCCCCGTAGCGGAATCCACCTCCCACTCGTCCCCTTCTCTTCTGGCTGTCATAGTCGCAAGGTATTCGCCGCTCGTCCCGGTCATTGTCAGTTCGATAATATCAACATCCGTCTCAATATCCGGAGTGGTATCGTCAAGATGTAAATATATGCGATACGTCCCATGCCAGGCACCGTCCCACGGCACAAGGAAAACTTCAACAACGTAAGGGTACCCTACGGCGGTTTCGATCGGCAGTGCATCAAGTACCGCCGCAGCGTCGGCAACGCTCGTGTCAATGCTAGCCAAGGAGGACGGGAGAATGCTTGGCAAGCTCTCTGCCCAGGGCGCAAGCGACCAGGCGTCCGCCATTGATAAGCCGGAGAAAGTGTCAGACCACGCCGTGAATCCATCACCAAGAGCAAGCGTCATAGGTTCGAGAAACCGAACCTCTGCCCCGAGATCGTCTACATGAGAGACAACAAGACCCGGCCTACTCCCACCCCGCTCCCTCCCTTCCAGTGTTCCGAAGGGACGGACGTTGCGGCAGTCAGGAGTTGTATAGGGCCTTTGCTGACGATAAGCCCCCCGGCGGTCAAGACCGCCGAGGGGAAAGGGGATATGTAGTTGGCGTTGTTTTGCCATGACTAACAGTCTCGCTACACCTTCTTGAACTCTAGCGTGGTCACCTCACTGAAGAACGGCTCAAGAATAGCGAGATCAGAGACCGACAGCACGTTGTCCTTGTTGTCCAGTGCATCAATGACGGAATCAAGGTCGATATCAATCTCTTCAAGAGATATCTCTTGAGACATGATCTCACCCAATCTCGTCACATACTCCAAGAATTCTGGAGTCCCCTGTTCGATACTGACATCACCTTCCTTGATACCAGTAATCTCGCGAAGTAACGCAACTCGCTGCGTCTCTGCGATTTCGTATTCTGCGTCCACGAGTTTCGTGTACTTGAGAATCTTGTACGCGACCTTCGGCTTCAAGTTCACGGAAGTAAGTTTTCCCCACGCTCCAATTGACTGAAAAACCTGTCCAAGTAACATAGTGGAACCTCTCTTCTAAAGTGAGAAACGAGAAACAAAACCCCGACGGCCATGCGACCGCCGGGGGGAAAACTCAATCCTAATCCCAGTAAGCCAGGTAACGAGTGGCACCACCAACAAGAATTGCGATCTTACCAGTTGGAGCCTCTTCGGTTGTGTAAGTCGAAACTGGGGCGGTTCCCTCAGCCGGGAACGAGAATGCATTCGTCGCCGCAGCAGTTGCCATTCCAACGGCAGTCGTCAGTGTACCAGAACCAGTACCCTCAAGCAGGAGGCCATAATCAACTACTCCTGTATGGCTCCATCCCCAGAATAGACAGCTATCACCAGTAGTGGGATTTACTGCGTTATTATACTTGGCAGATACGGCAGCGATATTTTTACACTCAGTTTGTGTACCGCTACCTCTGATTTCGCCCTTAACGCCAGAAATGCACACCTCGTCTCCGTTCACTGTGCTACCCGCTACGAGAATTACCTGCCCATTGATTCCATTCATTTCGGTATACTGAGCTTCGCTTTCCTGTGAAACCCCAGTATTGAGATAACACTCACCGATAACAGCCCTGGCACCCTTCGACTCCCCAGTTGTTGCATTATCGTCCATATACATTCTAAATGCAACGGATGCCTCATTCAGTGACCTAAGCTGAGACTGACGAATTGTGCTGTTAGTGACATTCAGTCGGCCGCAACTGTTTGAGGACTCGTCATATTCAAGAAATGATCCAGATATTTCACCATGCACCAACAGGTCACCACCAGATGTACCATCTTCACCGATTTCCAGTCCAATTGTACTGGAACCACCTTCAATGGCAATACCAACCGGCCAAGCATAGCAGCCGGCACTCTTCTTGATACGGATACCAGCTAGCGTACCGCTAATTGTTGCCGCATCATCAACACTGCAATCGACACAGATTCCATTCAGGTGGCCAGTCGAGAGATCAAGGCCAGACGCAGCGATAACAGAAAAGCTACCAGCCGAGGTTGTGGTAGAAGCAATCCCAGCAATTTCCGTGGTGCCTGAAATCTCAACCCACCCCATCACGCCGGCATGATTACCGTCAGCCAGGTTAGCCTTGACGCGCAGCTTACCAAACACGCCGAAGTGAGCCGTATTCGTAGTCTGGGCAACCTCGACAGCGTAGCGGACATAAACACCAGCAGTTGACCCGGTATCGCCAGCAACGATATTCGCATTAGCTTCGCAGTGAACTTCAACCGCGAACGGGAATGCAGCCGTGAGCGAAACGCCGGTACCTTGAACGCCGATCTGAATACCGGAACTGACGGCATCACCATGAATGAACAGGCCATGCTGCCACTTCGACGTTCCACCGGAGACATTCGCCAGGAACGCAGCCGTCAAGCCGGCTCCAGCGTAAACGCGAGTCGAATTCAGAGTCGCCTCGAAACCAGCAAGGTATGTACCAACAGTCGTAGTGCCGGAAGCACCTTCCTCCAATGCAGCCCGAACACATGCGACATGGCCGTTGAGGGTCCTGGCACCTGTTCCTGCAAGTTCCAGGTATCCCTGGACAGGAGCAACCACCGCGTTACCGCTGGAAACATCAACCAGATTAGCCATCTTAATCTGACCGCGCAACGCATTCAACGTGACGGCATTCGTCTGATCCGAGCAAAGATATACTCGTGAAAGAACCGCACGATAATCACCGACACCCAAGGCAGCGCCGTCGTTGTCGAACAAGAAGGACACGGGACGAGGATTTGTTGCACTCAGTGCAATGCCTTTTGAACAGGCACTCGCATACGTACCAGTAATTAGGAACGGATTCAGGTAAGCATCACCATCCTGGTCGGCAGTTTCAATCGAAATCAGCGGACCAGTGGTTGCGTCGTCGAACTGGACTGTTCCAGCAGCGCTTCCGGCAGACGTATCGAAAGCGACCCAGGAGGCAACCGTCACCGATCCCTCATTGACCCATGCGGAAGTTCCGGCCGCACCATCCGTATTCAACCAAACACACCCCGTCTGATAACCGTCAGCATCCGTGACGTTCGACGGAACTCGCAAATGGCTAACCCACAGGAGCCCGCGGTTTCGTTTGGGCACTTTCATTTTCAGCAAACTGCAAACACGATCAATCATCACGAACTCCCTTGTCAAAGACAGGAAAACGAAATCGGCACTTTAGCCCGACAGTTGGAAAACATTAAGAAGCAGTCGTAAAACTCCATGTCGTAGAATCTGCGGTTCCACCCCAGGCAACGCTATCTGTACTCTCCATTACTCCACTTGCAATCAGCACATAATACTCAATCCCGGCTTCCAGTGGAGCAGTTAGAGAGAATTCAACATTTCCGCCTCCTATCGTAGCATCACCTATAGCTATTGTCTCAACAACAGAATCATCACTTTCCTTGTGAATGACGATATTCCCCACTCCAGCCTGAACATTCATATCAAACATGATTATGAATGGATCGAAATCAACTGCAATATCTACTGAATCATCAAGCGGAGAATAGTGAACTACCGTTGGTTTATCTTGATTCGGTTGAAGTTTTTGCCAGATCGGGTAATTGAGAACATGTCGATATTCGATGAAAGAATGAGTTTCAATTCCACCGGAAGACACGGCAGCACTAATTGCGCTCACGGCAAGCCGCGCTTTAGCACCAAGAACTCTTGCGCTATGCCCCATATTCCCCAACAAGATGCCACTACTGTCAGTTGCCTCCTCACCGAACGCAAGAAATACTGGGTCAGCGCCATTGATTGCTTGCGCGTGCAGTTGCACTACAAGCTCATCGCGATACTCATCAGCCGCGAGTATCTCCTTGACGGTATCCGCTACAATATCCCAAGCGTAAGCAGTCACAGTTAATACCCGTATGAGAAAGAACCGGGACGATACTCAACATCTTCAGTGGTTTCTATGCCAACACGAGACGCAGCGGCAGCATATCCGTATACTGCTATCCTAGCCTTAGCACCGATAACTCTTACTGAACATCCAGGGTAAATCAACTTAATGCCAGTCAAGTTTACGGCATCTCCAGCGAATGCGAGGAACACTGGTTCTGAGCCATGTAATTGAATAGTGATATGATCGCGATACTCATCGGCCGCAATAATCAATTCACTTGAACCACCAGTAAGAGCTTTTACGGAAGCGGACATTCCTTACTCCTCTTTCTTCTTGCCTAAAGTGTCGTATAAATTTCTCCATCCCTGCCCCATCATTTTCACGCCACGCGGGTACACCTTGGGCTCAACCTTCTTCTTCTTGCGTGTTTGACGTGTTCTAGCAGGCTTCATTGCTTCGTCCACGCGCCGGCGCTCCGCTAGGCGAGCAGTCTCCTTTTTGCGGGCCAGTTGGGCGGCGGAGGTTTTGGGCTTTCGCGACTGTAGGTAGGAAGCCAGTAAGTTTATTGCGCCCATTAAATCTCTCCCCCATGATATATGATGGAGTATGTAGTTCCAGTGTGACCCCTACGGAAGGGGGCAATATCGTAAATCTCGCGATTCCCCATATTCCCGAAGAAACGCGGCCCCTGCTTCCTGTCGCGTGCGATTCTATCAACCAGCAGCATAGTGTATTGCTGGAAGTGATTACCGAGCGCATCATCAGGCCCGCCTTCTGCCATTGCGAGGCATGACTCAATATACAACTCACTCATAACCATTCCGCCGAGTGGATATGGCAATTCGTTCGTCAACTTGCCGGTGTAGGCGTCATAGCAATATGCTAGCGTGTGGTCGGAATCAGGAGTTGGATAGAATAGCGCTTCCTGTCTCTGACCAGTCACTCCTGTACCGGCCTTATAACGGATCGCCACGTACCTTGGCGCGCCGGCCTGATCCGAACTACTCCGCAATTCGAGCAACTGCCCGACAGATACACGCTTGACAGACGAACGGTGCTCGTTTGCCTCGTAATGAAAGTCACCGATCAATCTGCCGAAGTCATCCGGCAAGTCATAGTCGCCAATCCCATCGACTATATCTACGGTTGTTGATGGACGTAACCATGACCACTCGTACCCGGCGGCCTCCTTCACGACAGCCGGCGGGTAGAGGACGCGACGATAGCCGCTCTGGATGATCCTGTCAATCTCGGCTAGTTGGTCGGTAGACCAACCACCTGACGAGCGCCCGTAGCTGAGGAAAAACCCAACCTCTCCAGCCAAATCCGGATAACCTATACTCAAGCCACTTTCCATGTTACCTCACAAATTTGAAAATAGGCTGACTCTGGACGAAGAGAGCAATCCAGAGCCAGCCACGAGCGTAACTCGCCGCCTTCAAGCAACGCGCTCGGATATTACCCGATGGTTCCACCAATAATGAAATCCTCGAACCACACGCCGTTCGTGTCATTCCCCTGCCAGGTCAAGTAACACTCTTCCAGGTCAGTGTCAGTGGTCCATGAATTCAATGCGGCATTCGCATCGTTCTGCATACCACTCGTGATGGTAAGCACCACGTTATTCGTGGTCTGCTCTCCGTAAGTCACGAATCCCTTTCTCTGACCACAGATCGTTCCGTTAGCAACCGTGAACGTGGCATCGCCATCCGTGAGAACATTAGCGGGGAAGTACGTCACCCCACCAACCATGCACGTAATTGCGCCAGCAGTTGTTGCAATCACAACATTTTCAACAAGACCAGAGGGTATACCCTCTTGAAGCTTCGCCAAGCACACGAGCGGCGAGCCGGTGGTCCCGACTACCGTCTGAAGCGGAACGGCGCTACCCTCACCCTCGAAGCCACTGAGGCGGAAATAGCCGGCATACGTCCCGCCGGCTTCACACGTAACAACACCGGCTCCGATGACACTCGTCTTCGCCAGCAGGATGTTACACACACTCCCAGGAACATTGATCTCAATCAACTGACCGCCGGACTTCGCGGAGTACGCCCGAGCGGCAACACCGGCGAAATATCGCGCGTTCAGAATCGCCGGAACTTCGACACGATTGAAGCGCCGGCCATCCTTCGCAGTGGGAGTACCATAATCCCAATCGTAGCAAACGCCCTGACCTTCAGCCAGAGCAGTCGTGCCCGAAAACCACACCCAAGCCGGAATCCGATTTTCCTGCTTTTCATACGCATTAAGACTCCGATTCGACATAACTCTTTACCTCTCCATTTGAGTGTTCAAAACAAAACGAGAAACAAACAAGTGACCCGCCGCCTAGCCACGGCGGGTCACAAAAAACGCAAACTAACCGGAAAGAGCGAGCACACCTTGACGACGCAAGTTTGTGCAGACCATTTGCAGTGTACAATCCAAGTCCACACGACGGACTAGATGCTTATTGGGGACCATGTACGGCTTGGTGAGATTGTTTTCCCAACCAGCCATGACGCCAATCGCAAGCCACTTCCAATCCAACATATAGATCGGATTGTCAGTGTCACCATTCAGGAACGGCACATAGATGAGCGGCGAAGACTTGAATAGCGATCTTCCGTCCTTCGATGCAAGATCGTTGCCGAGGTTCATATTCTGATCCTCGCACAGTTCCTCACACAAACCAATGACAGCATCATTCATGTAGATGCCGTTTTTCATGCCGCCGAGTTCAGGCTGCGCGTGCGAAACAACAGACCGAAACTGAATGCTACGGTGCATCTTCCGCATCTTGCGAATAAGGTCTTCCTTCGCCACGGCAGCATAATACCCACCCCAGTTCGCCCACCGGCCATAAATCCCGGAATTGATATTAGCGCGTCCATTAGCGAAGCCAGCGGGATTCTCGCCATTGAATCCCTCTGTCTCATCCTTCAAGACCCAATACTGCATTCCGTAGACAGTCTTCTCGTCCGCGGAAGTTGCCGGCTTGCTCCAGAGCACCTCTTCAAGGTACTCAAAGAACGAGACCATCATCGCCGTGTACTTTGACTTCACAAAGTCGCAGATCGCAAGGCCACCGCGCTGGAAGGCAGGCTCACGCTGATCGTAAATGTAGTGAGCATTTACGTGACGCGGAGAAACGCGGCCACGAATCATCGTGTCACCGACGCTCGACCCGTCCGTCTCGTAAGCACCAACAGCACGAGCACTGTGATTATGGTCAATCTGCGCCTCGAATTCCCAATCGAGACCACCAGTAAACTTCTTCTGTCTTGCTTTCCACATTTCTCGAACTGCGACATGATCTGTCAAGTCCGTCTGAAGATCGAGGAACGCACCACGCTTGATAAGGTTCTGCTGTGTAAGCAGTACCATATCGTCAATGTCTGAATAAGCTGTCGTCATTATTATCTATCTCCTGAATGCCACCGAAACATGGCGTAGAGGCGATAATTAAAAATACTTCTCGTTAATTAGCGCCGCTGTCTCATCCTCCGGAGACTGTTTGGTTTCTACCTTTGATCGGCCGGCTCGCTGTATGTGCTGATTAGCACGTCCCTCAAGCTTTGCCGAAAGCTTCTTTTCGTGTACCTGTTGATACTCATCTCGAAGTATGAGTCTTGCCGCCGCGTCGAATACTTCTTCACGCGGTGGCGGAACTTGTCCATTAGCCTGGTGTCCAGCCAATACGACAGCCATCTGATTCGCAATTGCATCACGTTTAGCAAGTTGCGAACTTCCTGAAGGTAGCGCACCATAACCGCCACTCCCCAGGGATTCCGAAAAATCTTCGCCAAGGGCGGAAACCTGTCCATCAAACCACTGCTCAACGTCGCGGGCATTTGCTTCCGCAGCTACACTCGCAATGGCTTCGTGTTCTTGCCTAAAATCCCTGATCTCTTCACGTTGCCCATTTACCTCACCGACTAACGCTTTGATTGTTTCAATCACCTCTGGGGCGAAAATTTCAGGATTAAGCTCCGGAAGTTTTACGCGCCAATCTTCGGGATCGAGACTAGCATCGGCCTTGCCGTTAGCCTCCGCATTATTAGCTGACGCCTCTACAATACCGACAACCCGTTCGAGTGTGGCTGGATCGCTAAACGATCGAATGTCTGCTATATCTAAGCCGGCACGAACTGCGCGAGCAATAAGCGTATTATTAACCGAAGCGAATACAGATGACTCTGCCCCCTTCTCGCCTTCCCCCTTGCCAGCTTTTACCTGTTCTCCACCACTGCCTCCACCGTCTCCCTTACCGCCTCCCTCGCCAGTCTCTCCTTTATCTCCTGAAGTTCCGCCTCCCTCTGCTTCAGTCTCCATACCTTTGCCTGTGTCGCCATCAGAAGCCTTGACACCCACACTATCTCCCCCGTTACCTCCATCCACTCCACCTGCTTGTCCAGGCTCACCTTCTTCTTTAGGGGCGTCCTTCGCCGTTCCTTCAGTCTGAATCCCATCTCCAGTCTCCTTAATTGCTGCTTCCGCTTCTTCCTGCTGCTGATCCAAAGTTTGATTCACTTCCGCAACAAAAGCATCTTGGTCAAAACTCATTTCGATTCTCTCTTCTGTCTTATATGAAACTGTTTCTGTCGTTCATGCCACGCACCCTCAAGGCTCTCTTGCGTTGCGTTGCACTCTCGTAAATTGGATTGCCGTCCCTGGAAATCTGCACATCTGAGCATCCATGACTGTCGTAAAACTTCCTCAATTCGCCCCTTTGCGACGGCTGCACGCCGGAAGCGAAACACTCTAGCGGCCACCCCCTACTAGCCGGAACTTTGACGCTTTCAGCGCGGTAGTCCCGAGCGGCGACCCTATCATCCTCCAGCCGTATCGTTTGCGGTGCCTTCCCCATCTTGAAGGTCCGCTCTACAGTATCGTCATCTGCCGTATAGCAGTATGTTGGCATACTAACTTGTGCTCCGTCCAATTGATTCCATTTCCGAACCTTGCGGCCTACCACCAAGTAATGCTTGCTGTAGTATCTGACTTTTTCCCCCTTCGGTTGCACCCGGTCTGTTTACACGTTCATATCGCCGCGTTGTCTCCGTCGGTTTCTTCGGACCAGCGCCCTGGCCCTGGGGTGCCAACCCAAGGTCTTGTACGAATTGAACGATCTCATCTAACTCAGGAAAATCAGCGTATTTCGCAACGAGTCCTAAGATTGCCCGCACATCAACTGTTCCACCCTGCTGCTGAATGAATGGTTCCAGTGGCAGGATATACCGTTCTATCAATAATCCGAGTCTCTGAAGTTTCAGTTGCGGCGAATCATCTTGAAGTGAAAATACATCCACCTTCAGATCAAACGACGGGTACTTCCCTTTTCGCGTCCGCGGTGTCCATGGTACCTGAATTGACAAGTCTGTATTCGGAATTGTTTTCTCAAGCGATCGTTGACGTACAGGATCATGCCATTCATAATAAGCGAGTGCCTTAAAAATCAACTGATTAAACTCTACGGTCTTGGCTCGCATATCGCGCAACTGAGCACCAGCAGATTCCGAGAGTAACTTGTCTTGCCCGACCGTTTCGGTCATCGGTGCTAGACCACCGAGGCTATCTAAGTTACCGGCGAAATAAGCGTAGAGATCACGGTTATTAAGGAAGAACGCTAACGTAGTCGGATCAACACCGCCGGCAGTCAACTTTTCCGGTTTTATGCCAGTGTATCTAATCCCATCACCGTCTTTTGCCTTTTTGAAGTCATCGACACTTTCAACATCACCACCAGGAAATCCCAGAACAGTCTTCTGGCTATCAGCTTGAGTAGCTAGTTTTCGATAAAGTGCATTACCAAGTTCGTGGAGATCATACCAAACCGATACAGGTGGAAGAGGAAGGATATTCCCAGGCACATCACTAAAACCAAGTATGAGATATGGCCCGCCGTCAGGACCATTCCACTTCGTAGTCTTCAATCTACGTTCGCTCTTAACTGCATAAGTGACCAGTACATTCTCTTCAGGCAGCCAGACATCTCGCAACCAAACCTTATCCTTGTAAAGCGTTGGCGTCTCCGACATGGTGATTGACTCGGCGCGATCCTGTCCACTCTCACCAAGAATGGCATACTCGTCAGCCTTCAGGCCGTCCTTGTTCTCGAACCACTTAGACTCCATTACTTTATCGTATGGAAGCCAATAGTCGTTTCCCTCATACTGAATAAGATCACGACGACCAGTTGTCATATCGCAGAAATAGTCGTCAATCGTAACATCATCAACGAACGACTCGCCATATTCGTGACCGAGTATTTTATCGACAGTCGCCAACCCCATCTTAACGATACCGAAAGAAAACATTGCTTCAGTAGTTATTCGACGAAGCGTTGCAGCAAGTCCGATCTCTTCAGGTATTTGATTGACGGCAATCTCAAGATTTGCCACAGTAGGCCGCATAGTCTGATCCCGAGTAGTCAAGAGTACCCTAGGAGCACGAGCAGAGAGCAAGCGAACGAAGATGTCCACAGCCAACTTCAGAAAATTCGTCGGCACGGTCTTTTGCGAGCCGGCATCAGCATAATGCGAGCCAACGAACTGCTTGATAGAACGAAGGCGCTCAGCACGGGGCTTATCTAGTTTCCTATTCGACCAATTTATCGAATCGTGAAGTCGCGTAAATTCGACATCAGAAAGAAAACTCATTTCCACCCTTCCTCTAATTCCGTATTGGGAGACTGCTTGTCGGCTTCTCTCATCCTATTTCTCCATATCAGACATCCAACCGGCACTTCCGGTTCGTCGTGACGAGGCAGCCGGTTTCGTGAACCGCTGGCAACTATTAAATGCCACGCAAGCGCATCTGCCATTACCCGATCCCCATGATTGGCACGCGCTCCTGTCGGATCGGTCCTATCACGAGACCTGGAATGTTCAACACCACCATCCTGGGAGTGAACATACTCTAGCGTCTCCTCAAGCGCCTCTTTCGAGCGGTTGACTACCTTGTCATTCTCAATTGCGGCACGATATTCACCTAGTAACGCGAGTTTTCCATCCTTCGTGCTTGCCCATCCGGGGATGTCTGAAACCTTCTTGGAGATCGCTTCTTCCCGTTGCCTTAGGTAGACCCTATTATATCCTAATTCAAGGACCCTTGACCCAAACTGACGACCTGGACCTTGCGATTCCCAGATAATCTTGGCGTTTCCGAACCATCTTGCGATCGCAACTACTTGCCTAGCAAGGGCTTCCGGCCTGACATAGGGAGAGGCATACTCAAGTACCTTCTCCCTAGTAACTTCATCCCAAACTACAATTACGGAATTACTCGCGCCAGTTCCAGCCGACACGTCAACTCCGACAACGTAGCGATGTTCTAACGGTGGCTTTCCATCTCGACACAGCAGGAACCAAAGACGTATCATTCCTTGGTCATGTTCACGAAAACGAACAGGATCAGCAGTTAAGCTATCATACTCCAAGTCACCAATCAGTATCGGTGGACGCGCGTGATTGCGAATTGCCTGGCGAATAGAATCCTGATTATCAAAGAACTGATGACCTGACCCTAGATAGTCAATGTCAAGTTCCTGCGCAATCTCCCTGGCTGACGTAGCACGATCACACTCACCATCATACCAAGGTGACCGAAGTTTACCGTCGAGAATCGGCTTGTAGCCATCCGGATATCCACCTTGATCCAAGACCTTTAACTTCCCGGCATCATCTGTCGTGTAAAGTCCCTTCGATTTCACTGGATGCTGTGACCAGTGTATCCGTAACTTCCTGATACCAGTTTGGGTCATGTCATAGAAGGCGTTCGCTACACCTTCCGGTGTCGAGTTGAATAGCCGGCACCGTGTTACGTCTCGCGTGGCATTAAGAACACTTTGCCCATGCTCCACTGCCGCGAACTCATCAAGTAAGATTGCAGTGCGGCGGTCACCTCGACCGACACGCTTGTTTGTACTCTCACCGTCAATTACTGATCCGTTCTCTGGATTTTCCCGGTGCATCTTCCGACGATGCTCAGTCCAACTAAAACCGACTGGCATTAGCCACTTTGGCATGTGTTCAAGAAGGAAGTCCATTTTCCACATGAGCGCCTTTGGGTTCCCTGCCTGATCGACGTAATCTTCGACACGAGAAACGAAAAGAAAAGATTGCATAGACCTAAAGAGCCAGGCCCATGTCAGCGCCCCAACGCACATCCAAGAGAGCCCCACATCACGACTCTTTTCTATGAGCAAGTCATGCGAGCCAATGGCTTTGAGGATGTCTAAGATGCCCTCTTCTTGGAAGTCGTAAAGGATGAATGGGAGCTTCGGAAACGGCTCGATGCGTGGATCGTAAGTGAAACAAAAACCCGAAAACCAGAAAAGTGGGTCCTTAGAACACGCATCTCGCATCGCTGCCTGAAAGGGAAGGTCCTTCAATGCTACTCCATAAAGCTTCGCCCGCCATTTCAGGTTCTCATCTAGTTTCTTGGGTACTTGTGAAATGAAATCAGTAGAAATCTTCATTTCAGTTAATCTTCCGATAACAGATGCTGTAGTATTCATCCAAGGTCATGCTCTCGAAACTCGCATCGCGAAGCTTCACGTCAGCATACCACTTAAACCACGTCCACTTCAGGAAGCGCTTATTCCACTTCTGAATGGCAAACCGCATTTGGTTTGGTTTCTCAGTCATTCTGACACCTCTTCATAGGCTTCCCAAAAAGCATCATCGCCACATGAATGTAATCCTCCATTAGAGCCGCGGATGATCCAGCTACCGCGTTCGACAATCATTCTGGAGTATGTCGAATGAATCCAAAGCCTTCTCCCCTCATCAACGAATCCAATCGTACCGGATGTGATCGCTTCAACGATCCACACCGGGATTTCGTGATTCTCACTTTCCAACCGCCACGCCTCGACTACGTTCATTCGCCTACGATACTTCATTTGAACTCTCTTCATAAGTTGCCTCAAAAATGTCAGGCTTACACGGATACAATTCACCCCTGATACCACGGATAATCCAGTCACCTTGCTGAGCGATCATCTCACCTTCAAGGGTTGAGATTATAAACGTATCACCTTGACAGAGAATTTTCTCACCTTGTGCATCGAGTGCGTCCATGAGCCACTGCGGCATCTCAGCATACTCTCCAGTATATTGCCACGCCTCGACTACGTTCATTCGCCTACGGTACTTCATCTGAACTCTCCTCATTAAGTGATTTGAGCATCTCTTCTATCTCCGCTACTGATCGTTCCCCCTGCTTGCGTGCAGACATGCGCGCCCTCTCATCCTCATCTCCCTTAGCCTCGATTTGATTTACCCTTGACAAGAAGTCCTTGGGTTCTTCTATCGCCTGCCGAAATAGGTAATAGGCGGCGTCATTCGGCGCGGACTTCGGAGCTTCCCCGGTACGCAGCGATCGGCCGGCAGCGTCAATAGCCCACCTGAGATTATCTCGATGCGATCCTTCGATCCCTTCACTCAAGACATTTGCATTGGTGATAGGATTGCCATGCGGAACATCGGGATGCGATTCCGGATTTGGATCATAGAACGACACGTCATACTCCCGGAATAGTTTTCTGAGACACGGAAACTCCTTCGACGCACGAACAACAGCTTCATGCCGCGTGTAGCCACCATGATTTGGTGACTCCAACTCTTCGGCTCGATCCCTCCATTTCTGGTAGGTTGCGTGGTTCTTATCCTGCCGCCAGAGAACTGACCTCACCCTCTTAGCGAAGTCGACAACAGCCTGGCTCTGTTTAGATCGTTTTGATTTTGCTCGAATCACGCCGGCACGAGTGAGGTGTCGGTTTATTGTAGATGGAGCAACCTCGTAAGCCTTAGCAAGCGCCATCCCCGTCTCGCCGGCGACGTAGCGCTCAATCATCGTGGCCTTTTCTTCGCTAGTCAACTTGGGATCAGCCATCTACTTCCTCAAACTGTTCTCTGAATTCCGAGTTCGTCCACACAGTCAAGTTCCCCTCTTCATCACGAACAATCCATTCGCCATTGCGACTAGTTTCCCATTGACCGTAAACATCAAGGCGTATACGGCGCATTCTCGGATCATAAGTAACTCCAGGAACATGTTCTGGATTCGGACGCGGAGCATCAAATGTAGAATCCGTTATTTGAACTGCATCAACTTCAATCGACTTTTTTCTAAAGCGTTTCATAGGTTCCCCCCTTAGGTGGACAATTCGTTATTAAACAATCCGCTGTCAGTTTCCACGGGAATGTCGTCAAGTTCTTTTATGGTCGAAGTCACAGCCGACTCATCAAAAAACCACTCCGTCAAGGCGAGGGTAGCAAACATTACTACCAATACGTAAATCGTTTTCACGAGAAAACTACATCTGCTCTTCATCACTTCTCTCTCTTTCGATGTTTGTGGTACAGGAACTCTCTTCACGTTACAGTGACTACTCTTCCATACTCTCAGACAAATCT
>SDBT01000773.1_pt1 | contig 52602 bp, 89 predicted proteins | sample 2277101 | NCBI WGS metagenome assembly SDBT01 (sample SAMN10404973, study PRJNA504765) | marine sediment metagenome | isolation source: marine sediment core GS10_PC15, 103 cmbsf | place: Arctic Ocean: Southern Knipovich Ridge | collected 2010
TCTGAGTGTGCTTCCTGGCATAATCCTGACACTGTGCTTGCTGATTTACTTCCGGCTGTCCCCCCGGGACCCAACACGCTGGTAGTCCAGGAGTCCACCGGAAGAGGTGTAGGTGACTGGTGGTATCAGCGCTACCATGAGGCCAAGAGGGGCGAGGATGCAGAGGGGAACCCCTGTGCCTATGCTGCTGTGTTCCTCCCGTGGTTCATTCAGCCTGAGTATACGGCCAAGGGGGCCACTTGGGAGGGGCTGGGAGACCTAACAGAGCGCGAACAGGCCCTCAGGGGCGATTGTGAGGCCTTCAGGGCCTCTGTGGTGGGGCTGATTGACGTTCCCCCGATATCTCCGGGGCAGGTAGCTTGGCGCCGGTCCCAGGTAGTCTCCGAGTTCCACGGGGACGAGGACTTGTTCGCTAACCAGTACCCCGCGAATGAGCATGAGGCCTTTCTTGCCGGCGGCCAGAACATCTTCAAGCCGCCTTATCCTGAGTTGGCCCGGAAGACCGAGAGGAAGCCTATCTGGCGCGGTGACCTACTGATTCAAGGCAGGCCGGATAACTACCAGCTCGTAGAGAACAGCGGGGGCGACCTGCTCATCTTCGAGCACCCCGACAAGAGGTATCACTATGTCCTCGGAGCAGACTGCCAGTGGGGAGTTAAAGACACCTCCGATTTTGACGTGCTCTACGTGGAGTGTCTTGAGACCTCTCGCGTATGTGCAAGAATGCGAGGCAGGTTTGATACGTGGGCCAAGTACATCGCGGCGGTCGGGTTTCATTACAATACTTGCCCCGTGGCCCCCGAACGCAATGCTGTTGCGGCAAGTACTGTCATGCCTCTCCTCTTGGGGAACGTAGCCGATTGGTCATATCCTGCCGTCTGGGTGAGGACTGATGATGTTTCACTCAAGGGACACAGGCCCCAGGATTACGGGTGGTACACCGACGAACACTCAAAAGGCGAGATTATTAGCTTTGCGAAGGCGGCGACGCTTTCTGGCTCGTTTGATTGGGCGGACGGACTCGCTATCGACGAGATGGAGGCGTATGTACGGGACGAAAAAAGCGGGAAGCTAACTGCGCCCGAAGGCAACTTCGACGACTGCCTCATGGCCCGGATGATTACGGCCTATGTAGCCCACAGGCAGAGACTCAGGACCGAGTTATACACACCCCCGACACCCAAACTCATGCCCTATCGGTCAGCCGAAGAGCGCGACGAAGAGATGCGGAGCAGGGCAGATAGGGAACTGGAAGAGTCGGGCCAGATGGAGACACCATGAAAGTTGAGTTCCGCCACAACACATTCGATGTCAAGTATATCAGGCGGGCCACCTCTGTTGACGGCGAGATAGGCCAGATTGACCGGGTTATCAACATCAACTCCAACCTGAAGCCGGATGTCATTATGGAAGCAGAGATACACGAAGCGCTTCATGCCTGCCTTCCCGACATGGCTGAGGATGCTGTAGGTGACACAGGACGGGACATAGCCGCATTTCTCTGGCGGAGAGGATACAGGCGTAGATAGGGGGCAACTCACAACTCATGCCGAAAGACGACCTAAAGGGCAACAGGCCCTCTGACTATAAAGACGACGCTCCCGACCTCACCATAGAGCGCAATGAGGTCAAGGCGTGGAAATATAGCATAGCGCGCGCGCAGGTTGCACATGCCATCTACCAAAGGGCTGTCGATGCGGACAAGGGCGACAAGTACCTGGACGGGACCAAGAAGGTCAAGAACGGCAAGGTTGTCTATCATAACTATCTCACCCCGTTACTGGAGGATGTGAACCGTGCGACCCTTCCCACCGTTCCGGAACCCAGAGTAGAAGCGCGCAACCAAGCGGCAGAACTCTTCGAGGACATGGCAAGGGAACTGCTCGGCGTTTCGATGGGCAGCGAATACTGCGATGTCCTGAACACATGCAGGAACTTACAGTGGGACGACCATAGGTCAGGCGAGGCTATAGCGAAGACGGCGTGGGAGGTTGCCTACGATCCCGACAAGCCCGCCGAGACGATGGACTTGGACCGGATTGCCCTGGAGGTCGAACGGGCCGAAGAGGAACATCAAGATGTCCTGACTATGAAGGTCGCGGAGTCGGACATAGATTACGTCCACATCGAAACCCACACACCGCTTTTGGAGATGTATGAAGAGGGCAGCCCCGAACAACAGGGAATCATAGAACACATCGCGCATCACGAAGCCCAAGAGGTGGTTATCAGGCGAGAGCGGCCTGTACTCAAGAGGGTCCCGTGGTATCGGTTTGCCAGAGACCCTGACGTTCCGTGGGACGAGAGGGGCTGGGAGGCCGAACTCAAGAGCGAGAAGATTTCGGACCTAGTCGCATGGGGCTACAAGAATGTCAACTCTCAGAACCTTCCGCCAGAAGTCAGGGAGGGCGAAACAGGGGAGATGCCCTACGAGTTCCGCGCCGCGAGGATATGGGAAATCCACGACAGGAAGACGGGCCAGAAGTTCGTCATCTCCGCAGACGGTCCCGACGAGGGGCTGTTCCTGAAGAAAGCCAAGTGGCTGTATGGGTCGATGGACATTTATCTCAAGCTGTCCACAAGGCCCTGGCGAGAGGAAAGTGGCTATGGGCTGGCTACCATCCAGCTCTGCCTTGGAGTTCTTGATAGACTCGCTGAGGCTGACTTCAACATCGACCGCCATGTTACGGAACATGCGAACTACCAGACCGTATGGCCGCAGATGGCGGGGGCGGATAAAGTCAAGGCGCAGCGGAGCGACCCGAACCGCCGCCACATAGACGCACCGGCCGAGATTGTGGTGGGTATGAAGGATATCCAGCCTCCTCCGATACCCGACACCCTCTTGCAGCAGTGGCAGCGATTGATGGACGCGCTGAGGCACATAGTAGGCAGTGACGTTCAGGATACCGGGGCGCCCCATCCCCACCAGATTTCCGCGACCGAAAGTGCGGAACGGGGCCAGTCCAAAGCAGAGCGGGCTGACGATCGTCAGCGCATCTTCGCTGACTTCCTTGGCAATGTGGCCAAGAACTTCCTGACACTCTATAAGAAGTTCGCAACCCAGTCTGTACTCGTGCGCATCATGGGTTCGAAGGGTCCGGAATACAAGACCATCAACCCCACTGAAATCCCGGATGAGCTTGACATCTACTTGGATGTCCAGGCGGAGACGGATGCGAAGCGCGCGGAGAATCAGGCGCTCGCGGATAAGTACGTGCAGTTCCTTCTGGGTTCCGGCCTTCCCGTTGACATTATTGAAGTCAACGACTGGTATGGCAGGCGATTGGGCCTGCGGAAGCCGTCAAGATTCCTTTTACAAGCAGCGCCAGGCCCAGGGCAGGAGCAGGCAGTACCCATAGATGCAGCACAGCCTTCAGGTGGGACGGCCCCGCCGCAAGGAGACAGGGGTTATGCGCCGCCACGAGAACAACTGACGGGGGGAGAGTAGGAGACACTTGATGGGCCTCCCAGAGAATTATCTGGGCGTAGTTCGCGCGATGCCAAAAGGCAGCGAACACGCATCAAAATATCGCTTCCGATACCCTTTTGTTGTTTGCTCGCTGGATAGAGTCGGCATCCAGTGGAAGTTCGGAGCACCACACGACACGCGCGAAGGCGCTATTGCCGAAACATGCTTCCACGCCACCCAAAATCGGCATAGCAAATACTTTGTTCTGGACCTCACCGGGACGGGTATCGAGGACGTAATTGAAGGCATCGTCCCGCCGTTCATTCCCAAAGGAGACACCTAAATGGCTGAACTTACAGGAATACCAAACAGCAATCTTAGGCTCAACCAGTTCCAGGTAGGGCAGACGTGGCTCATGGGCGATGCTGTACGGGTCGTTCGCATAGAGAGCCAGGGCGAAGTTGAGATTCTTGACACCAGACAGAGCCCTCCAGTGATGGAGACCAAGAAGGCGTTCGTCGGCAAGGCAACGATAGTCACTCTGCCGATTCCGGGATTCATCTCTCGCCCGCGCGCCAATCAGGGCAAGCTCATTCGCAAGGCGCTGATACAGCCCAAGATGGGCGGACTTGACAAGCCTGATGATGACGACGTTCTGGATGACGAGCATATTTCCGACGGGACGTGGACGGAAGTTTACGCGGAGCGGCTTGTGCATCCCACCAAGAGAGAGCGCGGGTTTGTCGAGGTGGATGAAACGAAGTTTGAGCAGCAGGTCTATTGCCAGGAAGTTTCCGGAGAGGGTTCCGAGAGAGCCGCAACCGGCATACTCAAGATGCCCGTTCACGGTGTACTTATTCCGGCGGAAGTTGTACCCAAGGGCCTGTTCCCGGATGAGATAGTCGCGGAGGCAAACAAGGAAGCCCCGGCCCCGCTGGATGGTTTGTCCTACCAGCAGCTTCAGCAGCTCGCCAAGGAGAAGGGCATCAACTCGCATGGCAAGAAGAAGCCGGAACTCATCGAGGCCCTGAGCGCATGAGCCACTGCATCCGCTGTCCCAAGACGAGCCTTGTAGAGTGGTTTGATTCTCCGGGCCAGCATCGGTGTCCATTCTGCGGGGAGATACATGAGACTTACCAGGCCGGTGCCCCAAAAAGGCAGGTAGATTCCTGGGAACACAATCTGGAACCGAAGCCTCGTACAGAAAATCAGCCAACCCGACCGCAAGGGCTGCCTAATATCATCCCGGACACGCTTCCCAAGCATTACGACTGGGGTGCTGGCAGGAGCTTCGACAGCCGCAGTCGGCGCAAGAAGTTCTACGAGGCGCATGGACTGAGGCTCAAGAGCGCGGCGGAGCATAGGCGGCAATTTCCTGGCAATAGGGCAGAGAGGCCCGGCAGGAGCATCACCTACGGGGGCCAGCAGGACCATCGTTCCAGCGCGGAGCGGGGCGGGGTCAGGACGAAAGACGGCACCAGAGTTATCTAGGGAGATAGCAAAAGATGCTTAGTACTGTCCAGGTAATTGAACCGCTTGATAGCCGCGCACCTAAAGAATTGACGGATAGTGAACTCGTGGCTCGTGCGTTGCGTGCCAAGCGAATCCATGATAAGCGCCAAGAGACGGAAGGGCGACGACCGAGCCAGGGCATAGTCATGCTGGCCCCTACCGTGTTGCGGGAATTATGGGAGCGCGGCATTTGGGATGGTCCTGAAATCAACTGGCACAAACTAGAGCAGCTAGGAGACACCCAATGACAGAAGCACAGACTGACACAACGGGCCAGGAGGAAATCGTCGAGCCTCAGCCCGAAGATGAAATTGAAGATGCGCAGCCCGAAGAAGGCGTACAGCCTGAAGGCGCTGAACAACCCGAAGAAATCAAGGAGACACCAGACGATACGGGCCGCGAGTTATGGGGCAAAGCAGTGCCCGAACTTGCGGACCAGTTTGACAAGCTCGAAGGGAGTGTACGGGAACGTATTCTGACTCAGAGATTGCTGGCGGCACAACCCGCAGGGGAGTCCCCGACCGAGGTCTCATCCGCAAAAACGGACGACCCGACCGAACAGGGGCGGCAACCGGCGGAGCCCCCAGCAACAGAAGTTCCCGAATTCGACGACCGCGACATCAAAGCCAGGCTCGTCGAAGCATTGGGCGAGGAAGAAGGCTCCGCGGTGGGTGGTGCGATAGACCACCTGATGGCGTGGAACAAGGCTCTCGGAGAGGTTGTCATTAGTGGCTTCAAAGGTCTCAGGCAGGACATCACGGAGTCCCGGAGCGAGCTTACCAGCTATACCCGGCCTCAGAAAATCCATGCGCTCCTACCCGGAGTACGTGGTGCAACCGAGGCCGATGTGAAGGCTGCTTCAAGGCTCATGGATTCGGGGGAAGTGACTACCGAGTTGGGGGCGCTGAAACTAGCCGTCGCCAACAGAACTGCTGAGGTCGCTGAGGTCGTGCCCGGCCCGGATGCGAAAAAGAAGGCTGCGGCACTTGAGGCTTCTCGTGACGCTAGAGGCCCAAGGCGCGGAGGACAACCCGGCCAGAAAATCCCGGTAGGCGAAAAGGGATACCGGGAAATGCTTGCGGCGGACGAGAAGAGGGGAAAGACGAAGTAACACATAACTAGATAAGGGGGATCGTGATGGCTACGACCTTTGAGGGTGATGTCACTACTGATACTGACATCATGCACAGGTCCACTTACCAGCTACTTACGAGTGGTCAGTTATTCTCGAAGTCTGTGCAGTGGGCTTGTTTCAACAAAACCCCGTTCACGAAGGCGGTTGGCCTGGAGGCGTTCGGCGTTGCCTCTGTGCTGGACATCGACAAGTTCGGTGCGGCCGAGGCAAGCGGCCGGATAATCGACTACGACACAGGCCATATCTCCTTCCACGGGTCGGTTTATGCGACGACTCCGACATCCTACCACACGGGTAGGCTGGGCAGCCACACTCCGGAACTTGTTGAGGGTGGCCACGAGTATGCGTATTCGTGGCATGAGCTGGACCAGTCAACGTACATACCCGAAACCGACGTGGAGGATAACTCGGCGGGTCGTCACGTTGACATCAAGGCCCAGAAGATGGAGGGCATGAAGCAGACGTTCGTTAGGGACTTCAACTATGCCATCTTGGGTCACGCAAGCGCGCCGGACTACGGCACGATGGGTCCGTATCAGGTTGACTCTGACCTGACGCACCTGATTTCCGTCACACAGTCTTCAGCTGTGGCGCCTGGCGGGCTTTCTTCGGCTGGTGCTTACTGGAAAAATCAGTACAAGGCGATTACGGCTATCGGCGGTGGCGGCGAGATGGACCGGCCCATCGTTCTGCGCCGGTCGATGATGGACGGGCTTAACGATGCGCGGGCGCTGGCTGAGGCAACTAACGATTATCTGCTCTTGGCCACGCAGGGCGCCTGGCAGTATTACGACCGTCTGATGTATGCCGACACGGTGCAGGGGGGTTCGTTCGCGGTAATCAAGAAGTACGACGCTGCCGGGATCGAGCACTACGCATTCGGCAGAAACCCGATGGTCTGGGACCCGGCTGTTACGCGGCCTGTAGGCGCGGACGCTTCAACGGAGAGCATCTACGGGATTCACATTCCGTCCTACAAAATCTCAATCCGGACGGAGAAGAACTTCAAGGTTCTCGGATGGGAAGGCCCGCGCGTGCATGACAGGGAGAAGACCCACAACGCGATGATTCAGTTGCGCTACACCCCTGCGGTGATAGCGCGGCGTCCTCACGTTGTCTTCTACAACATGCCGGTCTGCCCCGATTAATCACTAAGCGGGGACTTTCACGAGAGGAGGAACATTATGGCGGCAGCAGCGTTTGCACTTAGCTACTCCACCAATAAGTTCAAAGATGGGGTAATTCTACAGCCCCTTGACAGTACGGGTACTGTCGGTGCGACCCATGCTCCTGGCTACACTATCCGGGACACCGAGGGTCGAGAGTGGCAGTACGTCAAGTATTCGAGTGGGGGCACGGCCTCTGTTGCAGGTGGCCCGGCCTTCTGGTGCCAAACCACCACCAATGGCTGTGTCACGACCGTAAATACTCAGACCGGCATTACCGGGGAAGCATTTGCGGGAGTGTTCATGTCCATTATGACGGACAGCTACTACGGGTGGATTCAGACCAGAGGCAAAACCATGGCGCGTTGCAGCACAGTCACTATCGGCTGCGGCGTCACAGTGCTGGTTACGGAAGGCGCGTTTGAGGTTGGCACAGAGGGCACGAACACCATCATCGGTCACACGATGGAAGCCACGACAGCCAACGGATACAGCTTTCCCTACATCAACCTCATTCAGTCGAGCAGCTAAGAGAGGGGGGATATTATGGCAGCAGCAGCATTTGCTTTGACTTACGCCACCCAGAAGTTCAAGGGCGGCGTAATTCTTCAAGCCCTCGACAGCACCGGCTCGGCCAGCGCTTTGCATGAGCCGGGCTATACCATCCGTGACACTACGGGTCGGGAGTGGCAGTACGTCCTGTTCGATAGCGGAGGTACGGCCTGTGTAGCGGGCGGCCCTGCGTTTTGGGCCAAAACAACCACCAACCAATGCGTCACAACCAGCGACATCCAGATCGGCACAAAAGGCGAGGGGTTCGCGGGCGTGTTTATGTCCGTGCTAACGGACACGTATTACGGCTGGATTCAAACCAGGGGCAAGACCATGGCGCGTTGTAGCACAACTGCCATCGGCTGCGGTGTGACAGTGTTGATTACGGAAGGCGCGTTTGAGGCCGGGACGCCTGGCACGAACGCTATCATCGGCTATGTGATGGAAGCGACCACGGCCAACGGCTTCAGCTTCCCGTACATCAACCTGATTACTTGCACCAGCTAAGAGAGGGGGAACATTATGGCAGCAGCGAGTGCATTTGCCTTAACTTACGCCAGCCACAAGTTCAAGGATGGCGTAATTCTGCAAGGCCTGGATAGTACGGGCCTGGCTGCTCCAGCACACGAGCCGGGCTACACTATTCGGGATACGGACGGCCGAGAATGGCAGTATGTTCTGTTCGACACCGGAGGCACAGCCTGCGTGGCGGGCGGACCTGCCTTCTGGGCCCAGACAACCACTAATAGTTGCGTGACAACCGTGAATACCCAGACCGGCCTAACCGGCGAGGCTTTTGCGGGGGTCTTCATGTCCGTCTTGACGGATACCTATTACGGTTGGATTCAGATTCGCGGCAAGACTATGGTGAATTGCAGCACGGTCGCTGTAGGCAGTGCTGTAGGTCCCATAGTCACGGAGGGGTATTTCGAGGCGGCAACGCCCGGAACGCATACCATCGCGGGCTACACGATGGAGGCCACTACGGCCAACGGCTTCAGTTTCCCGTATGTGAACCTCATCGACAACAGTAGCTAGGTCGCACAACAGGGAAAGGAGGGGGCCTCAAACCCCCTCCGACCCCATTTCAAGGAGACACCCAATGGCTGTAAGAGAGCGTGTGGACGTTCCCTTGCCACGCATCGAGGATATGTACCACGTAGCCCTCCCCCGCCCTGCGGATGCTTACAACGGTCCCAGGTCCGGGGAGACTATTGCGTGGGGCATGGCGGTGTATGCGGGCGTTCACTGCCAAGCCTACGACTCGCACAAGAACCTTGCGATGCAGTTGGCTTGGGAGTACGAGCCGGGCAACGTGTGGGTATTGCCCACGCGCGAACGGTTGCCCTATCCCTACGCCATCTTCTACGCGCTTACTGGCATGTTCGAGACGGAAAAGCTGGCAGGGCGTAAGGCGGACTGGTTCTTCTGGATGGACGACGATGTTGCCGTTCCCCGCGACGTAGTTAAGAAGCTCCGCGCGGCGGCCGACCCGGAGACCAAGCCCTTTGTTGCCGCAGTTGGGTACGACCGGCAGTGGCCGCACTACCCGGCGGTCTGGACAATTCAGGACATTAAGGGCATGGAGATAGCCAAGCGGTTCATGCCCGTACCGGAATCGGGTACGCACGAAGTCCAATGTACCGGACTTTGCGCGGCCCTGTTCCACCGGAGCCTGTTTGACAAGGTTTCCGAGCCGTGGTTCGCGGTCGCCCCGCCCATCTGGGACTTGAGTGGCGGCTCGGAACGCGGCATCAACCCCGATACCTGGTGGTCGGATAGAATGCGCGCTACTGGGATTCCCATCCACGTCTGCTGTGACGTGGAGGTTTGGCACATAGGCCAGAACTCTACGGTTTGCGGACGTACAGCCGAGGCACTGCGCGAAGCCAACCGCTGCGGTCGGCCCAACCCGCCGTAGGTGACCTGATGCCACTGGCTACATACGACCCCCTGGCCTGGGAGCAGGGTTGCACCATTGAGGAACTATACAATCTCTACGCCAACACTGGATGGCGCGGATACCGCCTGCGGAACGTCGGCGCGGTCTACATGGCGATAACGGAACTCCAGGCCACTACCGTTCTGGACACGGGCTGTTTCATCGGCATGTATTCCCAGCCGATTTCGGCGGCCAATGTGACATACGTTGGTACTGACGTGACCCCGAAGTTCATCGAGAAGGCCAAAGAGCTTCAGCCGGACCTTCGTTTTGAGGTGGCGGACGTTCGGAAGTTGCCGTTCCGTGACGGGGAGTTCGATATTGTCCTGAGTTTCGGGACACTGATTCACCTGGATTCTGTTGCCGAGGCAATCGCGGAAATCTGGCGAGTGGCGAGCCAGGCAATCCTGATTGAAGCCACTACGCATAACGAGGCGATGCACGTCGTCGAAATCCCGAACGAGAACCCGTCCTTTATTCATCGTGCCTACAATCCGAGTTGCCTGAACGACGAGATAAAATTGGCCACGGGGCAGGGGGCGTGCTTGATGTCCAGGGTTGCAACCTACAGCGGCCTGCACAGTACACTGCTGCGGGTGGACAAATGAACCCGGAAGACAAGCGGCTGCTGATAGGGCTTGGTTCCGGCCGGTGCGGCACCTTGAGCCTTGCGAAGCTGCTTGATGACCAGCCCGAAGCCATGGTCTCGCACGAAGGCAAGCCGTTCGGCGAAGAGCAACGCGCGGGTGTGATGTATTGGATTGCGGACAAGACCACCGTGTGGCTTACCGTTGCAAGAATCCTTTACTACGAAGCCGAGGTGGTTGGGGATATCGCCTTTGTGTATTTGCCACAGGTTGACCGGATTATCGACCGGCATGAAAGAGTCCGGTTCGTATGTCTTGAGCGCGAGAAAGAAACTTGTGTTCCAAGCCTGCTTGCCAAAGTCACGCGCATGGAGATCAACCCGTACCAAAGCCACAACGGAGACAGATGGCCACACAGCGAGGGCAGGTTTGCCCTGCCGAAGTTCGACAGCGTAGATACTCTCCCGGAGGCTATTGGGCTGTATTGGGATATGTACCACCGCAAAGCTGTAACGTTAGCCAGCCTGTGGCCTGACAAGTTCCGGATTTTCCCAATGGAGGACCTGAACACAGAGGAAGGTGTTCGGGAGATTCTGGAGTTCTGTGGATTCGAGAACCCTGTTGTCCAGACGGGGATTCGGTTGAACCAGGGGGAGGCGTGACCAAGCCACTTCTGATAATTCATGGCGCGGGCAGGCACGGAGAGGTAGTCGCCGGTATCGCTCTTGACCTTGGATGGGAAGTCAAGATTACCGACGACTCGGAGGGGACTTCTCCGCTGCCCGGCCAAGACTGCATTATCGGAATCGGGGACAACCGCGCGCGCAAACAGTACGACAACAAATGGCTGACGAGCATAATCCATCCCAGCGTCCAACAGAGCGCATCGGCCAGAATTGGGCCAGGATGCTTCATTGCAGCCGGGGTGATTATCAATGCCTGCGCGGTAGTGGGGCGGGGGAGCATTATTAACACAGGGGCGATAGTCGAGCATGACTGCGTAGTGGGGGCCTGGTCCCATCTGTCTCCCGGAGTGGTTCTATGCGGTACCGTTAAGCTAGGAGAGGGCGTTTGGATTGGAGCAAACGCTACTGTTAGGAATAATATCACGATATCGCCTTGGACCGTAGTGGGGTGCGGGGCGAATGTCGTGAAGGACATAACAGAGCCAGGAATTTACGTCGGGAACCCTGTAAGAAAACTGGAGTAGCCATGTCGGAATACAGCATATACCAGAAGGTTGACGACCGTATCCTCCTGAACTGCGGAGGGACAATGGGAAGCGCTCCGCACGACGATCCCGAGAAAGCAGCCAAGCGCAACCGCCATTCGCGCGTGACGCTTATCGACGGGGACATCTTCTCCGTAGTCGTGAAGACCGGAGGCAAGGAGTACGTCGTAGTCGAAGGCGAAGCAAAAGCGAAGACGGGCAAGATGTTCAGCCTCTTTGTCAGGGTGCGCGCGGAAGAAGATATTGACGAGCCGGTAGCGCCTGTCGAGCCGGAGGAGCCGTAATGGCGGCGGAGACTATCTACTGGGTAGCAGGTGGCACAGGTGCCTGGTCTGGTGCTAATAACTGGGCTAGTTCGAGCGGGGGCGCGGGCGGGAGTTCTGGGCATGTGCCGGGCGCGGAAAACGGCTCTGGCGACACCGTGATTTTCGATAGTAGCAGCGGCGCGGGAACGGCCACTGTTGACGCCAATGTACCCAGCGGCGACACAGCCTTGGCCGAACTTGACATGGACTTTGGGGGCAGCTCTTTTGTTGGAACTCTCGCCTTTGGCACCTACACGATTGACGTTGATGGCGACTGTCTCCTCGCTGGTACACTTACTGCGAGCGCAGGGGCCACTCTGGAGGTTTCCGGCTACTTCGCCAAGATTCCCGGCATGACCGACCTGCCTGCGCTTTTGGATATTGAACTCAATGGAACCGGGTTTGTAGAGACCAACGATATTGGCGGCGGGACCGTAACCGTGAATACCGCCGGGACGCACACGCAGATAGACAAGGCCCTGTGGGATGAGTTTACTCTGACGATCGGGACATATCGAGGCAAGTCTTCCTCTCCGGGACACGGCATGGACGTTGCCGGGAACATCGTTCGAACAGCAGGGACGTGGCAATATTCGGGAACAGTAGAGCAGACAGTAAGCGGGGATGTTGCGCATAATGACGGGGCTACGCCACTAGAGCATATCAAGCTCGGCAGCACTGGCGTAACGTCTAACATGACCAGCCACGTCTATGCTACAGAGATAACCGTTGGGTTAGGCTACGAGGGTGCTGCGATTACCGGGGCTACTGTGGACCTACATTGCCAACCGAGCGCCAACGACAAGTGGCACCAGACTTCCGCAAGTGGAACTATAGCTTGCAGGTACATAGTTATGCGGCTGAATGGGAATGTGAATGTGGGCTATGTGTATGCTGGGGATACGGGGTCGGGCCTGAAGGTCACACAGATGGTAACGAGCTACACGGCAACCATGACGGATGAGTGGAGCGCCGGAACAAAGGTGCTTGCGGTTGCGGCAGCCTCGGCCGGGGAGTGTGCCAAACTTGACTGCGATGGCAATCCGTTAACCTGTGGGGCTATTCAGCTTGGTGCGAGTGCCGGTACTCAGTCCGGCCAGATAGATTTCGGGGAAGGAATTATCGACATGGCCAGCCTTACTGTTGGCCACGATGGCAATAGCCAGAACGCCATTGCCTTTGCATCTGCCTACGTCAAGCTGAGTGGCACCTTCGACGGGAACCAGGGGGGAACGAACCCGCCGACGAATACGAACACAAAGGCAACAGTAGTAGGTGGTCTTGTGACTGAACTGGACCTTACCGGCCAGGCCGTGTTGCAGCATCTATGGCCCTCAAGCGGAGGCGCGAATATCACGAACGTAACTGAAATCAGTCCGCTCTTGCATCAAGTGCTGGGCGAGGTCTATGTGACCTGACAGGAGAAGAAGATGGGCAGGGCGGTAAATGATTTAAGCGGTCAAAAGTTTGGTCGCTTAACCGTTCTAGACAAGCACAAAAGGCAAGCAGTCGGGAGCAACAAAGACAAAAAAGAAACCTATTGGTGGTGCAGATGCGACTGCGGGGCAACAAAATGGATTTGTGCGCAAAATTTCCTGAAAGGGACGACTAAAAGTTGTGGTTGTCTGAGGCATGAAATTGCCAAAAAGATTGGTAGAACACTTCAGATTTTGCCAAAAGGGAAATCATCAGAGAACAGAGTGCTGGCCCAATACAAAAAGCACGCCGCAGACCGCGACCTGGCTTGGGCGCTAACTGATAAAGAGGCACTGGCCCTAATGTCCCAGAACTGTGAATACTGCGCTTCGCGGCCAACCAATGAGGTTGTTTCTAATTACAACAATGGCAACTTTGTCTATTCTGGAATAGATAGAGTCGATAACGCCAAGGGATATGTAAAAGGCAATTGTGTTCCGTGTTGCAAGGTTTGCAATAGAGCAAAGAACAATATGGCTGCTAGTGAGTGGCTTGCCTATCTAGACAAAATAGTAGCTAATCACCAAAAGAGGGCTCTTGTAGCCTAGGGACTAGGAGGAAAAGATGGCAGTCTTAACGCTGAACCCCACCCTTGCCACTGATGCCGACGGAGCGCCGTTCTTTGACTCGTGCCGACTTGGGAATCTTGTGCGGCGCCGCCATATCACCAGCAGCGCGGGTAACACTATCACGCCGATTCAGGTGGCGGTTACCGACTCTCGGCATGTTATCGTCGGCGGGAGAATCACCGTCGAGGCCGCTGGCTCCATCGAAATCTACAGCGCGACGACACTCCGGGACCAGATTGAGTTCCCCGCTGCCGGCACGGCATCATGGCCGAAAGCCTTTGAGTGCGAGAGCAGCGAGCAGCTTGCAATCAAGAACCCGGACGGGCTTACTTGTGTCGGCTGGATTGCCTGGGTTACGCTTGTCAACGGCCAGCGCATCCCGCCGGAACTCTTGGCGTAAACCAAATCTTCAGGGGGGAACTGTAGGCCGGGGGCTGCCGCTAGGTGTCTCCACTTAGTTGCGCCCCCGCGCCTGCTTGGGGAGGAATACAAATGGCATTTGCCGCTCCGGGATACAGCGCCGCTGAACTCATACTGCTGGTGACGGATGGTGCCGGGTGGGACAATCCCAGCACTGCGCAAACCACCAAGGCATATCAAGCAATCACTAATGCTGCCTTGGCCGCTTCAACGTGGAACGGGGCGGAATGGTGGTGGATGCGCGGAACCTCTAGCTTCAAGACCGGGTATGGGGTAATTACGGCAACGGGGCTGGCGCGAGTAACTAACGTTGTTACTGTTACCACCTCAGCAGCGCATGGGCTGATTGTCGGTGACGTAGGCCAAATAGTCGTCATTAAGGACGCCGACGCCTCAGCATTTGATGGCCAGTTCCCCGTGGCCAGCGTCACTTCGACCGTCGCGTTTACGTATGCTCAGACTGCCGGAAATGCGACAAGCGGCAGTGGCACGGCAACGGTCTACGGATACCCACTGCCGACTACCTACGGGTCCGGAATGGCGGCTCTGCGGACACTTCAGCGCGTCTACTACGATGATGACTGGCCCCTGGAGACCATGGACTACCGGAAGTATCGGGAGTGGTACACGCTCGATAGGCCCAATGCGTCTAATGGCAGACCCCTTAGCTATGCGATTACTGGCGATGCGTCGTTCGTGTGGCTCCATCCCGGCCCGGACGCTGCCTACACGGTTTACACGGACTTTGTCAAGCGGCACACCAAGGTCACTTCTTCCAGCGTTACCGCAGACCTCATAGTTCCCGCCGAGTATCAGGACGGGATTTACGTTCACGGCGCGATATGGCTGCTCCGGCATGAAATCACGGATGTTGGAAGCCTCAAGGACTGTGCGGGATTTGTCGAGGCCATGAACCGCATGGAGGCGTCGAAGCCCATCGGCTACGACCGCAAGCCCGTGAACCTGTTTGCCGGTGTACAGGGAACGCTGCCCTCTAATCTGCGAATCCAGGGCGGCTCTATTACCAACCCGGTGAGCTAGTAATGCCCAACCCAGTCAAAAACCATGTTCTTTGGGGCGAGAGCCAGAGCCGGTTCCGGAAGTACAAGACCCGCGTGTACAAAGCGGGCCAAGGGGCTGACCTAAGCGGCATGAATCTCGAAGTCGGGGACACGCTCCCCGATGATTCGACTTACGACATCATCCTGGCTCGGATAGTCCACGACAAGGACGGGAGCCGGATTGCGGTAGTTCAGGGCTACACGGACATTGTACCAAGTGATTTCGCCTCATCTCCTGGGATTTTCCGGGAGATTCACCCCCGGATAATCCAATGGACGGGAGAGTACAGCCACAGGTGCAAGAGGCGCTTTTCCTGCGCGGAAGGCCAGGACGGGCTACTTGAGTACAGCTTGCAGGATAGCGTCATGCCGGGGTTTTCTGGTAAGTACGCGCCAATCTGTGAGGGTGTCCAGCGAATCACGGGGCTTGAAGTCGGGCGGGTTCTGGTAGTCGCGGAGTATGAGACGCAGAGGGTTCCCGGCGAGGCCACAGTACGGCTGGCCATACGACCGAAATGGGACAAGATTTACAAGGACATCAACGGGGAGACAATCGAAGGCCCCGACCCGGACGACAACCAATATCTGCATCGGTATGAAGTAGTGGCTGGCTCGAATGTAATCCCCACCGGCCAGTGTACGATCATCCTTTCAACAGCTTACGACACGTTCCATCCGAACGATGTGATGGGGCGCGTGGGCTCTGTGAACGCTGGGCGGCTGTTTAACTTGCGCGCGGGCTCGTTGCTTCTGCTTGGAAGCCCTGATACTCACTGGTGGCCCAAGGGTAAGCTCTGGTACATCGACTACCAGTTTGCCTATTCCGGCCCCTATAAGGAGTGGAACGACTTCCTCAAGGTCCGGAAGTTTGTGGATGCAGTGAGGGAGTTTCCGATTGTCGATGCGGGTGGCAATATCGACACGGTGGCAGACCCGCGCTATATGACTGTCAAGCTGCCCCATGAGTGGCAGTACGACCCAAACGCAACTACGGCTGGCACGAAGTGGACCTTCCTGCGCGAGAGTCCTATCGAGGACCGCGAGAGCTTTTTTGAGGCCGACTTCGGAGAGCTTGACGGGTGGGTGGTATGGTAGGACCAACCGAAAAAAACCTGACCCCGGAGGAGATGAAGGAGCTTGAAAGTGTAGTCAGGGGGGAAGGTCCGTTCGAGGAGGGCGACCCGAAGGAAATTAAGAAGCTGGTCGAGCAAGCCGAAGAAGTAGCCCAGAAACACGATGAGGGGCCGTTTGAAGCAAACAACCAACGACTCGCTGAACTTGAGGCTGAGGTTGGTGCTGTTGCGCAGCGAGCCTTAATCTCGGAAGCAAAGGACCCCGCACCCCAGCTTGTTTACAATGACCCACTCGAATCCGGCGTTGTATTCATCGAGACCAATAACGGGGACGGAACATACGTTGTCACCAGGGTCGATTGGGATGGAACGGCATGGCAGCAAGTTGGCCCTACTCATCCGATGTATCGGGTCGCGGTGCGCGAATCGACTGCTCAGCTAAATGGAAATGTGGCCGACTATGTTCTTTTCCGCGAGATGCTGAAGCAAGACGGCTCCACAGAAATAGTCCTAGACCTCAGCCTCCCGGTGGTCTTCGGCAAAGTCACGTCTATCACAAACCTCTCATCCGGCGGCACCGTGCTTGCTGATGTGTGTAATTCAGCCGGGGATTCTGTTGATACGAACCAAGGCTACAGTGTCCAAGTAAGCCAGCCTCCCGCGGCACCGGATAAGTGGTTAGGCTACAACATTGCCGTTGATGATGTGATAACATTCGCCATCATTGGCTGGGGCGCCGACCTGGGCGTCATCATCGGCCCTCCGCTTGAACACACCGGCCCCGACACCGGCACAACCTACAACCCTATTAACTTCGGAGGGGCCGGGAATCACATAGGAGACTTCTGTTATCCCGTCGTGGACGGGAGGGGCCATGTTGTTCAGTACATCATGCTGAGTGGCACAACCACTACGGCCTACACCTATTCCGGAGGCTCCCCGTGAAGATAGCTGTCTGTATGACGATGGGGAACATGACGTGGACCGCTTGTGCTGAGGCGCAACGCGACGTTCTGGCGAAATGCGACCTTCCGGTATTCTGGTGTGCCGGGGGATTCTGGGAGCAAGGCTTAACGAATCTTTGGCAGGAGAAAATCTCGGAGGGATACGATTGGGCTCTGGTAACCGACCATGATTCTTTCTTCTCTCCCGAAGATGTTGGAGAACTCCGCAAGCTAATCGAAGGCTCCGGCAATGGGGATGTGTTCTGCGGGACACAGATAAAGCGCGGAGGGAATCAGGTATTGATGGTTCCTTACGGCTTTGAGTGCGAAGGCAAGACTGCACCAGCCCCACAAGACGATGCTAATGTTACCAGAGTTTCATTAGGCCACTTCGGGCTGACCTTATTTAACCTGAAGGCAATCGAGCAGCTTCCGCGCCCGTGGTTCAGAAGCTCTACAGGCCCGGAAGGAAGAATCGACCCGGACATCTACTTCTGGCGCGCGTGGGACAAAGCTGGTTACACGCTCTATCAAGCAAACGATGTTCTTGTAGGCCACCTTCAGTATGTAGTTACTTGGCCTACGAGGAACAGAATGGTGGCGCACCAATTCCTCGGGGACTACCTGAAAAACGGGAAGCCCAAAGGACTGATTGGGGGATAAGACATGGCGGAGTGCATTTTCATAGGAGGCGCGCCTGCTGTTGCGCAGGTGGACACACTGACTCCTGGCGGCGTGATTGAGGCGGATGATATATTCAACGTCACGCTGGAGAACAACGCGGGGGAGAAGCATACCCTTTCTGTCGCCGCTGGCGGGGCAGCCGCCGCTGATGTTGTGGATGCAATAGTTGCAGAGGCAGCAGTGCTGAAGGCTGCCGGAACGGACCCATGGGATGAGGTAACGGTAGCTGATGGCGGGAACACGGCAACGATAACCGCTGACACTGCTGGCGTGCCGTTCTGGGCTACCGAAACTACCACTGAAGCAGGTGGTGGGGCGCAGGATGCTCAAACATTTGCTGTTGCCACGACTACAACAGGTGCCGGGCCGGGTATCTACGACACTGCGGAAAACTGGCAGGGTCAGGCGGTTCCCGTTGCTGGCGATAGTGTTGTAATTGAGCGAAGCGTCACCGGAATTATTTATGGCAGCGACCAGAGCGCGGTAACACTTCTTGGGTTTATTATCGAAAGCGGCTCTGCTCTCAGCATCGGGGGCAAGGGACAGACCCTTCATATCAACCTCGAACACACTGGGACGAACTACAACGCCGACCTCTCTGGAACCGGAACGATATACCTGGAGGTCGATGACTACGACACTATCATAGTACGAGCAGCTGGGGCAGGGACGACTGCTGTGCCGTGGGCCTTGAACCTTACCGGCGCGCTTGTTGACACCAACCCGCCCGGCCTCATCAGTATCCTGTCCGACAAGAACACCGCAATCGGTATTGGGGCAAATGCCGGTGAGACCATGGAGGCCGAGAAGGTTCTGGTCCACAAAGGTGCCACGGTTGAGATTGGAGATGGGGTCACGGACTGGGACAGCGCCGGGATTCCCATAGTTGAGATGTCCGCTGGCGATGTTACCTGCCGGAGCGCTGTTGTCACGGCTACGCTTACGGGCGGCAACCTGTATCTCGAAGATGCGGTAGCCATGACTACGGGCAATATGTATGGTGGGGTACTGTACTACAAATCCACGGGTACTCTTACTACGGCCAATGTTGGCGATGGCGGGACGCTGGACTTCACGAAGGATTTACGGACGCGGACGGTAACAACGTGCAACCGTTACGGTGCCGGGAAAATCAAAGACCCGCATAAGACCACCGGCTCAATCGCGGTAATCTGTCAACAGGGCGGCAACGACGCAAATCTCGACCTGGGCAACAGCATCACGCTGACGCGCAGTTAAGGGGGATACATGCCTACTGAACAGGAGCGATGGGAGCGAGCTTTAGGCCTTAGTGGTATGCGTCCGGTCCGAACGACTTCCCAAGTAGAAGACCCCCGCGAGCGGGAGCGGATTGCCCAGAAGGAACTATGGGAAAGCGCTGGGGGCAAGACGCCGGGGGATATTGGGGAGCAGCGCAGACTGAAAGCGGCGGGGTATCGTGAAGGCGCGAAGGCTAGATGGGCCAAGGCGCTAGGCGTGGACAGAACCGACCCATCCCAGCAAAGACAGCCCATGCGGGTGCATACGCGCGAGAGTGTTACAGAGGCGCGGGAGCAAGCAGCGACAACTGCTTTTGCGCGGCAGAAGGAATTGATAACGCTGGGAGCCGGACTCCAGGAGACGGCGGCGGATAAAGCAGCGAAGCGAAAGACCGAGGCAGAGACGGTAAAGTATGGCCGAGGCAAGGAAGTGCGCAAAGACGTTCAAAGATATGAAACGGGAGTGCGCGAAGATGTTCAAGAATGGCAGGCGGGGCAGAACGAAGCAACTCGCGATGCCACCAAGTCAATTAGTACTCTCCGTCATAATCTGAGCATAAAGCAGCTTGCCGAAACCGTTCGCTATCACGATGCCCTAGTCAAGAGCCATGAGCAAGACCTGGCCCAGGCTATGCAAATTGCGGAGGCAGCCCGTGCGGATAGGCAGAGGGGCATGGCTGCTGACAATTCTGTGGCCATGCTGAAAAGTTGGCAGAGCCAGTATGTCATGCTTGGCCAAAGGCTGAAGGCGTTTGAGTATGACCTTGCCAGCGAGAAAGTTGAAGAGGACCGCAAAAAGGAAATCAAGGAGACCATTAAGAAGATTGGCACAGCAATCGGGGTTGTCCTGAGGGGCATGAAGACAGAGAGAGCCCGCCTTACGAAACTCGCCGAAGGCGTAGAAGCGCCCAAGAAGCTCGACGAGGAAGGTGCTGCCGGGCCGACTACACAACCGGCCACCAGGCCAAGCAAGAACTTCAAGGCAGCGATGAAGTCTGTCCGCAAGACAGGAAGCGCGCCTTATAACGCTTCTGAGTTCACTCCAGAACAACAGGAGCAACTGAAAGAGGCCATTCAGAAATATCGTGGGAAGGGTAGCCGGGTTGCGGAAACGAGAACTACTGGCGCGGCGGTACCGGAAAAGACTCCCTTGGAGGTCACCCGCGCCTATGAGAAGGAAGTATACGTTTTGACGGGGGCAGAATACAACGCAGTGCAAGACATTCCGGAAGTGGCACAAGCCCGGAAGGTATGGATGGATTTCGACGGAACTACGGATTGGAGAGAAGCAACGCGGCTGGAGATAGCATATAAAAGGATTGCCCTTAAACACGCCCGCCAAAACAAGAAGCGTACTAAGAGCTAATGCCTGTAACACTTGAGCAAAAACCCGACTTGGCTGTAGAACTTATGGGTACAGCCCCGGACTTGGCAACGGAATTACTGCCCGATGAGCCTCAGCCAGCCGCGCCAGATTTGGCGCAAGAGTTACTACCTGAACCATCGCCTCGGCCCGAGCCCCAAGAACAAGTGGCGAGTTCGTGGCAGCGGACAAAGGATTGGGCCAAGGGAGCCCTTGGAAAAGGCGCACGAGTCCAAGGGGATTCTGTTGCGCCTGAAATCCAGGAACTAGACCAACAGGGCAGGGTTGCGGCAATGAACAAGGCCGCAGACGAGGCAATCAGTCAGCACCAGCGATGGCTCAATTTTGAAGCCCCGTATCCGCAACGAGGCCGCGCTATCAGCGAGGGCGAAATAGTAAGCATTCAGGAGATGGTGCGCGCCGAGGCCGACCTGCGCGGAGTAGCCCCGCTCAAATCAGAACATCCTATGGCAGGTGCAGCGCGAGGCGAGCCAATCGGCGTAAAAGAAACCTTGGCTGGAATGGACTGGCAGGAATATCTACCCGTAGTCGGTCCCGCCAAAACGATGGTCAATGCCCTTGCGCTTCATAGCGATGTCAAATACCTCCAGAAAGAGCAGGAATGGATTGAGGAGCAAGTCCGGGGCGACGTTAAGAAGTTCAAGATTTCCCCTGATAAGGCGCGCCAGCAGTATTACAGCCTGCTCGGCCAAACTGCGCAGGCTCGCCGCGTGTACGCACACCTTCAGAAGCAGAAAGAGGTTCAACGGCGCGGCGTGTCTTTTGCTGGCCAAGTTACAGCGGGCGTGGCCGAACTCCCGGCGTACATGATTGAGTTCCTGGCGTCCGGCGGCTTCGCAACCTTGGGCAAAGGCGCTGCGAAAAAGGCTGCGGTGAAAATGCTCGGGAAATCTATCAGCAAGAAAGCGCTTGGCCAGGTTGCTGTGAAGACCGCAGGCTGGATTGGAGGAGCTGCTGCCAGAACCGGAACAGTCATGCAGGCCCGCGTGGGCAGGAGCTACGCTGAGCGCCGCCTTGGCGAATACGAGTTTGCGCCTACGGGCGAACTGAAGACGACTAAGGAAGGCGAGACGCCCTTTGCCGCCGCATGGAAAGCGGTACTCGACATTCAGATTGAGATGATGTCGGAAGTGGCCGGTGGGGCGATAGTCGCAGGCGGCGGAAGGATTCTCGGTCGGATACCCGGAACCAAAAACGTTCTGGCGACGGTGGGTAAGAACATCGTCAAGCTCAAGGGTGGGACTGGAGCAATAGCCTCACTGCGCAAACTTGGCTACCACGGTCTTGTAGGCGAGATGAGCGAAGAGCAACTTGGCCGGACTCTTCGGGCCATTACCGGCGTTGAGCCGCTTGAGACGGCGATTCCGACCGCTGAACAGCTTGGCGTAGAGGCAGCGGTATTAGCCGCGCCGTCAGTTCTTGGCTTGCCACTACGTGCCGCCGAACAAATAGGGCGACCTACTGTAGCAGAACCCACTGCCCCAGAAGTTACACCAGAGGAGGCACCACGTACCGAAGAAGTACGAGAAGATGCGGGACAAGTTCCGGAAACAGGGGTTGAACCCGAACCGAGCGAAGTCGAAGGCCGCGAAGATATACAACGCCCAGAGGAAGCCCGGCCAGAAGCCCGTGTCGCGGAGGTGCCACAAGAAGAAGTAGGTGCTGTCCCCCGCGACTCCGGCGGTGCTGAAATTATAGACTTAGAGGGGCAACCGGTAACACTTAATGCGGACGGGACTATCAGCTTGTACCACCGCACCTCTACTGAGGCCGCAACGCGTATCCGTGAAACGGGAGAGTTTGTTTCAGCAGAAGAGGGGCGAGTTTTCGCCTCAACGGCGCGTACCGGACAAGCCGAGGGTTTTGGCCCGGAAACCATCGAGATTCGCGCCCGACCTGAAGATGTGCGCCTTGAAGACGCTTTTCGCGGTGGCGAAATACATATATCCATGTTCGCTGAACAGGCCAAAGTTGCCCAGCCAACAGTAGCTGCACCAGAAGTAGCCGAGAAGCCAGCAGAGAAGGCTGAAGAACTTGTAACAAAGGGCCAGCTTGCCCACGCACAGCAGATAGCCGAATCCAGGGCACTTATTAGCGAGAAGGGCAAGCCGAAGCCGGGCTATCGGAAATTGGCCAGAAGCGTTACAGGCAAGCCCTCAATGGCCAAGATGACAAAGGACGAGGCGCGGGAATTTATCAGCGCGCTCTCCGGGCTGCCCGAAGCCCAGCGGCGCAAGGGGAAACTCGTTCCGCCTTCCATTCCGCGAACAACTAAGCTGGCGAGGGTGGGCGAATTCGCGCGGGAATACCGGAAGCCAACCCCGCTGCGATTGTTTACGCCACAGAACTACTACGCCGAAGTACTTGGAGTTAAGCATCTGGTAAAACCTCTTGAGGAAGCCAAGCAGCAATTCGATTTGGAATACCGGAAGGCCGCGAATGAGGTTGACAAGTGGGTTCGGGACATCGACCGGATTGCCAAGACTACAAGGCTGGAAAGAGCGCGCGCCAAACTGAGGAACCGCCCAACCAGGGCCGTTGTTCGTATGTGGGAGTTGCTGGATAAGTACGAGCAGGCACCCGATTTCCTGAGCGAGCAAGAGCGCGAAATCTTTACGCGCTTCCGGAATCTGAGCCAGGCAATCCTTGCACGAGAGAACGAAGTCCGGCGCAGTCTTGATATGCCGGAAATAAAAGAGCGCAAGGCATACGTCCGCCATGTTGCCGACGGAATGGCCAAGGAGATGCTGGAAGGGCGATACCCGTTTCCGGAAGGGGCCAGGTTCTATTCCCAGAAAATCGTCGGCAAGAAAATTTACAACCCGATGGAATTGCAGCGGGAACTGTCGGACGAACTGAGTGGCATATTCAGCCGGGACCTGGGCTATGCAACGAAGTCTATGCTCTGGACGAGCCTGAAGGAAGTTCACCTAAGCCAGCCTCTCAGGTTCTTCACTGAACAGATGGGCGCTGTTTCGAAGGACATGCCAACGTATAAACCATACTCTGCCGGGGCAATAGCACCTGTCAGAGTGATACCGGCGGCAACAAAGAAGTGGGCCATCGACTATGTGAACATGGTTATCAAAGGCCAGGAGACGGCCCTTGATGAGCATGTGAACCGGATTGTCACGGAAAGCGGACTCTCTGGCGTGTTCAACAAGATTCTTGCGCCGTTCGGCAGAAGTATCAGCAAGCGCCCGGTCACGAGGACGTTTCAGAAGGGCGGTCGCTTGATAATCTCCGGCGTTATGGGTTGGCGTCCTAAGCAACTAATCCGAAATATGTTTCAGCGCGTGCAATGCTTGGGACTTTACACAACAAGGGCCAACCTGAAAGGCTTCCTGCCTGTCACGGGTGTCGCAAAGGACCTTATTAACAAGAGTAACTTCTACAAGTCCTACACCGGATATGAGGAATTGCCACAGGGCGCTATGAGGAAGATGGAGCGCCGGTGGCTCGCGCCCTACCAATGGACGGCAGCGAGCAATGCCAAGCACGCGATGAAGGTTGCGTATTGGGACACTGCGGAACTTATCACGGACCCGAAGTACAAGGACCTCGGTTGGGCGGATTCAAAGAGAACATACAAAGAGAAGCAGGGCGTTTTCTATGAGACCGAGAAAGTCAAGCTCCTGCGCGAGATGGAGTTTGGGGCCAGCGCAACGCAGTACCAGTACATCCCCATGGGAATGCCGGAGGCCTTCCGCCACAAGACATTGATTCCATTGACTCGATTGCAGTCATGGTGGATGAACTATTTTGCCAAGTTCAATCGGGAAGCCGCGCACCGATTTTTCAAAGGCGAGACAATGTACGGCGCGAAGCTCCCTTGGACCCGGAGAATAGGCTGGTTCCGATACTTGATTTTTGGTGGGCTGATTCTTAACACCCTGGGCTACTGGCGCAGCTACCTGTTTGGTGTTGCGCCAACAGCCATACCGCCTGCGGCACAACTGGCCCTTGCTGCTTACACATACCTGGCGAGTATCCTCAGCCCAGCGGCTGATGAGCCATGGGAGAAGAAGCGCCGGGCCGAAGCGAAGTGGCGATTATATCGGTCCCTGAAAACATTTGTGCCGGGCTATCTTGCATGGAGAGATTTTGAGGCCGTCTTCTCGGGCAGGCGCTCATTGAAGTCATTGTTCTTTTACACAAAGACAGAACCCAAGAAGACGGGCCGTACTCGGCGCGCAAGGCGGAGGTCACGATGACAGGCGAAATCCAGAATAGCCTCGGGCGCATAGAAGAGTGGCAGGGACTCAAGGGGAAGCAAATCGACCGGATAGAATCCGCGATTTACGGGAACGGGAAGAACGGCCTGAAAGTGAAGGTGGACCGCAACACGCGCTTTCGCAAAGGCATCATCATCACCATCACGCTACTTATCGCAGCCGCAGCAGCAACGGGAACACTGATAGCAGCACTTTCTTAGGAGACACCATGGCAGAAGGATACAAAGTTTTGAAGCCGGGAGACCCAACTGTTAGACACCACCGCGAAGAGGGGTTATTTATTGCCTGTTGCGATTGTGGCTTAGTTCATCACGTTATTTATGAGATTGATGATGAACACATAATCCGACGAGCTTGGCGGGATAATAGATTGACCGGGGCTCATCGAAGATTAATCGCGGGTGGCCGCAAAGTGCTGCCGGGTGGGAAATGGGAGCTTCGGCGGGTACGGAAAAAGAAATAGGAGACACACCATGAGAAAACTGATACCGATGTTGCTGTTGTGCGCGCTGGCCGTTGGCATGGCCGGATGTGACGGGGGGTTTGCCTTGGGCGGGCAAATCATCACCGTCCGAGTCTATCAGAACGCCCCGGAGCTTGCCGAGGCACCCACGCCCGGCGATGCCCCTGGTGCCGACAAGAAGGCCGGTAACTACTCGAACATTGACATCGACGTTACCGACGGCGGCACGTCCTTCATGGGGCCTGCCGCAAACCCTATAGCGACGACGCGGCCCTCGCAAAAATAATCGCCACGGCGATAAGTGCTGCGGGGACTGCTGCCGGAATCAGTCCGTGGATAGTTTGGCCCATTGCCGCAATCGGTGCGCTTCTAGTGAGCATCATTTTGCGCGGGGTCGTAAGGAGAAAGTAACATGAACAGAATCAAAGAATGGCTCGAAGGCAAGAAGACGTATTTCGTCTGTATAAGCGCACTCATCGGCATAGTTATCGCATGGTCAACCGGCGACATGACCGGCCTGGCCGCGGTACAGGCTGCTGTCGCCGCGATTGTCGGCATGACCATCCGTGCGGGTATTGCCAAGGCTAAGATTTGACGCGCTGGTGCAGTTGATACCGAAACAGAGATAGTCTGGTACACAATTTTCTTGCATCAGACGAACTTCGTGTACTATACTATATGGATGAACCTGTTGCCTGCCAGCGGCAGGGAACCTACAATGGCTTCCGCAGAGCCCGCCTGGCGAATCTGCGGCTTGATATGCGGCAGCAGCGTGAGACAGTCACGCCCCCTCGCACCTGGGAAGGGGCCATTGACGGAAGGCCCAGAGGGGACGGCAGGAATGGTAGGCTGAATACTGCACTCAGTGGCCGGGGCAGGACCGGCCTGCCGCCTTGAAGATTCCCGCGAAATCGCGGAGACAATAGAGTGTCAACAACGTCGGATGCGCCCCCGTTCCTTAACCGGAGCGGGGGTTTGTTTTTTGCGCCGTCGGTTGAGTTGCTACACTTATGGGGCTTTTCTCGTATGTCCAGTACCCAGATTCTCCGGTAATTGCATAGCACCAAGGCGCTACCCAGTGGACATTGTGAACCCGGTAGCTAATCCAGTGGTCCTTGTGCTGATACCAGAGAACATCCCCGTTCTGCTGAGGGGGCGTACCGTGAGGGACCAAGCCCCGGCAGTGAAAAAGCAACCCGCCTGCAATCAACACAACAAGTCCAATCGTAACTACTAAAGTTCGCATAGCTTCACCTCCCACCTGTATTATAGGGGCCGAGAAATATAATCTCAAAGGCCGGACGCCGCTCCGAAAAGGGCGGGGCTATTTTTTGCGCGTTGTTTGCCTATGCAGACTCAATGTCTATAATAAGGGCAGTCAAAGGAAAGGACACCAAGCATGAAGAACGTGGGAATATTTATTTGCGGCGGCCTCGTGATATTAATGCTGTCTTCTGTGATGAGCGTGTTTGCTCAGCAACCTGCAGTTCGTGGCGGCCCATACCAGCTTGTATATCGTGGCGCGAACTCAAGACCAATTGTCTTCGACTCTCAGACGGCAGATATCTGGGTTGTTGAGCGTGTCCACCAGAAGCCGTATCGCTGGACAAGGGTCTACAGGGGCCCGCCTGTACAAAATGCTATTGCCGCCCCAGCGCCGCCAAGAGGCATGCGGGTGGTACAGTAAAAATCTTCGTGTCGCTGATTGGACAGTTGGTATTTTGAGACTTTCTCATTTCGCTGGTGCAGCATGTTCGATATCCTCATCATACCCTGCCTGGAGGTGGGCGTAAATGCGCGTTGTGCGTACATCTGAATGTCCCATCCATGCCGCGATTTTGTAGAGCGATACGCCAGCTTGGGCCGCGCGTGATCCGAAGGTGTGCCGCAGTAGATGCCAGCCCCGCCCTGTTGAGCGACCTGGCAACTCGCGGAACTTCGGCACGGCATCTTGAATCGGTCGTATCGCCCGGCCCCACCAGCTGCTCGCTCGCGCCTTGTCAATATACCGCCAACCACGCGGGAACGTCTGACGGGCCGGGAACACGTAGACCATGCTGCCGCTCTTGCCCCGCTGCACACGCAGCGCATCGAGTGCAGGTGCCGAGAGCGGGACTACTCGGGGGCGTCGGGACTTACTGATCCGAACGGCCACCGTCCGGCGCTGCAAGTCAATGTCAGACCAATGTAAGCGTATCATCTCCCCCAGGCGCAGGCCTGTCGATAGGGCCAAAACGATCTCAGGCCAGATACCGTTACGCTGGGCCAGCATCAGGACAATGGCGATCTCCTCTGGTTCGAGGTATCGGGGCAACTTCTCCTCGGGCTGGCGAACTCGGACATCGAGCACGAGATTGTGGTCCAGCGCGCCTATTGGCCTGACGAGAAATTGGCAGAAACGGCTGAGTGCGGTCCGGTGATTGAGGACTGTTTTCTCGGATCGACCTTCTTCCCGCAGGCCACCTAAGTAGTGGCTGATAGAGCGGGCTGTCAACTGGTCTGTTTGGGCGATGCCTTCGGTCCATAAAAACTTGCGAATTATTGCGATCATGCGCCTTACCTGTTGTGGGCCTGCTGTTAATCCAGCATCGAGCCGGAATTCGTCTAGATAGGCGAGCGGGGCCTGTAAAGCATCTTGTGATGCACCAGGATGGGACAGAATCTGGCTCATGTCCAAACCTCGTCAAGCAGAATCCGACCCGTAATGAAAAAAACTTTCAGCCCGACCCGATTACCCATAAGGCTTGCGCTTAACACGACATACCCGCTTTTGTCCCCGGTCTCTATGAACGACGAAAACACGAAAATCCAATGGAGCCGAGGGGGGTCGAACCCCACCCCCGTATAATTGCATATCAGATGAAGACAGACACTCACAGTTTGACTTCCTCCATGAAAACTTGCAGGCGAACCATTGTAACCGACTTCGCCAAATTGTCAACGAAAACCTTGGTCCTCTAAGAGGAAAAACATAATGAGCCGTACCGTGGAAATGAACAAGTGCAGGGAAGCACAAAGGTCGCTGGAGTCTTGGTACGGCTCGCCGGCGGCTTTCGTATCCCTGCACATGCCGCGCGGGGGCGCTCGCACTAGCCCCTTCGCGGCTCGCTTTATTCCTGTCATGGATGACGGTGCGGGGCGAGAACCGGAGATTCATCCCTCCGAATCTCCGGGGAGCATGAAGCGCCGCCCCGCCATGAGTTCATCGGGAGGCCCCCGAAACAATACCGCTGGGAAGGTGGATACGAGAGCAGGTACGTATTTGTCGGAAGCGGGGGCAGTTCACCGTTGGCGCTGCCCCCGCAGGATTTTCGGGAGGCTGAAATGAACGAGAAGGAACTTGCTGTCAAGCAACTGAAGATGGACGGGGGTACGCAGCCCCGGGCGCAGATTGACTTTAGCCTTGTGGACGAGTACGCCGAGGCGATGAAGGCTGGAGCCAAGTTCCCGCCAGTGGTCGTGTTCTACGACGGCACGACCCATTGGCTGGCGGATGGCTTCCATCGGGCCAAGTCTGCCGAGCGGAACGGGGGCAAGGTACTTGCTGACGTTCGCCAGGGCACGCGCCGCGATGCGATCCTGTATTCAGTGGGGGCCAATGCCCTGCATGGGCAACGGCGGTCGTCGGACGATAAGCGCCGCGCGGTGATGACGCTGCTGACAGACAAAGAATGGTCGCAGTGGCCGCATGAGCAAATCGCGGATAGCTGCTGCGTTTCGCGGTGGCTTGTGGTGCAAGTTGCCAAGGAACTCCCGTCATCTTGTAAGCGCACACAAGATGCGGCCCGTAGCGTCTCCCGTGGCGGCACCACCTATGCGCAGGATACGAGGAAGATCGGGGGGCGGAGGCCCCCTGGTCCGGCCGAGATTGCGGCGGATGCTCACATGCCAATACGGGGGCATAGTAGGCCGGCGCCGATGGTCGCCCTCGACCTGCCCAAAGACAACCCGAAGGCGGCGGCCGCAGCACTGCTCTCGTTCTTTGACGCGGATTATTTACGAAAGCTCATTAAGGAACTCGAACGGCAACTGTAAGGAGACACAAAATGTCACTACGACGCAAACGCAAGGATGATGGCAGGCCACATTTTGAATTCATGCGGGTGACCCCCTCGATGGCCCGTCGGTGGCTAGAGGGCGCCAACACGCATAACCGACCGGAGAAATCAACCTTCGCCGCCGGGCTGGCTCGGGACATTCTCCACGGAGACTACATCCCCGTCCCCAGCCAGGGCATTGCGTTCGATCCGCATGGAACACTGCTGGATGGCCAGAACCGCCTTAAGGCTATCGTCTTGGCCGACAAGGCAGTCCATCTGTATGTCTGGTTCAATGTGCCGACCAAGTGCCAGCAGGTCATGGATCGGGGCAAACCGAGGACTCTTTTGGACGTCACGCGCCTCACTGGCGTGTGCGGCCACCTAACGAACAATCGGGTTGCGACAATGCGGGGCATGTATACGGGCAATGGTCCCGCGAAGCGCACGGACGCCGAGGAGACCGCGCTCCTGATTCGCCACGCCGACGCAATTAGTTTTGCCGATCACTACTGCCGGTCGAATGTCCGCGGCGTCACGATCAGCGCCGTGCGTGGCGTCGTGGCCCGGGCATACTACTCCGCAGATCACGAGAGACTGGGCCACTTCTGTAATGTCCTGAGCACAGGCATTGGCCGGAATGGAGATGGTACGGTCGTCTCCCTCTGGAAGGCGCTGGTCCAGCAGGAATTTGGTGGCGGCCGGAAGGCTCGCGAGCGCGCGTTCCATGTAACTGAACGCGCCCTGAGCGCTTATTTAAAAGGCGAACGCCTCTCAAAGCTCTTTCCCGCAAAAAAAGAACTGTTCCCCCTGCCAGAGGAAGTGAACGCCCAATGAACCCCCAACAAACACCGCACATAGCCCCCAACGGCCCTGAGAAGGCCCCTAGAATCGCTTCTAAGGGCATAACTCCGGGAATAGGTCTCATGGGACCAGTAAAGAGGGCAAAATGACGCCCACTGCACAACCGAAACCGTCTACCGAATCCATGCGAGCTGCGGACAGGATTTTCGGCTCTGCTGAGGCACGGCGGGCGATCTTCAAAGTTTACAAGCCCCAAGCACTCGATGTGGTGGGCCAGATCATCGACCGGGAGACTAAATTCCCGGAACTGAAAGAAGTTGCGAAGCGAATCGTGGCATATTTCGACGAGGGCATCGGACAGGCAACTCATATTGTTGCCGCTGCCTGTGTCGCCCTTGAGGAAAGAGGTCCAAAGCCGACCATCGAAAGCCTGGACAAGATTGCGCAACAGGCTGTGGCTGTAGTAAAGATGGGGCCTGAGGGAGACTAAACATGGCCAAGATAAAACCTCCAAAGGGATTCAAGCTGGTGGGGCCGTGGTTGAGGCGATGTGGTGACCATTATGTCTCACGGCAGCCACAGCTTCAACTGTGCGAATGGGAATTGGCTCGCGTGCTGAAATTTAAGAGCGCCCTGCGGCGAGTTCGGCTTGGACTCCATGCGAAGAAACCGAGCTGGAAGGCCGCGCGCATTCAATTCAAAGGCAGTCATTCTTTTGACATAGAGTGGCGCAGGCCGGGAAAGCGATACTGGGAGATATTTACGGCTGCCACCAGGTACTTCTTACTAAAGCACCTCCCCGAGATGAAAGACGGCGACACAATCACCCTCTGGCTAACTGTGGAGACGAAATGAGCGAACAGCAAGATACAGGCGGGCCAGCATTGCCGACAGTGAGATATGAGAACTGGCGAGTGGAAGTTGCCGTGCCGCCGATGTGGCGAGGCCACGACGAAGACGTGAACGACATGACGAAGCGGTGCGAGCAACGACGACAGGAGATACTTCGGCATGTTGACGGCGTGAATAAGAACGACGTAACGATTGAAGTTGACAAGCGGGAAGTTTGTCCGTTCTGCGATTCTACTTGGGAGCTTATGCCCGAAGGCTATCCGGACGTGGGCTACCCCGCCTGTTGCCCCAAGGCCCAAGACGCCTACGCCGCCATGCTCGCAGAGCGGAAACGGGAGAAAGACTGATGGTTGGATGGACCAACTTCTTCAGATTGGAATTTGCCCTCTGCTACCCACCGTTGACGCTTGGCAGTGCCCTGGCGCGTTGGGCGTTTGCATTCGTCGCGTTTTTCCGCGTTAACGGCAAGAGCGCCGGGACAGGTTGTGAATTCCGGCTACTTGGAATATGTGTTGGCGTTGGGTTCAGGCTGCCCCTTTCGCATTGGTTCAAGGACGAAGATGAGATTTATCACGAGGTTGCGTTCTAGGGAGAACCCTGATGAGCAGCACTGAAATCAAAGCAGCAGCAGAAGAAATCCTACAGCGCTTCTGCTACCTCACCTGCGAGAAGCGTCTTGCGGAATATAGGTCAGCGGATTTGACGCGCGAGTTCGCCGCCATCATCACCCGTAACTTGACACCTGCGGGAGCAGAAGAAGTAGCAAGAGAAGCGGCAGAGAAATATCTGAGCCTGTATCCATACCTGTCTGATGGGCCAGAAAGCGTGGAGTACAAGACGAAGCAGCTTGCTGATTTTCTGCTCTCCGCAATTCACAAAGCCCGTCCTGAAATCGCGGAGACAGAGGTGGGGATGGAGAAGCTGGTGGAAGGGTTACGCCTCATATTCGCTTGGCATGATGTCGTCAAGCAGCAGTGTGGCCCTATTCCCAGCCCGCACGGAATTGAGGCTGCCCGTGCCGCCCTTGCCCATGCTGAAGAAGTGCTGAAGCCGCATGAAGAGGTGCACCCCGAGGGGCCTCAAACGGAGCGCCGCTGCGGCAAATGTCGTTTCTGGTCAACCAACATGGGGGCCAAGAAGGGGACATGCAGTAAGGGTGGCCTATCGACTGAGTGGAAGCAGGTCTGTGAACTAGGCTTCATGCCGCGCGCTGAGGTGCGGCCTGAATCTTGACAACATGAATACTGTCTTGGGTGTGCGGCGTGGAAGGACACGCTGGACGGAGTAGACCTAGTTGCGCGCTTGGCGCGCAGACCGAGACGCCTTCGAGGCTGGTAGTACCTGGGAGCCGGTTTCGAGTCCGGCCACACCCAAGACGCTGATAGTGTGCTGGTGTGCGACCCTGGCGATACTCTCCCTATGTTCAGCGGGCCATGGGAGGAGGTGAAAGCCAGGGGGCATACTCCTCCCGCTGAGCGATATGCCCCTTCGCGCCAGCGCATGACATGCTCGCCTAACCCTGACAAGCAGGTTTCACCTGTGCGGATGATGGCCGAGGGCGAGCGTACTGCGGCGGTCGTCTAAGCGGAAATAGCTACCCCGAAAATCGGACACGGTCCGCCGAAATGCAGGTTCGAATCCTGCCCGCCGCAATTGACAACACCCGCCCCAGGGGCGGAGAAAGGTAAGGATGCCACAAGAGAAATGAGTGAATGGGAATACAACTACCGTTATGTGAGAGGCGCGGGACGTCCAGAACTGCGCGGGCAAAAGTGCCGCATAATAGAAACATGGAGCAGATACGGTAGAGACAAAGTGATGATTGGATTCACAACGAAACAGCGATTCGTGTGTTTGCGCCGCTGCATCAGAAGGCTCAGACCCGACGAGAAAGGAATGCAACCATGAAAGAAGTATTCAAAGTAACCCTCGAGGAGTGTTTTGATGATGAGCCGAGCGACCGCCTACGTAGTGATCCCAGATTGGTCTGTGCCATTGATGGTGATGATGCAATCGCAAAAGCCATCAAGGCGGTTATTGGCCGGAAAGACGAAGTAGAAATCGACGACAAGAAGATCACGGTAACTGTAGTCAGCGCTCACACGGTTGCCGTAGAACACTATTGCACAATCGACATCGAATAAGCCCACACCCGTCCCCAAGGGACGGAGAAAGGAAACGATCATGGCAAAGCGCAAGGCAATGAGTAAGGCAGAGAAGTTCCCCAAGGAAATTTATGTGCAATGGTATAAAGACACGGACAACTCAACCTGGCTCACGGCCAACGAAACCGTAGAAGATGCGGCAGATGCGGACGTTGGTGGAGACGCACCGGGCAAGCGCATCGGCGTATATGTACTCGACCGCACGATTCGCGCCGAGACAAGCATCAAAGTAACTGACATCAAGTAGCCCACACCCCGCCGGGCTATGCGGTAGCGGAGATTGAGATATGAGCGACACGTTGATAGCGGTTGTGGCAGCAAGTGCCAAGGGCGACGCGAAAGAGCACGAATCATTTAAGGGCCGCGCAAAAGCCGCGATGGGTGCCGCCCGAGACAATGGCATCGTCCTAGATAAGGAGATTCAGTTCAAGGGCGCACTTGTGGCCCTGGCATCTCTCTACCAAGAGGACGGGGACGACGAGATGGTGGGTCGCATAAAGGCCGAGATTGCACAACTACGGGCCATAAATGCAATGCAGGCGGGAGTTCCCATAGATATAGACGGCCTGATGAAACAGAAGCACGAACCGCTGGGCCTTATGGGACTCTGGCACGAAAGCGCGGAGAAGTAGATATGAGCGACAGCGAAACAGAGATCGGCTTCATCCAAACACCGATGCCCGGCGTGTACCGGGATGTCCCCGCCACAGAATACCATCGGTGGGACGCCATGAGCAAGACGTGGCTCGGGTATATCGAGGATGAAAGCCCCAAGCATTTTCACTACCGCCGCGCCCACCCAAAAGTCACGACGGAGGCCATGCTGGGCGGGCAGGTGCTTCACAAGTTGTGTCTTGAGGCTCTGGATTTCGCGGACGAGTTCGTTGTCGCCCCCAAGGTGGACCGGCGAACAAAGGTGGGAAAGGCGGCATGGGCCGATTTCGAGCGCCTGAGCGAAAGGAAAGTCGTTATCGAGCAGGGCCAATACGACACGAGCCGCGCGATGGCCCGGTCTCTCATGCGACACAAGATTGCCCGCGAGCTCCTGGCCGACGGGCAAGCGGAGTTGAGCATCGTCTGGGACGATCCCGACACGGGTATCAGGTGCAAGGCGCGCCTTGACTACTTCCTGCCACCGATGATCGGGGATGTGAAGCGCGCGCGCAAGGTCAGTGAGCATGGATTCTCAAGCGCCGTGGCTGCATACGGCTACCACAGGCAGGCCGCGATGTACCTTGACGGTGGGCAGATAGTGAAGCTGGACGCCAAGGTATTTGCCTTCGCCACGGTCGAAACTGAAGAGCCTTACGATGTGGTGGTCTATGTGGCGGATGAGAAGATGATCCTTGCGGGTCGCAAGTCCTACAAGCGCGCCCTGTTCACCTACAAGCACTGCCTTGAAACAAACGAGTGGCCCGGCCGCGCCGAACACGAAGTCGTGGAGATCGGCCTCCCAAATTACATCCTCGCTGATGAGGGGCTACTGGAAAGGATAGAACTATGACCACAGCCAAGAATGGCGAAAAAATCCACAAGGCCGTCTTGAAGATCATGGAGGAGGTCGGCCCCATTGGCAAGGATGGCTACAACGAGAACCAGAAGTTCAAGTTTCGCAGCATCGAGAACGTTTGCAACACGATCCATGCCTGTCTGGTCAAGCATGGCGTCTACTTTGCCCCCGAGGTCATCGGTGAGCCGATTGTCCACACGGGCAAGAACGCGAACGACAAGACCTGGTTCCACGTCGTAATGAAGGTCCGCTATACGTTCCGGGCTGACGACGGTAGCTCCATCGTGCTTGAGGTGCCCGCCGAGGCTGCGGACTATCAGGACAAGGCCTGCAACAAGGCGATGAGTATGGCAGAGAAGATCGCCCTCTGTCAACTGTTCTGCATCGCCACCGCGGACCCCGACGCCGATTCGCCGGATCTGGACGGTGACGGGCAGGGCCCGGCGGTAGCCACCGCACAAGAGGCCCTGGACAACAAAGGTAACAAGCGCGCCGCGCGGCAGGGCAAGCAGACCGACGGCACAAAGCACTTCCGGTCTGTCGCCGACGAGCTTGCGGAGCATTTCCTGAAGGGCTGGAAGCTTTCCGAGGCGGACTACGGGCAGATCGCCCAAGACGTTGTGGAAATATCAGGAGCCAAGGACGCGAAAGCGGCCGGCGAATGGCTCAAGGAACACGGCGAACTGGAAACCATCGAAGGTGGCGGTGGCGAGATAATGGGTATCGCCGTAAAGCAGAAAGCCACAGCAGCAGCATAAGGGAAACATCATGGCAGAAGAAAGAGACATGAGCGGAATCCTGTTTACGAACGACAAACAGGGCAACGAGAAGCGCCCGGACTGGACAGGCCGCCTGAAGGTCGATGGCCGCGTCTATCGTCTATCGGCGTGGCAGAAGCAGGGCAAGAAGGGTCCGTTCCTGAGCTTGGCGGTATCGGTGCCACAGGCCCGGACCCCCGAGCCGCAGAGCGCACCGGGGCCACAAGCGGCCCCAGATCCCCCAGTTCCCGGCCCAGACGATGCCCCGCCACCGTGGGCGTGAGGACTACCTGACATGGCAAGGAAGCTGACAAGAGAACAGAGAGCGGCAGAAGTAGTTATGGCCATCAGCCCGGCGTGTACGACAGCGCGCGGGGCGCGCGACGACTATCCTCACACTTTCAAATCCGTCTTCTCCGCGATTCGTGAGGCAGAGAACGAAGCCCTGGAACGGGCAGCAGTGGCGACAGGCGAGTGCGGCAAGCGATACTGGGCCGCCAGCATGAAGGACGCAGCCAGCGGCGACCATGCGCAGGCCGTCGCCAGGATTGCAATGCGGGATGCCTGCCACAATGCTGTCAGGGTCATCCGCGCACTGAAGGAGAAGCCATGAGCGACGCGCCTGCGCCGAGTCCTGCCAAGATTCGCGCTGCCCTATCCCGGCCGCTGCGGTTGGGGGACCAGGAGCAAATCGCGGCGCTGAAAGCATACGCGGAGTATGAATATGAATGTCCGCAGTGCGGCGATTTGCAGATGGCGACCATGCCGGACTGTGATGAGTTTGGAGAATTCGACATGGAGACCGACGGCGCGCGTTGCCGCAACTGCTGGAAAGCACACTACAGGAAGACTGGGCCATGACCCCCGAACACGCCAATCTGAGAATCGCGGAAGCAATAGGAGACGAAGGGTGGAGGCCCTGTCCGTGTACTTGGACTCAGTGGGGCATGAGAGGTATCCCGAAAAAGGATTGCCCCGCCTGTCACGGCAAGGGCAAGGTTCCCAAAGATTGGGGAGACAAGAGCAATACGTTGGAGTTGTGGGACTGGTTCCATGCGTGGGGGCTAAGAAACCCCCAAGGATACAAGGCTATGTGCTGGGTGCGACAGGTATTCTACCAGTGGTTAGGCGGCAATGACGACTGCACTACTCATGCCGCTAACATCCGCAACCTCATCGCGGAAGCCCTGAAGGAGAAATAAAATGGACAAGAATGACCTCCAGAAATGGCTGGGTCGCCGCGAAACAATGCGAGGTGACGTGTGGGTCGAACCGCCCAGCGACGATATGTATACGAGCCGGATCGTGGTCGGCCTACTGGATGTGATTGTGGGGCTACAAGCCATCGTGGACAAGCTGCCCGATACGGACGAGATTCTAATTGCCATTGGTCACATCGAACATTCGATTCAGTCACACGAGGAATGGGCGGCGTATCGTCGGAGGGGAGGGCACGATGATAGCCATAATGGTGACCTGGCTCATCACGAGAGGTGCCTTGTGGACTACGCACAAGTGATCGGGGTATTGCGGGCCAGCGGCGAAGCTGCCCGCGCCGCCCGTGCTGCCCTGGAAGGTGCCGAATGAAGGAACGACCGTTCAACGCCTACGCCCACGAGGTCCCCGCGATTTTAGATGGTCGCCAGACACAGGCGCGGCGAGTGATTAAGCCGCAGCCTACAGGGCCGCATTACACATGCACAGAACGCCCAACATATCGGAACGATAACCCGAACGCGGGCGTTTTAGAAAGCCGGGGTCGCTGGGCTTTTGACCGAACAGCCTCGCATAAAGATGGCCCCTGCTTCTGGGGTACTCACTTTGACTGCCCCTACGGCATCCCCGGAGACAGATTGTGGGTGAGGGAGAGCTTTCGCTACGAGTTCGAGGACCGCAGCGAATATCTTGGGGCGTGTATCGACTTCAAGGCGTGGCATGATTTCGGCGTTGGCGAGCGCTCTATGGATACGCCCGGGCGTCCGCATCGAGAAGAAGCGCCGAAGTGGCGACCGCCTATCCACATGCCCCGCTGGGCAAGCCGCATTCTCCTTGAAGTAACCGACGTGCGGGCAGAACTCCTACAGAAGATAAGCGAGGAAGATGCTTGGCTAGAGGGCATAGAGAAGTGTCCGTTCCCTGACGGCGCGCCAAATGCCCGCCCTGGCGGATGTATGTGTCGCCTACAAGAGCCGGAACGCCCTTACGCTTGCAGCTTCGCGGACCTCTGGGACAGCATCAATAAAGCTCGCGGATATGGATGGACAGTTAATCCGCACATCTGGGTACTCGCCTTCAAGGTTCTCAGCAGGGAACACAACGGAAAGGACCAACAATGTCACTGATAGACAGTCTGACTGATGATGAATTGCGGGATGTTTCCTCCGCGATTAAGAAACTCGGAAAGGCGTTGGCGGCAAGAACCGACACTAAGGCATCCGAAGTTCTTACCACAGCAGAGCGCCATGCTGTGGGAAGGCTGATGCTCTCGGTATTCAAGGATGATGACAATGGCACGGAAGACCAAAAACCGGACGGCGTGGAACAGCACCATAAGGTCTGGCGCGCCACCGAAGCGTAAAGAGCCCCTCCACTCGCGGACCTCCGACCAAGGCAAACCCGCGAAGCGAAAGGGCTCAGGTAAGGCAAATCTTACGCGCCGCGCCCCCATTGCGCCAATAGGTAAGCGCGGGAAAAGACTCGCCCCCGGAGATGCGAAGGCGCGGCAGGAGTGTCGAGATCGAGCCAGCGGGCTTTGCGAAAACTGTTCGCGGCCCGGAACCGACCATCACCACCCAGCGGGGCGCAGCGAGAAAGCCCGCCATCATCCGTGGAACCAGATTCACTTCTGCCGCCCGTGTCACGACTACTTCGGCACCCACCCACGAAAGTTCGACGAATGGATGAAGCGGAAGTATCCCGCAAAGCGCGTGGCCTGGATTCTTGCAGCCCGGAAAGGAAGGTATCTCGATGAACAAAGTAGTGGGAATTGACCCCGGCAAGGATGGATTTGTCGCCATACTCGATGACCACGGCGATGTAGAGGCGATACCTGCCCCGACCGTCAAGATCAGCAAGAAGGGCAGCAAGCGGGATTACAACGTCGCCGAGATGGTCGCGCTACTTGTCCGCCCGGATATTGAACTTGTAATCATCGAGAAGCAACAGGCCATGCCAGGCCAAGGTGTATCGTCCACGTTCTCAATCGGCAAAGGTTTCGGCCTCTGGGAAGGGGTCGCGGCAGCGTTGGGGCTCCGATACATGATTGTGCATCCCCGGACATGGCAGAAGGTGCTGCATCGGGACATTCAGGGCGATGACACGAAATCGCGGAGCATTCTTGCCGCTGGGCGGCTCTTCCCAGGGGTCGATTTGCGGAGGACTGCGAAGTGCGACAAGCCCCACGACGGTAAGGCGGATGCCATGCTGCTCGCATGGTACGGGAAACACGTAGCCCTCGGCGAGACTGCCGGTGTTGAAGCAGAAGGAGAAAAGACATGAGCGAACCTGAGAACTATCTGGGCGTGTTCGGGCCACGACAGGCAGAAAGCCACAAAGAACATATAGTAAGCTGTTTTTGGGCAAACGCATTCCGGGTTTGCTCTATCAATTCCGAGGGCAAAATGCTCTGGGAGAACTCCCAATATTCCCTGCACAAAGCAGAAGACCGGGCGCGCGAGTGTAGTAAGGCTCGCCCCGGTGAACACTATTTCGTCCTCGACCTCACTGGTATCGGCCCCCAGCAAATCGAGGTGGAAACATGATAGGGCTATGGCATCGCTTTTGGGCATGGGTATTGGGCCTTGTGGTGCGGTCCTTATTACGGGAGAGATGGAAATGAGCGGTGAATGTGACAAATGCGGTTCGCATGACCATACGGAAGTGAGTTGCCCCCAAGCCTACCCTTGGGACATAGAAGGCTTCGAGAAGCGGATTCAGAAGACAGGGTGGCCAGAGTGGGAACAGGAACTACCTGGCGCGACCCTACAAGACCCCCAGATTATTGTGAAGTATCGCCTGCGGCAATGTGCTGGTGGCTGGGTTCGAGAAATCAATGGCAATCCCAATGGCGACGGGAAGTGGGCCTGGAATGCCCGCATTGCTGACCACGAAGCCGCCTGCCTCCTCCGCGAATGGTTCCGGGCGTGGGTGGAGGAAAGATGGGTTTATGTCCATCCATCTGTCCGGGGACGTGACTACTGCGTTAAGCACGGCCCGATTTACGGATGGCTGGCCACGACAGGTAGATGGGAGAACCCGCCGAGTGACCAAGAGTTGGCTCGCTTCAAGACCTACGACGCCGCCCAAACTGCCGCCATAGATGCGGTAATCGCGGAAGAGAAGGAGAAGGAAGATGAAGAGTAAGACCATACGGGCCGGAAAAGGCAAACTCAACATTTGTAGGGTGCGCGCATCATCGGGGATTTGTATCTCTACCGACACACAGGAACCAGGGCTAGACGCGTGGGCCTTGCTATGGCCAACGCTGAAAGCCGTGCGCGAATTCGGCAAAGCCTGCATTCAAATCGCGGATGAACTGGAAGCGGAGAAGAAGAAATGTTGACTGCGGCACAGGCTGAAGTGCTGGCCAAGATGGAAGGTGGTCTAGAACTCAAGTCGCCGCGCGTTGACACAAAAGATGCGCAATGGTGGCTGAGTACCTGGACCTACGAGCGGCGCAGTGAAGTTCGGGAGGTTCGCGTTTCCACAATAGGTGTCCTGGTCTGTAAAGGATTTCTGTGGCACTACCATCAAGGAGACGCAATTTACTGGGCCGTCACCCCCTCCGGCCGCCAAGCCCTGAAGGAATACAAGGAGAAGCACCGTGACACACGATGAAATCCTGGCTGACTGGAAAGCGAAGTCTCCCCGAGAACAAAATGCCTTGGTCGCGGAGAAGGTATTTGCTGTCCGCTTTTGGCTCGAACAACGGGGTCAGTACCGAATGGCCGTAACATCGCGGAAAGATGGAAGCGAGCCATGGAAAGACACCAAGGACGGCACAGACGAGCGCTACACACCCGTTTCTGGAGCAAAGGCGACAGAGGCCGGTTTCTTCGGCACTGGCGTTAAGGATTACGTCGGCACCTACGAGGGCATGGGCTTGGTAATCGCGGAGATGAGAAAGAAGGGATGGAGTCTGGTCATGGAGATAGGAACGGCGGGAATTGACATGGAGCGTGAAGCCTCCGCGACTTGGGTGCGCTGGCGAGAGGGCAGTCAAGAGAGTGGAGGCCCATGTGAGGCTGACGCTGCCCCTGAGGCTGTTGCTCTTGCCGCACTGAAAGCTGTGGAGACTGAGAAATGAAACTACGAAACGGATTTTACCTCTCCGCGAAATGGGCAATTCGGATTACTGGAGTTCCCATTCTCGGCCTGTTCTTCGTGTTTGCCTTCGCCGCGCTATTTTCTATGGCCATAGTGGAACACGGATTTGGCCGAGCCGAACGGGCCATGATTAACCAACTCGATCGCGGAGACTGAATGGATAAGAACGTCATAGTCTGTGGGGATGTGCTGGACACGCTCTCCGAGTTGCCGGATGGGTGCGTTCATTGTGTCGTGACCTCTCCTCCCTACTGGGGCCTCCGTGATTATTCCGTAGAAGGGCAGCTCGGCCTTGAGAAAACCCCCCGGGAGTACATCGACAAGATGACAGAGGTGTTCAGAGAAGTCAAACGGGTGCTCAGAGAAGATGGCACGCTGTGGCTGAATATGGGGGATTCGTACTGTGGCTCATGGGGCAATAGCGGGCGCCGGCCAGAACTAGACGAGGGCGCTGGTGGGCAGCGGCCAAAGAGCGCTGAATACTTCAGCCGAGGGGGCTGGGATGAACGACGAGAGCGCCCACCAGGCAGCTATAAAATCCCTGGCCTCAAGCCCAAAGACCTCTGCGGCATACCCTGGCAGCTTGCCTTCGCCCTCCGCGATGACGGGTGGTATCTCAGGTGTGACATCATCTGGGCGAAGCCGAACCCCATGCCCGAGAGCTGTACCGATCGACCCACCAAGGCCCACGAGTACCTGTTCTTGCTCACGAAGTCTCCAAGGTACTTCTACGATGCGGAGGCGATACGCGAGGTTACGGGACATGAGGCAGACCCAAGCGAGTATGCCGCGAGTGACGGCCGAGTACATTTCCATGAGGCCGACCTACAGGCGGGAATGAGCCAGCGCAACCCAGCCTACCGTAGTATGACCCATCCTTCTGGCCGCAACCGCCGCTCAGTCTGGACCATACCTACAGCACCGTATCCTGAAGCCCACTTTGCCACTTTTCCCCCGAAACTCGTAGAGCCCTGCATCAAGGCCGGAACATCAGAGAAGGGCTGCTGTCCTGAATGCGGGAAGCCGTGGGAGAGAGTGGTGGAGCGAACCCCAAATCCATCAAAGGAAGCCAATGTGGGCCGGGACTTGACTGGTGGAGCGCCGAACATGGGCGGAAATCGGCAGACATCGAAGGGGTTGCACCGTAACGACGGCAACGCGCAAGGCCTCGCGCCCTGCACAATCGGCTGGCAGCCCGGATGTGAATGTCTTGAGAAGCGGCTGAAGGATAGCGAGAACGCTTACAGCCCATACATCCCCACACCTTGCCTCGTCCTCGACCCCTTCATGGGTTCGGGCACTGTTGGCATGGTCGCTGCTCAGCTCGGCAGGAACTACATCGGGATCGAACTGAACCCTGACTACTGCCAGATGGCGGAGCATCGAATCGCGGAGGCGCTGAATCCCACAACGTATAGCCGGGCCGACACCCCAGTAGATGCCCCGCTGTTCGAAGGAGCCAAGGATGGCCCATCACCGCACATGGAATAACGGCAAGGTCCGACGCTTCGCGGAGGCTATAAGTGAACCCCTTGCCCATGCCGTAGGGCACCTGGAATCGCTCTGGCATGATGCCTACGAGAACCATCTGCCCTATGGTCGGTATCGGGAAGATGAGGTCGAACAGGCTGCCCGATGGGACGGGCCTTGCGGGGAGTTTGTTGCAGGTGCGCGCAAAGTGGGATTGCTAAAAGTGAGAAGGGGGTGGCTATACATCAACGACTTCGAGGAAAACGCCCCGGAGTACGTTAAGAAGCGCATTAGAAGGGCATTAGAGAAGGCTCCCCGGCGGGCAACGGCGCCGCGCGGCAGCCATCCGGCGCCGAACGGCAGTAGTACCCAACCCAACCCAACCCAACCGAATATTCCCCCTATATCCCCCTCAGAACTTGAAGCCCGAACCGGAGGGACCGGACCTCCGCCTGTCGCCCGTCGTGACCCGATTACCGAATCCCGGCTCCGGGCATGGAACACGAAGTGTCTCGAAGACTTGAAGGCCGGTGGTCGTTCCGGAATTCTCGCGTTGTCTGACAAGCATCTATGGGAGTTGATGAAGCGGGCAGGTGGCGTCGAGGTCGTTGAAAAGCTGTCAAGTCATCTGTACTGGCGGGCATGGCGGGGGTTCCAAGACCGCAAACCGGAGGACAAGAAGTACCCATGGCATACGATGTGGATTCTGCGAAGGATTGAGGAGAACGGCGCGGCAGATGAAAAGGATCGGGCGAGAGAGCAAGCTGACCAAGTACGGCAGAAGCTGGAGGCGGACAAGCAACAAATAGACCAGGCTAACCGTCAGGAGGAAGAGGAGATGCTTGTGAGATTCCGCAAACTTCCGAAGGACACATGTGACCCCTGGATTCTGAAAGCGAAGTCAGGCGCCTTCGCGCCAAGAAAACTCGAACTCATAGAGCGAATGGCTGCGATGCTGTGGCAGCAGAAAGGAAAGTGAAGATGAAACGGATTCATAAGGTGATGTTTTTCTATCCGGGGAGCCTCTTCCCGGAGACAGAGGCCCAGCGAGTCAGGAGCCGTGACCCGAAAAAGACTATCGTGCCCAAGACCGCCTTTGGGTTTCAGTTCTTCGATGTCATCGAGCGGAAGGCCACGCGGGAGGATGGGCAAGAACTAACAGACAGAGAAGTCGTTGATAAGAGCGGTATGTATTACCCAGGCGGCGAAGCCTTCACTGCGGCCCAAGTAAAGCGTCTCGCCGGCAACAACCGGATTCTACTGAGCAATATGTCTGCAAACGGATGGAAAAAGGTTGTGCAAACTCGATGTGGGAACTTCCAGCCCCTAAATACGGACGACGTGATACTGAAATAATCCCGGAAGGAGAATCCGATGTGTGAGCAATGGGTACTAGAGAGTATCGCGCAGGGTGTACATAACTGCGCGACGGCATTGGGTTTCGTCGCTCGTTATTTGGGCAACCTGTGGGCTTACGCGACATGCCTACTTATTGGCTTCGTTATTGCGACCCTCCGGAAAAAATAAGCACCCGCCCCCGCGCCTTAGACGGGTACACGAGGACGGGTCTTGAAGAGGATGGTGTTATGGTAGCCGATGATTCGGGACGGCACAATCTGTCCGACGAGGATATCCAGCGGATAGTGGGGTACACGGCTGGTAGGTGGAAGGCCTCCGGGTATGACCCCGAAGACCTCCGCAGTATCGCCAACGAAGCCGTAGCGGTTACGATTCTGAAGTACGATCCCGACCGCGTGCCGGAATCTCATATGGGGGCGCATGTTGTCTATTTCGCCCGATTGCGGATGGCGGGGATGATGAAGTCGTACCGCTATCAACGCAAGTTTTTCTGGCAGGGTGGTACCGGGAGCAACGCGCGCGCTGAAGAGAGCATCAACTCGGATGGTGAAGTAGCGCAGAAATATCTGGCGAGCCTTGAGGAATCGGAGCGCGTGCTTCTTCAATTACGGATGGATGGATACACGTTCGAGGAAATCGCGGAGCTTCTGGGAGTGACGCGTCAAGCAGTACACGAGAGGCTGCGAACGATAAGAAGGCGGCTTTCCAAGATACCGAAGTGGCAAGCCCTCAACCGGGAACATCGAAGAGGAGTTCTGACATGAACACAGCCAGACTACTTGAGCTTCACCAAGAGATGTGCGCCGAGGCGTGGAAGATTATGGAGGTCAAGAACCACGACTATGCCGGGCCTGGAGATGATGCTTTCTCAAACTTCCGGGCCTGTGAGCAAGTTGGCCTCTGTCCTTCTCTGGTAGGTTTGTTGTGCCGGATGATCGACAAGCTCAAGCGGCTTATCACCTTCACAAAAACCGGAAAGTTGAAGGTCAATGAGAGCGCGAAGGACTCCTGTATCGACCTTATCAACTACGCGGTCATCTACTATGGGATAACGCAGGAAGGAGACTGACTATGCCGTACATACTGCGGACGAATCGAGAGCCTTACGATGCCGGGATCACGCAACTCTTAGGCCAGTTGGAGAGCCTGGACAACAACAAGCTATCGGGCGAGCTGAACTACGTCATCTCCTCGATTTGTGCGGAACTGATAACAGGGCAGGATTATGCGCGAATGGCAGTTGTGCTTTCGGCGGTTCATGAAGCCGAAGCTGAATTACGCCGCCGCTGGCTGGCCCCTTATGAAGATGGGAAGCGGATAAAGAACGGAGACATTATATGAGCCGCTTATTCCAAGTGATGCTCGTTGTCTCGCTAGTTGGCTTGGCCGGTTGCGCGGCCTGTGTGCGAGATTGGAAAACTCTTGCGCTTGGCCTACTCTTCGCGGCGGCGAACATCCTGATTTTCCTGACGTGAATGAGGTATCCAGCATGAAGCAGTGTTCGCATTGTAAACAAACGCTTTCGATTTTGTCTTTTGCAATTGATGCCTTGCGCCGCGATGGTCGTCAAAGCTGGTGTAAGAAGTGTCGGTCTGTAGGTCGTCGTGCAAAACAGGAAGCACACTGTAGCTACTTACAAACCTGGCGCGCCAAGAATCGACAAAAGGCGCGTGCATATGGGCGCGACAACTGGCGGAAATTCGGGGCAGAGCGGCGCAGGGCTGTGATGCGGTATCAAGTAGCTCGCAGAACCGGCAGATTACAGGCCGGAGTATGTGCGATCTGCGGCAGTCGGAAACACATTCATGGACACCATCCCGATTATTCTCGTCCGCTTGATATTGTTTGGTTGTGCTGTCTTCATCATGCAGGGCTTCACGCAGGGCTTTTTGCGCTGTGGCCAACAAGCGAACAGAACCCAGAAAGGACTGACTATGTATAACCGAATCTTGTACGTCAGCGGCCCCCTGAGAGCGAAGGATGGCGAGTACGGCCCGTTTACGCCGCACCAGATGCACCAGAACATCCGAATCGCGGAGCATTGGGCGAAGATCGGATGGAAGGCTGGCTGGGCGGTAATCTGCCCCCACCTGAACACCCTGAACTTTGATGGCATAGGCGTTCCGTCAGAGGCGTTTATCCAGGGCGACTTGACGCTAATCGAGCGCATGGCCCCGCAGCGCGATGGCGTCCTGATGACCCAAGGCTGGCACGATTCTGAAGGCGCGGTCATCGAACACAATGGAGCGGTGGACCACGACCTGCACATCGTGGACGTAGAACTATTCCAAAACCGCGAGGATTGGGTACAGGTGTATCTGGGCCACCTGCGCGAAGATATTGAAGCGGCAGAGGAATACTTCGAGTCCCTGATGACCACCGAGACAGCGTGAAGGAGCAACAGCATGGAAGCGGCAGGCAAGCGATGGATTGTTCATCCTAGTAGGTCTGACGAGTTCAAGATATGGAACCTCGCAGACCTTCACTGGCTTAGTCGAGCTTGTGCGGAGAAGGATGTTCGGGAGGACATTCAGAAAATCCGCGATGACCCGTTTTCGTTCTGGATAGGCGGGGGAGACTACTGCGAGTTCATCGGTCACACGGATAGGCGCTTCGATCCCGACTGTGTGGCGGAGCGGGTGAAAGTCTCTGACCTCGGCAGGCTTGGGATGGTTGGGTATCGGGAAATCCGCAACCTGTTCAAGCCCATCAAACGCAAGTGCCTCGGCCTGCTTCTGGGTAACCACGAGAAGCAGTACAACCTTCACATGGAGCAGAGCGACCGCCAGACGTGGCTGTGCGAAGACTTGGGCGTTCCGAACCTGCACTATAGCGCCCTGTTCGATGTCGTGTTCATCCGCGACCCGAAGGCGAAAACGCCAGCTCTTACAGAGAATGGCAAGGGTACAGGATTCACGCGCGAGAGCTTCCGTATCTTCGCCCATCATGGAGCGGGCTTTGCCCAGACGCCGGGGGGAAAGCTGAACAGGCTCATTCAGTTTATGCAGAGCTTCGAGGCGGACATCTACTTCTGCGGTCACGTTCACGACCAAGTAGGTCGCAGAGAGCCGAGGATGGGCGCCAACGCCAACTGCGACCACCTTGAGGCGAAGGTGCGGTTGGGTGTTATCAGCGGCAGCTATCTGAAAACCTATGCCGAGGGGGTAACGACCTACGGAGAGCAGAGAGGGTACAAGCCGACCGTACTGGGCGCTGCGATGGTAATGGTAAAGCCGGAAACGCGGGAGATGCGCGGTGAAATCTAAGCCCCCAATCAACTGCCCGAAGTGCCACAGCGGATATATAGCCTCAACAGCGAAAGGCTATAAGTGCTTTCATTGCGGCCATGAATGGAAGAAGGAGAAATGAGATGGCAGAGTATTCAATGATTCCTGCGGTGGAGGCAGGGGATTTCCCTCCTGAAGTTGAGGCGTGGTTCGACAAGCATGACTACTCTACTCACTATCAAAATGAGGTCGTGTGGGTTGACGACGATGGGAACACCTTTGCTACTTGGCTAAAGAGCATTGGCGTGGAGTTTGGGGGCAAAGACCATATTCATGTGGCTGTTTATGCTACTTAGGGAGAACACCAATGGCAAAGAAAATGGTCAGCGGAGTGCTGTGTAAGGACAGGCGCAACAAGATTATGGACAGGCCCATTGTGTTTTTTGGGACTTCAAGGGCGCACGTGCAATTACTTGGCTCTATGTATTGGACCGCAGCGCCCTTCAAAACTCGACCCCGAACCGTTCGGCAATGGACTGCCGAAGATTTCGCGGAGGAATATGACCTCCGCGATGAAAACGGGAAGCCCTGCAAGCCTCCCCGTGCCGGTACAGCCTTTGAAGTAGACCTTGAACTGTAAGGAGAAATGACATGGCTGGGCATTCTATCCCTTTGCGCTGCTCCTTTTGCGGGGCCAGGCTGGCCACCGTAAAGGATTTTGCGAGTACCTCTACGGATGACCCAACTCGTTATGTGTGCGAGACGATGCTTCACGCCCCTAGTGGACAATGGGCGCGAAGCCAAGACTGTTACGAGGCCGAGCGCGTTGTCCTTGAGCGTATAGCAAGAAATAAAATCCCGGAAGGCAAGAAGTGATGCACACTGTTCTCGCCATACTCGTTGCCCTGATTCTCTGGACCTACTACGCCATAGAGCTTGGTAGGTGGATTGGGGCGAAGCGCGGCGACAGAGAATTGCGGAACGAACTCCGCGATGCGAGAGAGACGATTCGGAAGCTGATGGAGAAGTAGGATTCATTACGGCATGGACGCCACCTGTAAAATCTGCGGAGGGCCGTATAGAACAGAGGGCTCCTGGGGCCACTGGGAGAGGATACGAGTCCGCGATTCGCTCTATGTAGGGCCAGGGGGGCATTCCCATCCGCGAGCGTGCTTTGACTGCTGGGTATATCACTGGGAGGCTGTGGCAAGGCAGATTCGGGCCGAAAGACCATGGGAGCGCCGGGATTGGGCCTTCTGGCTGATTGCCTGTGGCTGGACCCGTAAAGACGCAGCGGCCCTTGTCGGTAGGCATTACACGACCATTTGGCGCTGGATGAGAGAAGTGAGAAAAAATCCGCAACTTTTACCGGATTGGGTGCAAGGAAAAGGCCCCTCCCGTGTCGGTACTATGTGAAGGGCCGAATATGCTTGAGTTCCCGCCTCTTAATCCAACGAAACTAGCCCGGCTGAAAGCGGAAATCGCATTGATACCGAGCCGCCACCGTGAAGATGCCCTGCAGGAAGCATGGGTCGCCCATCTTGAGGGCACAGACGAGATTGCGGCTGCAAAGACCTACGCAAAAGCTGAATTTCGGCATGAGCAAAGGCGGCCAGAAGCGGGCTCTGTAAACATGGATAGACTCAGACCTGATGAAATCGCGGATGTTCTATGAAACTAGCCGTGGATAGCGCGCTGAGCTGATCCACCAGTAAGGACCACGGCGAACCCCTGTATTGTGGTCGGCGTTGAGCAATCAACGAAAGATGCAGGGGATACAAAACACCACCCACCCCCGCACACGTCAAACATATCGAGGGGGCGGAGCGGGGGTAGCGGTGGCTTAGTCTGCGGTTAAGGGCGGATCAAACTCTACACGAATCCTGCCGCACTTGGGACACTTGCCCCCAAGGCCAGGGTCTTCTACCCACTGGCCGCAATCGCATTTAACACGCGGCGGCTCATCATTGACAAATAAATCAGCCACGGAGCATTCCAACACACGCGCTATGTTAGGCAAGTGGTGGGTTCGCGGAGAGTGCCATTGCAGCTCCCAGCCCTTCCAGGTGTTGAACCCTACTCCTGCACCAACTGCGCAGCGGTTCCTATTCAGCCCCTTGGATTCGCGGATGCGCTGTATGTTGTGGGCCAGGATCGCGGATGTTTCAACAGTCATGCTTCACCCGCCTTCTTGAGTGCGGCACGGGCCTTTAGGACATCAGACCAGCGCACATAGATGCGTACTGCTTCGCCGGGGTTGTCTTCTTCGATTCCGGCAAATGGGCGTATCGCCTCTATCAATTCCGGAAGTCCTGTCTCGCGGTCGATGATAGTCACGAGATTCGCAAGCGCTTTGCCGTCGCCGCAATAGACCGATGTGTACTGCGGGTCTGTGATGCCGAGAATTTTCCAGGCTGCTCTCTTTGCTGCTTCTGTCGGTTCTGTCTGTGTTGTCATGGGCTAGTCTCCTTGGCTTCCGCGATTGCGGCCCTTGTTTCGTCTGTGAGGCACCATTCCGGAACAAACCAGGCACTAGACCGCAACTGGAAAACAGCGCGGCGGATACTCAGGCCGTCAGTTATCCAGCCGGAAAACTTGCCCCGTGTGCGGCGAATATTGCCCGTTAGAAAGTCTATGTATGTGTACCATCTATGTTTTGCCACAATCTCACTCTCCTTTCGTAGCTTCGGCAAGCGCGTTCAGCGCGATACGCTCGATGGTAGCTAGGCGCTGGCCGAGTTCGCGCGCAACCTCGCCAGGGGCCGCGTTCGTGGCGCTAATGATGGCTCTTAAGCTCTTGCACAGTTCATCGCGTGTCTCTGTTTTTGCCATGATTCTTACCCTTTCAGTTTGTGCCCGTGATTCTCTTCGCTCATCATCATTATACACGTCGAACTAATCAAAATCAACAGAGAATCGCGGAGGCGTAGAATAAAGCCTAATCACAGGGAACAGCGCACAAATAAAACTTCACGAATCTTTTAGGACACTTAGTACAATCGCACAAGAGTAAAACAAGGACAAGTAATGCTAGATTATGCAGCGCTGGTGCTAATCCTGCTTGGCGGAGCGATACTCATAGCACGTAAAGCAATGCGAGGCTGATAGAACAGACTGAGAACAGAATCGGATGACATATCAGAAGGGACAATCAGGCAATCTGAAGGGCCGACCGAAGGGCAGCTTTGATCGTGTTACTGTTATCTTTGACGCTATCCGCAGGAAGATCGCGGAAGCTGAAGGTAAAGACCCCAGAGAGGTTAAGGATGCTGTGGCCAAGTGGCTCGGGGGCCTGGATGATAAAACCCTAGCCCTGCTCTACGCAAAGGCCATGCCTAAAGATGTGAACATGAACGTTTCAGGTAAGCTAACCTGGGCGCAGCAGATAGAGAAGATGCAGAATTTGCGGGGGGAGAAGGAAACTCCCGATGAATGAGCCGGAGATTGTCGTTGTCGAGTTTCCCAAAACTCCTGTAGAGCCGGAGCCGGAGCCGGAGATTAACATTTATCCGCCCATCCCTCGCCCCCAGTTCGACCACCACGGCAAATGGGCATACCGCCCCGATCACAGATTCTTCTTCCCGTCGCTGAAGCCAAGTGGTGCTTGCAACTGTTTACACTGGACGCCTGAGCCCCGCTTTGGCGACGTGTGTCCGAATTGTGAACGGGCGTGGGTGGAATGTGAGCAGTACACGTAGTCACGGGGGAAGGAAGGACAGCTTCCGATGCTGACGAGACTTAGGCCTCCGCGAATTCACCCTTCGTTCAAAAAGTTCAGCGACCTGTACTTCAGAGAGCGGCGTAAGCAGATTGGCCGGATAGTTCAGTTGCCAGGGCCGCACCGGCTGACAGCCACAGAGGCAGGAGAGCGAGAAGCGCGCCATGAATGAACCCAAGCTGCGGATCGTCGAGCGGACAGACGAGGATGGACGGACCGTCGGCGGGCACCTAGAAATTGAGGGCCAGGGCCGTGTAGATGTTCCGGCTGCGGACCTTGCTGCAATACGACGGCTTGTGCCCTTTGACTATAATGCCCAGTGTTTTATAGCAATTTGGGCATGTGGTTACGCTTCGGCTGGATTTCTCGATACTAAGGCAGCAACGGCGATAGAGATAACCAAGCGCGCGAGGTCGCACGGATGCTGATTGAGCTAACCCAGCTTTTCATGGGCAAGGAAAAACCGGTGCTTATCAACCCCCAGCATATTGCCACCATTGCCCACCCGCATTTTCCGGAGAGGGACGGCCGGGAGACGACGTATATCGACATGGTAACAGGCAATTATTACCATGTTCTAGGCGTTTGGGAAGAGATCAAGGCAAAGTGGGAAGGAGCCCTGAGAGATGCTGATTGAACTACCAGTAGGTCGCTGCGGCGAAGTGCTGCGCCAGCAGACTTTTGTTATGTCTGCTCCCTGGACTTTCCGGAAATGCGGGAGCTGTGATGCCGCCATTGTAGAGGCTGGAGACAGTTGCTGGCATGTGAACCTGACAGTTGCCGAGGTCCGGGAGAAGTGGGAGAAGGCGCTGGCCTGCGACTGCCCTACTTATAAGGGACACAAGATGCACTGGGACGGCTGCGATAAGGTTGGCCCTAATGTCTTCTGCGCTTGCTCTGTAGCCCACAACGGCCCTTGTAAGCCACTGGGGGCCAAAGGCGAGACTGTGCGGCCCTTCCTTCAGGGGATGACCGCAACCGAGGCAGCGGCCCACGTTGGTCTTTGTAAGCCCCCGCCCTGTTCCGGTTGGAGCCAAGTGTGGGCTAGTGACCTCTAACCCTCCGCGATAAGATAGGCAAGCTAGGTAAAGGAGACACCTAATGCTAATCGAAGTGAATCTTGCGTACAAGGACGGCGACGACCCTTGCTTATTCTGTTTCGACGCCGCCGAGATTCGGGCCATCAAGGACACGTCAGGCCTGGATACGGGCGGGAATACTGCCATTCACCGGTGCGGTGGCCAGGACCTCCAAGTTGCCGACCTTTATGCTGATGTCAGAAAGAAGTGGCTTGTGGTACATTATTCACACCGCCACCACCCAACTGCTACGGAGTCGGCTTCGGGGCAGGAGTGCGAGCAGCCTGCCTAATGTCATCCCCCGGGCCTATCCACCTGGACTTCGAGCTATTCGCGGAGGCATGGTGGAAAATACACGACAAGCAGGGCAGGTCCGTAGTATTCAAGCCCAACCCAGCCCAGCAGCTTATGCTAGCGAAACTGGGAGAGCAGCGAAAGCAGGGTAAGCCCGGCAGATTACGGGTGTTGAAGTACAGGCAGGCAGGATCGAGTCTGCTCTGGCGCTTGCTCTTGATGCACCAGGTGTTGACCAGGCCCGGCTGCACTGCTATCAGCATAGCAGACAAGCTGGACCTTCCGGCTCAATGGATACGGTCCTGCCAGGACTTACTCGCCCAGGTTGAGAGGATCGCAGAGGAGCCCCCTGTAGTCAAAGCTAGTAGTGCCCATGAGATATACCTCAATGAGCAGAACAGTAGATACCACATCGGCTCTGCCGAGGGCCAGACGCCCGGTATGGGTGAGACTATCCAGGTTATCCACTGTTCTGAGTGTGCTTCCTGGCATAATCCTGACACTGTGCTTGCTGATTTACTTCCGGCTGTCCCCCCGGGACCCAACACGCTGGTAGTCCAGGAGTCCACCGGAAGAGGTGTAGGTGACTGGTGG
>SDBT01000774.1_pt1 | contig 52599 bp, 48 predicted proteins | sample 2277101 | NCBI WGS metagenome assembly SDBT01 (sample SAMN10404973, study PRJNA504765) | marine sediment metagenome | isolation source: marine sediment core GS10_PC15, 103 cmbsf | place: Arctic Ocean: Southern Knipovich Ridge | collected 2010
AGAAATACTTCGTTTGCTAAAAATATTTAAAGACATAATAACAAGCAAAGGTGATGCATATAAATTTGAAACAAAGTTAAAGAATAAACAAGGTAACTTAGTGCCAATTGAAATAAAAGGATCAATTCTGAAAGATGGCGGGCGCCCAGTCGGTCTTTTAGGGATTGCCCGTGATATTAGTGAACGTAAAAAAACAGAAGAAGAATTAAAAGCTAAAAATGAAAAGCTTGAAAAATTTCGGGTAATGGCAACAGGAAGAGAAATTAAAATGATTGAACTAAAAGAGAAAATCAAAGAATTAGAAGCAAAATTAAAAAAGAGTTAATAATATTATTTAAAAAGGTCGTGCGTTTTAATTAGTAATATATTTTTTAAAAAACAATGTTTGGTCTTATTATTTTAATTATTGGTATAACCCTGCTTCTTAGAAACTTGGGTTATCTTAGTGTAGAGTTTTGGAATATTGTCTGGCCGTCTGTTTGGATTATTGTTGGTTTGAAATTCATGCTTAAAAAGAAAGGGCACGGACATGGCCATTGGTGTTGTGGTCAGGGGGATAAAAAAGAAGAACAATAAAATATTCTTGAAAAAACAAAAACACACCAGTATACAGGCTGGTGTGTTTTTCTAAAAATCTTTATTTTCTTTCTCCCAACTTCACCTTTGCGTCTATTTTTTTTCCTTCTCTTAAAATTTTCAATATTATTTCATCTCCAATATTTTGCTCTTGAAGTAAGCTAGCCAAAGGAGCGTCTTCATTTATTTTTTTACCATTGCATTCCAGAATAATATCATATTCCTTTAGTCCTGCTTTGTCAGCAGGAGAGTTTTTAACAATTGCACTTTCTCCCAGATTTTCCCTAACAATTAAAGCTCCATAATCAACTGGAAGTTTATTGGCTCCAGCTACTTGTTTATCTAAAATGAAATACCTTACTCCTAAGAATGGTTTTTTGATTTTCCCGAATTTCATTACTTCTTCTAAATCTTTTTTGGCATAATCAATTGGAATAGCAAAACCAATGTTCTGGGCCCCCATAACCATTGCCGTATTAACACCTATTACTTTTCCTTCCATATTTACCAAGGGGCCACCGCTGTTCCCTGGATTAATAGCAGCATCAGTTTGGATTAATCCTCTTAAGCTCGTTGTCCTAAATGCTGGGCCCTGGTAGGCCTTGATTTTTCTGCTTAGCCCTGAAATAATACCTGCTGATATTGTATCCTCAAATTCTCCTAAAGGATTTCCTACTGCTATTACTGATTCTCCTAATTCAATCTTTGATGAATCACCCATCTCTATAAAGGGGAGAGAGTGATCTTTAATTTTTAAAATAGCAATGTCAATCAATGAATCTTTAGCCAAAACTTTAGCTGGATATTTTTTATTAGGTTCAACGATGACAGTATAATTGGCTGTTGGATCTCTAACAACATGGTTGCATGTTATAACATAACCATCTTTGGAAACAATAAATCCTGAACCGCCTCCTATTTTCACTTCTTCTTTTTTGTTTTTTCCAACCCGAGGAACAATAAATTGTCTTCCTCCAAAGGGGAAAGAATAAAAACCTTCAATTTTGGGCAGGTCTTTGGAAACAACAATAGTTATAACAGCTGGATTAACTTTTTTTGCGATTTCAACGATTGGTGATTTTTGCATTTTTTTTATTATTTTTAACTGATTATATTTCTGATTTTATCATTAACTCGTGTTGTCAACAAGGCCAAAAACTGATAGAATTTACCTATCTTTGTAAAAAAAAGTGTACAAAATTCGTCCCCTTTGTCCCCGTAGTTCAATGGACAGAACGGTGATCTCCTAAGTCACTGATACAGGTTCGACTCCTGTCGGGGACACAAATTAATATTCAGGGGCCCATAGCTCAGTTGGCTAGAGTGTCGGTATGGCATACCGAAGGTCGAGGGTTCGAGTCCCTCTGGGTCCACAAAATAAGCCGTGGTAGCTCATTGGTAGAGCATTTCTCTGAAAAAGAAAGGGTAGGTGGTTCGATTCCACTCCGCGGCACATGCGGGAGTAGTTCAGCTGGTAGAACGTCTCGTTGCCAACGAGAAGGTCGCGGGTTCGATCCCCGTCTCTCGCTCATTTTTACTTATCCACAGTCACTAAAGCTTGCTTTTTGGAGCGTTTTTTTAACCCTTGACACCAGTTTTTGGAAGAGCTATTATGTTAAAACCCCTTAAGTTTATAGGGGTTTTAATATGACAAATTCAACTAGTAAGTATAACAAACGCCTTTTAATTGAGGCAGCTAAAATAATAATACTTTTAATTCTATTTTCAACCTTGTCTCAGCTATATTCTCAGATAGGACAAGAAAAGGACATTTCTTTTAATATAATGCCCAGTTTTTCATTTATCCAAGGAAACACTCTAAGTTCTCTTTCTAATCCAGCTAACCCTCCTCCAAGAGTTGTAAAAGAATTACCAGTAATTGTTACTGCCTATTCAAGTACAGAATCTCAAACAGACGATACGCCTTTTATTACTGCTTCAGGTTCTTATGTTAGAGACGGAATTGTCGCAAATAATTTACTGCCTTTTGGAACAAAAATCAGAATTCCAGAAGTTTATGGAGATAAGGTATTTGTTGTTGAAGACAGGATGAATAGAAGAAAGGGAGATTATCATTTTGATGTCTGGCTTTCTAGTTATTGGCAGGCACTGAGTTTTGGAGCAAAAAGAACTACAATTGAAGTATTAGAAGGATAAATTTAATATTGAGTTTAACTAAAAACCGCCACTAATGGCGGTTTTTAGTTTTGATTTACGTGCCGCGGGTGGGACTCGAACCCACACAGGATGTAATCCCAAGTGATTTTAAGTCACTCCTGTAAACCAATTCCAGCACCGCGGCTCACTTAGGCCTGGATGGGAATCGAACCCATGTTATTGGTTTTGCAGACCAATGCCTCAGCCACTTGGCTACCAGGCCAAAACTTTATTCTTTATTTTGAATACTATCTGTTTTTTCCTTGTTTTTCAACTCATCTAACAGCTTTTCAATTCTATCAGCTTTAGCTGTTTTTGTTTCCTGTTCAAATATTATTTTAGGAACACGCTTCATTACCAGCTTCTTATTCATTTTTTGCTGCAAACGATAGATATTTCTGTTCAAAGAACGCATAACTAATTCAATTTTTTCTTCTGGCATCACACTAATAAAAACACGGGCTTTGCTTAAATCAGAAGCAGTTTTCACCCTGGTGAGCGTGATTAAGATGTCTTTTTTAAAATCCAATTCTCTCAAAAGAAGATTGGAAAGAGTTTGTTTGATTAATTGATTAACCCTATCTATACGTTTAGACATTAGAGTTCTCCCTTTTTTCTTTCTTTTATAAATATTATTAATTCATCGCCTTTTTCAATCTTTTTTTCTCCTTCGTAAAGTATTCCTACTTCATCTCCTTTAGAGGCCATTTTAATATCTTTTTTATTTTTTTGAAGATTTATCAATTTGCCCTGGTCAATTACTTCTCCATCTCTTGTTACTTCGATTAAAACACTTTTTTTGATTTCTCCTTCAGTCATTCTTCCGCCAACAATTTGGCGTTTTTTCTCGCTCCAAAAGCTTACCAACACTTTAAGTTTTCCCAAAATAGTCTTTACAACTTCAGGCTCTAATATTTTTTCCATGTATTTTCTGATTTCTTCAACCAAATCATAAATTATTTCAAAACCCATTATTCTAACCTTTTCCCTTTCAGCTAACCTTTGAGCAGAGTTGTTTGCTTTAACCCTGAAGCCCAACAACAATGCTCTTGAGCTCCCCGCCATTTTAATATCATTTTCATTAATCTGTCCTACTCCTGATTTTATAATTTTTAGAATAACTTTTTCTTGAGGCAGATTATTTAAAACATTTTCTATTGCCTCAATAGAACCCAAAACATCACTTTTAATGATTAAGTTAAGCACTTTTTGTCCCTCTTTGATCTCGATCTTTTCTTCAACGCTTTTTTGTTCAGGAGCTTTAATCTGAGCTTTTGCTGACTCTAAGTCATCAAAAAGCTTAAAGGTTTCCCCAACTTTTGGTGCTTGGTTAAAGCCTAAAAGAATTGCCGGATCAGAAGGTAATGCTTGAGAAATCTGATCACCTTTAAAATTCTCCAAGCCCTTTATTTTTCCAAAAGCTGAAAAAGTAGCAACAATATTGCCTGGTTCCAATACACCTTCATTCAAAATCAAAGTTGCTATTGGCCCCCTTCTATTGTCTAAATATGATTCAATAACTACTCCTTGAGCTGGTTTTGAAATATCGGTTTGAAAATTCTCTATATCAGCGATTAGAAGTATAAGCTCTAAAAGCTCTTCAACTCCTTGTCCTGTTTTTGCTGAAACATTAACTGAAGGGATTTTTCCTCCTACAGACTCAACAGCAATGCCTTGCTTTTCTAACTGCCCCTTAGCTTTTTGGGGATCAGCTTCTGGTCTGTCAACTTTATTAAAAGCAACTATAGGAACAACTTGAGATTTTTTAATATGGTCAATAGCTTCTTTTGTTTGAACTTCTACTCCTTTAGTGCTGTCTATTACCAAAACAGCAATATCAGCTGTTTTTGCTCCACGAGACCTCATTTGAAAAAAAGCTTCATGACCAGGAGTGTCAATAAAAGTAATTTTTTTATTATCTTTTTCAATCTGATAAGCTCCAATATGCTGGGTAATTCCACCAGATTCTTTTTCAGCAACTTTTGTCTTCCTTATTTTATCAAGCAGGCTTGTTTTTCCACTGTCAATATGACCTAAAACTACCACAACCGGAGGCCGGCTTATTAATTTGTTTTTAGTATTTACCATTAAATTTCTTTTCTGTTAATTCGGGTTTTTTTAGCTTTTTCTATTGCACTTTTTTCCTCTTCAGACAAAATATAGATAGAACGCCCTTTTTTAATTGGTTTTCCAAATATCCTGTTTCCGTTTCTATTATAAAAACTGGTAATGATTATCCCGTCATTATTGCCGTCAAGTAGTGCAACCGAAAAACTTTGATTGCCACCCTGGTTTTTAAAAGGATTAAATCTTACAACGCCAACTTTTTGAACAGAAAATTTAGATTCTTTTTTCAGGTTATTTAATTCAATTGACATTTCTTTAAAATCTTTTTTTAGATTCTTGAATTGGGAAATAACCTGTCGTAAATCTTTTGGCTCTATTTCATTTTCTTTTTTAAATAGTTCAAACATGGGATATATGTTGTTAAATTGATTATATACCTTATATTTGATTTAAATAAACCAAAGCGGAGAGGGTGGGACTTGAACCCACAAACCTATAAATAGGCTCAGGTTTTCGAAACCTGTGTCTTGCCAATTCGACGCACCTCTCCAGTGGTTAATTCAAGCAAAATATGTTTAAATTTATCATAAAATTGAACTGAAATCAATTTATTTAGAGTTAAAACAATGATATACTTTATTAGGTATGGGTATTAAAATCGTTATTATTGGCATAGGAGGAAGAACAGGAACAATGTTTGCCTATGAATTAGAAAACTTCGCTAGTGTTTTAGGTGTGGGAAGGGAAACGGATATAGGAACAATAAGACAAAAAAAACTCTTTGTTCAAAAAAAAGATAAAGAACCTGAATTATTTAATATTAAAGTTGTAAAAGACAGTGATTTTAGTCAAGAAATTAATCCAGACATCATTTTTCTAGCAACAAAAAACCCAGTCTCTTCTGTTATTAAATATTATTTCGAAAAATTTAAAGGTAAAAAAATACCTGTTCTTTTTCTTTCTCAAAATGGTATAGAGGCGTTAGAAGATTCAAAAAAAGCTTTAGAAGAGATTTTTGGTGAAAAAGCAAAAGACATTAAAATTATTAGGGCTGTTTTATTTAATCCAATAGATCAAAAGAAAGAAAGAGATAATACATATATAAAATATTCTTTACCAATAAGACTTGCTGTTTTGAAAGCTCAAGGGGAGGGCGACATAAAAGATTTAGTTGAAATTTTTAAAAAAGCTAGCTTTGAAGTTAAAGAATTTTCTCAGAAAGAGGCAAAGAATTTAGAATTTTCAAAGTTATTTTTAAATTTAATCGGTATGGCATCAGCTTCAAGGGGGCTTTCAGTAAAAGATGGTTTCAAAGATAAGGAAACATTTAAAGAGGAGGTGGAAAGTTTAAAAGAATATATCAGGGTTGTTGGGGCGGCAGGTGGAAGATTTCTTAATTTCCCTCATTATCAAGTAGGAGTTTTGTCTATAATATTAAGCTTGATACCAACAATTTTTTTACTACCTTTTCGAACTTTCTTAGCTGGGGTTGTAAGCAAAGAAAGGGGAGAAAAACCAAAGGTTTTAGATGAAATTAATTATTATAATGGAGCAGTTGTTAAACTTGGAGAAAAAATAGGAATTAAGACGCCGGTTAATAAAAGAGTATATGAAAGAGCCTTGGAGAAATTAAATAAAGTTTAGATTTATTAATATTCAAAAAAGAGCTTTATGAGGCTCTTTTTGTGTGGGCACTGAGGGATTTGAACCCCCGACCTTCGCGATGTAAGCGCGACGCGCTAGCCAACTGCGCCAAGTGCCCAAGCTGTGCCCAGAGTGGGACTCGAACCCACAAGGAGTTGCCCCCACTACCACCTCAAGGTAGCATGTCTACCAATTTCATCACCTGGGCATGAGTTTAATAGTTATTTTTCTTCTGACTTTATTTCAAGCTCTTTCTTTTCTGTTTTTTCTTCAGTTACGATTTTCTCTTCTGTTCCTTTTTTAACTTCCTCAGTTTTCTCTGAAACTTCAGCTTTTTCTTTTGTTTTCGCCTCCTCTTTTGGTTTTTCCTCTGCTATTGCTTCAACAAACTCTTTTCTTTTTAATCTCGCTCTTTTACCTTTAGCTGTTCTTAGAAAATAGAGTTTTGCTCTTCTTACTTTACTCCTTCTTAAAACCTCTATTTTTTCAATTGACGGTAAATGAAGAGGAAAAATTCTTTCAACACCAACGCCACCAATTATCTTTCTTACTGTAATTGTTGCTCCTATCTCGCTCCCGTGTTTTTTGGCAATTACTATTCCTTCAAAGACTTGAGTTTTTTCTTTAATTTCTCCCTTTTTCACAACTTCTTTGAATTTCTGATAAACTTTAATTGAATCGCCTGGTTGAATATCAGGAATTTTTTTCTTTAAAAATGGTTGTATTATTTCTTTTATTTGTTTCATTTTTCCAAGATAATTATTCTTGCCTCATCAGATAATATGTCCCTTTTTTTGATTGATAATTTTTTAAGAGAAGGTAATGATTTTAATCCAAAAGCCTTTAAGAATTTACTGATTGGTTCTAACTTAATTTTTAAGTTTGGCAAACCATAATGCATAGGAATTGTAATATGCGGTTCAAGCTGAGACATTATCTTACCTGCTTCTTGAGCTGAAATCGTATAAGTTCCACCTACTGGAATCATTAAAATATCAACATCACCAATTTTTTCCAGCTGCTGCTCGGTTAATTCTTCTTGTCCAAAATCTCCTAAATGACAAATCCTTATATTCTCACTTTCAATAACATAAATAATGTTTTCGCCCCGCTTGCTGCCTTGTTCTTCGTCATGAAAATTGGCAATTCCTTCAATAAAAACATTCTTTATATCATACTCTCCAGGGCTTTCAATTAAAAAAGGATTTCCCGAGACAGCTTTAATGTTATTGTGGTCATAATGTTGATGAGTCACAAGCAATATATCAGCCTCGAGCCTTGGGACCCTTAACCCAATGCTCTTATCATAAGGGTCGATCACTATTTTAACTGCACTATTTTTCTGGGGATTAGTCGTTATTTGAAACAAAGAATGGCCATGCCAAACTATATTCATAGAATAATTTAATGGAATTAATTAATTTTCACGTTATAGGCGTGGGGATTAAGAAAGGAAATGGAAACGTTAAATACCATGACACTTCTTATATTAATATCTATATCATAACTATTGAAAAAATCAATAAAATGTGTAAACTAAAGCTATGCTTATAAGAACCTGAAGCGTTTTACGTTTCAGAGCCTTGAGTATTACATATTTATGAAACAATTATTAGAACAAAGTGAATTATTGAGACCAATGAAGATCGGTGAGTTGGTTGAAGGGACAATTATAGGAAAAGGAAGGTCTTCGGTCTTTGTTGATTTGGGACCAGTTGGAACTGGGGTGGTTTATGGTAAAGAGTTTTATGACGCCAAACATGAGTTAAAAAAGCTTAAAATTGGCGATAAAGTTTTTGCAAAAGTAACTGACCTAGAAACCGAAAATGGTTTTATTGAATTGTCTATGAAGAGGGCTTCAAGAGAAATGACTTTTGAAGAGCTTAAGAAAAAGAAAGAAGATGGTGAATTGATAAAAATTAAAATTCTTGGGGCAAATAAAGGAGGACTAACAGCTGATATCTCTGGCGTTTCTGCTTTTTTACCTGTTTCTCAGCTGTCAAATGAGCATTATCCAAAAGTAGAGGGGGGAGAGAGAACAAAAATTCTACAAGAGCTTCAAAAGTTCGTGGGCCAAGAAATGGAAGTTAAAGTCCTTGATTTATTCGAAAAAAAAGGACAAATTATTTTGTCAGAAAAAGCAAAGGACCTGGAAAAAACAAAAGAAAGATTAAAGAAATATAACGTAGGCGATACGGTTAAGGGAGAGATTACAGGAGTTACTGATTTTGGCGCTTTTATTAAATTCCCTTTATCAGTTAAAAAAGAAAGTGAGCAGGTCGAAGGTTTGGTTCATATCTCTGAGCTTGACTGGAAAATTATTAATGATCCAGCAGAGGTTGTTAAAACAGGAGACAAAATCAAGGTAAAGATTATTGAAATTTCAAATAACAGGGTCTGGCTTTCTCTAAAGGCACTGAAAAAAGATCCCTGGGGAGGAATTAGTGAGAAGTATAAAAAAGATGACCTTATTACTGGGAAAATTACAAAGCTTAATCCTTTTGGTGCTTTTGTAAAACTAGATGAAGAAATTCAGGGCCTTTGTCACGTTTCTGAATTTGGAAATGAAAAAATGGAAGATGTTTTAGAGGTGGGTAAAGAGTATAAGTTTAAAATTCTTTCGATTGAAGAAAAAGAACATAGGATGAGCTTGAAGCTTGTCAAAGAATAAAAATTACTTGTTAAAATGAAGAGTTTAGCTAAAAATTTCATAACAATTTTGTTAATTTTTTTACTTATATCAGCAGTTTTCAGCTTGTTTTATCAGCCCTTTGGCGAGATTAAAGAGCTTTCACTCTCTCAATTAGCTGATGATATCAATAAAGAGCAAATTAAAAAAATAACTATTGCTGGCAATGAGCTTAATATTATTTTTCAGGATGATTCAAAAGCAACCTCGCGCAAAGAAGATGAATCTAGCCTTTCTCAATCATTGCTTAATTACGGCACAGAAAAAGAAAAGTTAGCAAGCATTGAGGTTGAAATAAAAGATGCTGGTGGTACTTGGGTTTGGTTAGCACCCCTTCTTTTTTCAGTTGTTCCAATTGTAATTTTAGTTTTCTTTTTCTGGTCAATGCTCAAACAAAGTAAGGCTGGTTCTATGCAGATCTTTGACTTTACAAAGGCAAGGGCTAAGTTATTTGGAGCCGGAGGCGACAAGAGACAAAAAACAACCTTTAAAGATGTTGCAGGACTCAAGGAAGCAAAAGAAGAATTAATGGAGGTTGTTGATTTTTTAAAACATCCAAAAAAGTTTTTAAAAATGGGAGCCAGAATTCCAAGAGGAGTTTTATTACTAGGTCCAGCTGGAGTGGGGAAAACATTACTAGCCCGGGCAGTAGCAGGAGAAGCTAACGTTCCTTTTTTCCATACATCTGGTTCATCTTTTGTAGAGTTATTTGTCGGAGTTGGAGCTAGTAGAACAAGAGATCTTTTTAATACTGCCAAAAAAGCTGGAACTTCAATAATTTTTATTGACGAGCTTGATGCTGTTGGAAGAATGAGAGGGGCAGGTGTTGGTGGAGGTCATGATGAAAGAGAGCAAACCTTAAATCAGATTTTAGTTGAAATGGATGGCTTTGAAATAAATGATAAAAGAATTGTTCTTGCAGCTACAAATAGGCCTGATATTCTTGATCCAGCACTGCTTCGTCCAGGCAGGTTTGACAGAAGAATAATTTTGGAGCTACCTGATATAAATGACAGAGAGGCAATTTTAAAAATTCATGCAAGAGAAAAACCATTAGCTCCTAACACAAACTTAAGAGAAGTTGCCGAAAGAACTCCTGGATTTTCTGGAGCTGATTTGGCAAATATTATGAATGAAGCTGCAATATTAGCTGCCAGAAGAGGCAAGACTCAGGTTTACCAAGATGAACTTTTAGAATCAATAGAAAAAGTATTGTTAGGCCCAGAAAGAAAAAGTCATATTTTGAACGAAAAAGAAAAAGAAATTACTGCTTATCATGAAGCAGGCCATGCCTTAGTATCTGCATCTTTACCAAACACTGAGCCAATAAGAAAGATTTCAATTATCGCCAGAGGTATGGCAGCAGGTTACACTTTACAGATGCCGGAAAAAGATAAAAGGATGAAAACAAAGAAAGAGTTTTTATCAGAAATGTCAACGTTTCTTGGCGGTTATGTTGCTGAAAAATTAAAGTTCAAAGACATTACAACCGGAGCCAGTAATGATTTAAAAAGAGCATCTGATTTGGCAAGAAGGCTCGTTAAAATTTATGGTATGAGTGATTTGGGTCCAATATCATTTGGCGAAAGAGAAGAATTGATATTTTTAGGAAAAGAACTGGGTGAACAGAGAAATTATTCTGAACAAATAGCTGCTTTAATTGACAAAGAAGTCGCTAAGTTTATAAAACAAGCTGAAAGCAAGGCTAAAAAGATTTTAAAAAAAAGAAAAAGATTGCTTGATAAAATTGCTGGAGTTTTGATTGATAAAGAGGTTATTGAAAAAGAAGAATTTGAAAGCTTGATTGGAAAGAGAAATTCTAAAAAAAGAAGAATTTTAAAAATAAGACCAAAAGCAAAGCAAAAACAAGCTAAACAAGTAAGAATAAGTGTTAAGCGTGTGTAGTAATTATGGTGGGCGTGTAGTTCAGTGGCAGAACGCTACTCTTATAAAGTAGAAGTCCCAGGTTCGATCCCTGGCATGCCCACAGGGTAAAGTTGGGGGCGATTGGCGCAGCTGGCTAGCGCGTCACATTGACATTGTGAAGGTCATAGGTTCAAGTCCTATATCGCCCACATGGAAATCAATGTTGTTTTTGAAGACAAGAATTTACTGGTAGCTGATAAGCCAGCAGGAATAATAGTTTTTAGAGAAGACGAAGGAGGTGAAAAAACATTAATTGATTTACTTTTAGAGAAATTTCCTGATTTGAAAAATGTTGGTGAAGCTCCAAGGCATGGAATAGTTCACAGATTAGACAAAGATACCTCGGGATTACTATTAGTGGCTAAAAATAATGAAACTCTGGTTTTTTTACAAGAGCAATTTCAACAAAGGAAAGTTATTAAAAAGTACATTGCTTTAGTTAGCGGTGAAATTAAAAATGAAAAAGGAATTATCGACACTTTAATCGGCCGTGGATTAAAAGATAGAAAAAAACAAAAAGTATATTTACCCTTTGAACCGAAGGCAAAAGGAAAAAGAAAAGCAATCACAGAGTATAAGGTTTTAAAAAGACTTGTTGATAAAAAGCAAAATAAATATACTTTAATTGAAGCTGATATTAAAACTGGAAGAAAACATCAAATAAGAGTTCATTTTCAGTATTTAAACCATCCAATTTGTAAAGATAAAATGTATAGTTTCAAAAGCCAAGTTATGCCTGATGGCTTGAATAGACAATTCTTGCATGCAACATATTTAAAAATTAAGATACCTGATGGCAGTGAAAAAGAATTTGAATCAAAACTGCCGCAGGACTTAAATAGCGTTTTAAATAATTTAAAAGAAGTTTCTAAACAGTAAATGAAAAAAGCTGAAAAAGCTGAAAAAGATAAAAATACATCTATTGGAAAGGTTCAACCAAGAGAAATTGTTAAAGAAATGAAAGAGTCATACATTGACTATGCAATGTCAGTGATTATTTCTCGTGCCTTGCCTGATGTTAGAGATGGATTAAAACCAGTCCAGAGGAGAATTCTTTATACCATGCTTGAAGATGGACTAAGGCACAATACAAGATTTAGAAAATTTGCAACCGTTGTTGGTTCAACAATGGGTCGTTATCATCCTCACTCTGATCAGGCACTTTATGGTGCCGCAGTAAGAATGGCTCAGAACTTTTCTTTAAGGTATCCATTAATTCAGGGTCAGGGGAATATGGGCTCGATTGATGATCCTGGTGAATATGGTGCGATGAGATACTGTATTGCTGGCGATTCTTTAGTGGTTACTAATCGCTGTTTGGAGAGAATTGATGAGATTTCTGATAAAGAAGATATTTCTTTAAATGTATTGTCTGTTGATCAAAGAATAAATTCAGCATCTAAATGGTTTGATTCAGGAGTTCATCCTGTTTTAGAAATAGAAACATTTAGAGGATATAAATTAAAAGGAAGCTATAATCATCCAATTTTAACATTTCAAAAAAACAAACAAGGCAGACCTATATTTAAATGGAAGTTGTTTAAAAATATTAAAAAGGGAGATTTTGCAGTTATTGATAGAAGTAATAAAGTGTTGTGGACTTCAAAAGAGCCAAAGCTTAAACAATACTATCCTGTAATAAAGAATAAGCGCGTTGTAATACACAAACTTCCTTCAAAAATGAATCCAGACCTAGCTTTTTTAATAGGAGCAATTTTATCTGAAGGATATGTTTCTCATAGAAAATCAGGATTAAAATCTATTGGTTTTGTCAATACAGACAAGAAGTTTGTGAATGCCTTTAAAAAGAGTTTTAAAAGAGTATTTCCAGACTGCAGATTGCATGAATTTCAAAGAGAGCCAAAAGGTTATAGTAAAAAGCAGTATACTTCATTGGAAATTCACTCTTTACACGTTGTCCAGTTTTTTGAAAATCTAGGCTTAAAAAGTGTTCCTGCTTTTAAGAAAGAAATTCCTAAAGTTATTTTTCATGCAAGTAAAAAATCAACAGCTGTATTTTTAAAGAGCCTTTTTGAAGGTGATGGATCTATTTATCTCTGTAAACATAGAGATAAAAATAAAAAACAGAGATCAATTGAAATAGTTTATATTTCTACCAGCAGAAAACTGCTTGAGCAGCTGCAGACTATGTTTTTAAGGTTTGGGATTGATTCGTTTTTAAGGCCCGAAAGAACAAGAACAACTTTAAGATTGTTTATCCGCGGGCATACTAATCTTAATTTATTTAAACAACAGATTAATTTCCTTTCAAAAGAAAAAAAACAAAGATTAAAAAGGTTTTCCAAACTGAATTCTGATCATAAAGTAATGTCTAAAACAGACTACATTCCTTACTTTGCTCAATATATTAGAGAAAAGTATTGGAAGTCAGATATAGGACAGTCTGATAAGTTTTGGCTTAAAACCAATAATTTTGACAGATACCCAAAACTTAAAAAGAATTATGATCGTTTAAAAAACATATGTGATGCCTTGGACAAAGATATTATTGAGAATTTATTAAAGAATCGTTATTTGTTTGAAAAAATAGTTTCTATTAAAAAGCAAAAAAAAGAAAGAGTGTATTCTTTAAAAATTGATAGTTTATGTCATTCTTTTATTTCCAATGGATTCATTAGCCACAATACTGAGGCCCGGCTTTCAAAAGAAGGAGAAGAAATGTTAAAAGATATTTCAAAAGACACTGTTGATTTTGTTGATAATTATGATGGAACTAGAAGAGAGCCCGTGGTTGCGCCTTCACCTCTCCCTCAACTTTTACTTAATGGTTGTTTAGGCATTGCTGTTGGTATGGCAACAAATATTCCACCTCATAATTTAAATGAGGTTTGTGATGCTTTGATTTATTTAATTGATAATCCTAAATCAAATACCATAGATCTGTTTAAATTTATTAAGGGGCCAGATTTTCCATTAGGAGGATTTATGTATGATAGAAAAGCTATTATTGAGGCCTATTCTCAAGGAAAAGGGCCAATTTTAACTCGTGGAAAAGCTGAAATAATTGAAAGCGAGGCAAAAAGATCACGAATCTTAATAACTGAAATTCCCTTTCAGGTTCAAAAATCAAACCTGCTTAGACAGCTGGCAAGACTGGTTTCAGAAAAAAGAATCGAAGGTATAAAAGATATAAGGGACGAATCAGACAAAGAAGGGATGAGAATTGTTATAGAGCTTCAAAAAGATATAATTCCTCAAAGAATTCTAAACCAGCTATATAAATTTACAGATTTACAGCGCACATTTCATTTAAATATTTTAGCTTTAGTTGATGGGCTGCAGCCAAAAGTTTTAAATTTATTAGATGTTTTAGCTTACTTTGTTGCTCACAGAAAAAAAGTGGTTGCAAGAAGAACAAAGTATGAACTAGAAAAAGCTAAGCAGCGCGCCCATATATTAGAAGGTCTTAAAAAGTGTCTTGCCAAAATTGATGTTGTTATTGAGATAATTAAAAAATCAAAAGACAGGCAAGACGCTAAAGAGAATTTAAAAAAGCGTTTTAAATTAACAGAAATTCAGGCAAATGCAATTTTAGATACCAAACTGTCAGCTTTGGCGAGATTAGAAATAAAAAAAATTGAAGATGAGTTAAAAGAACTGCTTGAAAAGATAAAAGAATTAGATGCTATTTTAAATAGTCCAGCAAAAATAAAAACTGTTATTAAAAAAGAACTGCGTCAGGTTAAAGAGACTTTTGGAGATGAAAGAAGAACAAAACTTGTTATTTCAAAATTGGGCGAAATATCTGAAGAAGATTTAATTCCTAAAGAAGAAGCAATCATTACTTTAACTCAAGGAGGATATATTAAACGAATTGACCCTAAAACATATAAGATACAAAGGAGAGGCGGAAAAGGCATGCTTGGCATGAGAACAGTTGGTGATGATATTGTTGAGCATTTTTTAATTGCCAATACTCATGATGAATTATTATTTTTCACTGACTCAGGAAAAGTGTTTAAAACCCTGGTCTATGAAATTCCCAGAGGCTCAAGGGTTGCAAAGGGCCGTGGTCTTTTAAATTTCTTGGAATTATCAAATCATGAAAAAGTTTTATCAATTATTCCAATAAAGAAGCAGGATAAAAACGGCGAAGAAGCAAAGTATTTAGTAATGGCAACTAAAAAGGGAATAGTTAAAAAAACAGATCTTAAGGAATTTAAAAATGTCAGGCGCTCAGGACTAATAGCCATATCTTTGAAAAAAGGAGATTTGCTTGAAAAGGTTTGCAAGACCAGCGGCAATGATGAAATAATTTTAGCCACTCAAAAAGGAATGTCAGTTAAGTTTAAAGAAAAAGAGATAAGAGCAATGGGTCGTCCAGCTTCTGGAGTAACAGGAATAAGGCTAAAGAAGGGAGACGTGTTGATAGGAATGGATGTCATTGCAAAATCAGAAGATAAAGAAGCAAAAGCAAAAAAATATCTGCTGGTTGTAAGCGAAAATGGTTATGGAAAAAGAACAGATATTAAAGAATACAGGCTTCAAAAAAGAGGAGGGATAGGTATAAAAACAATAAGTATTACTAAAAAAACTGGTGATTTGATTGCTTCCAAGATCTTGAATCAGGTGGAAGATGACTTGATTGTTATTTCTCGCCAAGCTCAAGTAATAAGAATTAAAATTGGCTCTATATCAAAACAAAAAAGAGCAACTCAGGGTGTAAGAATTATGAAGCTTAATGTAAATGATAAGGTTGCTTCTGTAGCTTGTATTTAGTTTTGAAAAATTATTTTAACAAGGTACAATAAACAAGAAAACACTATGGCATTTCTTGATCCCAATAAAGTATTAAAAGAGCTTAATTTAAAAAAAGATTTAGTTGCAGCTGATTTTGGATGTGGTTCTGGCGGCTGGGTGATACCTTTAGCTCAAATATTAAAGGATGGGAAAGTTTATGCCATCGATATTTTAGAAGAGCCAATTTCTGCTTTAAGAAGTAAAATGAAAATCTTTAAAGTTTCTAATATTGAAATTGTTAAGGCAGATATAGAAAAAAGCTCTAAGCTTTTTGATAATTCCTGCAACTTAGTGTTAATGACAAATCTTTTGTTTGAAGTTGATAATATCAATAATGTCTTGGAGGAAGGAAAAAGGATTTTAAAGGATAAAGGTCAGCTTTTGATTGTTGACTGGCAGCCTGGTTCAAATTTAGGGCCTGTGGAAAAAATTTCAGTAGATGATATTAAGCAGGCTGCTGAGAAAATTGGTTTTCAATTTAAAAAAGAATTTAAAGCAGGTATTTATCATTGGGGTTTAATTTTAATAAAAACCCGTAGTAATAATTTAGCTGCCTTTGGTAAATAATGTTTTATAAAGTAAGGCATTTGTCAAATTTCTACTACGGCGTAAAATAAAATATATGAGAGAAAAAATATTTTTTAATCTTTTAATAGTAATATTTTGTTTGTCACTTATTTTTTCAATTGCGAGTATTACAAAGGCTAAAATGATGACTGGAAATGGAGCTGGAACTGGAAATGGAACTGGAAATGGAACTGGAAATGGAACTGGAAATGGAACTGGAAATGGAACTGGAAATGGAACTGGAAATGGAAATGGAAATGGAATTGAAAGCCTTATTACGATTAGAAATCCTTTAACAGAAGGTACACAATTTGAAGATATTGTTGATAATCTCATTGATTTTGTCTTTAATATTGTTATTGTTCTGGCGCCCTTAACAACCATTATAGCTGGATTTTTACTTGTTACAGCAGGAGGTAATTCAGAACAGATTACTAAAGCAAAAGCAATGATTGTTTGGTCAATTATTGGGTTTTTGATTATTTTACTTGCAAAAGGTATAATGGCAGTAATAATGAACTTATTGGGAGTTGGTTAATTTTTAAAAAATAAAAAGGTCGAGAAAAAGAAACAAGAAAGTGGTAATCATACAATTTACAAATTAAAATGAAGAAAAGTATCTTAATAATACCTATTGCTCTAATAATGTTTTCGTTGGCAATACCTGTCATGACTTTGGCTGCTCAGGATTCACCAGCTACAAAGTGTCTTATAACTGAGGACCTTTCAGGTTATGGTAATATTAGTTGTCCTGCAGCTGGTAATGATTGTGATTTTGATGATCCCGATGATGACTGTGCAATGTGTTGTACAGTGAATACAATACTAAAAGCAACTAACTGGGTATTTCTCGGAGTGATGGCTATTTCAGCAATCATGGCAATACTGGGAGGTTATTTTATACTTACAGCCGGTGGAAATGCTGATCAGGTAACTAAGGGAAGAGATTATATAAGGAACTCAATAATTGGCTTAACGGTTGCTCTTTTAGCTAATGCTATTCCAGCAGTAGTAAGGAACGTTTTAGGGTTAGGATAATAAGGATTTTTATGATTAGTTATTAAATCAATCCTCTTTTGAATTGAGGATTGATTTCTTTTATTAAAAGATATAATATTATTGACGCGTTGATTAGGTGGTGGAATTAACAGATATACCTTGCTCCCCTTGTTAGGGGTAGCAATAAAGCCGTTTTTGCGGACGTAGCCAAATTGGCAGAGGCGGCAGGTTTAGGGCCTGCTGGGGAAACCCGTGTGGGTTCGACTCCCACCGTCCGCACAAGCACAAAAAATAGACTTAACAGCGCTTTAAATAAAAAAATTACACAGAATGAATAATTGTCTTGCTTCCAGAAAGAACTCTTGGTATTATTAAACAATTAGGAGTAATATAACTTAAAGGTTAGAAGGATCGTAAAATAGGATAAAATATTTTTAAATATAAAATGAAAAAAACTCTTTTACCATTAATTTTCATAATAGTAGCTGCTTTAATGGCGCCCATTGTGCTTTTAGCTGCTGGACCAGCTACACAATGTCTTTTGAGCGAAACAGAACTTAACGATTATGATATTCGTTGTCCTTTTGTTACTACTACTACCACTGATGATGTTGCTTGTAAGTTTAGTAGTACTTCTTCTGATTGTGCAATGTGTTGTACAGTAAATACAATAATAAAGACAACTAACTGGATATTTCTTGGAGTGATGGCTACTTCAGCGGTTATAGCAATCCTGGGAGGTTATTTTATAGTTACTGCTGGTGGAAATGCTGACCAGGTAACTAAGGGAAGAGATTTTATAAAGAACTCAATAATTGGTTTAGTAATTGCTCTTTTGGCTAATGCTATTCCAGCAGTAGTAAGGAATGTCTTAGGTTTGTGATAACGATAGTTTTTACGTCCCTGTTTTAATATTAAGTAATTTTATCCCTTTATAACTATCTTTGATTTTTTATGTTTTAAAATCTTGGGAATTCTGATTGTTAAAATTCCTTTCTTTAAGCTTGCATCAACCCTGCCGGAATCAATTTCAACAGGAGAAATTATTTGGCGCGAAAATGCTCCCCAATAACATTCCTGGTAAAAATAATCACCGCCTTCATCAGTTAATTTATTCCTTTTTCCCTTTATTGTGATAACGTCATCATCAATTGAGATATCTATATCGTCAGGTTTTACCCCAGCAATAGCTGATTGAATAACCAGCTCTGTATCAGTCTGATAAACATCAATAGCTAACTGCCCTTCTGGTTGCGGCCATTTTTCTTTTTTTTCCTTTTCTAAAATTGGAGCAGGTGACGGCGCTTCTTTTTTTATTTCCTCCTTAACCTTTTCTTTCTTTAGAGGTTTTGGTTTAATAAAAACTTTTTTAGTTTTTACTTTAGTAGTTTTTTTAACAACCCCCTTTTTTTCTTTTTTTTCTGAAGTTTTTTCCTCTTTTTCCGATCCTTCAGCTCCCATTCCCTTTTTAAGTTTTTCTAAAAACGAACTTGCCATATTTTTTAAATTATTTGTTTTGTTTTGGTTTTAGCTAAATCCTTTAGTTTTTTAAATGCTGACGAAACAAAGACAGCTGTAATTATTAAAAGAGTAAATGCTATTAAAAGGTTAAAACCCTTTTCAATTTTAATTATAAATAAATTATAGAAACCGTGCAACATTACAGCTAAACTAAGGCCAATAAAAACTAATTTATTTCTTTTTTCTTTTTCAAAAAAGGAAAGCCCAATAAAGTATCCAACTATAGCAGCTCCTAAAGCATGAAGAAAGGTGGCTCCTAGGAATCTTAGAAAAGAGATTTCAAATATTTCTCCTAAAAAAGGATTTTGAAGCGGAAATAAAATCAACAAATTTTCAGCTGCCGCAAATCCCAAAGCAGCAATTATCATATAAATCATTGCATCAATTGGCTCATCAAATTCGGGATTATTAAGAACTTTTGTTTTGATTACTAAAAACTTTAAGGTTTCTTCAATCAAAGCCACTCCTAAAAATATATTCAGGTAGAATATAATTATGGGTGATAAGCTTAATTGTCTTGTTCCTTCGAAAAATATTGTTTCTAGTAAGATTGCAGGTACGGTTGAAAACACTCCATAAAAAAAGATTTTTACAATCATGCCTTTTGGTTCAGGTCTGGCATCCTTTTTTAAATAGAACTGAAGCCACAGAATGCTTGGCAGTATTCCAAAAAAGATATAAAGGGGGTAATTTAAAAAATTATTCATGGGCTTATATGGATAATTATATAATGAAAATGATAAATAACCAATTTTTAAATTTTCCCTCTTTCTTTTTCAGTTACCCAGAAACCCAGGTATTTTTTAAACATTAATCTGGTTTGTGCGTCCAAAGAGGGAATACTGCCAAAAGCAAGCAAAGTTAAGGGTAAGAGCAGCCACTGAAGAACTATCGAAAAACTTTTGAGCTTGCTAACTTTTTTTGGTCTTGGAGGAAGAATTAAAAGACTGATTATTGACGAAACAATCATTCCAATCATAGACAATCTCATTAGATTAGTAGTAAATATTGGCAAGTTGTATGAAAGAAGCGTTATATTGAACTTCTCACCGCCAAACATTAAGGGGAGCCAGCCCAATAAAAATATTAGAAAAGAAGCGGTTGCCCATGACCAGAATCCGTCCAGCACACTAATCGAATATGAGATTTTTCTTGAAAGAGCAATCTTTTTATTTTTCAAAAAGCCAAAAAGCATAAAAGGAATATCATTGCATCCCCAGGCCCATCGCCTTTGCTGTTTGTATTGATTAATTATGGTTTTCTTTAAATTTTTAGCAAGGACGGCATCCATTGATACTGGATAATGAAGCGGAAAAACCTTGTAATTGCCGTCGTAAAAAAGGTAGGCCTTCCAGAAAATCCTTGAATCGTCAGAAACAACATTTTTGGGATAGCCTACTTCATCTAAGACTTTAAAAGGGGTTGAATGAGATGAGTAAGTTACAAGCATTTCTGGTCTTTCCTGCTGCATCATTTGCCAGAAAGTGCCTGAGGTAGCAATAACGCGTGAGAAAGCTGGAGCGGTCCAAATGTTATTATTGTAAACTGGAATTGGTTGATAAGAGTAATGAGTCGGGTTTTCAACCGTTAAATAATTATATGTTAGACAGGCGAAATACTGGGAATATGGTTTTGTATCAATATCAAAAGTAGAAACAATTATATCTTCCTTTTTAATATTAAGCGGTTTAATAATTTTTTCCTTTGCTTGTTTTATTGCCCAAGCCGTATTTGAGCCTTTGCCTGCTATTTCACCTAGCAAATCTTTTGGGTGTGTTGTCACTAAAAATTTCAGGAATTTTGACGAAAACTCTTTATTTAATTGGTTGGCTATTTCTTGCGCTTCTTTTCCAGCCCTTTCTTCAGTAGCTAAAACAATCATCATTTTATTTTTTGGATATTTAGAATTGACTAATGCCTGGCATGAGCTTTCAACTATTTCTTTTTTTTCATTATAAAAGGGTAAAATTATTAAATGATGAATTCTTTGCCAATCCTTAATTTGACTCACTTTTTTAAACCAATCAATTTTAATGTTCTTTTGCATTCTTCTGAAGCTTGATATTTGATGAAATGATAAATAAGTAATTTTTAAAAGCCAGTAAAAATCAAATAGAATTATTAAGACAGCGGTTGTTATTGGAGACAACCATGATAATAAAAATACAGCAATTAAAGTAAACCAAGATAAAAATCCTGGAAGAATTTCCAGGAGACGATACAATGTTTTATCCTTTAAAAATTCTAGATCTTTGGCTTTTGAAAGAGTGAGGTAGCGTTTCATGTGGCCCCAAGGGGAATCGAACCCCTATTAGTAGGTTGAAAACCTACCGTCCTAACCGTTAGACGATGGGGCCTCAACTCTTTATTCTATTATTCTATATAAAAATTTCAAAAAATCAACCCTTTTATTCTTAAAAAATAGTGATAAAATAGCAATATTATGATTATTTTAGCAATAGAAACTTCTTGTGACGATACTGGCATTGCTTTGATTAAGGCTACCGGTAAAAAACGGCCTAAAATTAAGGTTTTGTCAAATATTGTTTCTTCACAGGTTGAGATTCATAAGAAGTACGGTGGAATCTATCCTTTTTTAGCGAAAAGAGAACATATAAAAAACTTGCCAATGGTTTGTAAAAAAGCGATGAAGCAAGCAAAAAATCCCAAAATTGACATAGTGGCTGTTACTGTTGGTCCAGGATTAGAGCCTTGCCTTTACTCAGGAGTTAATTTTGCTAAAGATTTAGCTAAAAAATTAAAAGTTTCTCTTATTCCCATTAATCATATTGAAGCCCACATTTACGCTAATTTTCTAAAATCAGAACTTAATCCTAAAGTTTTTCCAAGCATGGCTTTAATAGTCTCTGGTGGCCACACTCAGATTATTTTAATTAAGGATTTTGGAAAGTATAAAATAGTGGGTGAAACCCGTGATGATGCGGCTGGAGAGTGTTTTGATAAAATAGCCAGAACATTGGGCTTGGATTATCCTGGCGGGCCAGCTATTGAAAAACAGGCTGATAAATTTAATCCTAAAACCTCAAAGCTTGAAATTAACTTGCCTCGTCCAATGCTTAATCAAAAAAACTATGATTTTAGTTTTTCAGGATTAAAAACTGCTGTTTTATACCATTTTAAAGCTCAACCATTAAAAATTAAAAAATCAAAAGCATATATTAGAACAATGGCTCATGAAACCCAGCAAGCTATAATTGATGTTTTAATTTATAAGACAATTAAGGCCGCTAAAGAGTATAAGGTAAAAACAATAATTTTAGGAGGAGGCGTTTCTGCAAACAAAGAACTTCGCAAGCAATTTAAGTCGGCAGTTAAAAAACGCTTGTCAGGCGTTGAATACAATGTGCCTGATAAAAAGTATTCAACAGATAATGCCTTAATGATAGCTATTACTGCTTATTATCATTGGTTAAAAAGTAAAGATAAAAGCTGGAAAAAAATTACTGTAAATGCTAATTTAAGGTTATGAAATCAAAACTCTCGAAAAGATACGATCCTAAACAAACAGAAGACAGGATTTATAAGTTTTGGATGAAAACTGGTTTTTTTAATCCTGATAAGCTTCCTGGAAAAAGAAAAAAAACATACAGTCTTGTTATTCCTCCGCCAAATGTTACAGGGAGGTTGCATATGGGCCATGCCTTAAATGCAACTATTCAGGACATTTTAATAAGGTGGAAAAAGCTGAATGGTTATAGGACATTATGGATTCCTGGAACAGACCATGCTGGAATAGCTACTGAAGCCAAAGTTAAAAAACAATTATTAAAAGAAGGAAAAACAAGAGAAGAGCTGGGTAAAGAAGAATTTATCAAGCGTGTTTGGCAGTGGAAGGAAAAATACGGAAACATTATCTTGGATCAGTTTAAAAAGCTGGGTTCATCTTTAGATTGGTCAAGAACAAGATTTACAATGGATGAAGGTTATTCTAAAGCAGTTAAAAAAACCTTTTTACATTATCATGAGAAAGGATGGATTTACCAGAAAGAAAGGCCAGTTAATTGGTGTTTTAAATGTAAAACCAGCTTATCTGACCTTGAGCTGGAGCATAAGGAGGAGAATTCAAAGCTTTGGTATTTTAAATATCCTATTAAGCAAAAAACAAAAAAGCAGGAATACATTATAGTTGCAACAACAAGGCCTGAAACAATGTTAGGAGATACTGCAGTAGCAGTTAATCCTAAAGATAAAAGATACAAGAATTTGATTGGGAAATCTGTTATTTTGCCTTTAGTTCAAAGAGAAATCCCAATTATAGCTGATAGAATGGTTGATATTGAATTTGGGACAGGGGCGGTGAAGGTGACTCCAGCCCATGACCCTAAAGATTATATAATGTCTCTTGAACATAAGCTGGAAATGATAAAAGTAATTGATGAGAATAAAAAAATAACTCAAAAAGCGCCTTTGGATTATCAAGGACTCTCAGTCCTAAAGGCAAGAGAAAAGATTGTTAATGATTTAAACAAGCTTGGTTTGATTGAAAAAATTGAAGAATATGTTCACCAGGTTCCTAAATGCTACCGTTGTGATACTACTATTGAAATTATTCCTTCTCTTCAATGGTTTCTGAAAATGGATAAGTTGGCAAAAATGGCTGAAAAAGAAGTGAAAAGCGGAAGAATTAAGTTTTATCCTAAAAGATTTGAAAAAACATATTTTGACTGGCTTTCAAATATTAGGGACTGGTGTATCTCAAGACAGATTTGGTGGGGCCATAAAATCCCTCTTAAAGGCACAAATGATGTGCTGGACACCTGGTTTTCTTCAGCTCTTTGGCCTTTTGCAACGCTTGGCTGGCCTAAAAAGACTAAAGATTTAAAAGCTTTTTATCCAATTGTTGTTTTAATAACCGCCAGAGACATTATTAATTTATGGGTGACAAGAATGGTTTATTCTGGAATGGAATTTATGAAGAAAAAGCCATTCTCTTACATATATATTCATCCAATCGTTTTAGCTAAAGACGGCAGAAGAATGTCTAAATCATTAGGAACAGGAATTGATCCATTGGAATTAATTGATAAATATGGAGCCGATGCTACCAGGTTTGGTTTAGCTTGGATTTTAACCGGAGCCCAGGATGTTAGATTTAATGAAGATACAATCATAATGGGCAAGAAATTCTGCAATAAGATATGGAATGCAACAAGATTTGTAATGATGCAGGTTGGAGATAAGGAAATACAAGTTCCAACAAAAGCTCAGATTCTAAAATTAAAGCTTTCTCAAAAAGAAAAGAAGATTTTAAATTCAATTAAAAAAACAACTAAATCTGTTGACAAACATTTAAACAAGTTTGAATTCGGTCAGGCAGCACAAACATTATATGATTTTTTCTGGAATGAATTTTGCGGTAAATGTATTGAAGATTCTAAAAAAGCATTAGCTAAAGCAAAAACTGAAAAAGAAAGATTAAAAACAAAAAAAGTATTGCTTTATACTTTAGTTTCTTCTTTAAAACTGCTTCATCCATTTATTCCGTTTATTACTGAAGAAATTTATCAAAATCTTCCTATTAAAAAGAAAAGAAAGTCCTTAATGATAGAGGACTGGCCTAAGTAAATATAAAACATTAAATTGTTTGTCCTACCTTATTTATTTTTGTCCTAAGGTTGGTCAAAACAAAAGTCATTGACAAATTGCTTTTAATTTTATACAACGAAAAATCATAGGATATCCTATGATTTTTACATATTTTAACTTTTAACAGCAAAGAGATCATTTTTGGGTGCTGGACTTAGGGTAATTCCTCGCTAGCTCTGGTACCCAAAAATGACCTTTTTGAATTTAGGAACTCTTTTAATATGAATTTTGTTTTTTAATTATTTGATTATTTATTTTAGCTTTTTTTTAGAAATTTTTTAACCTTTTATCTGTTAATAAGTCCTTTCTTGACAAAATTTTTTGGATAAAATATGATAGGAAAAGGTACGATTATATGATTATCTAGAGGGGAACTAGATAAATATCAGTGGTTTTTGATCAAATAGATAAGAAACTAAAACTTAACTGGAAATGTAGCGAAACTTCTAATAATGTATGGGAGTTTTTTATTTTTTTAAAATAACGAGGTCTAGGCCTCGTTTTTTGTTTTCAAGAAACGAGACTTAGATTCCGTCAGTTCGTCAAAGTTTATTTTATAAACTTAAGCGGACAAGGAATCAATAAAGGTCGAATAATAAAGTGGTTTCCCCTAGGTACTCCAGTCCTAGCTAGGAGGATCAAGGGAGAAGAATGCCAAAGGCGGAGAACCTGAGGCGAGCCACTTATAATTAACCAATTAACAAAAAAATAAAATGAATAAGAAAAGAAAGTCTTGTCATTAAGTTAAAAAACAAAATAACTTATAAAAAAAGGCCTATTCACTAGCCTTTGTTTTTTATTTGACAAGCTTGAACTAAACCGCTATAACAGAAACACAATAAAATTAGGTAAAAAGAAAATGGAAAGTAATACACAAGACAATAAGATTAAACCCAACATTCTTCCTTTAAATTCACATTCTGTAGTTAGAAAGATTGAGCCAAATCTTGTTGATATTTTTGATGATATACTAAAAGAATATTTCGAGGCATTAAAACAATAAGCACTTTAAAACAAGAATGTTTTTTTTTGACTTTTATAAAACAGGTTCTAACGTTGTCCAATTGGGGACCAATTAAAAAGCCCGAACATTTAGTTTGGACTTTATCTCCGTTTGTGTTTTAGGCAAGGACTTTTGGCGGTTTAATTAAGAGGGTGCGGTGGAGGTATCATACTTTCTTTCTTAGGGCTAAAATATTACATTGTGTTTTTTCAAAAGCTTTTCTGCAATCATATAAGTGCGTTCGTCTCTGAATCCTATGTATAAAAATAAAATTTCATTCTCTTGAGGAGAATGTTCCCATAAACTAGGTAACTCTGTAGAGAGAGCATAAAGAATTCTTAATTTACCACTTTTAAATTTCCTTATGTTTCTTAGTTTATTGCCTAAATAAGAGTAAGCGACAGGATGTGAGGCTACAATATCTTCCTTGCTGGTAATATATTGGCTTACTCGGAAATCATGTTTTTTTAGGCATTCTCGATAAGAGTCGTGATATGTTTTTTTCCATTTCGCTTGTGTCATCTATATTTTCTACCGCATCTCGTAAGGCGAAGTATTCTTCTTCCTTTGTTTTGGTTAACTCTGCCAAATAAATTGGCTCGTTTGGTTCAGAATACTTCCATGCTGGTAGTTGATGCGTTAATTGAGACAATTTTGTTCCACTCATGTTTCCATATCTAGCAACTGTTCTTTTTATGATTCTACTTACATCATCATCTAAAGAAGTCTTTTGTTCTTTAGCAATATAATTGTGCGTTACTTTTTTTTGATCAATCTCTTTGATATATATTGGTTCTTTTTTCTTTTCCCATTCTTTTCCTTCTCCATCCCTTAATGTTTGTTCAAAAAAGGATATTACTGGTCCGTAATCTAGACGCACAAAGTATAGGTCGGTTATAGAGCGTTTATATTTCTTGAAATATTCAATTTCTGTAAAAAAAACTAATTTAGCCAGTTTCACTTTAGAAACAGGCCTTTTCGTTTCATTAAGAATACCAAGAATAAGCTCTTTTAGTTTATCCTTTTTAGAGTTTGTGTTTTGTTGGGCAACCATAGTAATGTTTTTTTATTATACCATTAAAAAATGCTGTCAAGAAGGGCATTTTATTTAAATTTACATAAACAGATTATAACGTCGTCCAATTTGGGACCATTAAACCTTCGCTTCCAATTCAAAGTTATTCTAAATGAATTGTTTTGCCAAGTTATTCTATTCTGTCTGCTAACTGGCTTTGATTTGACAGGCTTGAATCAAATAGCTATAACAGAAATGCACCAAAATTAGGTGAAAAGAATGGAAAACAGTTTGTAGGTAACGGATTTATTAAAAGCTGTTTATGAGGACTTAAAAAACAAATTTCCTCATAAAGAGCTGACTTTTGAAAAGATTGTAAGGACTGAAATAGCTGACGACACAGATTGGCATCGCAGCAGAACAGGATATATGTGTTATAAGAAAGCTCTTTATATCAAATATAATGGTAAAGCATTTATATTTAGCTACGGCACAAAGTGTGGCCAGTATTCTGGTGACGAATATAGTTGTGATCTTATGTTGCTTGAAGTTCCACTAGAAGAAGAGCATCAACTTACAGAAATCCCAAAACTTATGCGTTTAAATGATTATTTTAAGAGCTCTTTAATCATTGGTATGTCAGATGGTAGTTTGGGTACAAACAGTAAAGGCAAGATGGCTGGATTTTCCATGCCGTTTAGTTTTCGTGATTTCGTAGCACAAGACGTTGAAACAAAATCTGGTGTTGTCTTTATGGACTTACGTTCAGTACCTAGTCAAGTCGCAAAGTATAAGTCAGGACTTGTTAATGTTCTCGTGAATTCAACAAAAGAATTTATTCTAGCATTATCCTTATAATAATATTTAGAATCAACACTTTGAAATAAGTGTTTTTTTTTGACTTTTATTCTAAATGAATTGTTTTATCAAATTGTTTTATTCTATCTGCTAAGAGCGGATGTTTTTTTAAATTAGGATCCTGTTGCAAGACTTGTTTTGCGTGCAAACGAGTTTTTTCAATTAATTCTACGTCTTTTAAAGAAGCCATTATTAAATCAGGAACTCCCCATTGCCTAACACCAAACATATCACCAGGTCCTCTAATGGCTAAATCTTTTTCTGCTAACTCAAAGCCGTCATTTGATTTAAGTAGGGCCTGCAAGCGCCGGGTGGTCCTTATTTCTGCAGTACTGGTGAATAAGAAGCAATAAGATTGGTCTTTACCCCTTCCTATTCTTCCTCTAAATTGGTGAAGCTGGGCTAAACCAAACCTTTCAGCTCCTTCAATAATCATTATTGTTGCATTTTCAATATCAATCCCAACTTCTATTACTGAAGTTGAAACTAAAACATTGGTTTTTCCTGATTTAAAACCTTTCATTACTTGTTGTTTTTCTTTGCTTTTTAATTTCCCATGAAGCATTTGCACTTTTAGCTTAGGAAAGACTTTTTTGGATAGTTTTTCATATTCTTCTTTGACAGCTGTTACTTCTGACCAATCATTGTTTGTTTGTCTTGGCTCTATTCGCGGGCAAACCACAAAGACTTGTTTTCCTTTTTTAATTTCACTTCTAATAAATTCATAAACCTTGTCTCTTCCTTTTGGTCTGACTAATTTAGTAATTATTTTTTTTCTTCCTTTTGGCAATTCATCTAAAATTGATAAATCTAAGTCTCCATAAATTGTTAAAGTTAAAGTTCTTGGAATTGGAGTAGCTGTCATTGAAAGCAGGTGGGGGACAATATTTTTTTGCTGACATAGTTTAGCTCTTTGTTCAATTCCAAAACGGTGCTGTTCATCTAAAATGACCAAAGCTAAGTTTTTGAATTTTACATCTTTTTGGATTAAAGCATGGGTTCCAATTAAAATATCAATTTTCCCGTTTTTAATTTGTTCTACAAGTTTTTTCTTTGTTGTTTTTCTATTACTTATCCTATAGCCAGTTCTGGTCAGCAGTCCGATTTTAAAACCAAAGCCTTTTAAAGCGCTTAAAAGACTTTTAAAATGCTGTTCAGCTAATATTTCTGTTGGAGCCATAAAAGCTGTTTGAAAACCAGCTTTTGCTGTATTTAAAGCCGCCATTATAGCTATAACTGTTTTTCCAGAACCAACATCTCCTTCTAATAATCTGTTCATTGGTCTTGGTTTTTCCAGATCTTTTAAAATTTGCCAGCTTGATTTTCTTTGGGCATCAGTAAGTTTAAAAGGCAAAGACTGGACAAAATTTTTAGTAATTTCTAAATTTAATGGAATTTGTATTGCTTGTTTTTGTTTTAATCTTAATTTTTCCATTAAAACATTAAGCTGAATAAAGAAAATTTCCTGAAAAGAGAATCTTTTCCTTGCTTGGTCAGCTAAATCATTTGAATCCGGAAAATGAATCTGCCAAAGAGCTTTATTTAAAGGTAGTAAATTATTCTCATTTTTAATTGCTTCTGGCAGAGGATCTTTAATTGTTTTTTTAAATTTAGCTAAAAGCGGCCTTAAAATATATCTTAGCCAGCGGGAAGAAAGACCTTCAGTTTCTGGATAAACTGGAATTAATCCTCCAGTATGAATCAGGGCTTTTTTCTCTGACTCGGATATCTTTTCATAAGCTGGGCTTGATAAATAAACTCCAGGAAAGTATTTTTTATTCAAAGCTGCTTTTCCTGCCAAGCAAACCGAAACACCTGGTTTTAAGCTATCAACTAAATAAGGTCGATTAAACCAGATTATTTTTATTGTTCCAGAATCGTCTTCAACTTCTGCCTTCGTTAAGACAAATCTCCTTTTCCTTGTGATGATGTTTTGAATCTCTAATATTTTTCCCTGAATACAGACTTTTTCATCAGCTTTAACTTCAGCTATGGGTGTTAAATTAGAAAAATCCTCATAACGATGAGGAAAGTGGAATAATAAGTCAGAAACAGTCTTAATGCCCAACCTGTTTAATTTTTTCTGATATTGGGGCCCAACTCTAGGAGTTTTTTCAACAGGAGTATTTAGATTCATGTGTCCCCAAGAGGAGTCGAACCTCTACCAATTGCTCCGCAAGCAACCACTCTATCCATTAAGCTATGGGGACATTCTTGTTTATATGATAAAAATATCATAAAATCAGCTTCAAATCAATTGACTTAAAGGGTTTTGAGATGTAAAATATACCTGTTTATAGGAAGAGTGCGCCGAATTGGCAAGGCACCACCCTGCTAAGGTGTACCCTGGAAACGGGGTTTGTGGGTTCGAGTCCCACCTCTTCCGCAAATGTTTATATAGTATTTTTTAGGAAGGGTGCTCCGAATTGGCAAGGAACTGGTCTTGAAAACCAGCACCCCGAAAGGGGTTTGTGGGTTCGAGTCCCACCCCTTCCGCCAGTACTAATTAGAAACGTAATAGTTACGATTGACGCCCGTAACCCATACTGGTATTATTATAGTAATGAGAGACACACAACGAAAGGGAGACATCGCTGTCTCGCAAGCAATTGCTCGATTTACTAAAATGGGCTACGATGTTGCTTTGCCTCTGACCGAATCTGCGCCGTACGACTTAATAGTTGATATAAATAAAGGCTTAAAGAGAGTTCAAGTAAGATACAGTAGTACAAAAGATGTAGAATTAAGAAGAGTACATTCTAATTCAAAGGGATATGTGGTGAAAAAAACAAAACCCAATGTTTATGACTGGTTATATATACTTAAGAGTACAGGTGAAGAATATTTAATTAAAAAATGCTTATCGAATCGTAACTCGATTAGGCCCAAATCTGAGCATTTTTTACGATCATAAGTTTTCATAGGTTCGAATCCCACCCTCTCCGTCCTTTAGCCCAAGCGTATGGTTTGGGCTTTCGGTTATCATAGAATAAAATTGACAGAAACTTAAAATAATTTATAAATAGAATAGCAAGCTATATGAGGTAAGCATTGTGGTGGAATATAAAATAGAACTTGTTCAAGTCGACAACGCAAAAAGATTGAATGAACTTGCAACTGAAGGATGGATGGTTGATGTGATAATAAACTTCAATAAAGAAAATGAAGTAAACAAAGCACGTGTGTGCTTTAAACGACCTTCCATGATTCGTTGGGAATATAAAATAGAACTTGTTCAAGTCGATAACGCAAAAAGATTGAATGAACTTGCAGCTGAAGAATGGAGGGTAGACAGAATAATAGATTTTTCCAAAGAAAAAGGAGCAAATAAAGCCCGCGTGTGCTTTAAACGACCCTTAACAAATAGTTCATTGAAATAAAAGCAATTTATTAATTGGTGCAATAGGCACTTCTTTTTTTTATCTTTCCTAAATATTATTTTGGTTCAGTTATTGCAATAACTATTCCAATTACTTTTTTAGCGCCAGAGTTTTTCAGAGCTCTGGCGCATTCTTTTATTGTAGAACCAGTTACATAGATATCATCAATTAACAGAATGCTTTTGTTTTCAATTATTTCTTTGTTTTGGCACTGAAAAGCATTTAAAACATTTTCTTTTCTCTTTATTCCGGTAAGTTCAGTTTGAACTAAGGTCTTATGTTTTTTTATTAGAACATTGTTTATTAAAGGAATTTCAAAAAAACTTGAGATATGTTTGGCAATTTCTTCAGCCTGATTAAATCCACGCCATTTTAATCTTTTAATGTATAAAGGAACAGGAATTGTTATAAAATATTTAAAATCATTTTTATTCTTTTCTATTAATTGAAAATGGTTTATTATTAAAGAGGAAAGAGGTTTAGCCAGTTCTTTAACAAAGGGTTGGTATTTAAATTGTTGAATCAAGTTTTTTATAAGAGATTTTTTATGCTCTAGAGCAAAGTATAAATCAGAAAGATGTTCAGTTTTTAGTTTTTTGTGAATATCTGATACTTCAAGAATGGCTTCACAGTCCTGACAAAGATAGGTTTCTGGTTTTTGGCAGCCAAAACAGGTTTTTGGAAACAATAAATCAAGAAGAAATCTTTTTAGTTTATCTTTCATTGTGATATAATATCATACAATGCAGTTTTTAGGATTAATCCCAAAAAAGTTTTTAGGAATAGATATTGGTACTTCGGCAATAAAAGTAGTTGAATTATCGCGCTGGGCTGGAAGGAAAAAGCTGGAGAATTATGGTGAGATTTCAGCTTCAGTTTTGTACAAGAAACCATTCAGAACTTTTGATAAAAGCACACTTTCTCTTTTGAGTAAAGATATTGCTAGAGCAATTAAAGCTGTGATTGAAGAAGCTAACATTAAGACCCGCCAGGCAGTTTTTACAATTCCTGATTTTTCAACTTTTTTCACTTCTTTTGAATTGCCCTCAATGAGTATAGAAGAACTTCCCCAGGCAGTAAAGTCTGAGGCTAGACGTCATGTCCCCCTTCCTTTAGGTGAAGTCACGCTTGATTGGCAGCTGCTTAATGAAAAGACAAGAAGAGAGGGCCAGAGATTTGAAATCTTGCTGGTTACTGTTCCCAACGAAGTTATTAACCAGTACAAAGAAATTGTCCAAAACTCAGACTTAGAACTTTTAGCCTTAGAAGCAGAGGTTTTTGGGCTGATGAGGTCATTGATTGATAAAGAGGAAAAAAGAACAATTGCTTTAATTGACATTGGCGCTAGAAGTACCACTTGCAGTATAATTGATAAAAAGGCTTTAAGAATCTCCCATAGTTTTGATATTTCAGGAGATATTTTAACAGAAAGAATTTCAAAAGCACTTTCCCTAGATTATGAAACAGCAAGAATCCTTAAAACAAAATATGGAATTTCTTCTTTAATGAAGAATGCCGAAGAGAAAAGTGTAAAAGAAATTTTAACCCCTTTGATCGCTTTAATTATTAGGGAAATTGATAAAGTATTTAAAGAGTTTTATTTAAGGAAGAGAAGAGTGGTTGAAAAGATAATTTTAGCTGGTGGGGTTGCCGTGTTGCCAGGTCTTCAGGATTCATTTAAGGATTATTTCAAAAAAGAAGTTGAAATTGCCAATCCTTTTTCAAATATCTTTTTTTCACCCATTCTTGAAGAAACTCTCAAGGAAATGGGGCCTGCTTATGCTATTGCTGTTGGAGCAGCTTTAAGAGGTTTAAGGTCATAATTTAAAATTAAAATAAATATACATGGTTGAAATAATACCAAAACCAGTTAAAGAAACAGATAGATGGCAAAAGATTTTAATTTATCTTTCGATATTTTTAGCCATTGTTTTAGTTGGTTCATATTTTTTATTAGATAATCTTGAGAAAACATCAAAAGTATATGTTGGTGAATTGGAGGAAAGATTAGAACAGGGAAGAACTGCTGAAAGAATTGCACTAGAAGAGGAGAATTTAAATTACAAGAAGAAAATAGAAGCTATTATTCCTTTTTTAGAAACCCATGTTTTAAGCTCAAAGTTTTTCGAATTCTTAGAGAAAAAAGTTCATCCCCGGGTTTTCTTTGCCAAGGTTAATTTAAGTGTTCTGGAAGAAAAAGCAATTCTGTTTGGTAAAACTGATAGTTTTTTAACTTTACAGCAGCAGCTTTCGATTCTAAACAGAGAACCAATGATTGAAAATTTAGCGTTAACAAACATTGCTTTAAACGCAGAAGGAGGAATTGATTTTAACTTAGACATTTTTTTTAATAAAGAAATTTTTAAATATTAAGATGAAAAGATATTTTAATATTATTATTGTTTTTGTTGCTGTAATTTTAGTACTATTGTCTAGTTCGGTTTTTAAAGAATATGAGGCCTTGAATTTAGTAAGAGGCCAAATCTCAATTAAAGAAGATGAACTTCAATATCAAGAAGAATATTTTCAAAAACTAAAAAGCATTTCCGATAGGCTTGAGGAGAATAAGGACTCACTTCTAAAAATTGAGTCTGCTCTGCCCGAAAATCCCCAGATTCCAGAACTTTTAGCTTTTATTCAAAAGTCAACTTCCCAGTCAGGTCTTATGTTGGGTGATGTAAATTTAGGGTCAATGAGCGCAGAAGACAATATTAAGAAAACAAAGGTTAATTTTCTCATGGTGGGCGACTATATTGGTTTGAAAAAATTCATTTCTCTTATTGAAAACTCGTCAAGATTAACAGATATAACCAGCATTCATTTTTCCTATCCCGAAGAAGGAGAATTATTTAAATTCAACCTTAAAATAACTGCTTATTCATACTGAGATGGTCATAACATTCCAACAACAAGTTAAAAAACAGAGAAACTTCATAATTCTTCTTGTAGTTTTGATTCTAATTATTGCTTCTGTTTTATGGTGGGGGTTTAAGCCTAAGGATGAGCCATTAGAGATATTAATTTCAAAACGCCTTAAAAAAATTGAAATTGACTTTGATGTTTTTCAAAATCCATTACTAAAACAATTAAACCTAATCGAGAAAACTCCGTCCTTTGAAGGAACTATTGGAAGAGAAAATCCATTTATTCCGTTTTAATATGTCATTAATACAAGAATTAGTTAAAAAAGGAGTTTTAGATAAATCTAAAGCTGAGGTTTTAGAAAAAGAAATTAAAACTTCTACAAAAAAAGAAGAAGAAATAATCCTGAAGCGAGAAATAGTTTCTGAGGATTTTTTATTTAAAACAAAATCAGATTATTTAGAGATTCCCCTGAGGAGCGTTGATCCCAAAGCCATTCCTTTAGAGATTCTAGAGCTTATTCCTCAGAAAACTGCAAGTAATTACAATATGGTTTCTTTGGAAAGAAAGAATAATCTCTTGGATGTTGGCATGGTTTTTCCTGAAGATTTAGATGCCCAAGAGGCTTTGAAGTTTTTAGCACGAAGAGGTGGGTTTGACTATAAGATTTTTTTAATAACTTTTAGCACATTCAACCAGCTTTTGAAGCAGCATCAAACCTTAAGAAAAGAGGTGGGCAAGGCTTTAGAGGAGCTTGAGGAAGAAATGAGTATTAGAAAAGCTGTTGGCAAATCAGAAATAGAAAGATTGGTCGAGGAAGCTCCAATTGCAAAAGTTGTTGCTGTTATTTTAAGGTATGCAGTAGAGGGAAATGCTTCTGATATTCACATTGAACCAGTAAAGAAAAAATTAAGGATTCGTTTTAGACTGCTTGGCTTACTTCACTCTTCAATTTTTTTGCCATTAAGAGTTCATCCGGCAGTAGTTGCCAGAATTAAGGTACTTTCTAATTTAAAGATTGATGAAACTAGAATTCCTCAAGACGGCAGTTTTTCAGCAAAAGTAAAAGAGCAGAACATTGACTTCAGAGTTTCAACTTTTCCTACAACTTTAGGAGAAAAAGTGGCCATCAGGGTTTTAAATCCCTTAATTGGTTTAAAGAAATTTGAAGAACTGGGGCTTTTTTCAAGAGATAGAAAAACAGTGGAAAAAATGATAAAAAGGCCTTATGGGCTTGTTTTAGCAACTGGTCCTACTGGTTGTGGAAAAACAACAACCCTTTACACAATTTTACAGCTTTTAAATAAGGAAGGGGTAAATATTGTTACGCTTGAAGATCCGGTAGAGTACTTTATGGGAGGAGTAAACCAGTCTCAGATAAAGCCAGATATTGGTTATGATTTTGCCAAGGGCCTGCGTCATATTTTAAGGCAAGACCCTGATATAATCATGGTAGGAGAAATAAGGGATTCAGAAACTGCTAGTTTAGCCACTCACGCTGCCTTAACAGGACATATTGTTCTATCAACGCTTCATACATCCAGCGCTCTAAGAGTGATTCCAAGATTAATTGATTTAGGGGTTCAGCCATTTTTAATTCCTTCAACTTTAAGTTTGGTTATAGCTCAAAGGTTGGTAAGAAAGTTGTGTGATAAATGCAAAAAAAAGATAAAGCTAAAAACAGAGATTAGAACCTTAATTCTAAAAGAAATAGAAGGATTACCAGAAGAGGTTAGAAAAGATTTTAAATCAGAACTCTTGTTTGTCTGGCAAGCAAAGGGTTGTAAGGATTGCAATGACCAGGGCTTTTCAGGGATGATTGGTATTTTCGAAGTATTAAAGATGACTGATGAGCTTGCTGAATTAATTTTAAAGGGAATTTCTGAAAAACAATTAAAGCTGGAGGCAAAAAGACAAAAAATGACAACAATCAGACAAGACGGTATGTTAAAAGCATTAAAAGGTATTACTACAGTAGAGGAAGTTTTAAGAGTAACCCAAGAGGAGTAAGAGCTTTGTTCTTCATAATTATAGAATTAAGAATTTTACTTTGCTTGAGAAAAATATATGAAAAACATTTTACTAATAGAAGACGACCCATTTTTAGTAGATATCTACACTACTAAACTTAAAGAGCTTGGGTTTTCTGCAGATGTTGCCGGTGATGGTGAAGAAGGTTTAAGAAAACTAAAAGAAAAAGATTTTGATCTTTTAATACTTGATATAGTTTTGCCTCATGTTGATGGCTGGCAGGTTTTAAAGCAGATCAGTGAAGATGAAAAACTAAAAAACTTAAAAGTTATTGTTCTTTCTAATCTTGGCCAGAAAGAAGAGATTGAAAAAGGTTTAAAGCTGGGTGCAGTAAAATATCTTGTCAAAGCCCATTACACCCCTTTAGAAGTTATAGAAGAAATTAATAAAGTGTTAAAATAAATATATGCCAAATTATAGTAATAGAATTAAAAGACTTTTTGAGTTGACAATTAAAGAACAGGCCTCTGATTTGCATTTGTCTGTAAATCATCCTCCGGTTTTAAGGATTTCAGGAGCTTTAATTCCTTTATTAAAAGAGCCAAGGCTTTCTTCAGAAGATACCAAGAGTTTTGCTTTTTCGCTGATGAACGACCTTCAAAAGGAAAAGCTTTTAAAGGAAAGAGAAATTGACTTTTCATATAACTTTAGCGACAAGTCTCGTTTTAGAGTAAATATTTTCCATCAAAAAGGGGATATTTCTTGCGCTTTAAGATTGATTCCAGCCGATATAAAAACAATTGATGAGCTTAATCTTCCTTTAATACTTCATGAGTTCACAAAAGCATCCCAGGGGTTTATTGTGATATGCGGTCCTTCTTCTCAGGGAAAATCCACAACATTAGCTGCTTTAATTGATGAAATCAATCACACTAGGGCTGACCATGTTGTAACTATTGAAGATCCCATAGAATATATTTTTACTGCTGACAAAGCAATTATTGACCAGCGTGAGGTTGGACAGGACACTTTAAGCTTCACTAAAGCGCTTCGCTCTACTTTTCGTCAAGACCCTGATGTAATTATGGTGGGTGAGATGAGAGATCCAGAAACAATTGCTACAGCCATTACTGCTGCTGAAACAGGACACTTGGTTTTTGCAACACTTCATACAAATTCTGCCTCTCAAACAATTCACAGAATAGTTGATTCTTTTCCCCCACAACAGCAGAGTCAAGTTAGGGCTCAGTTATCCGGCTCTTTATTAGGGGTGGTTTCCCAGAGATTGATTCCCAAGATTAAAGGAGGACTGATACCTGCTTGCGAAGTAATGATTGCCACACCTGCTATTGCTAATTTAATAAGAGAGAATAAGATTCATGAAATTCCAATGATGGTTGAAACAGGTCTTGAGATAGGCATGATTTCTCTTAATCGTTCTTTAGCTGATTTAGTTAAAAGAAAAGAGATTTCCTTGGAAAATGCGCTCAATTATTCTCTCTCACCAAGTGAACTAAGAATGCTTATTAGATAGTAAATGAAGTTTAATTATCAAGCCAGAACAAAAGAAGGAGAAATTAGAATTGGAACCATAGAAGCTTCTTCAAAAGAAGGAGCGCTTTCTTTACTTCAAGGGCATGGATTTTATGTTACTTATCTTGAAGAGTCCAAGGTTCCTTTTTATGCAAAAAGACTCGAGCTCTTTAGAGGAGTTTCTCAAAGAGATATTGTTTTGTTTTCCAGGCAATTATCAATGATGTTTGGTTCAGAAGTTCCTTTGGCAGAGGCTTTAAGAGTTTTATCTGGTCAAACCAGGAATTTTGTACTTCGAGAAAAAGTTTTTGATTTATCAAAAGAAATAGAAGGCGGTAGTTCATTTTCCAAAGCGCTTGCTAAATATCCTGAAACTTTTTCCAGTTTCTATACCTCAATGGTAAAAGCAGGAGAGGCTTCTGGTAAATTATCTGCATCACTACTTTATTTAGCTGATCACTTGGAAAGAGAATATGAATTAGCTTCAAAAACTAAAGGAGCGCTTATTTATCCATCTTTAGTTCTTTTGCTAGTTTTTTTCATTATGTTTTTAATGGTTTATACTGTTATTCCTCAACTGAGCATGGTAATAAGGGAGAGTGCTGTTGAGATTCCAGTAGTTACCCAAAGAGTAATTGCAATTTCTAATTTTCTAAAGCAAAACACCCTTGCTTTGTTTTCAATTATAGTACTGTTTTTATTTATAATTTATCAATATTACAAAACTGAAAAAGGAAAAGATTTTTTTGGCAGAATTTTTCTTAAGACGCCTATTTTAGGCTCGCTCTTAAGAACCATTTACCTTGCTAGATTCGCTGAAAGCCTTTCTACTTTAATTTCTGGAGGATTAATGATTGCTAAAGCTTTAGAGCTTTCTAGTGATATTGTTAGCAGTTCCGTTTATAAACAGGCAATACTTGTAATAAGAGATGAGGTTAGGAAAGGCACGCCTATTTCATCAGTTTTATCCCTTTCTCCAGAGGTTTTTCCACCAGTTTTTGTTCAAATGGTTTTAGTGGGTGAAAAAACAGGAAGTTTGGACACTAGCTTAATGAATATTGCCAATTTCTACCAAAAAGAAGTTGAAAGAGGGACCGCTAATCTTTTAGCAATCTTAGAGCCAGTCCTCATTATGACATTGGGACTTGTTGTTGGAGGCATGATGCTTGCAATTTTAATGCCCCTTTACCAAATCATTGGTCTTTAAATTGTGTATTTTTTTAAAAAAAAGTGTTAAAATTAATCATATTATTAATAGAAAAAATATTAGAATCGTGAGAGCAAAAAAGGGATTTACTTTAATAGAGCTTTTAGTTGTTATTGCTATTATTGGTGTTTTTGCTAGCGTTGCTTTTGTTACTTTGGGTCCTGCCAGAAAGAGAGCCAGGGATTCTAGAAGAAAAGCAGACTTTAAACAAATTAACACTGCTATGGAGGTATGTTATAATGATAACAATTGTGGTAATGGTGCTGAGAAGTATATTGATACAACCCAAGGAGCAAATACATTAACCTCAATTGGTAATTTCGTTTCCTCGCTACCGCTCGACCCTTTAGACATTGTGCCTTATCAATATACATGGACAGAAGGAACTGATGCTTACCATTGTCTTTATGTTAAATCAGAATCATTGCTTGACACTTGGTTTTGCAGCTCAAACAGAGGAGTTTTTTCAAAAACAGCCCCAGCTTACACGCCTTCAAACACTGATTGTTGTGGAGTTGATGCTACCCAATAAAATAATTTTATATAAAAAAATACAAAGGTCGAATTCTTTAATAGATAGTTATCAAAAATATGTTGAATAATAAAAAAGGATTTACTTTAGTTGAATTATTGGTTGTTATCGCAATTATTGGAACTTTATCTGGAATTGTTTTGGTTTCTTTAGGGGGAGCAAGAGCTAAAGCCAGAGACGCAGTAAGACAGTCTGATATGCGCCAGGTTGTTACTGGTGAGGAATTGTATTATGCAGACAATGAGCAATACTTTACAGACGCTGGTGCTAGTGATGGCATTCCTGCTATTTCTACTTATCTTCAGGCCATAGACGACCCTTTAGGCACAACCCATTATACTTGGAAAAATAACACAGCTGCCCTAGATTGTACTAATGATAATTACGATGCTTTAATTAACCAGTGGTTCTGCGCTTACGCAGCTTTAGAAGAAGACAGTGCAATAAGCGGGAATACAATTTATTTTGTAAGCACTCACCTAGGTTCTAAAAAATTAGACGCAGCTGCGGCCCCAATTACGACTCTTGGATGTACTTGTTTTGTCTGGCCTTAATTCTGACTGGTTTTTAAAAACACAAAAAACTGGCAGCCCAGTAGGCGTTGTCAGTTTTTCATTTTAATAAATAAAAGTGTTAAGATAATCTATGTATATAGGATTTATTTTGCTTAATAATAAATGGAGGTTTTAATTTATTCTTTTGTTTTTATTTTCGGACTTATTATCGCTTCTTTTTTAAATTCAATAATTTATCGGCTTTCAATAAACCAAGATTTTTTATTCGGCAGATCGTACTGTCCAAACTGCAAACATGATTTAAGCTGGCCTGATTTAATTCCTTTAATAAGCTTTTTAGTATTAAAAGGTAAGTGCCGTTATTGCAAAAAACCAATATCAATTCAGTATATTCTGGTTGAGTTTGTTACGGCGGTTTTATTTGTTATTTTAATTCGGCAAAATATAGGTTTAATTTACGATTTTACTCTGTTTAGATTTTTAAATTTATGTTTTATGCTTTTTGTTGTCTGTTCAATGATTGTGATTTTTGTCTATGATTTAAAACATTACATAATTCCCGACAAAGTAATTTTTCCGGCAACGATTGTCGCTTTTTTCTATCAATTATTTAACATTTGGAATTCATTTGGTGTTTGGACTTTGGATTTTGATATTTTGAAACTTCTTTTAAACCCTATTTTGTCAGCAATTATTAGCTCTTTATTTTTTCTATCCATAGTTTTAGGTTCTAAGGGCAAGTGGATGGGCATGGGTGATGTAAAATTAGCTGTTTTAATGGGTATATTTTTAGGTTTTCCCAAAATACTAATTGCTTTATTTTTAGCCTTTTTTATCGGTGCAATAATTGGAGTAATTTTGATTGTTTTAAACAAAAAAACTTTTAAGTCAGAAATTCCTTTTGGTCCGTTTTTAATTACGGGAACCTTTTTAGCTTTGTTCTTTGAGTATGAAATTATTAATTTCTATTTGTCAGCTTATTATTAATGGATAGCTTGGACAGGCTAATCCTGTCCAAAGCTATATTGATCTTTATTTACAACTTTTTTGCTTAGTGTTTCTTAATTTGTGTGTCTTTGCTAAAATAGTAATAAGCATAATATTTCTATCCTTATATTAGAGTGAGCTTTTTTTTAGAAAAAAACAAAATATTCTTATTAATAGGTTTTCTTGTTTTGGGTTTTTTTATTGCTCAAATAGTAATTGCAGGAGTAAATGATAATGTTTCTGGCTGGGCTTGGTCAGAAAATATTGGTTGGGTTAGTTTTAATAATACAAGTGGCGGTGGAGCAATAGATTATGGAGTTAACGTTGATACTTCAACAGGAGTTTTTTCTGGTTATGCCTGGTCAGAAAATATTGGCTGGATTAGTTTCGCTGATTATAATGGTGATGGCACAATTGATGAAAATGATAATATTTGTCCTAGTTCTCCATGTGAAGCTAAGCTTGATTTTAGAACAAACGAAGTTTCTGGTTGGGCAAAAGCATTAAACATACAAGATGGCTGGATAAGATTAAGAGATACAGATTATGGGGTTTGGCGTAACGATTTAACTTTGCCTAATGAGTTTAGGGACTGGGCTTGGTCAGATACAATAATTGGCTGGATTAGTTTTAATTGTGATAACCCAGAATTACCAGAGCCTCGTTGTGTAGATTCAAATTATAAAGTAGTAATTGACGTTGATTCAATTGATCCAGTTGTTGATGTTTTCAATATTAATCCTGTTTCTCCTAACTGGGTTAGCAGTACAGTAGCTTTTGATGTTTCTTGGACAGTATCTGATAATGGGGGTTCTTATTTAAGTCATATTGAGATTTGGAGAGCGGATGATGTTGGTGGTAGTCCTGGTGCGTGGGCTACAATTACAGATAATTACTATGCTCCAGTTGGTTCTGATTCCTGGACCAGTTCTGTTTCTGACTCTCCTTTAGAGGATGGTGTCTGGTGGTACGGGCTTCATGTTTTAGATAATATGGGCAATGTGGGTATTGAAAGTTTACCAATTCAAGCATTGATAGACAGAACGCAACCAGCTTCTCAAATACAATCACCAGCCTCAAATAGTTGGCATTCTAATGATTTTTCTCTTGATACTCTAGACGAGGATTTACATTCAGGACTGGATAATAACCAGTGCGAATACAAAATTATTCCTTATGAAGATGTTTATCCCATAGAAACTAATGGTGATGGAATAGGTGATACAGAAAGACCATCTTCTGGCTGGCTGACAAGAACCTGCAATTCACCCCCTTACAGTCCAGTAACCAATATTTCAGTGGGTCAGGATGACTATTGTAAATATCAGGGGGAAAATACCTGCTGGACATATATCCGTTCTAGAGATAATGCTGGCAATTTGCATTCTCCGTACTTCGAAGAAAATAGTTCTAGCTCAATTCAATATTATAACATTGACTGGACAGATCCTATGGTAGGCGAGATTTCGCTTTTAACTGCTGAAAGGGCAATTGAACAGACTTTCAGCGCTTCTTTAAGCGATCCAGTGGGAAAAATTTCTGGATGCTGGTTTTATATAGATGGACAATATGAAAAACAAGCTGATTTTTCACCTATTCCTTGCAAGAATGGAGATAATTGTACTGTTTCAGTGAATCATACTTTTTTTGATTTAGGTGATTATCGTGTGCGGTTCTCTTGTAGAGATGCTGCCATGAATGTTGGTTGGAGTCCCTCGACCACAACAGTTACAGTGACTGTAAGTGCAAGTAATCCACCAATTATTACTAATTTAAGCTATTATACTGCCCACGCTTCTACTCCAGACCAGCAATGCACAGATCAGTTTATTTGCTGTACTGAACCAACTACCCAAAATAATTGTAATATTAAATTTAATATCAGCGCTTATGACCCAGATGGAAATCCCTTAACTTACACCTGGGATTTTGGTGATGGAGGAATTGAGTCAAACGAAGAAGATCCTTCTCATCATTATTATACTGCTAATACTTATAATGTTGTGGTTGATGTTTTTGACGGCAGAGACCATACCCAGGATAATCTTCTTATAACTGTAAACAATCCAACTGTTTCTGTTGGACTTACTGCTGATCCGTCTTTTGGCAGTGACTCTTTGTTAAACGTTGATTTAAGGGCTATTGTGGGTGGTTCAAGGTATGGAACCATAAATTATAAGTTTGATTGTACAAATGATGGTAGTTGGGAATTGGAATCCTTAAGTCAAAGCATTAATGATTATACTGCCGTTGATCTTTGCAATTATAGCTCATCAGGCAATTATACAGCCAAAGTTTTTGTTGAAAGAGGAGGAAGTGCCGAGGATACTGCTAATATTAATGTAGTGGCTTCGGAATGTACTCCTGGTCAACAAATTGATTGTACTTCATCTCAAGGGTGTATTCATATAATAACCTGTCAGGGGGATAGCACTTGGCCAAGTTGCCCAACAGATGAATGTGTTGAAGATGACATTAGAGGTTGTGGAGATTGCGGAGAAGAGACATGTTTGTCTACTTGTCAGTGGGGAACTTGTAGTGGTGAAGGTGAGTGTACACCAGGTCTAGATTGCCCTGATTGTTTTTGTCCTTCTGATACTTGCGTAGCTCAAGATTACTATGATTATCCTGATCTTGGTGATTGTGATGCAGGTTGTTTTTGTGATACTGGCACTGAATCAGGAGAACCGTGTGAACCAACCATTCTTATCGATAACATTCAATGTAATAAAACGCCAATATGTGACTCTTTAGATGCGATACCTGATTCAGGGATAGCGCCTTTGAGTACATCCTTTACCGGTTTGGCTCATGATGATGATGGAACCATAGTTCAATACGGCTTTATTTTTGGAGATGGAGGTTCAGGCACTACGTCAGAGAACAATATTAATTATATTTATAATAATCCAGGTACTTATTGTGCTAAATTAAGAGTTCGAGATGATGAGGGAACATGGACTTCAATTCCTGGTGATTGTCCAGATGTCTGCACTAAACAAATCAATATCAGTGCAAATATTCCTCCTGTGGCTAATATTTCTTGTGACGGATCGGGATGCAGCCCTGGTGCGGCCTGCAATGGAAGCTGGATTACTTATAACAGGAATTGTCAGTATTATTTCTTAAATGACTCTACTGATCCTAATTCAACAAATCCACCTGATAATAATAATGATATTATAAGATCAACTTGGTCAATCTTTTACGGGGGTGGAACTCCTTGGCAGGATCCTTATGTAATTTGTACTGATAATTCAGGAACGCCAGAAAATGAAGGAATATGTGACTTATTACTGCCCTCCTTGCCAACTAGTCAAAACTATTATGTTACTTTAACTGTTGAAGATGTAAAAGGAGCAACTAATAGTTTTAGTAGAAACTTTTATGTCAGAAGAGAAATAGCTGCTGATTTTCAGTGTTCTTTGAATCCTGAAGAAGGTTGGCAGAGCTGTAATGGTTTTGTGACCTCTGAAGGCGAGGTAGTGTACTTTAAGGATACTTCTGTGATTTCTGAAGGCGCAACAGGAGCAAGTAGCTGGAGTTGGGCTTTTGAGGACGGCGATCCAATAACCAGTTCCAATCAAAATCCTTCAGCAAGCTTTATCAACCTTAGCGCTAGTTCTGGTGTAATAACTTTGGATATTATAGATAATGTTGGAAGAACTGATTCAGAACAGTATCAGTTGCAAATTACTATTCCTTTGCCTGAATGGGAGGAGGTTGTTCCCTGGTAATTATTCTGTTTAACTATGATGAAGAATAAAGCTTTTAAGTTTTTGTTGTTTTTAAAAAATAGCATTAAAGCTATCCAACACCATTTTTCAAGAAAGAACAATGGTGCTGGGTTTACATTAGCTGAACTTCTCATGGTTATTACTATTATTCTTCTTCTTTTTCCAATGATTCTTACCAATTATAATGCAGGTGAAAAACAATTCTCTCTTTACAGATCAGCCCATAGTTTAGCTCAGGAATTAAGAAATGTACAAGAAATGGCAATGACCGGCGAAATAACTCCTTTTCAGTTTGGGCAAAATTTTCCAAAAGGTGGTTATGGACTTTATTTTGAGTCCAATACCATTTCTTATATCCTTTTTGCTGATTGTGATGGTGACAATGAATATGATTCATCAGGAATAGCCGCCAGTTGTTTTGAAGCAGATTCAGCGCCCGGCGAGTCTTACCCAGAACAAATTAGAGAGATTTTCTTAGAGCCAGGTGTTATAATTTCAAGCATTATTCCTACAACCCCTATAAATATTGTTTTTTTCCCGCCTATTCCAATTATTACAATAAAACCTCAACCTTTTGATAGTCAAGCAATCATTACCTTAAGTCTTGCTGGCAAGATCAAGACTGTTACTATTAATACTATTGGCTTGATTGATGTGGATTGAGTAAATATCAAATAACAAAGTTCAAATATCAAATGAAACCCAAAATCCGAATAATAAATATAAAATTTAATAAAAGTGGTGCGGGGTTTACGCTCTTGGAAGTGATTGTAGCCATTTTTATTTTAACAGTGGGGATCGGAGGATCTTTCTCTTTAATTCAGCAGACACTTTTTACTGCTACAATGGCTCAGTCAAGAATAATTGCTGCCTATTTGGCTCAAGAGGGAATTGAAATAGTCAGGAATATAAGGGACAATAATTGGTTAGAACAAAGAGAGTTCCCGCCCCTGCCCTTATGGAATGAAGGTTTAAACAGTTGTTTGTCACCCAGTAGTTGTTGTGAGGCCGATAATGAGACAGATACGCCTTTATCGTATTCTCCTTTAACCACTGTTACCGGGTGCGCTTTTGATGACCTTCGTTATCTTAATATTGATAGTAATGGTTTTTACAGTTATTCTAGTGGCGACCAGACCAAATTTAAAAGAAAAATTTTCATTGAGTCAATAAGTGCTGATAAAATGAAAGTAGCGGTTATAGTAGAATGGCATGATAGGGGTAAAACTCATCAACTTGAGGTTGTAGGGCATATTACTAACTGGTACGAACAACATAGACAATAAAGAGTATGAATTCTGAGATTAAAAAACAAAGAGCATATACATTAATTGAAGTTTTGATATCTATCGCAATTTTTTTCATTGTTGTTGCTGGTCCAACCGGACTTTTTATTTTTTCGCTTAAGAATCAAAACAGAATTCTTGGTACAAGAGAAGTTGTTGATAACGCTTCTCATGTTTTTGAATATATGAGCAGGGCTTTAAGAATGGCGAGAAAAGAATTAAACTGTACAGAAAGAAGCGACCCAGAAACCTGCGTATGTTTAAAAAATAGTGGTTATGGTTTTAATTATGAACTAGCTGATACCAGAACTTTAGATGGAGTAGTATATAATGGTCCTGGTATAAAATTCAAAACCTCTCAACAACCCTCTGTTTGCCAGGAGTTTTTTTGGGACAGTGTTGATAATAGATTAAAAGAATCAAAAGACGACTCAGATCCTATTGCTTTAACCTCAGATGATTTAGAGGTTATTTCATTCAAATTCAAAGAATCTGGTTTCACTCAGGATGATAATGACCAGCCGAGAGTTGTGTTCTTTTTAGAAATAACAAAAAAAAGCGAGGTTATATCGCCAAAAATAAAAATTCAGACCGTAATTTCTCAAAGAAACTTAGATGTTAGATACTAAAAACGTTGTAAAACATTATAAATCTTTGTTATGAGGTATTTAAAACAAGAAAAAGGAGTTTCAATATTATTTGCTGTTTCAATTTTAAGTGTTATTTTAGGAATTAGTTTAGGAACAAGCACTATTTTGATTAGTCAAATTAAAACCATAAGAAAAATTGGTTATTCTGTAACTGCATTTTATGCTGCTGACAATGGAATTGAGGAAGTGTTACTGATGACAATTCCTTCTAATATTCCTGAAACTCAATTAAATGGAGCTACATATAAAGTGGATATTAAAGACAGCGATAACCCGGATTGCGATGCTGCTAATTTTTGTATAAAATCAACAGGTACTTATAAAGGAACAAAGCGGGGAATTGAAATTAAATATTAAAGCCTGCGTTTAAAGGAACAAAGCGGGGAATTGAAATTAAATATTAAAGCCCTGCGTTTAAAGGAACAAAGCGGGGAATTGAAATTAAATATTAAAGCCCTGCGTTTAAAGGAACAAAGCGGGGAATTGAAATTAAATATTAAACCCTGCGTTGGTATATTATATGAAAAGAGAAGAAGCTAAAAAAAGAATTGATAAATTAAAAAAACTGATTAATCACCATCGTTATTTCTATCATGTTTTAGACAAACAGGAGATTTCTGATGAGGCTTTTGATTCTTTAAAACACGAACTTTATAAATTAGAGGAGCAGTTTCCTGAGCTTATTACAGCTGACTCTCCTACTCAAAGAGTGGCTGGCAAGGTCTTAAAAGGGTTTGAAAAGATTAGGCATAAAACTCCAATGCTTTCTATTGAAGATATCTTTTCCAGGGAAGAACTTCAAAGTTGGCAAAACTATTTGAGAAGAATAACAGAGCAGGAATTCGAATACTTTTTAGAACCAAAAATAGATGGGTTTGCAGTGTCTTTAATTTATGAAAAAGGCCTTTTATTAAAAGCTGCGACAAGAGGAGATAGTAGAGTTGGTGAAGATGTTACCCAAAACATTAAAACAATCAGAAGTATTCCATTAAAATTAGAAATTATTTTTTTAAAAAATAAAATTAAAAAAAATATTGAAAAAAAAATAAAAAATTTAATTAAAAATAAAATAATTGAAATTCGTGGAGAAGTTTATATGGGAAAAAAGGATTTTGAAAAATTAAATAAAAAATTAAAAGAAAAAAAAGAAAAAATATTCGCCAATCCAAGAAATTTAGCAGCTGGCTCAATTCGTCAGCTTGATCCCAAATTAGCAGCTTCCCGTCCTTTAAACTTCTTTGCCTATGAGATTGTTAGTGACTTAGGCCAGAAAACTCATTATCAATCTCATCAGATTCTTTTTTCTTTGGGCTTTAAAACTGATTCCGGTAAAATCACCAAAAACATTGATGGTATCATGAAATACTGGCAGGATATTGAAAAAAGAAGAGATAAATTTCCTTTTCAGATAGATGGAGTAGTGGTTAGCGTTAACAGTATTTCGTCTTTTAAAAAACTAGGGGTGGTTGGCAAAAGCCCAAGAGCAGTGAGGGCATTTAAGTTCTCACCAAAAGAAGCAACAACTATTATTAAAGATATAAAGCTTCAGGTTGGAAGAACCGGAGCTGTAACTCCAGTGGCTGTTTTAAAGCCTGTTAAGATAGGTGGTGTTATAGTCTCCAGAGCCACTTTACACAACAAGGAGGAGATTAAAAGGCTGGATATACGAATAAACGACACTGTTTCTATTGTACGGGCAGGTGATGTGATACCTGCTGTAACCAGGGTTTTTAAAGAGCTAAGAACAGGAAAGGAAAAGAAGTTTAAAATGCCTTTGACTTGTCCTTCCTGCTCAATGAAACTAGTCAAACCTGAGAAAGAGGTTGTCTGGCGCTGCCAGAACGAAAATTGCTTTGCCAGAAAAAGAAAGTATTTTTATCACTTTATTTCAAAAGGAACCTTTGATATTACTGGTCTTGGGCCTAAAATCATTGATAGGCTAATAGAGGAAAAGCTGGTTTCTGATCCAGCAGACCTCTTTAGTTTAAAAGAGGAGGACATTGCGCCTTTGGAGCGTTTTGCAGAGAAATCTTCTTATAATCTAATATCAGCTATTCAATCAAAAAAGAGCATTACCCTAGAGAGATTTATCTACGCTTTGGGTATTAGAAATGTGGGGGAGCGTACTGCCAATAACTTGGCTCAATATTTTGGCTCTGTAGAAAAATTAAAACAAGCTTTAATGGGAAAATTAGAAAATATTAAAGATATTGGTCCAGTTGCAGCAAAATCAATTTATGAATTTTTTAAAAATAAAACTAATTTAGAATTTATTGAGAAATTAAAAAAAATAGGAATAAAAATTAAATTAAAAAAAATAAAAAATAAAAAATTAAAATTAAAATTAAAAAAAATAATATTTGTTTTGACAGGAGCATTAGAGTCAATGACAAGAGAAGGAGTAAAAGAAAAAATACGTACTCTAGGCGGAAAAATATCTGAATCAGTTTCTAGCAGAACAGATTTTTTAGTGGTAGGTAAGGAGCCCGGTTCCAAACTCAAAAAAGCAAAAGCGATTGGCACTAAAACACTTACAGAAAAAGAGTTCTTGGAAATGATAAAATAACCTTACAAACTTTAAAATTTATAATAATGAAATCTATCTTTTCTCCTTTTAAAAAATTAGAATAACAATGAAATCTATCTTCTCTCATTTTAAAAAATTAGAATAACAATGAAATCTATCTTCTCTCATTTTAAAAAATTAGACTGGAACCTTATAATTATTGTTTTTCTTTTGATTAGTATTGGGCTTGTATCTATTTACAGTTCTTCTTTTGGCAGGGATGATTTCTTAAATTTTAAAAAACAGATCATTTTTGTCTTAATAGGATTTTTATTAATGTTGCTTATAAGTTTTTTTGACTGGAGAGTTTTTCAAACAGATCCTTATTTAATTTTGATTTTATACTTTCTGTGCATTGTATTACTTTTAGGTATTTTTTTCTTTGCCCCAAAAATTAGAGGTGTTAAGGGTTGGTATAAAGCAGGACCTATTGTTTTTGATCCAATTGAGCCAACTAAGATTATTTTAATAATTTTACTGGCAAAGTATTTTTCAATGCGTCACATTGAGATATACAGAGCAATTCACATATTGATTTCTGGCTTGTATATTTTAATTCCTTCAATTCTTATTTTTTTCCAACCAGATTTGGGTTCAGTATTAGTATTGATTGGTTTGTGGATAGGGGTTCTTTTGATTTCAGGTATTAAGCTGCGTCATTTCTTCATTTTGCTTTTATGTGGTTTCTTGGTTTTAGCATTAAGCTGGTCTACAGTTCTAAAAGACTACCAAAAACAAAGATTATTAAGCTTTATTAAACCTCAGCTATCAGATCCCCTTAAAATTGGTTGGAATCAAAGACAGGCAAAGATTGCTATAGGCTCAGGTGGGCTTTTTGGTCAGGGAATAAACAGTGGTTCACAAACACAAAATGGGTTTTTACCTGAACCTCAGACTGATTTTATTTTCTCTGCTATTGCTGAGGAAACAGGATTAGTAGGAATTATAGTACTACTCTTGCTTTTCTCTCTTCTAATTTGGAGAATTTTTCAAATTACTATAAGAACTGATTCTAATTTTTCTCGTCTTTTTGCTTCTGGTTTAAGCATTTTATTGTTTGTTCAGAGCTTTATTCATATTGGTATGAATCTTGGCATTCTCCCTATTATTGGAATTTCATTGCCCTTAGTAAGTTATGGCGGTTCAAGCTTATTAGTTATTTTTATTAGTTTGGGTATTTTGCAAAGTATATATATTCAATCTGTTCGAATAAAATAAAGTATCGGATTAAATCCGATATAATTAACAGTATCGGATTTATTTATAAGTTATTCACAATAAGCGCTTGACAGCGTTTTTTGTTTTAAAGATAATAAGATAAGTTATAGTTTTTTGAAATTAATAAAAAGAAGGCCCCAAATAAAACGCTCTTACTGTTTTTTTGTTGCCTCCTTTATTTAAAGTTAACAAATTTTTATTTTTTGTCAAGATTCTTAATGAATAAAAAAGAAAATCAAAATCAATATATAACACTTCAAGAGGCAACAAAATATTGTGATTATTCGCAGGAGTATTTAAGTTTAAGAGCGAGGCAAGGTAAGTTAATGGCTGTGAAGTTTAAAAGAAACTGGCTCACAAAAAAAGAATGGTTAAAAGAATATTTGGAACAACCAAGCAATTATATTTCTTTAAAACAGGCAGCAGAGTATTGCGATTACTCCCATGATTATTTAAGTTTAAGAGCAAGACAAGGAAAATTAAAAGCAGTGAAGTTGGCTAAGAATTGGATGACTAAAAAAAAGTGGCTGGACAAGTATTTAAAGAAACACCAAAAAAAACTAAAACAAAAAATTATTAAGGCTGAAATTGTAAAAATTTTACCCCCTCCAGATAATTTACCTCTTGAAAAATTTCAGCCAAGCGTTAAGATTTTTCGAAAGCTATTAATTACTAGAATGCTCCGCATAGGAGTTATTTCAATTTTAATAATGGGTTTACTTGTCTCAGGAGTGCTTGTTGGAAAAGGTTTTTTTTCAAATACTTTAATGCCTCATTTTTCCCAAACCCATAGCGTTGTTGGTAAGTTTTTAAATCGTTCAGTCTTGCCAATAATTGGAGATTCTCCAATATTAAGAAATGTTTTGTTTAGTATTGCAGTAGCCGAAGAAAGTATTGGCGATGTTTTTAGAACATATTTTTCCTGGCTCGGAAATTCTCTTAAAACAATATCTCAAAAAATCACAAAAATTTATTTTGCTATTCATAATTCTTTTAATGAAAATACAAAACAAGGATTTATAGCAATTAAAAATTTTGTACTTAGTTTTTTTAATGGAATAGGGAATTTTTTTGCTAATATCGGCCGAGGCAAAAGAATTTCAGAAGATAAGCTTTTAACAGAAGAAACGTTTATAGAGACTGAAGAAAGATTAACTCAAAAATTAATTGAAGCATTCCAACAAGGTTTTGAAAAATTAACAAGAGAAGGAATACCATCAAAACAAATTATTACAGAAATCCAACCAATAAAGGAAATAACAAGAGAAGTAAGAACAGTAGATTCAGCAACACTAGCCCAGCTAAAATCTGATATACAGTATGTTCAAACAGAACTAGCTAACAGATTGTATGCTCCAGGAGGAGTCATTACCCAACAGATCTATATTACAGAGCCTATTCGATCGCCCAAGATTTATCAAGAAAATGGTGATATAGTTTTGCAAACTTTAGGTTCAGGCAACATCATTCTATCAGCTGCTACTGGCTTACAACTTCATGGGAGCCAGGTAGTAATAGATTCAACAAGCATATTAAATCCTTTAATATATTTGGCTGACGCAACAAGAATTGATGGGCCAGTAACGGCTCAAAGAATTACTTTAAATGCTCCAGCTGATTTTATAGGTAAAATTTTAGATGTTCAATTAGCTGGTGCTTCTAAATTCTCGGTTGATAATGCTGGAACAGCTCTCTTAATTGGAGACTTTTTTATTACTGGTAATTTATCAGTATCAGGTAATCAAACCTTTAATGGAACATTTACAATTAATGCCTCATCCTCCTCGCCAGCACTAACAGTAAATCAAACAGGAAATGGTAAAATTTTCGATTTTACTTCAACAGCCAACTCGACCCAAAATTTAGGAACAATAACGGGGATAACTACTAATGCAATCTTGGCTTTATATCAACAAGGAACTGGTTCAGTATTAATAGCTACTACTACTTCATCAACAACCCAGCCAGCAATAAAGATAACTAACTTAGGTACTGGTGAATCATTTATTGTTGAAAGCAAAGATGCTGATTCATCGCCTTTTGTTATTGATTCATCTGGCAATGTAGGTATTTCCACCTCGTCACCTTTATACACACTACAAGCATGGGGTAATGTATTCGTTGGCACTTCAACAACACCCACTTTATTTGTTGATACTGGAACGCAGAATGTAGGTATAGGAACTTCAACGCCAAGCCAAGCCCTTCATGTAGTAGGCAATATCTTAGGTTCAGGAAATGCTGTGTTTGAAGGCGTCTTAGACGTACAAGGATATACTACTTCTACTTTCGCAGGACCTGTTCAGATTACCACTACCACTCAGCCTCAACTTATTGTTAGGTATGATTCAACAAATTATCTTACTGGCTCTGTTTCTTCACAGGGCACTACTACATTAGTTTCTACGGGCCCCCTTGATTTAACAGGCGCTGGTTCTTCTGTCTGGCAGACAACTAATTATGGAAGTTTAACTATTCAAAGTGCCAGCTCAACAGAAATTGTGTCTGGAGATAGCCTAATTGCTTCATCAACCAACGAAATGATTTTTGCTACAGCAGGTGTAGAAAGAGCCAGGATTGATACTTCAGGAAGATTAGGCATTGGTACCACAACTCCATCTTATCCACTCCATGTCTGGGGCTCAGCTGGCTTTGGAACTTCAACTCTACCTACCTTATATGTTGATTCAGGAACTCAAAGAGTTGGTGTTGGCACGACAACTCCAAGAGCAAATCTAGAAGTTGTTGGATCTGCTTTATTCACC
>SDBT01000775.1_pt1 | contig 52593 bp, 50 predicted proteins | sample 2277101 | NCBI WGS metagenome assembly SDBT01 (sample SAMN10404973, study PRJNA504765) | marine sediment metagenome | isolation source: marine sediment core GS10_PC15, 103 cmbsf | place: Arctic Ocean: Southern Knipovich Ridge | collected 2010
TTTTTTAAATGGGGGTGTTCTTATTAAAAAAATGAAAAAATAACAAAAAAAAATTTAAAATTAAATAAAAATTTTTAAAATAAGTAATTAATAAATAAAGTACAACCAATGGATCAAAATTTTGATATATATAAAGAATTAATTAAGGAATTTGGTGTTAATAATGCATCTGTTGTCAAGCATTATAACCTTTTTAATCTTTTACTTTCCTGTGATTGTCTTATCACTAAATATTCTACCGTCGGATTGGAAGCAATGATCTTAGGAAAACCTGTAATTTGTTTAAACTTTTATCAAGATAAAATACATTATATTTTAAATAAAGCGGCGTTTGAATTATCTAATTGCAATGAATTGCCTTTATTAATTAAAGAAATATTTGAAAATCCATTACTAAAAAGTAAAGAAAGGAAAAAATTTGTAGAAAAATATAATTATAAAAATGATGGTTTAGCGACAAAAAGAGTTTATAGAATTATAATAAATTTACTCAATGATAAATAAAATTCTTTAGAAAATGATTTCCAGAATAACTCTTGGGACGGCACAATTAGGTATGAATTATGGCATCGCCAATATAAATGGAAAACCGAATCTGAAGAGAGTTATGGATATTTTAAATTATTCATTAAAATTTGGTGTAAAATCTTTTGATACTTCACCGGTCTATGGTAATTGCGAAAAAATTATAGGATCCTTTATCTCAGCACAGGATAGGTCGGATATAGATAAAATTATTATAATCTCTAAATTACCTGCAATCAATTTAAAAGAAGAATTTACATTTGATTCTCTATATAAATATATTAAAGAGAAGATTAGGATTTCGCTTAATAATCTTAAAATCAACACCATCCCTATCTATTTACTTCATAACGCTGCAGATATATTTATTGAAGATGGATTAGTAATAGAATGTTTAAACGAGTTTAGTAAAGAAGGTCTGATTGATAAATTTGGGATATCAGTATATAATCCAGAAGAAGTTAAAGCTTCTTTAAAATTTAAAGCTATAAAAGCAATTCAAATCCCTATCAATATATTTGATCATAGACTAATCAATACGGGATTATTAAAAAAATTAAAAGAGAAAGATTATCTGATCTTTGCCAGAAGTATATTTCTTCAAGGTTTATTTTTTTTACATCCTAAAAAACTCCCTGTTCATATTAAATTAGCTGAAACTTATTTGGAGAAATTAAATAAATTTGCTAGGGATTTAAAAATGAGTGTTGCTAAATTAGCGTTTTTATTTGTAAGGGATCTACCTGAAATTACTAGTTTAATAATTGGAGTAGAAAAAAAAGAACAAATAATTGAAAATCTGGGTTTCCTAAAAGAAGAATCATTATCAAATGAAGTTTACAAAGCAGTTTTGGATGAATTTATTGATATCCCTAATAAGATAATTAATCCTTCATTATGGAATAAGTAATTGTTTAATAAAAAGAAACTTTTTAAAAAATCTAAGATAATGATAAAATTCTCACGGTTAGAAATATGAATTGTCAAAAAGGTATTTCACTATGGAATAAAGCAAAGAAATTAATACCTGGAGGAAGTCAATTATTAAGTAAAAGATCTGAAATGTTTTTACCCGATAAATGGCCATCATATTATAAAAACGCAAAAGGAGTTGAAATTTGGGATTTAGATGATAATAAGTTTATTGATATGAGTATTATGGGTGTTGGCGCTTGTACTCTTGGTTATGCAGATGAAGATGTCAATAAAGCTGTAAAAAAAGCTATTGATTTAGGCTCTATGTCAACTTTAAATTGTCCAGAAGAAATAGAATTAGCAGAATTACTATTTAAATTACATCCATGGGCAAATTCAGTGCGATATGCTAGAACAGGTGGCGAAGCCATGGTTATTGCCATCAGAATTGCCAGAACTTATACAAAAAAGGATAAAATCGCATTTTGTGGATATCACGGATGGCATGATTGGTATTTAGCAAGTAATTTAGCTGATAATGCAAACCTTGATGGACATCTTTTACCAGGATTAGAACCTAAAGGAGTTCCTCGAGGTTTACTAAATACCGCAATACCTTTTGAATACAATAATATAGAAAAACTAAAAGAAATTACTTTAAATAATGATATTGGGGTGATTGTAGTAGAACCTATGAGACATCAAAAACCAGAAAAAGAATTTCTTAAAAAAATAAGAAAAATTGCAGATAATATTGGAGCAGTTTTAATATTTGACGAAATAAGCATTGGATGGCGCTTGAATGTTGGGGGTGCCCATTTACTTTTTGGTGTAAAACCTGATATTGCAGTTTTTGCTAAAGCTATAAGTAATGGTTATCCTATGGGAGCTATTATTGGAAAAACTGAAGTTATGGATGCTGCTCAGACTAGTTTTATAAGTAGTACATATTGGACAGAGAGAGTTGGTCCGACTGCAGCAATCGCTACAATTAAGAAAATGCAAAAACTAAATGTTCCGAACCATTTAGATAAAATAGGAAAATTAATAGGGAAAGGTTGGAGGACTTTAGCAAATAAATGCGGATTAAAAATTGGTATTCTACCTCCAAATCCACTAATAATATTCACCTTAAACTATGAAAATGCCCAAGAAATTAAAACTCTTTTTACTCAAGAGATGCTTAAAAGAGGTTATTTAGCAACTTTATCCGTGTACGTTAGCTATAGTCATACAGAAGAAATTATTAAAAATTATCTAACACAAGTAGATGAAGTTTTTGGAATTTTAAAGAATGCAATAGAAAAAAATAAAGTAAAGGATATGCTTGAAGGGCCCATATCACATATAGGTTTTCAACGATTAACTTAATATAAAATGATATTATTTTACTTTCCTATCTTCTCGAAGTGATTTAATATATCCATCATTCATAACAATATTATTGTTAATTTCTGATAATTCAGGTTTTTTAACTAATAAATTCAGGATATCTGCCATAAGAAAGTTTTTTTTCTTAGGGTAAAGGTTCCTATACACCTCTTTAACAAACAGTAGATCTTCTTTTTCATCCACAGTCCATCTTAATTCATGAATGTCAAAATCATTATATACATTGTTTAGTTTGAAAATATTAGGATTTTTCCACATATAAGCAGTTACATGTTCCCTTTCAGATGATAATTTAGCTTCCTTCCATGTTTTCTCTAGTGTTTTAAATGAAAAGACCTCTACATCCAACCCATCTGGATAGGTTGGTGGATGAGTATTTGAAGTGAAATCTACATCATCCACCAAAAATGCTTTCACCACTTCATCGAAAACTTTAGGATCAATTAGGGGACAGTCTGCTGTTATTCTAACAAATGTCTCAGATCTAAACTTTAAAGCTGCTTGATAAAAACGATCTAAGACATCATCTACACTACCCGCAAAGCTCTTTATATTTAAATCCTTTGCTAACTGTAAAATTTGCTTATCTTCTTCAGAAATTGATGTAGCAATAATAATTTCTGGATTATATTTAGATTGTTTTATACGGCTTATTAAATGCCATAACATAGGTTTTCCTAAAATTTCTGCCATAACTTTATTTGGAAGTCTTGTAGAACCCATCCTCGCTTGTATAATTACTGCTAGCTTTAACATTTTCAATTAAGCTCATTATTCTTAAAATATTTATAATTCTAAATTATTATAATTCTAAATAGAAATAAATAAGTTTTTATTATCTCTATAAAAAATTAATACAAAAATAATGAAAGTTCTATTTGTTTACCCTAATGATTATTTGAGTAATGGAATTCCTCCAGGAATATCTATACTTTCCTCTGTGCTTAAACAAAATGATCATATCGTTGATTTATTCGATTTTACTTTTATAAAAACAGAGGAATTAAAGAGTAAAACAGATAAAGAACCAACTAATTACCTTCCTACTGAATATACACTAGAAGATCTTGTCACTGCTGATTCCATTATATCATTAGAAAAAGCATTTAAGCAAAAAATTGAATTGTTTAGACCTGATTTAATTGCTGTATCTGTAATGACGGGATATTTTGAGAAAGTAATTGATCTTTTTAGAAAAGTTCGTCCTAAATGCATAACTATATTTGGTGGTGTACATCCAACAATTTCACCTTATGAGACATTAAAAAATGACTTGGTTGATTTTATTGGTATTGGAGAAGGTGAAGGATTATTAATTGATTTATTGGATGCTTTAGAAAAAGGGGATGATTACAGTCATATTAAGAATTTAGGATATAAAAAAAATGGTGTTATTAAAATTAATGAATTACGCCCTTTTGTTAATATGGATGAATTACCTCCTCCAGATTGGTCATTGTTTGATGAACGCCATTTATTTCGCCCATTTATGGGTAAAATTTACAAAGGAAGCTTTTATGTAATGTCACGTGGTTGTCCCGGAACATGTACTTATTGTGTTAATTATGCTTTGCGACAAAAATTAAAAATATGTGGTAGATACTTTCGATATCAATCTCCAGAAACCACAATTAATCAGTTAAAAGAAATGAAAGAAAAATTCGGTGCTACTTGGTTTAAATTTGCAGATGATTCATTAATGCTATTTAAAGTCGATTATCTAAAAGAGTTAGCTAAAGGATTAATCCCTCTGAATATTAATTTTGGTTGTTCAATTCGCCCTGAAACGGTGACTGAACAGAAATTAAAGTTATTGAAGGAGATGGGTATGGTCGCCGCATCCCTAGGAATTGAATCAGGAAATGCTCGTTTACGTAGAGACGTTTTAAGACGAAATATGACTGACAATCAAATAATAAAGGCAATAGAGTCTTTAAAAAATTACAATATAAGAACATCTACATTTAATATGATAGGACTTCCTGGTGAAACAAGGGAAAATGTTTTTGAAACGATTAAATTAAATAAAATGCTAGGTATTACAGCTACTAATGTTTATATTATTTATCCTTATCCTAATACTCAAATAAATAAAGAATATAACGTAAATATTTATGATAAATATGGACATATAATACCTGTATCACATGCTTCTAGTTTTGCACTTTCAAAAATGAATCCATCTGAAGTTGAAGGGCTTTTGAAAACATTTGAGCTTTATGTAAAATTACCCAAAAAAATGTGGTCAATAATCGAAATAGCAGAAAAATCAGATAAAACTGGAAAAGAATTAAGGAATGTCTTATATCTGTATGCCAATGATTATTAAGTCTAATAATTATGCTACTCGCTTAGTAATAAAAAGAATTAAAATAAATGATAAAAACTAAATGAATAAAGATATGAGTATTTTTTTATGCAATAAAGCAAATAATTAATTGAGGCTACATTTCGAAAGACAGATTATTTATAAAAACAAAATATTAAGACTATAGATTAATGGATTATTTTTTTATTGGAAATCGAAAAATAGGAAAAAAAGCACCTGTTTTCATAATTGCAGAAGCGGGTTCAAATCATAATCGTAATTTGAATCAAGCAAAAATGCTTATAGAAATTGCAGCAGAAGCTGAAGCTGATGCTGTAAAATTTCAAACTTATTCTGCTGAAACATTATATTCAAAAAAGACTCCCAATCCAGATTATTTAAGAGGCACAGTAGAACAAAAGTCTGTATGGCAACTGATTAAAGATATCGAATTACCTAGAGAATGGCAAGGAGAGCTGGCAGACTTTTCAAAATCCCACGATTTAATTTTCTTATCTACTCCATTTGATTATAAAGCTATTGATGAATTGGAACAATTAAACATGTTAGCCTATAAAATTGCTTCTTTTGAGATTGTAGATTTACCTTACTTAAAAAGGATCGCTAACAACAAAAAACCAATGATTTTGTCAACGGGTATGGCAAGCTTAGGTGATATTGAAGAAGCTATTAATACAATTAAAGAAATTGAAGATGTGCCGATTGCTTTATTACATTGTGCCATTAATTATCCTCCTCCATTTAAAGATCTCAATTTAAAAGCGATTAAAACTTTAAAAAATGCTTTCAAAGTTCCTGTTGGGTATTCTGATCATACAATGAGCACTGTAATCCCTTCGGTTTGTGTTGCTTTAGGTGCATGTATAATTGAAAAACATTTTACTTTAGATAGAAAATTAATGGGGCCTGATCATAAATTTGCATTAGAACCCGAGGAATTAAAAGTAATGGTTAAGAATATACGAGAAACTGAGGTAAGTATGGGGAGTTCGTTAAAAATCATGCCGAAATCTGAAGAAAATTTATATAAATTAGCTCGTAGGAGTATAATCGCTAGAAAAGTAATACCAAAAGGAAAGATAATTGACGAATCTGATCTAATAATAAAAAGACCTGGTTACGGTATCGCGCCAAAATTTTTTAATATAATAGTAGGGCGAATTGCAAAAATTGATATTGACGAAGATGAAATAATTACTTGGGACATGATTTAATAAATGATAAAGAATATCAAATTTGGTATTAAAATCAGCACCTCGAACTTTGATTTATTATCAGATATCTATACAAATAATGATATCATAGATTTTTTTGAAATAATAATCTCTCCTGATTTTAATCTTGATGATCTAATTGCAATAAAAAATTTAAAGATGCCATACGCTATACATCTACCAAACTCAAACAATAACATCGATTTTGGAAATATAAATAGAAATAACAAAAATCTACAATTTATAAATAAAATTAATAAAAATACTAAATCTTTTAAAGAGTTAAATCCAATCTGCTATATTGTCCACCCAGAATCAGAAAATCTTAATCTCTCTATTCATAATATTACAAAATTAAAAATAAAACCAATTGCTTTAGAAAATATGCCTGTAAAAGGGATTCACGGAGAAAAATTATTAGGTTATAATCCTAAATCAATTAAGTATTATTTTGAGAAAATTAAAAATCTAGAATTTTGTCTCGATATTAGTCATGCAATAAAGGCAGCTATTTCATTGAAGATAAATCATCTAATTTTTATAAATAAATTTCTAAATTTTAAAAAGCCTAAGATCTTTCATCTTTCAGGAGGGAATTTAAATATTGAAATTGATGAACATCTCCCATTATTTAAAGGACAATATAATATACATGAAATAAAAAATCTACTAATTAATTATAGTGCTCCTGTGAATCTAACTTTTGAAAACTATAGAAATTATGGAAATGGAATCGAAGATGATTTAAATAATATTAAATATTTTTTAGAATCTTGAGTTACAAACACATAATCGTGATAAAAGTGAAAATAGATTTAGTTCAAGTAAAGGTCATTCCGGCTGAGAAACAAAGTGATGAGCACAAAAAGAATGTATGGAAAATATTCAATGAAAATTTGGAATTTACTCTAACTACTCATGAACCAGTCCCTTATGATCACCATTGTGAATGGTGGGAGACAGTATTTGAAAAAGAATATATTTATGTTATCTTATATGAAACTGTTGTTTGTGGGTTTATTAGGTTAACTAAATTTAGTTATGGGTCAAAAGAACCTTATGAAATTAGTATAGCTTTAGGAAAGGAGTTTCAAAATTCTGGAATCGGTTCTATTGGTTATAGATTATTCGAAAATGAAATGAAAAAAATAGCCATACCTCAAATAATTGCTAAAACCATTGGAAAAAACATAATCGGTCAGACGTTTTTCGAAAAAAACGATTTTAAAAAGTTCATTGTTAAATATATTAAGAAATTGTGAAAAAATCTCCTAATTATGTTTAGAAATCTCTTCTAATAATTCAGCTTTAATTAATAAATCAGCAGATTTTTTTATTCTTTCAAAACTCATTTTTGAACGAAAAGAAATATCCAATAGAGAATTTTTTCCATCTGATAAGTTTAATACCCAACGAATTGGTATTTCATCTATATAACCATCTGTTTGTTCCCCAATCATGCCATAGAGACCCCTACTCCCTAAATGTGGTTCACATTTAGGATTGAGATTGACATACGTTCTATTATTCTCGAAAATATATAAAAATTTATTATATTTCTTTAAACTATCAGCAAGAGATTCTGGTTTAATAAAATTTAGATTATCTGCAGAAGTATGATATTCAGGAAAATGTCCATAAATTGTTCGCATTAAAGAACCTATAGGTAAATTAAACCCAGGAGAACAAAATTGTCTTTCATCACTTCCCGATGGAAAAAATTCTATTATCTTAAATGAATCTTCAGAATCTATTAAAACTTTTTCTACTATCTTATCTGTTATGGTATTCCCATCTCTTGTTTTTTTATAAGTAGAGTTGCCAGAATCTCCAACACATGTGACTATAAGACCAGATATTATGTTTTTAACCTTTTTTTCATTATGGAATAACCAATTAATTGCCCCTATTGTTTCGGGAATAAAAAGAAATCTATATGAATATTCTAAATTGTCATCATGCATTAAATTTATAAGATTTTTAGCTAGAGCTGTTAATAGAACGGGACCACTCAAATTATCATTACATAAAGAGGGATGGCAAATATAACATGAAAATAATACTTCTTTTTCTGTTTTTCCTCGTAAAAATAACTCTCCATATGTAAGATACCCTTCCTCCAGAGTTGAATCAATTAAAACCTCGTAATTATCTTCTTCTAGTGTATTAAATTGATTGTAAGTTAAGCAAAAACCCCAATTTTCTTTATAATACGAGGTTAAATATGGTATCCAATCAGGATATTCAGGTAAATAATGTAAATGATCTCTTAATTCTTTAAGAGGAAGTTTTTTATTGATGGGTGTGCTATAGTTTAAAACGTGTAAATTTGATGTTTTAATATCTATTATTTTTTCACCGTCAGAATTTTTCACATAAGCATCTTTTATATTCCATTCTTTTGGAATTGTCCAATCAAATACCTTGGTCCCACTTGGAACCTCTTTTATTTCAATAGGTATTTTTTCTTTGATAATTTCTAAAGTTTTCCTTACACCATCTCCAGTAATACTTCGGCAAATTGGGTAAAGTTCTTTCATTAGATCATACATCCAATTTCCTAAGATTTTCCAATCTTGATTAAATTCGTTCATTATACTCTTTTTGGACTTTATTTTGATTTTAATCAAAATAATTTATTTTCTATAATACTTAATTATTTTATTTAGTGCGTTAATAACATCGTAAACATCATCATCACTCATTTTGGGGAATAAAGGAATTGTTAGTATTCGAGGATACAACCATTCAGTATTAGGTAAACTTCCTTTTTTTAGTCCAAATTTGTTCTTATAAAAAGAATGATAATGTACTGGAATATAATGCACATTTACTCCAATATTTTCTTCCCTTAAAGCTTTAAAAATATGATCTCGATTAACCCTTAACTTCGCAAGATTTAACTGAATAATGAATAAATGCCATGTATGTTTTATATCTTTTTTAACGTATGGTAATGTTATTTCCTCTAAATCCTTTAACTCACGATAGTATAGTTTAACAATTTCTCTACGTCTTTTTTGAAAGAACTCTAATTTATTTAATTGATGAATTCCTATTGAAGCATGGATTTCGCTCAAATTATACCTATAGCCTAGATATTTCATATCATAAAAAAAATCTCCTGATTTTCCAAATCGTTTCACAGCATCTTTAGAGATACCATGAGTTCTGAACATTATAAGTTTGTTATACAATTCATCATCATTAGTAGTAACCATTCCTCCTTCAGCAGTAGTTATATTTTTTACTGGGTGAAAACTGAATGCTGTCAAATCGCTCATATTTCCAACTTTTCGATTTTTATACTCCGCATCGATAGCGTGTGCAGCATCCTCTATAATAAAAAGATTATTTTCATGTGCTATCTCGATAATTTCATCCATATCACATGGTTGACCCGAAAAATGAACAGGAATAATTGCTTTTGTATTTGGAGTTATTTTCTTTTTTATTTCATTTGGATCAATGTTATATGTATCCTTTTTAATATCTGCAAAAATTGGAGTACCTCCGCGATAAATAACACAATTTGATGAAGCTACAAACGTTAAAGGTGTAGTTATTACTTCGTCTCCTGGTTTAATGTCAATACTAGAAGTGGATATATGTAATGCCGCAGTTCCTGAATTCACCGCCACAGCGAATTTGGAACCAATTAGATTCTTAAAATTGTCTTCAAAGAGACACATTTTTGGTCCAGTTGTGATCCAACTTGATTTTAATGTATCTATAACCTCTTCAATTTCTTTTTCATCAAGCCATTGTGTACCATAAGGGAGAAATTCTTCCCTTATGGGTCTTCCACCTTCAATAGCAGGTTTTTCCATTAATATTCCATCTCAATTTTTTTTATCCATTTTTCTAATTTAAGAATACCATCCACCAAAGGTGTTTTTGGTTCCCAATTTAACATCCGTTTAGCTTTTGAATAATCACAAACGAGTTTCATTATTTCAGCTTGAGGATGATGATGCTCCACGTGAAGAATTTGGTTTTCATCATCAACGATTAACCTCGCTAATTCTTTTATTGAAATATCGTTTCCAGTTCCAGCATTTAAAATTTCACCTAAACACACGTCACATTGGGCGGCACTTACAATAAATTCAGCACAATCTTCAACATATAAGAAATCTCTTGTTTGAGTTCCATCTCCAAATACCTTTAATTTTTTATTTTTAATTTTGAGATTAACATATATTGAAACAACTCCACCTTCCATGTTAGATTTCTGGAAAGGTCCGTATGTGTTGAAAGGTCTCAAGATAACAATAGGTAATCCAAATCCGTGGTAATATGATAATGCTAATTCTTCGGCTGCGATCTTGGATCCAGCATATGGAGATCCTGGTTTTATACAATGATCTTCCGAAATCCCAATATTTGAATTAGTTAAATCGTAAACCATACACGTGCCTACTAAAATAACTTTTGTTTTAATTCTACGAGCTGCTTCTAGAATATTGTAAGTCCCAATTACATTATTCTCGAATGCTCTCTCTGGAAAATCTAAGCTTTCTTGGACATTTATTTGAGCTGCTAAATGAAAACAAATTGTAAATTTATATTTTTCAAATATTTCATCAATTACTTCTCTATGTCTGATATCATCGATAATAAATTCTTTTAATCGAGGGTCATTTTCAAACTCTGCTAAATTCTCTTTGCTTCCATTAGATAAATTATCTAGTACAACGACATCATATCCTTTAAGTAATAAATTATTAACAACCCATCTTCCAATAAAGCCAGCTCCTCCTGTAACCAACACTACCATAATTTTCCACTTACTTGTTATTTGAATTAATTATTATAAAACAAAAAAATCTTAATAATTTAATCAAATAATCATCTTAATCTACATTTTAATTATTAAATTTATTAGAAACCTATTATTATCCAATGTAGAGACTTTTATGGATTTACTTATATATTATGAAAATTAAAGAATTTAAACTTGATAATCCTCAATGGGATGAATTTTGTTTGGATTCTGATGATTGTTGGTTCTGGCACACTTCGCTATGGATGGAATATACTAAAGAATATGGTGGAGAGGATTCTGAGATCATTTCCTTCTACCTTGTGGATGGCACGGGAAATATAATAGCAATCTGTCCGCTAATTCGTCATAATAAGATTTTTAGTTATGTCGGTGCCTTTACACCTAATCCTGCTTTAAAGAATGGACTTTCTATGAAAATTTCCAAACGTTTATTAAATACTATTTTCCTTGAAATTGATAAAAGGGCAAAAGAATACAACATCCAAGAAGTTAGTATGAATTTGACATCCTTAGCGAAGAATCACCTTAAAAAATTTTCATATAATTATTTAATGCGATATAATTTTGATAATGTCTCATTAAATACTCAAATTATTGATTTTAAAAAGGATATTCGAACTTTATGGGGTGAAATTAAAAAAAGTCATCGAAACGAAATAAAACGGGGAAAAAAAATATTCTCTTTCGATTATGTTTTACCTCATGAAACAAAAAGTAAAGAATATGGTGAATTGAAGAACTTACATTTCCTCTCAGCTGGTAGAAAAACACGATCAGATGAATCTTGGGAAATCGGGTTCAAAATTAAGTTAAATAAAAATGCTATTATAATCTTAGCAAAACTCAACGATATCATTGTTGGCGGTATCTATACATTTTTATATAAAAATTGTGCTTATTATGGAATTAGTGCAAATCACCCCAATTACGATACCAGATATTCCATATCTCATTCAATAATGTGGGAAATGATAAAATGGTTAAAACATAATAGATATGATTATTTTGAACTTGGTCAGCAATATTTTTCAAACCAGCCTTATAGTCACCCAACTCAGAAGGAAATCGATATTAGTTTATTTAAAAGACACTTCGGTGGATTTATTGTGACTCATCATAAGGGGCTAAAAAAATACATGAAATAACTCGTTTTAAAGAACCTTATTTGTTATTAACTAATCTTTAATCTCATCCTTCATTAAGAATGGCCCTTTATAGGAATTAAATGGTTTGTGTAAATCAAATTTTTTAATATTTGAATAAAGCTCAAGATTTAATCTCTGATTAATTCTTTAGAGATACCATGAGTTCTGAACATTATAAGTTTGTTATATAATTCATCATCATTAGTAGTAACCATTCCTCCTTCAGCAATTGTTATATTTTTTACTGTGTGAAAACTGAACGCTGTCAAATCGCTGATATTTCCAATTTTGCGATTCTTATATTCCGCGTCGATGGCGTGTGCAGCATCCTCTATAATAGAAAGGTCATTTTCATTAGCTATCTCGATAATTTCGTCCATATCACATGGTTGACCTGAAAAATGAACAGGAATAATAGCTCTTGTCTTTGGAGTTATTTTCTTTTTTATTTCATTTGGATCAATGTTACATGTATCTTTTTTAATATCTGCAAAAACAGGAGTACCTCCGCGATAAATAACGCAATTCGATGTGGCTACAAACGTCAAAGGTGTAGTTATTACTTCATCCCCTGGTTTAATCTCTATACTAGAAGTGGATATCTTTCATCCATTTTTCTAATTTCAAAAGTCCATCTTCCAATCATTATTATAAATTTTAATTGAAGTTTATTTTCAAACTCCCCTAAATTTTCTTTACGTCAATTGGATAAATTATCTATTACAACTACATACCATACTTTATGTAATAAATTCTTCACAACCCATCTTCCAATAAAACCAGACCTCCCGTAACCAGCACTACCATGATTTTCCACTTACTTGTTATTTGAATTAATTAATATAAAACCAAAAAATCTTAATAATTTAATCAAATAATCAGCTTAATCTACTTTTTAATTTTTATGAAATTACTGAATCCCTTTAATCTCGTAATGAACTATGTGAAATTTCACTACTATAATTGTTATGATGATTGGAAAAATTGCAATTCTTGATTTAGAACAAAATTACATTATGAAATTTTAATGTCATACATTCTCGCATCTAATATCTGTTGAAGAAATGAATCGAATAAATACCCGTTATTACAAATATATTTACCAGAAAATATATGATATTTTCATTATTTTGTTATTGTTTAAAAAAGAGTAATGATTTAGTTGATTTATGGATTATAAACAATCCAAATCTATTTGAAAATATGAAAAAATGGACAATTGGTTGTTTTATTTTAAGTTTATTTATTTTAGCTTTTCTTTTTCACTCTCAAGAAATTAATTCTTTTGAACCAATAGAAAGACAAAAAATAGTTTTTTTAGGTGATAGTATCACTTATTCAGGCATAAATATAACTCTTAATGTGCATAGCAATGATTATGGAGAAAAACCATAAGTTAGCTATGTTGATTACATCAGACCATTGTGGAATTCATCATTCATAATTTACAACGAGGGAATTCCTGACGATATGGCTTACGCTATTCACATAGGAGGAAATAAATCAATAGCATACAGAGTTTCACGACATAACCCGGACATTGTTTTTATAGCTCTTGGAACAAATGATTGGAAACTTGAGAACCCTGACCAATTTCGAATTGATTACAACTTTTTAATTGATGAGATTCAAGCCCAAAATCCAGATGTAATTATTATTTTACTCAAATTTCCTTATCTCAACGATCCAACACGTAATTTTACACTTGCACAAAGTTATCAAGATGTGATAGGTGATGTTGCTCAAGAAAATAATTTAGTTTGGATAGATATTTGGGAATTAACTTATGAAAAAAGTTGTGAATCCTCTCACGGGCGTAATATAGGTAATCCCTTTCGAGTCTAGATGCTTAAATATCGCTTTATCATAATATTCTCTGTCCATGACAGATAATTCAACCGTAAAACCTAACGATTCCAAGTATTTAATCATTTTCCGAACAAAGGGCTCCTTTTTCTCTCCTTTCTGTATCATTTTCGAACCAATTTGGAGTTCACGCCCTTTTAAAATGATGGCACAAGTGTGCCATTTAAACGCTTTCTTCGTCCCATTTTTTGCTAAGATGCCGATAACGTGAGGATTATCCTTTTCTCCGTAATATAATTGTTTTTTGAAATCAAAAGCAATTTTAATTTTCCTTGGAATCATCTGATACTCCAATAGTATCATCAAAACCTTTCTGTTAATCTCAAGCAAGATGTTATCTGTATCTTCCATGGAAAATTTATGCGAATATTTATTCATTTGAGATGGATGCGGGAGAATTCTCGTCTGTTTAATAAATTTCTCTGTTTCCCCTTTTAATAGTGAATTTAATCGCCGTTCCATGATTTGAGTCCCCGTATTTGGACTATATCCTAATAATGCGTCTAGAAACATGGTAATTGAGAACTCTCCGCTGGTATGATTAATCCTTTTATCTTGACCGGGCTTTGCAAAAGACTTAATAATGGGAACCAAAATGTTTTTATAAAACATAGGGTCTATATTTAATTGGGAAAAAGGAAAAAACGGATCTTTCCGTAAATAGTTTTTGTATTTAGCCATACTTAAAACTATCTTCCTTTTCCTTTATTAATTTAGCGACATGAAAAAAGAAATCATGCAATCACTTTTTGTCGGAGTGATTAAGTACTGATATATATAAAAAACTTCTAATATAAGGATATTTAGTTAAGAATTTCTATTATGAAAGAAAAAAAAAAGAATATTTTGGAAACGACACTCAGGGATGGAAGTTATACGGTAAATTTTTCCATCACATCTGCAGATACAGCGATTATATGTAAAGAGTTAGAACGTGCTAGGATAAAGTATATTGAGATTGGTCATGGTGTAGGTTTAAATGCAAGTAATAAAGGTTATGGTAAAGCAGTTCAAACTGATACTGAATATATGGATGCTGCTAATAATGTATTGAATAAAGCCATGTTTGGTATGTTCTGTATTCCTGGAATAGCAGAACTAAAAGATATTGACAATGCTGCGGAGCATAATTTAGGATTTATCAGAATTGGGACAAATGTTACAGAAGTTCAGAATTCAGAAGAATTTATAAAATTAGCAAAGGATTATGGAATATTTGTTTGTGCAAACTTTATGAAATCTTATACACTCCCACCTAAAAAATTTGTTGAAAAATTAAAACTTTCAGAAAAATATGGGGCGGAAATGATATATCTAGTTGATTCTGCAGGAGGCATGTTTCCCGAAGAAATTAAAAATTATTATGATGAAATTCGAAAGTATTCTGATATAGCTTTAGGATTTCATGGGCATAATAATTTAGGACTTGCAAATGCCAATTCACTTTATGCATTAGATTTAGGATTCGAATTTGTCGACACAACTCTTCAAGGAATAGGAAGAAGTTCTGGTAATGCATCAACAGAATTGATTATTGCTTCTTTAATAAAAAAAAACATTGATATAGATATCGATTTGTTAAAATTACTTGAAATAGGCCAGGAGTTTATTCAGCCGATGCTTTTAAATAAAGGATTTATGCCTTTAGATGTTATTGCTGGATTTTCTGATTTTCACACGAGTTATATGCATCATATACAAAAAGTCTCAACCAAATATCAAGTAAGTCCAGAAATTTTGATTTGTGAATGGACTAAAATTGATAAAATAAATGTAAATACTGAAAAACTTGAGGAGGTAGCTAGAAGTATAAAAAAGGAAGAAAAAATTTATTTAAGCAAATATAAATTTAATATTTATATTGGAAGGGAACAAGATTGAACGACAATTCGAGAATAGCCGAGTTTATAAAAAAAATCTTAAAGGAAAATTGGAATAATGTTTTTATCTTCGATTCTTTAACTGACACTTCATATTCTTATGGAGATTTTTTCAAAATTGTTTTATTATATAAAAAATGGTATCAAGCACTAAACCTAAAGGAAGATGATATAATATGCCTAATTATGAACAATTCAGTTGAGCTTGTATTTCTTTATTTCGCATCACTCCTATTACAATTAAGGGTTGTACCAATTGATCCTTTAAAGGGAAAACAAGATATTAATGAGATAATTTCTCAAATTAAATTTAAGAAAATAATTTCTAACTCACTTGATATTAATTATATTCAAGATATCATTTATGTTGATAAAGAGACAAAAACAGAAAAAAAAAGAATAGATGTAGAGATTTTTGATTTAAATAACTTTGATAATATTGATTATACTAAGGAATTTCTAATATCGTTCACTTCAGGATCAACAGGAGTTCCTAAAGGTGTAGTGCATTCTTTCAGCAATTTATATTATACTTCTTTAGCATTTAATAAACGATTTAATTTCAATAAAAGTCATAGATTTTATCATAATTTACCAATGACCTATATGGCTGGTATTTTAAATCAAATTTTTTTACCTTTTTTATGCGAAAGTCAGATAGTAATAGGGGATAGATTCAATATATCAGCTGCTATGCGATTTTGGGAAAAACCAATCAAATACAATGTGAATGTATTTTGGATTATTCCAACGATTCTTGCATTACTAATTAGAATCGATAGAGGGCCTCAAGGTATAAATTATGCTAATGATGTAGACATTATTGGTTGTTGCGGAACTGCACCCCTAAATTCAAAAACTAAGGAAGAATTTGAAAACAAATATGGAATAAAACTCTATGAAAGTTATGGATTATCCGAAACTCTTTTTGTTTCCACTAATTTTCCAGGAAATGATCAATACAATTGTGTAGGTCCTCCCTTAGATGGAGTAGAATTAGTTTTTTCAGAAGAAAAAGAAATTCTAATTAAGACTCCTTGGAATTTGTTGAAATATGCTAACTTTGATTCAAGAAATTATTTTATCAATGATTTTTTCTTATCTGGAGATATTGGTAAAATTGAAGATAAGGGAAGATTGTTTATCACAGATAGAAAAAAAGATTTAATAATACGCGGTGGTATTAATATAAGTCCGAAAAAAATACAAAACTTTATTCAAACATACAATTATTTCGATGACATAGTGGTGCTTGGAGTAGAGGATCAGATTTTAGTTGAGAAAGTACTCTGTGCCTTTGTACCAAATCAAAATTTTAAAGATGGATATAAAAAATCGCTAAATAGGGACTTGATTGAAAAATTTGGCCAAGATTATCAAATAGATGAATTTTTGCAAATGGATTCAATCCCTAAGAATATAAATGGGAAAGTTGACAAGTTTGAAATTAAAACAAATTTTGCGAGAAGTAATAATGATTTTACAAATTGATCACATTGCAATCAGTTCAGATAATTTAGACGGAGATATTTATTTTTGGGAAAGACTAGGATATAAACTTCAATTTAGTGAGAAAAATTTAAAGAATCTAGTAATAAAGAAAAAATTTTTATCTTATTATCAAGAGTCTCATCAATTAGCTTTATTATCTAATCCTAAGAATTACTCAATTGAAGTTTTAAATCATGGAAAAATCAAGATAAAAGCTCAAATAATATTTCCTATTTTCCAAAATTTTCCTACCGAATTAATTTTAAAAAGAAAAAGGTTAAAGAAAATTATAGGATTTAATTTAGAAGAATTTATTTTTAAGCATTATAATTTAAATGGATATATTTTAAAGGAAAAATCAAATCGGACAATTAAATTTAATAAAATAATAATCAAAGTTAGTAGACTGCAAGAAAGTATTAAATTTTGGTCATTATTAGGATTTAAATTTGAAAAAAAAGAGAATAATATAGCTCTGCTAAAATTTCGATCAATTCTTAAAAATGAAGATTATATTATTATTCTAGATCAAAGGGTCACATCAGCGAAACAAAAAGTCAATCTAAACGATCAGGGGTTTAACTGCATTGCGTTAATTAGTAATTCTACTAAAGAAGAAAAAGATTTATTGAAATCTAATAATTTTTTCACAACGGATATTAAGCAATTGGAAGTTAATGATTTTATTTTTAATTTGTTTTTTGCTAAAGGTCCTTCGAATGAAAATGTAGAAATTCTCTCGCCCACTTAAAAACAAAAAACTTCAAAATTAATGATTTATAGAATTATTTATGGTTGTAGCAATAGAATGGTTAATTAATTGGTTTAAATCAAAGTCTAATATTCAAGAGTCGGAAATCATTAAAAATTTGAATTTAGACTATTTTACTCAAAAATGGATTAACTCTTTACAATTCTATACTTTAATAACTGAAATTGAAAAAGAGTTTAAAATAATGTTTTCAAATGATGATTTTCAAGATAGAAAATTTGCCACACTTATTGGTTTAAGTGAAATTATAGAGGAGAAAATTAATGCGAAATAAAGTGAAAAACCTTTATAATCAAGAAGATATTGAAAATGCCTTAAGAAAATTAGGATTAACTAAAGGTGATCTTATTTTTTCTCATAGTAACGTTGGATTTTTTGGGATACTTGAGGGTGCTGAGACAGAGGAAGATTATTTTAATATCTACAAAACAGCAATAATAAATGTAATTGGATTTGATGGTACTTTTATTATGCCAACTTTTACATATAGCTATTTTCGGAATAAGATTTATGATAAAAATACTTCTATAAGTGAGTGTGGTTTATTAACTGAGATAATGAGAAAAAGATCAAAGGCTATAAGATCAGAAGATGCAAATTTTTCAATTGCAGCAATTGGGCACCTAGCAGAATATCTTACTAAAAATCCTCCTGAACATTCTTTTGGACCCGATTCATTCTGGGAAAGATTTTTAAAACAAAATGGTAAATTTGTAAATTTTAATTTAGATAGCGCATCGACTTTTATTCATTATGTAGAAAAAGTAATACAAGTACCTTATAGATATGATAAAAAATTTCCTGGAATCTCTATTCTAGATGGTAAAGAGGTTGAAAGAGCATTTTATCATTATGTATATGATTTAGATAAACCAAACCATCAACCAGATTTTCCAAAGTTCCATAAAAGAGCCGACGAGCTTGGATTAGTAAAAAAGACTAATTTAGGGCGTGGCCAAATTGTCAGTATTACTGCACGAGATACATTTGATTTAATAGAGAAAGAATTAAAAATCAATCCTTCTTTTTTAATTGTTGGGCCTTTATGAATATAGGAATAGGAACAGATATTGAAGATACAAGTAAATTTAAGGATTTAACATTAGAAAATGATTCAAGCTTCTTAAAAAAAATTTTTACAAATAATGAACTCGATTATTGTTTTTCAAAAAACAATTCATATCTGTCTTTAACAGGTAGATTTGTTGGAAAGGAAGCAATTTATAAAGCATTATGTAGCATTGGAATAAACGGAATTAATTTTATAGACATTGAAATTATTAATAATAAAAATAATATACCGCAAGTATCTATTTTAAAAGCATTACCTTGTAATGTAGAAATACAAGTGAGTATTTCTCATTGTGAAGATAAAGCAGTTGGTTTTGCAATTGTAGAAAAGTAATAAGGTTTTTAATCTTTTTTCTCTTTTTTTTGACAGATTACTAAATGCCAGTGATAATCATAACCAAAGCAATCATCATGAACCGAAGCAAAAACAAAATTATTAAAATATTCTTCGAATGCAAATTGAATTTCATTTTCATTTTCAAATATTCTTAGAGTATCTCCATTTCTAAGTATGAAAGGGTCATTTCTAACAATTATATATCCTTTTCTGAGTGTTTCACTCCCATGGTAAATAAAACAAGATTTTTTAGGTATACTCAATATGAGGTATCCATTTGGCTTTAATATCCTTGCAAATTCTTTTACATAATCGTTAAAATCGTCGTAATTTCCCATATAATAACAAGAATTCCATGATAACAAATAATCAAAAAAATTGTTGTCAAATGGGATATTATGGTTTAATCCAACACGTACATCAGCAGAAACGGCAAATTTTTGAAGATTATCTTTAATTTTATTCACGATCTCTTGCGTTATCTCAACACCATAAATATCTAAACCACATTCCTTTAATAGTATTAAATTTCTCCCTGAACCACAGCCAATGTCACATATTTTTTTGCCTATAAGAGCCTTTTTATCAAAATTTAATTTTGGATAGCTTCCTTTGAAAATTCTAATAACGTATTCAGAAGGATAGGGCATATCACTTTTAGCAATACTGCTTGACCAAGCTTTTAAAAATTTATTTTTATTCAAAATAAAACCTCTTTAAAAATCTTTTATTTAAAAATGCATACTCGAGCTGGGGAGCCATCTGCTCCTTTAATGGGAAGAGGCATAACAGCAATGGTCCAATCATCTAGCTCTTCAACAAAATCCAAATTAGCAATATATTCCACTAATAATATATTATTTCTTAAAAACATCTTATGTATGGGTGAATCTATAACAGTCCCTAATATTTCTCTTTTTAATTTAATTCTACTATCATCGGGGGATGGTGTGTCCATCGCAATCATATTAACTTTAACATCAATTAAGTATTGCGCAGCCTCTGACGATATAAAGGGGTAATTTATGTAGAAACTTTTAGTGCCCCAATACTTATTCCATCCAAATTTAAAAAGAATATTTTTCTCTATTGGTGTATTCTTAAGCATATCTTTTGTTACTATCCCATTTTCTTTTAAGTATGTGAAGTCAAGTATTTTCACTTTTCCAATAAGACGTTCAATTGGAATCTTATCAATACTATTTCCTCCTTGAATAAAATGAAGTGGGGCATCAATATGAGTTCCAGTGTGAGTTCCAAATGTAATTTTCTTCGTCTCACGTCCTTCAAAAGGAATTCTTCCAACTTGTTTTATTGATACTAAAGGATGCCAATAAGAATAGAATGTTGTCATTCCTTCATGTATGGTATATGTTAAATCTATTATTTTTTTCATAAATTATTAATTACAACGATTTTTTTTCCTTCTGATAATAATTCTTTTACTACCCATCTTCTAATAATGCCTGTTCCCCTGTAACTAAATCTACCATTATTAAATTCTTTTTATTTTAATTCATTATTTTATTTTGAATTAGGAAATCTCTTATTTCCTTTTTTGAAAGATAATCTTCTTCTTTTGAATTGAAAGGCTTTTCCTTATCAAATTTTTTTAATTTTGTATATTTACCTAAAACAATCATTTTATGTAATTCTGGTAATTGAGGAAGAATTAGATACATATCATCCATTTCATAAATTCTTTCAGATTCTTCAAGTGAAAATAATTCTTCATATAATTTTTCACCAGCAAACAAACCAATTTCATTTATTTGAACGCTTTCTGGTTTTTTATTATATAATTCTGAAAAGTTTTCAATTAAAACTTCAATAAGGTCTATTATTCTGACGGCATTTATTTTAAGAACAAAAATTTCCCCTCCTTGAGCAATTTTCATTGTTTTTATTATTAATTTTATAGCCGATTCGTTACCCATTATATATCGTGTCATTTCAGGATGGGTAAGTGATATTGGAAAATTATTTTTTATTTGTTCCCTAATTGATGGTATTAAAGATCCTCTTGAGCCTAATACATTTCCAAATCTAACTGAATAGAAAATAGATCTTTTTGACCCTTTATAAAAATTAGCAGCAGTAACAAGTTTTTCTCCTAATAATTTAGTTACTCCCATAGTATTGGAGGGATTAGCTGCTTTATCTGTGCTAGTATATAAAAATTTTTCAATATCATTATCTATGGATACTTCTAGTAAATTTTGTAATCCGATTATATTAGTCTTTATTGCTTCAAAAGGATTATATTCACATACTCCAACATGTTTTAATGCTGCTAAATGTAAAACTATATCAACATCCTTCATTGCTCTATTTACTCGTTCTTTATCTCTTATATCTCCAATAAAAAACCTTAATTTTTCTTGGAAATTTTTTAATTTATTATTTAGAAAATATTGTTTTGTTTCATCTCTACTATAAATTCTAATAACTTTTGGAGAACAATTCAATAGAAGATACTCCGTTAATGCCGATCCTATAGTTCCAGACCCTCCTGTTATAAGGATAGTTTTATTAGAAAACAATTTTGTTCAATTCGTATATTAATAGTTATTTTAAACAATTTTAATGAAATTATAAATTTATTTAAAAAAATAAACTTAATCTTTTAAAAATTGTTTAATATCGTAAAAATGTAATAAATCTATTGAAATAAAGTATGCTGTCTCATTATTTAAATTTTAATTATCTTTACTCGCCATAGCACACATTTTAGACAATTTACACAACTTTAGACATAAAAATGTCTCTTATTCTTAATAATCGCATTATTCTGTGTGTATACCTTTCCTACTATGCTTCAAAAGAAAAACACGGTGGTAATATTTAATAATAATAAAAAATTCCGATTTATTCTTTTTAGTGTGATTTAATATTAAATAGGATGGTTTAAAAAAAGACAAGGTCGTTATTTTTGGATATAAAGTTATTTCTAAATTTAAACACCAAGGTTCTCTATTTGCACTTATCACTTAAAAGATAAAATAGGAAAAATTAAAGAAGCATTAATTTTTTTTAGAGTGTTTAAGAAAATCCCAAAACCACGTAAAAAAAGTTAGAATTCTTATCACCTATAATATATGTACCCTCGATTTTTCTTGATAGAATATATCCAAAAAGGTATGATTTTCCCATCGGCTAAGGAGTTGAGTAAATCGGGGTCATTATTGATCCATTCCCCTTATGGAACCACACGTATCTCGGTTTTTGGTTCGAGTTGAGAAACCCAAGTGCATCACCGCGTTTAAAGTTTAAGGAATATCCGCTTCATATTTAGTGATTAAGACATTTTTTTTATTTTTGTCGATGCACCCGTATAAAAATTGGAGTATTATATTGTAAAAATTATTTTTTATAATTAATGTATCATCAAAATCCAAATACAATGTTTTAAAAGTTAAAGAACGATTTTCCAATACTGCTTCGTCAATTAAAATAGGAAAATATTGATAATTCAAATAATATAAAAAAACAAATATACGGATTTAATCAACGATAGCAAATAAAATCGTCTCTTCTCCATGAGTTGTAAAATGATCCATGAAAAATTTATAATTTAAGTTTAATTTATTAATAAATTTAGGAATCTCAAAAAAATGATTTATATTATGATAAATAGAAATTGCTAATTTCGGTCTATATTTAATTAAAGCATTCTTTGTTCCAATTAAAGCATCGAGCTCTGTTCCTTCTATATCCATCTTAATGAAATCAACTTTTGTAATATTATTTTGTTCAAGAAAATCATCAATAGTTATCGTTTTGATTTTTGCTGTAAAATTTTTAATGTGTTTGAAACGCGTATAGCTACCAGGACCCTTGTCAATAAAGAATAGCTCACAATTAGAGGTTTTCCATAAAGGTAATTCAATCAATTGGATTAAATCTTTTAAATCTGGATTTAAATTCAAATTTTTTTTAAAGATATCAACATTACTAGGGATAAATTCAAATGTATATATTCTGCCTCTATTTTTAACCTTACTAGCAAAATAGAGAGCTGAATCTCCCCAACATCCACCTGCATCTATTACAGTATCCCCCTCCTCCGCTACAATCATTTTTTTATGTTTATAACTATATTGTTCAATAAAAAAAGTATTTAATATACCAAGAGAGTGGTCAAACAATTTTATTGGGAACTTTATCTTGTTTAAATCAAAATAATTTAAAACCCAATCTCCAATCTTAATAAAATCTTCTCCTTGTATCATATTTTTTACTAATTCTTTTACTCTCCAATATTTTGCATTGTTTAGAAATAATTTAACTCTATCAAAACCTAACATACGTCCACTAATCAACTCAATAAGTATTTTTTTTGAGTATTTATCTTCTAAAACCTCAAAAACTTTAATAAATTCATAAAATTTTTTAAAATAAAATTTATGATATAAAAATCGATTTAAATTTTCCCTTAATCTTGAAAATTTATTTACTTCTTTTGTCTTATTAATTCTATCTGGAAATCTTTCGATATCTTGCTTAACCTCTTTTAAAGTGAAAATATCACGAAATAATCTTAATATCAAGCTAATATAAAATTGTAAGATTTTTTTTCTCATTCTGGATTCAATTTAATTGGATTATTAAATTAATTTAAATTAACTCTTTACTAGCCTTTCAAAGATATGAGGTTACTAATTTATATTATTCTTTTTAAATAAATTTTGTATAGGATTTTCAAGAATTGATTCACTTTCCTGTGTATTAATATTTATTTTTTAGATTCTTGGAAATTGAACAGTCAGAAGACTGACAAATTTTAGTAATTCCTTGTAACTCATAATTTTTTGTTTTTTAAATTGATTTTTAAAGTATCTTTAATTTTTTTGAGAAAAGAGTATAAGTATAGTATCTTGAATGTTGTGACAATTGAGTATTCTTTAATATGTGGAAAAGATTACTCCTACAAATTAGTTGTTAAGGAATTTTGCAGAAGATAAATTCACCTTACTCAATAATATAATCATAATCAGCGCAGATTAATAAAGTAGAGAAGTATTTAGATCCCAAAGTAAACATGCTTACATACGGAGATATTGCTACCTACGTGAAAATTATCTAATAATTTGTGAACTCTTCTTATTAGAGAAGATTAAAAAATATTGCATAGTTATGTAATCATCAAGTAAAATTTGAAGAATCTGTAGAAGCTAAAGGGGTACTACAAATTAAATAGAAACTACAAAATTTCTTGACAAATTAAAATCTATTTTAAGAGAAAATACATCTTGGTTTATTAGTGGGTGCACTTATTGGTGCTTACTATATGTATAACGAAATGAAAGTAGAGAAAAAAGAACATTTTAACGATGATTTCTTCAAAGATTTATTTGAGGAATAAGTTATCGGAAATTCTTAAATTTTAAATAAACAAAAAACAATTACTCAATAATTGAACTCTATAAGACATTAATTTAAATAGAATCTCTTTTTAATTAGGAAAAAAAAGATTAAAAAAGATAAAAATAAAATTACATCTTAACCAAATCGCCTAAAAGAGTATATAAGGATTCTTTTTTCGGTACTCCTTTCATTAATTTTGTAAACTTTTCGGCTAGTACTTGTGGTGTAAATGGTTTATGATCATTTTTAATTTGATTAACAGTATGCCATCCTTGGAAAAGCATGACACGATCAGCTACAACTCTAAACACTTCACCATTGATTTCTTTGGATTTATCAGAAGCTAAGAATACTACCATTGGAGCTACATTAGCGGGATTAAAAACATCTAATCCTGATTCATCAAGTGTATTCATGATTTCTACCATTTGTGGAGTAGCATCTGTGGTTAAACGAGTACGCGCTAAAGGAACAATACAATTAACTGTACCATATTTTTTTAATTCCGCCGCAGCATTCATTGTAAATGCGGCAACACCTGCCTTTGCGGCTCCGTAATTAGTTTGTCCCACATTTCCAGTTAAACCAGCATCAGACGCAGTATTAATAATTCTTCCAAAAATACCTAAATCTTCATTAGCTTTTCCTTGTTGCCTAAAATATGTAGCGGCATGACGTGTCATGTTAAATGTACCTTTTAGATTTACTGCTATAACATCATCAAATTCTTCCTCTGTCATATTAAAAAGCATTCGATCCCGTAAAATACCAGCATTATTTACTACAATATCTAATTTTCCAAATTCCGAAATTGCTTGATCGATCATTGCCTTAGCTTTATTGAAATCCGAAACTGAATCATAATTAGCTACAGCCTTGACGCCCAAATTTCTGCATTCTTCAGCAATAGCATCGGCGATTTTTGAATCATCACCAGAACCATCAAAAGCAGCACCTAAATCGTTCACAACCAAATTACATCCTTCCTTTGCCATTGCTAAAGCTTCTTCACGTCCTAAGCCTCTCCCCGCACCAGTTATAATGGTAACTTTTCCATCTAACATTCCCATATTTTTTCACATCAAATTTATTTTTCTTTTATAGATTAAAATTATAATTTTAATTTAATTGTAAGTGTAAAAAATTTTAAGGAATTCAAGTATTTCGTCAACATCTGGTTGACGTTTCAAAGTTATATGGTCGTTGAAGATGAAATGTTCTCCTGTGAAGGCTTGGTCTCGTAATATAATTCAGCGCGTAAAATTTGAAGAATCTGTTGAAAATAAAGTAGTAAATAAAAATTATTATGTTTCTTGTTAAATTAAAATTTCTTTTAAGAGAAAATAATAAATGGTTTCTTAAGAAAAAATTCATGGATAGTCAAAGAAATCTATTAATTACAATATTTATTTATTAGATTAATCAATTTATTTAAAAAACAACTAATTTGATCAATTGAACGATATTAAACCTTTTAATGATCCAATTTACATTACAAGACCGGTTTTACCTTTATTAAACGATGTTTTTGAAAAAATTCAAGAAATTTGGAGTTCTAAATGGCTTACTAACATGGGAATTCAACATAAAACCCTTGAGAAGGAATTATTAAAATACTTAGAAGTTGATTATTTAACCCTTTTTTGTAATGGAACTATTGCATTGGAATTAGCAATTGAGGTCTTAAATTTAACAGGTGAGGTAATAACCACACCCTTTACATTTCCTGCTACTGTAAATTCCTTACATCGTAAAAAATTAAAACCAATTTATTGTGATATTAATTATCATGACTACAATATTGATGCTGACAAAATAGAGGATCTTATATCCGCAAAAACTTCTGCTATTATGCCAGTCCATGTCTTTGGAAATCCTTGTAATGTAGATCATATTCAAAAAATAGCAGATGACCATAATCTTAAAGTGATTTATGATGCTGCACACTGTTTTGGCATAAAATATAAAAATCGTCCGATTGGAATTTTTGGTGATATAAGTATGATTAGTTTTCATGCTACCAAGATATTTCATACTATAGAAGGTGGTGCTCTAATATACAAGAATGCTGAAATAAAAGATCAATTATACTTATTAAAAAATTTTGGAATCAGAAATGAGGAAGAAGTAGTTTTACCAGGCACTAATGCAAAAATGAACGAAATTCAGGCAGCTATTGGGTTGTTAAATCTTAATTTAATAGATAAGGAGATTCAAAAAAGAAAAGTAATAAATAAAACCTATAAAGAAAATCTCAAAGAAGTTGAGGGAATAACATGTTTAGATATAAAAAAGAATGTTAAGTATAATTATCAATATTTTCCAGTTTTAATTGAAGAAAATGGTTTTGGAGTTAATAGAGACAAATTATATGAAGAATTAAAACATTTTAATGTTTTTACCCGAAAATATTTCTACCCTCTTTGCAGTAATTATAGTTTTTATAAATCTAACAAAAATATCAAAATTCCTGTTGCTGAAAAAATAGTTAAGCAAATTCTATGCTTTCCAATATATGGAGATTTGGAAGAGAATGATATTATAAAAATATGTGATATTATCAAATTTATTTTTAAAAACAGTATCAAAGGAAGTAATACATTAAAAATCCATTGAATTTTGTTCCTTTCTATATAAATTTGATTCTTGATTCTAATTTTAAAGCATTAGTTTTCTAATTTTCGTTTGTTCGGTATTTTAACATAAATTTTATTAGAAAAAAGCGATAATATTTATGTATGCCAATATAAAAAATATCTCCTCAATCAATTCTGAATTTAGGAATCAATTCGCTTCTTTCTGATGAATATATGTTGGCATTTTATAAAAAGCTTCGTGATGCGATTAAATCTCGAATGTGGAGGTTCAAACGGGGCAAAAATCCGAAATATGATGATATGGATTTTCTTCGAGTATTCTTTTATTCCGAGATTATAGGTAGATCCATTCATATTACCAGTGAAGTACTGAACGAGCATCTTTTAAAAAGTATAAATGAAACAAAAATAAATACTTAGATACTGTTAAAAAAAAAAATAAGATAATTTTAGTTCTTACTATTAAAATTATTTCACGTGTTTCTGAGAATGCATTTGAATCCCCGAAAAATTTGTTTTTCACACTTTATTAGCATATTTTTAGGTTATTCTTTATATATTGAAACAGAAAATAATAAATAATGTAATTCTGTGTTATTAGTATGAATGAAATGATAAACAAGATTAAATCCTCTATAAATAATAAAGAAAGCCCTAAAAATTTAAAAATTTTTGAGTTTACAAAAATTATTAATCCTGAATATGTTACTGTAGGTGATAATGTAATTATTGATGATTACTGTTTACTTTACGCTAAAAAAGATGCTCCTATAAGGATTGGAGATCATACACATATTGCTAGTTTTGCAAGCATTACTGGAGGTCCGGCAACTATCGGAAGATTTGTAGGTATTGCAAGTGGAAGCCGTTTATTATGTGGGAGTGAAAACTTCCGCGGTGGAGCATTGATGACTGCCAGTGTTCCTGATGCATTTAGGCAAGTTGATAGACGTGGAATTATAATTGGAGATTATTGCGTTGTAGGAGCCAATAGTGTAATATTTCCTGGAGTAGAAATAGGTGAAGGTGCTATTGTAGGTTCATTAGCAGTTGTCAAGAAGAGTTTAGAACCTTGGGGGGTTTTTATTATGCGAAATGGAAAAATTATAAAAATTTCCACTAGAGATAAAGGAGATACTATAAAACAAGAAAGAGGATTTTTGGATTATTGGAAAAATAAGAAAAAAGAATGAGAAAAATATTTTTTGACTTATTTCTTTTCCAAACATAAAGAAAAAATTACTGATTATCCCAATTGGAGCATTTAGTTTTTTGGTTTTGAAACAGTAGATGGATATTTTTGTTTATTATACGCGAATTCGAAGGAGACCATTTATTGTGGAGATTTAGGTTAAATTTTTCAGTATTTTGTCAATTTACCCATTCTTCAAGCTTCTAGATCTATATTTGAAAAATTAAAATTTCACTAATATTTCTAAATATCAATATTAATTTTAGTGAAGTCTTACTTATATCATTAATAAGATTTGTAGAATAGTTTTAAATCATTTCTAATTTGTTTTTGATTCTAATAAATGGAACGTAAAAAATTTGATGTGTCAATAGCACTAAGAACATATCCTGGTAACAAGCATTCAAATTCTAGACCTATTTTTAAAAATGATAAATATAAATTGTTTGATGTATGTTTAAAATCTTTAAAAACCAGTTTAGGTTCATTAAGGTTCAAGATATATGCTTTATTAGATAATTGTCCACCTAAATGGGAAGAATCATTTGATAAATATTTCGATAAAAATGAATTAGAAGTTTTACATTTGAAAGATGCTGGAGAAATAGGCTCACTAGAAGTGGCAATGAACATTTTAATTAATCAACGTTTTTCTGAAATTGTATACTTGGCTGAAGATGATTATTTTTATCTTCCGAATCAATTTGAGAAAATGGTGAAGTTATTAAAAAGTGATTCCGAGGTAGATTTTATAACTCCTTACGATCCTATAGACCACTATACTATTCCCCTTCATAATTATCAATCAAAAATTAAGTTTTTTGCTGGAAAACATTGGAGAACGGTTGCTACTACATGTAATACTTATCTCACATCGAAAAAAACATTAATAAAAACAAGGGATATTTTTCTTAGAAGTTATTCAAGTCAGAAATTATTTTCTAATTTTATTTTAAAAAAGGAAAATTTTCTCAATCATTTTTTTTGGGATTTTATACCAAGATCAGCAGATGCTGATGTGTGGCTTAGTTTAACTAAAATGAAAATATATAGTCTATTTAAAATTTTGAAATATCGCTACCATAATCCAAAAATATATGGTATTTATTTTCGTACTTGGAGATATAATTGGAAACAAGTGTTATTTGGGAAGAAATGGAAATTATGGTGCCCAATACCTTCAATTGCTACACATATGGAGAAAACGTGTTTAGCTCCTGGTATAGATTGGAATAAATTGTTTAAAGAGAGATTTTTAATTGATAAAATAAATTAGAAAAAAATCCGAAATCCTGGATAATATTCATTCTTTAAGTAATAAACTAATACCTAATTCTTTAAAATTTCGATCCTTAAGAATTAATAGACGAGAATTTTAAAACTAAATCTGCGCAAAAATTTTTATTTAAAATATTATTTAAAGTAAGTGATGAATGAACCTTTAGTTTCAATTGTAATTACAAATTATAACGATTTAGAATACATAAAAGGATGCCTTGATTCTCTGGATAATTTGACTTATAAAAATTTTGAGATTATATTTGTAGATAATAATTCAAGTGATAATAGTGTAGCCTTTGTGAGAAATAATTATAAAAATGTTAAGGTTATAAGAAATAAAAAGAATTATGGAGTTTCTAGCTCAAATAATATTGGAGCATCTCAAACAAAAGGAAAATATATTGTTTTATTAAATGTTGATACTGTAGTTGATAAAAATTGGTTATCAGAATTTATAAAAGTTGCTCAAGCATCTCCTAAAGTAGGGATAGTGGGGTGTAAACAATTTGATTTCGATAATAGAGATATGTTAAGTTTTGGCGGAAGTGCAAGCGATAAATTTGGCAGAGTATCTGAATTTGGAAGTAAGAAAAAGGATAAAGGGCTTTTTAATATTCAAATGAAATCATTTTTTGTTACAGGAGCAGGTCTTTTGTTTAAACGGGAATTATTTGAAAGAATTCAGCTTTTTGATCCAAGTTATTATATGTATTACGAAGACGTGGATTTTTGTTGGCGTGCTTGGATATACGGTTATGATGTAATTTATTCTCCAAAACCAATCTTATACCATAAAATTAACAAACCAAATAAATTTGAGAATCGATATCATTATATTTATTATGTTGAAAGGAATCGTTTAAGAACTATTTTGAAAAACTATGAATTGAAAAATTTATTCCATATTTTACCGATCTATTTTTATAAAAGATTGCGGTTCATTTTCAAGATATATTCTAATGATAAGAAATTGTTTTCTTTTCTTTTCGGTTCTCTATTAAGAGCTATAGTATGGAATCTATTAAAAATAAAATCAATGATAAAATATAGAACAAATATTCAGGCTAATAGAAAAAGAGATGATAAATTTATCTTTAATTTAATGGAAAATTTAACCAAGTTAAAAAAAAAATTGAATGGGGATGTAGATCTAAATCCTCCTTAGCGAAATAAAGAAATGAAAGCTTTTACGTTATCTTATCATAATATTTATTTGAAATAATGATGTTTTTATAAGTATTAGTTTATTTAAAGAATCAAAAAATTCCTTCAAATGGAGTAATCCATTGAAATTACTAATAAAAATAGATATTAATGGTTCTTCTATATATTTATTTTATCCCTTTATATCTGTTCTACGAATAATTGAGTCTAATTTTCTGGTATCCCCCCAAAAAGCCATAGGCTCATAATCGGGGTAATTGTAATACCCTAAATTTAATCGAATGCTTTTTTTTCTCTTCTTCATATGATTTTTTATAAGAGCTTTTATTGAAATAGGATCTCCACTACAACAATTAATTATTCCATTAATTCTATTTTGAAGAGAGATCTGTACTATATATTCCGCCACTTTTTCCACGGGAAGATAATCTCTTAATTGATCACCTTTAGACATATTAAAAACTTCCTCATTATTTTTCAAAGCCTGATCTAATTGAGGTAATATTGATTTTGGATTTTGTCCTTTCCCATAAACATAAAAAAGCCTTATCCATTTGAACTTAAATTCAAATTTTTTCTTTAATTCTTCAACAAATTTTCTTAGTGTATCTTTTGCCAAGCCATAAGCATTTACTGGATTTGTAGGCATTTCTTCAGATAGAGCTCCTTCTTGCATTCCATATTCCAAGCAAGTTCCTATTACGTTTAAATTCTTTAATCCATGTTGGATCATGTTTTTAACAAAATAATAATTCTTAAAGAGATTCCTTTCAAAATGAAATAATTGTTTATAATTTGGCAGATCTTGCCATGATAAATGGATTAATACATCTGGATGTTCAAAAAAAGTGAAATAATCTTCTTTAGTTTTATTCAAATTGTGAACTTTATATTGTACATCCTTAAACCAACTAAAATCTTTAACCTTCTCAATAGGTTCAATTGAAGTAGCAATAATTTCAGTTTTATTTTGCTTTATCAATTCCTGAATGACATATTTTCCAATAAAGCCTGTTGCTCCAGTTACCAATATCTTCATATTATTTCTACTCTGGGTATTGGTATTACAAATTTACAACCCCATTCTTTTACATAATCTAATTGTGTTATTATTTCATCTTTTATATTCCAAGGTAAAATAAATATATAATCTGGTTTAAATTTCCTAATATTTTTTTCGCTTACTATTGGAATATGACTACCTGGTAAAAATTTTCCTTGTTTATATGTTGATTTATCAACAATAAATTTAATTAAATCCTTTTTTATACCACAATAATTTAAAAGAGTATTACCTTTAGCAGCGGCACCATATGCAATAATTTTTTTCTGAGCTAATTTTTGGTGAATTAAAAACTGGACAAGATTATATTTTATTTTTTCTGCTTTTTTTTGAAAATCTTTATAATAATCTACATTATTCATTTTTTTTGATATTTCTATGTCTAATAAATTTTGAATATTTGTAGAAATTTCTTTACTTTCATCCTCTTTGTGTTTGGCATAAATTCTTAGAGAACCACCATGAGTAGGTAATTGATCAACATCAAATAACTCAAGTTCATGAGCTTCAAATATAGATTTGACTGTTAAAAAGGATAAATATGAAAAGTGTTCATGATATATGGTATCAAATTGATTATTTTCGATTAATTGCATTAAATGAGGGAATTCCATGGTAATTACACCCGTTTTACTTAGATATAACTTTAAACCTTCAACAAAATCATTAATATATGGTACATGAGCTAAAACATTATTTCCAAGTAATAAATCCGGCTTTTTTGTTTTCAAGGACAACTCATTTGCCAAGCGAATTCCAAAAAAATCTTCAATAACTTCTATACCTTTTTCTTTTGCAACCGCCGCTGTATTGGAAGCAGGTTCAATGCCTAAACAAGGTATATTACGTTCTTTAAAAAATTGTAATAGGTATCCATCATTTGAAGCAATTTCAACTATAAATGAGTTTTTATTCAGTTTATATCTTTTTATCATATTATCTACATATTTTTTTGAATGATCTAACCAACTTTTAGAATAGGATGAAAAATATGCATAATTTTCATCAAAAATCTCAGCTGATTTCTTATATTCGTCAATCTGTACAAGAAAACATTTCTCACATAAAAAAAGTTTTAGCGGAAAAAATAATTCTGGCTCATTAAGTTCATTTTCTTTTAAATTTGAATTTGATAGTGGAGCATTATTTAGATCAATAAATTCAAATTTTAATTGATTATCACAATATCTACACTTCATACTTCTAATCCTTTAAAATCCTTATCTAATAATTTAAAATTTTTATCCCTTTCTGAAACCTCTTCAATTTCTAAAGGCCATTCAATTTTTACAATAGGATCATTATACCGTATTCCTCCTTCATATTTTGGGTTATAAAATTCTGTATGAAGATATAGCAATACAGTATCTTCTTCCAAAGTTTGAAACCCGTGAGCAAATCCCTCCGGAATATAATAACTCTTTGCATTTTCTTCAGATAATGTTTCTCCACGCCACTTTAGAAAAGTATAGGAATTTTTTCTTAAATCTAATGCGACATCAAATATAGAACCTTTAATACATCTAACTATTTTGATTTCTGCCTTAGGAGGATATTGAAAATGCATCCCCCTTATTAATCCTTTTAATTTTGTTGAAGATTGATTAATTTGGACTATTTTTTTTTGAAAGTTTATTTCACTGAATTCATTTTCACAGAAAATCCTAAGAAATTTTCCACGATGATCTTGATATTGCTCTGGTTCAATAACAAATAAATCCTTTAATTTAGTTTCTAAAAATTTCATTTTATTGAAGTTTTTTTATACCATCTCTCTTACCTTATTGAAATAATATTTTATTTGATCAACGTCAAAATCATAATTAACGTTTTCTTCCAAATACCAATCACAAACTAATTTTACTATCTCATCTATTTTTAACACTGGCATCCATCCAAGGATTCTATTAGCTTTTGAACTATCTAATAACAATAATTTTGATTCATGCAGTTTTTTATTTTCTACTCTTGATAATCTTTTAATTTTCCCTTTTCCAATATATTGAGTCACTTTTTGAACAATATCATCCACCGAAAATACGGGACTATCTTCAGGACCAAAATTCCATGAATTTGAATATTCATTTTTAGAGTTCCACATTTTTTTTGTGAGTATTAACATCCCTCTGATTGGTTCTAAAACATGTAGCCATGGCCTTATAAATTGTGGATTACGAATAAATATCTGATTATTATTTTTAATAGCTCTCATAATGTCTGGAATTAATCGATCTTCTTGCCAATCTCCACCTCCAATTACATTTCCACATCTGACCGAGGAAACAAATTTTGTATTCCCTGATGATTCTGAATTAAAAAAGGATAATCTATAGGCAGAAGTTATTAGTTCTGAACAAGATTTACTTGAACTATAAGGATCATATCCTCCTATTCGGTCTGTTTCTTTATATTTAATTAATTTCCCTTTATTTTCATAGCATTTATCTGTAGTAAAATTAATTAAAATTTTAGGTTCATTTGTGATTCTAAAAATCTCAAAGATGTTTACAGTTCCTCCTATATTAATATCATAAGTATCTTTTGGTATACTATAAGATTTTCTTACAATAGGTTGTGCTGCTAGATGATAAACAATTTCTGGGTGATATTGATTAAAAATTTCTTTTAATTTTTGAAAATCTCGAAGATCACCAATATTATGAATAATTTTTTCTTGAAGGTTACTAACTACAAAATTATCATTATTAGTATGTGGGGGTAAAGCATATCCTATTATATTAGCACCTAACTCTCTTAAACAGATTGTTAACCAAGAGCCTATAAATCCCGTGTGACCTGTTATAAGAACATTTTTTTCTCTAAAAAAATCTCCAAAGAATTTCTTCATTCCCATACTTTCCAGAAAGCTTTATTATTTTTATACAAATTATTCAAGTGGTCTATATCTCTTTCATGGTCCATACACTCCCAATTACCTTCATGTTTATAAACCATGACTTCTCCTCTTTCCGTTAATTCCTTAAGGATACCGAATTCAAGGTCGCAACTCTCATCTGTTGTTAAATAATCTAAAAAAGTATTATTAAATACCATAAAACCGCCATTTATTAATCCAACTGAAGTTTGAGGTTTTTCTTCAAAATTAATTACCTTACCATTTACTTCTGTTAACTCTCCAAACCGTGCTGAAGCATGAACTCCCGTTAATGTGAAAGTCTTTTTATGAGAGTTATGAAATTTAACTAGTTCTTTGATATTTATATCAGCTACTCCATCTCCATAAGTCAACATATTAACACCAGGATCTAAAAATTTTTCAACTCTTTTTATTCTTCCCCCTTTTAGAGTGTTTAATCCTGTATCTACTAAAGTAACTTTCCAATTAGAGATACCCTTATTGTAAAATTCAATATTATTATTCGACAAATCTACTGTAAAATCTGAGTTATTCAAATCATAATTGTAAAAATAATCCTTAATTATCTCTCCTTTTACACCTAAAGCTATTATAAAGTCATTAAATCCATAGTGAGAATATATTTTCATTATGTGCCAAAGAATTGGTCTATTACCAATTTTCACCATTGGTTTGGGAATTAGTTCAGTCCTCTGACCAAGTCTTGTACCCCATCCACCTGCTAATATTAAAATCTTCATTTTCTCTTTTAAAACATCATTTCTATTAAAATGTTCTAACAGAAGGAATTAATTTCTCGATTATTTATATAAATAAATGATGATTTAATGCTATAAAATTTTTTTTATAAATAAAAAATACTCTTAAAAGTTTCTCTAGTTGATCTTCGAAATGGATATAATTCCCCTAAAAAGTCAAAAAAAGTCTGTAAAAAACTAAAATATAAAGTAATTCTTTGGGCTTGGATGGATGTTTTGAGTGAGAGACCAAAAAGAGATTTTAATTCGAAGAATGGATTAGGGCTGTGTTATTATTAGAAATCAGAATTAACTAGTAACAAACACAAATAGAATGGAGGAAAAAATTGTGTATATTTCATAATAGAATTTTTAATTTCTCTATATTTAACATTTTTAATGAATTGCTGGAATACTTTAAAGAAAAAATAAAAGAGGGGGTTAAATTCTAAAATAATTTTCATTTGTAAAATTAACCTAGAGAATAAAAAATCAAAATAAATTATATTGTAAATATGATAAAAACTAATTTTAAAATGTTTACAATAATTTATTTATTTAAATTTCATTTTATTCAAAAAAATTGCAAAATTAAAGTGAAAAATACAATTAAATTTGGCATTTTTTAATGTCATTGTTTAATTAAATCAATTTAGAATTCGAAAGAAAATGGCTAATTTGATCAACAAAGTAATTCGAAGGTTATCTAATCCAAATAATTCCATACTTAAAAAAATCAAAATGATTATTATTCAAGCTCTAAAACCGGAACCAAAAAAACATAAAATTGAAAACGGTAGAATTCAATTTGGTTTACCTCAAGTTGTTGGAGATGGAACTAGTAATAGCTTACCACGTTTTAGTTCAAGAATTTACAATGAAGTGAAATCATTAAGAGAAATACTAGGTGATGAAATGTTTGAAAATTCACTTGAAATTGGATGTGGATATGCAAGATTAACACCATGGATTGCTGACCATTCAAAAAATCATTATGCTATCGAACCAGAAAAAAAATTATATGAATGGGGTAAAAAATTATACCCTTCAATTAAATTCATTAACACAATGAGTAATAAAATACCATTTCCAGATAATTATTTTGATTTAGTAGTTACATGGACAGTTTTACAGCATATTACACCTCCTAAATTTAAAAAATCTATCGAAGAAATAAAAAGAGTAATTAAAGAAAAAGGTGTTTTAGTCATTTCAGAATATACACGAGAAACTACCTCACCTACAACATGGGGTCACTCAATCCAAGAATATAGTACATTATTTTCCCCAAAAAAGTTAGTACAATGCTTAGATAGAAAGGTTGAAAATACTATAAAAAAATATATGGGAGATATATTGAAATTTATTTAAAAATGAGTAATATTACGAATTTGTAAATATCAATGAGTTATTAAAATCTGTGAAAAACATTATATCTATTCTCTAAAAAAGAGATTCTATATGTTTTAATAAACGTTTTTTCAAAGCTTGACTTGAATATTTCTTTTTAATTTTTTCATTATTTAATTTAAATCCTCCATCTATCACAATTTTCATTTTATTCACTAAATCATCAATATTATTTCTTTCAAAATAGAGAGCATAATCTCCTAAAACTTCTCTATGAACATAGGTATCTGAAGCGACTGTAATTTTATCTAAAAAAGCAGCCTCTACTGGAGTCATCCCGAAACCTTCAAATAATGATGGATCAACATAAAACTTAGATTGATTTAAAATTTTCATAACCTCATTATGATCTTTTAAGTAATAATGGGGACAATCTAATTTGATATTTTTATCACTATGAGCTCCTAAGATTAATATATTCAATCCCAACTTATTGGCTGCTTTCAAAAACGTTTCTTGATTTTTGTGTGGAAGGATTCTACTTATATTTATGGTATCATATTTTATTTCTTCTTTTGGAAGATTTAACAAATAATCAGAATTAACGCACGGGTAACAAACAACTGTGTCGATTTTTAAAAATTTTTTTACTAGTTTTTGTGTACATCTTGAAAGGGCTAAGTTTAAATCTGAATATTTCAAATAATCTTTATAATTTTTTAGAAAAAAAGCCCGGTTTAGATAAAAACTATTAAAATAAAATTGGATTTTCTTAGCAATTTGATTAAAAAAAAAATTGTTCTTAGAATTCGGTTTAAATTGATTAATTTTTTCTACTAAAAATTGATTTTTATGAGTTATATGGTATAATGTTTGTAAAAATTCTTTATAAATATTTGAAAAATTCCATCCTTTTAGGAAATATGTAATAGGAATGTCTAAAACGATATTTATTATTTTTATTCCTTTTTTTTTTATAGTTCTAAAGTATTTATATATTTCATACATATAAAAACGGCTTTCCACAATACAAACATCAATCTCTGAAGAAAAGGTATTAAGTAATACAAAATGACCATCTTTTTCTAATAAATTAATGAGATAAGGTAAGTAATATCCGCCAAAAATACTTATATTCATAAAAATTACTAGTTTGTTTTCTTATTTTAAAATAATAATTAAAAATTAATATTCGAATAAACTTCTTTAAATATTTTAAAATGTGTAAATCAGTTAAATTTTGTTAAAAGTACTTACTCTGCTACACAGGAATGGTTGGTTTACATTTTATTGTTCCTTGAATTTTAAAGGAGGTGCTTTTATTTGTATCTTCTCATTATTAATCTTTATAATTTCTGGTTTATCTTTAAGTAAAGTCATAATTTCTTTAAATGTAAATATTTCACCTTCTTTATATAATTCATCGAAGATTTTTTTAAATAACTCATAATCTTCGGGATAATCAAGAGATAGCCGCCATTCAGGGTGATTTAATAGGGGATCTGTTACCTTGTATTCACAGACTCTATAACGATCAGGTTGATTCAAATATCCCCCCCATATTTCCGTGTCATTTACATCTTTTCTCTCTATGGCATCTTTCATTACAGATAATCTTACAATGTAAGATTGAATGCCTATAGGAAGGTCTTTACAAAACATATAATCTGCGTTATTTTCTTCGAAAAATGCAATCATTTTATCCATAATAATAGAATCTGTAAAAGCATTATCTCCTGTAGTGCTAACTATAACATCAGCACTAAATTTTTTCGCACCATTAAAAATTCTGAGCATAACATCATCAGGATCTCCTCTATAATATTTAATGCCGTTCTCCTTAGCTACATCTATTAAAATTTCATCATCTTCTAAGGTTGATGTGCATAAAATAATATCCGATGGTTTTTTAGCCAATTTCAAACGGCCTATCATGTGATCGATGTAGCGTTTATCCTTTATAGGTAAGAGTACTTTTTTTGGTAATCGAGATGATTTCATTCTAATAGTTATGGTTATTACATATTTCATAATAAAAGAAAATTGGCAATATAATTAATAATTGAGTAATAATTTATTATTCATCCGATTTAATAGATATTAATTATATTATTTCTGGTAAATTTAATTTTTCATATATAATTTGATTTATATATATATGAACCATCTTAAATAGGATTCAATGTTTCTACATCATTCTATTTAAAATTCTGTTATTTAAATTTAAAAGTCCAATTATTATTTTTTTAAATAATCCTTGTCTTTTGGAGTGTTTTATTTTAATAAATTTTAACCAAATTGAATTGGTTTTTTTTACCCAAGAAAAAAATTCACGGATTTCTAAATCTTCTTGTTGATTTAAAATATTTAAACTTACATTTACAGCTCGAATTAGATAACTTTTCGGTTTACAATATTTAATTATCCCTCTTGCCATGGTAAAATAAATTTTTCTTCTCCATTCGTTTGTCTCTTCCCTTTGGATTGCTACTTTCTTATATTTTGGCTCTTTTTCACCTCTTTTATTCATAATTTGATGATAGAACTTTGTCTCTGTAATCCGACCATATTTATATCCCTCTGAAAGTATTAATTCATTAAAAATAATATCTTCATTATTCTGAATATATCCATCCTCAATTCTTGGAATAATATTCTTAAAAGCGTTTTTTCTACCCATTTGGCCTCCTGAATATGCACGTGGACCCTTTTCGATTTCATGCTTATTTTGGATTAATATAACATTATCCCTACTACTTTCATACCAATCATATTTATGTTGATATTTCTTCATAAGATCATACCAATTTTGGGGAATGTACACATCAGCATGGAGGTAAATAAACCAAGTCGTTTCTACAATTGAGATCAATTCCGCAATACATATTCCTTGAGAACCATAGAGATGTTCTGAATATTTAGTAGATTGGTCTATAATAACAACGCGAGGAAATTTTTGAGCAATTTCAAGTGAATTGTCAGTTCCACCACCAAAACCAATTAATAATCGATTTATTGGAATCTCTCTATACCACGAATATAAGTTTGTTTCAAAAAGTTCGTTAGTATTAATAATTGGTACTATTATATCAATTCCTTCTTCATTTTTTAAAACTTTTCTATCAATAAATTCTACTTTTGTAAAAAATTTTTTAAAAATTGAATTATCTTCCCAATTAGACATATTATTTTTATTATCTGCTATTTGACTATATATTCTAATAAATTAATTTTTTTTTATTTAAAACATTAAATGGTTCAATTTTCAATAATAATTGTTTTCATTTAATTTTATTAATTTGGAATTATTTCCATCTAATTAACATGATCAGTTTTAATAATTTAATTCTTTAAAATAAAAAATTCATAAATTTTTAATAATTAATAGTGTCCAAACATAAAATTATAAATTTATCTTTAAAAGTAATAACTCGCGAATTTCTGGACCCGTTGCCCAGTAAATGCCTTTTTTAATAACGTTAGTCACATGTTTGATATCGTCATCGTCCCAAAATATATCAAAAAGAGAGTATTTTTTCTTAGACATTACTTTTAGTACTAATTAAATTAAGTTCAATTTTTTTAGCATATTCTTGATTTTAGATTTATCAAGTGGAGTTTGACTGTTGGAGTTATAATTTATGTTTTTCTTTAGATTTACCATTTTATATCTTTTAAGTCTTTGTTTTTTAACATTAACTCTCCAGATTCTTTCGTAGGATGAATATAAACATATCCTCAGTCTCGGAGCAATATTGAAGTTCAATTTTCGAAATTAAGTCCTCTTCAAGTTTTTCCCCTTTTCTGGAACCTATCGTTTTTATCTTCATAGATGCGGGATCTTTTCCGAATTTAGGTGCAATTTCTTAAATTAAAACTTCTAAAAGATCCTTTATTCGCACAGTAGGCATTTTAAATACGAAAATTTCGCCACTTTAGCAAAAATCAGTGATTTTAAAACTAAATTAGCTGCTTTGGAGATTGATATAAAGAATCGGCTCATTTTTTCGTCTTTTAAAGTTATTTCGCTTCCATTTTTTAATTGTTCTTTAATTAAAGGAATAATAGACCCTCTAGATTCTAGAACATTGCCAAATCGGAAACATGATATCGTTGTAGGGTGTGTACCTTTAGCGGAAGCTCTTGAAATGCATTATTTGTCGTTTGATTAAATTGAATCCTTATTACTTCTACGGAAGGATCAATCTCTATTTCGTAATATTCGTTTGCCCAACTATTATTTTATTTTAGTAAATTCTCCTCTTAACCATTTTAATCCATTAATCCCATAAATATTAAAACCAAATTTTTAAACCATTTGAATTGTGGAATAAAATAGCAGCGATATCAAATTTATTTGTTAAATATATTCCTTTTTTAGAATGAGAACAAGGGACAGGAAAGAGATAATTGATTCAATAGCAAATGAGTAATGAAATTATAAATAATTATGTTAATAAGTAAGCAATAGATAATAAATTAATGTGGTTGGCTATAGACTCCTGATCCTAAGAAAATAAATTAAAGCTAATAGCCCTATTACTCCCTTATCCTCAAATTGTCGAACCCACTCATTAAATACCGGAATTTTTAATATTTTTAATTTTTTGTCTTTTTTAAAAATGCAATTATTTCTTAACTCAATTAAAATTAAATTTCTTGGTAAATTATATGCTCTAAATACTATGTTTTTTTTCTTTAAATTATGGAGGATAACGTTTATTCCACTTCGAAGAATGTGTGAATCGTGAAATATAATTACACCATTATCATTTAAAACAGAGAGACAAAAATTAAAATCAGAAATAACCGCTTTAGTGGTATGTTCGCCATCAATAAGACAAATATCAGGTTTAGGATCTATTTTGCTTATATCAATATTTGATGCATCATCATCAAAACAAGTAATTTTATTTAAATTAATAGAAATTTGTTTAAGGTTGTTCAGCATTCTTTTTGTGGAATTTTTAGGATATTTATATCCTTTTTGACACCGATTATCTGGTTGAATTTTAAGTCTTTTATCAATTGAATAAATTTTTTTGCATTTCGGATCAAGTAGATGCGTTTGTATTGAACCACCTAAATGAGAACCAATTTCGAGATATACATAATATTCCATAGAATTTCTTATAGCATTTTGTAGAGCCAATAAAGAAGTTTTATCAAATCGATGAGTTTGGCTTACAATTTTAGCAAATAAATCTCTATTTAAAGTTGAAATCATAATATCGAAATTTCTTTTTTTTTTATTCATTGTCTTCAACTTTCTATAAAGAACAACAATGAATAGATAAATTTGTTTTCTAAAACTTTTATAGGTATTAAATTTTTTGAACAAATAAAAGGGATTCATGATAAAAATAAGCTCTTTATTGATTTATTAGTGAATGTAAAAATCTTAAATTTTTTTTTTTTAATTCTTAAGTTTACAAGTTAAGGATTGATAAAAAGTTTTTTCTTAATGTAACTAGCGACATTAATGAATTTAAAGATGTTGAAGAAAAAAATAGGGGTATGATTTCTTAACTCGGGAGTAAACGCTTTAAATTAAGTACTCTAACAAATTTGGAAGCAATTTTAGTAATTTTTTCAAGTTTCCAAAGAGATTTTGCTTTTGGAGAGGTTAAAATTTTAAGAGCGTGTATTGATCTGAGTTCGTAAAGAAGCTCGTCGTAACTCGTAGGCACCGATTTTCTTGCCAATTTCAACCGGAGTAGCGATAATAAGATCAAGGAAATCATGCACAAGAATACATGGGCTCGGATAGAGGTGTTTGCGTGATGATAACTAGGTCGAACGGCTATATCAGTTGGACTTTTCATGTCCCGAAAGGCGTATTCCACGATATATTGTTCTCTATATCCCCAAATAACGGCTTCTGGTGTCCACGCCTCTCTATTAGTGAATAATATCGTCCGTCCTAGCGTCGTCTCGTGTGCTTTTCGGGCTTTTTCATCAATTGAAACCTTTAGAGTCATGTTTCCGTCCATACGTTGAACTTCTGTAGTAATTACATCTGCAAAGGGTATTTTTCCTATCACGGATTTCAATTTCTCCTCAACTGCTTCTTTTCTGGACCATATTTTTATATTCAGGCGGTCTTTAAAGTACTCTTTTATTTCAAGGACCTGGTTTTCCAGTTTTTCGCCGAACTTAATAAGGTTTCTCTTTTGTTTCTTCGGATCGAGAACAACATAGAGAAACCGTTCTTCCCCGTAAATCTTCCTAGTCGTCTTAAAGTATTCGACAGATTTTTTTGTTATCGATAATACCGTCTTGGTGAATTTGTCCAGAGGCATGTGGAGAAGGTCCTTGTGAGTTGAATCTCAGGATCAAGTCCTAATGTTTCATATTCTATTTCAGCAAAAACTGGTTTAGCTCCCGCTAGAATTATACAATTTGCTGTTGAAATAAATGACATGGATGTAGTTATAACCTCACCTGAAGTAATATCGTATGCTAATAATAAAGAATGCAAAGCTGATGTACCTGAGTTAAAACTAACGACGTATTTCATGTCAAAATATTCCTCTAATCTATGCTCAAACTCACGAATTTCTGGTCCTGTTGCCCAATAACTGCCTTTTTTAATAACATTTGTTACATTTTTGATATCATCATCCCAGTATATATCAAAAAGAGGGCATATTTTCTTTGACATAACTTTTAATACCAATTAAATTAAGTTCAATTTTTTTAACATATTCTTTATTTTGGATTTATCTAGTGGAACTTGACTATTGGAGTTATAATTTATATTCTCTTTTAGATTTATTTTCTTTAAATCCTGAAATTCTTTATTTTTTAACATTAAATCTATAGATTTTTTCGAAGGATGAATGATAAACAAATCCTCTGTCTCTAAACAATATTGAAATTCATTTTTCGAAATTAAATCCTCTTCAAGTTTTTCTCCTTTTCTGGAACCTATTATTTTTATCTTAATAGAAGCAGGATCTTTTCCAAATTTGGGTGCAATTTCTTTAATTAAAACTTCTAAAAGATCCTTTATTCGAACAGTAGGCATTTTAAATACGAAAATTTCACCTCCTTTAGAATAAATCAGTGATTTTAAAACTAAATTAGCTGCTTCAGAAATAGACATAAAGAATCGGCTCATTTTTTTGTCTGTTAAAGTTATTTCATTTCCTTTTTTCAATTGTTCTTCAATTAAAGGAATAATAGAACCTCTAGAACCTAAAACATTACCAAAACGGACACATGATATCGTTGTAGGATGTTTACCTTTAGCTGAAGCTCTTGAAATACATATTCTTTCACCTAACATCTTTGTCGCACCCATAACTGATGTAGGACTCACAGCTTTATCTGTTGAAATGTGAATAACTTTTTCTACATCGTAATTAAAAGCAGCTTCAATAATATTTTCGATACCATGAATATTTACATTTATGGCTTCTAAAGGATTATATTCGCAAAAAGAAACATGTTTTATTGCTGCAGCGTTAAAAATATAATCTACGCCATCAACTGCTCTTTTGACTCTATCATAATTTCTAATATCTCCTAATAAATATCTTAGATTTATATTATCAACATGCTTGTATTTAAATCGGGATTCCCATAATTCATTTTCAGAGTTTGAAAAAATTCTTATTGTTTTAGGATTCCATTTTAAAAGCTGATTGACAACTTCTGATCCAATAGAACCAGTACCACCAAATACTAAAATTACTTTATTTTCAAAAAATGTTGAAAAATCCAAGTATTAACCACTTTAAAGTATTTAAATTTAATATTGTTCTGAAGAATTCTTCATTATTTTACAATCTATTCTTTTCGTAAAAAAAAATTAAAGAAGGAAATTTTCAATCAAAAATTTTGGCTAATATAATGAAATTAGTTCATTTTTTTAAGGATAAACATTTTTATGGTACCATAATCACCATACGCGGGTAAATACTTAAAAAATTCAATAAATTTATTATTATAAACTAAATCCTTTTTTCCTTCTATTAAAGCAGGATATAAAACTCTACAACCAAAATAATAACTACTTAAAAAGTTTTCAGTAGGAGGATCAGTGTTTAAAATTTCAAATTTGTCTTTAATAAAATGTATAAATTTTTCTTTATCAAAATATAAATTATGAAAGGGTTGAGGTATAGAATTAAGTCCAACTACACTTCGAGCTTCATTTAAATTTTCAAGACCATCTGTGAATGATTCAATCATTATATAATAACCTCCTGGCTTAAGTATTCTTCTAATTTCATTAAAGGCTTTTTGTTCTTTATCCCAAGTATCAAGATTTATTAAACACCTTTCAGTAAATATAATATCAAAAGTCCAATCCTTAAATTCTAAATTCAAGACATCTCCGAATTGAAAAATTGCATTTTTTAAATTTCTTGAATTAGCTAGCCTAATAAAATCTTCACAGAAATCAATACCTATAAAAGAGGTAAGATTCAATTTGTTTATAATTTCTTCAGCTGTATATCCATTACCACATCCAATTTCTAAAATTTTTGGATTTTTAATTTCTTTTTTTAAGATAGTTATATATTTTACAAGCATTTCCACTTCTTTATCTCTTGTATTAGTGTCTTTCATAGTGGATTGTTTTGAAAGACCATACTCTTCTGCCTGTTTAATATAATGTTCATTTATCTCATCCATTTTAATATAACCTTGTTTTCAATAGGAAAATCTTTATTTTAAAATACTTTTTCTAATTTTAAATTTTAATATTACAAATATAAGTAAATTTTTAAATTTATAGGTTATTTATTAACAAAATTGAGAATCTATCGAACAAAAGTTATTATAAAATATGTCTATTTAATTTTTAGGTGAAATTATTCAATCAGAAAAAGAAATTGAGCTAAAAATACTTTATTAAATTATGTTGTAATTAGTTATTATATTTTCTTTGATCCTAATATCTTTTTTTTTCAATTTTTGAATAGTTTTATATATAACAAATTGTAAATTAAATTTCTTTGAGAAATTCTGAATATTTAAGCGTCTTCAAAAGAGATATGTAGGTTTATACATATATTTACTTAATCCTTTCTTTTTTTAAATAAATTATTCAAAAAAGGCGATTGATTCAAAAATACCGTATTGCACTTTCTTAAAATTGCTATACTTACTTTGTCTGTAGTCTATGTTTTTTTCTTTTAGGATTTTAGCTACTTCTTGTATTCCATCTTCTAAATCATATTTAGGAAAAAAATTAAGATTTTTTTGAGCTTTTTCAAATGAAACTCTATAGGATCTATTATCTTCTTTATCATCAACACGATTAATTTCAATATCGGGGAAAATTTTCTTCATCAAAAATCCAATATCTTCTATTTTATAATTATTTTCATCTTTACCAATGTTGAAAATTGTTCCAGAAATTTTTTCTACTGGTTGGTTTAGTACATTAAATATTGCTTCTCCAACATCTTTAACATGTACAAAAGGTCTCCATTGTTTCCCAGAAAAAATGGAAATGCACTTGTTTTTAACTGCAAGAGCAGTGAGGAGGTTAACAACTAAGTCAAATCTCATTCTATATGACCAACCAAATGCAGTAGCTAATCTTAAAATACAAATATGAAAACTTTTACTATTTAATTTAAGTAAGGAGTTTTCAGCTTTTAGTTTCGTTTCTGCATATATCGAAACAGGATTTAAAGGAGATTCTTCTGTTAAGATTTCTTCATTCGAGGCTCCATAAACGCTACAAGTTGAAACGAAAATTAATCTTTTTATTCCATAATAATTACAGAATTCCGCTAAAATCTTTACTCCATAAAAATTAACTTCCTCTGTCAATTCAGGATCTATTTTACCAGCAGGATCACCCACAATAGCTGCTAAGTGAACAACAGCTGAAACATTCTTCAAACAAGGAATTAAATCTTCAATATTAGTATAATCTCCTTCAATTAATTCGAAGTTAGGATTTTCTAATAAATCCTTGACGGATTCAACTCCAAATGAAAGAGTATCTAAAACTCTCACTGAATAATCATTTTTTAAAAGAATACGAATTAGGTTGGATCCAATATAACCTGCTCCACCCGTTATCAATATCTTTTCAGTTTCCTTAAAAATTAATGAGTTCTTTACATTTTTTTTAAGATACTTTTCTTTAATAAAATCTTTAATATGATAATATTCTACAACTCTTCTTAAATTATCTAAAATAGGTATAATTTGGATGTTTCTACTAAGAAGAATATTTAAAATCTCGTCTTCAGGAACTCCAATTTTAGCTATTAAAGGGCTTTTCTTCATTATCTTTTTTATTGGGATATTTAGAGGAATATTTTTTAAAATTGCCCTCCTGATATCACCATCTGAGACAATACCTAATAAAACTTTATTTTCATCTACTATAAACGCAGTTTTAAGTTGATTTCCGTTTATAAAATTAATTACATCAATGATTTTATCATCTTTATGCACAAAAAGTTTCTCAAGTTTAGTTCTCAATTTATAATTATACCTTATTTATTAATAGCTTAATTATATTTCTGAACGGAAGTTATATATTCTTTCTATTACGTCACAGATTTTATTCACAAGAGAGATTTCTATATGTGAATAAATTGGTAAACATAAAATATTATTAGATAATTCTTCTGTAACTTCTAAATCTAAATTTTGATCTTTTAAATAAGGTTTAAACGCAGATTGGTGGTGTATGGCTGGATAAAAATATTTTTTTGTCATTATATTTTCAGCATTTAGTGCATCATAAAATTTATCTCGGGTTAAACCAAAATCTTTGGGATTAATAATGATTGCAAAATCTTTATATGAACTTCTAGAATCCTTCTCAATTTCTTGAAATGATATACCTGGTAATTTTTCAAGTCTATTTTTATAAATTGAAACCATTTTTTGCCGATTAATTACATTTTTCTCCAACATTTCCAAACTTTTCAAAGCTAAGATTGCATTAAATTCTGCCATTCTACCACTTAACCCTATGAAAGAAGTATTATAATCGCCAGGATTTGCATAGTTACGACCAATCCTAATAAGCTCGGCTAATTTTTTATCATTAGTGGTAACTAAACCTCCCTCACCAGCTGTTAAAACCTTGGTAGGGCTCATACTAAACGATTCTCCATTTCCAAAGTTACCAATGCTTTTTCCCTGATACATTGAACCCGCCCCATGTGCGGAATCAAAAATTAATTTTAATTTATAATCCTCTGCAATCTCATTAAGTGCCTTAATGTCACAGGGATTTCCAAATATATGCGTTGCTAATATAGCAGATGTTTTTTTAGTTATTTTTTCCTGAAGCTTTTCATGATCTAATGTAAATTTTCTTGGATGACAATCAATAAATATTGGTTTACATTCTAACCAAACAAGTGCCAATGAAGTTGCTGAAAATGAAAAGCTTGGAGTTAAGACATCTCCTTTTAATTTAAGGCATTTTCCAAGTAAAAGTAATCCAGTTGTACAAGACGAAATTGCGACAACATACTTCACTCCCATATATTCTTTTAATTGTTCTTCGAGTTGTTGGACAAATTTATGGTTAGTTATCATACGTGTGTGAAGTATCTCCTTAACATTTTCTTGTATGTCCTCTAGTGATGGTAGAGTTGGTTGTATGATAGGAACGAGAGATGAAAAAATGGGTTTTCCTCCCAAAATACTTGGTTTTTTATTTAACATAGACTTATTCATTAAATATTAATAGATATTTAATTAAATATAGAAATTATAATTAACTAAATTAATTTTTCGAATCCAATTTTCATAAAGTAAAAATTGTAAAAGAAATCAACTTATCAATTTATTTATATTTTCTGATGCCATTATTCTGCCATTTTCATCTGTTTACAAAGGGACATGAACAAGATATTCTTACAATCATAATTTTGAGTATTTGTACACTCTTTCATTTGAATGTTAATGAAATGATTTTGAAAACATGATACTAAAAAATGATTAAAGTGGACTTAAAAATTCGAAAATTGATAAGAGAGAATTTATTGTAATATTAATAGGGTGTGATATGCTCGTGATAGTTTGCGAATGAAAATTTTTTATTTTTTCACCCTACAAAAAACTTTGCATTTAATCAAAATTAGCAGAAAAAATCAAAAATTACTTAAAAAAAGAATATTTATTAAGTTCTAAAAATTAAAAAACACAAAATTTCCTTCTAGAATGAATTTAAATTAAGAAAAAATAGGGAAAAAATTAAAAAAAGAAATCCAAAAGGATTCATTGCTTTTTTGTGAGGATTTAGAATAAATGAACATAAAACATGTTTGTGTAGTAACTGGAACTAGAGCAGAATACGGATTACTAAAACTTACAATACAAAAGGTTCATGCATCAAATAAACTAAATTTGTACTTAATTGTTACTGGAATGCATTTACTAAAAAAATATGGCTATACTATTGATCTTATAAGAAAAGACGAGATCCCGATTACAAAAACTATTTATATGTACGAAGAAGAAGGAAACCAAAAGAGTTGCCTTGGAAAAGCGCTTGGAAAAGCGGTTATGGAGTTTACTCAGGTTTTAAGTGATCTAAAACCAGATTTATTGTTAGTTCTTGGAGATCGATATGAACCTTTAGCAGCAGTTTTAGCGGCATCAACATTATCTATACCTATTGCACATATCCATGGGGGAGATAATGTTATTCAAGGACAAGTTGATGAACAGATTAGACACGCATTAACAAAATTCTCACACATTCACTTTCCAGGAACCGAGAAAAGTGCGGAAAGAATCAAACTTTTAGGCGAAGAGGAATGGCGAATTCACGTAGTCGGATCCCCTGGAATTGATACGATTTATCAAGAAAAACTAATGAATAAAAAAGAAATTTGCGACAAAATGGATTTAAACGTGGATGACAAATTAATTCTATGTGTACAGCATCCATATATATTTGAAGCTGATAAAGCGGGGAAACAAATGGAAATGATCTTAAAAATTTTAAAAGAACTTAATCATCAGATAATTATAATATATCCTAATAATGATCTGGGAAGTGATTTGATTATTAAGATAATAGAATCCTATAGAAACACTCCGAAATTCAAAATATATAAAAATTTAGATAGGATTCTGTATTTGAGCCTATTAAAGAATGCAAATCTTTTAATAGGAAATAGTAGTAGTGGTATTATTGAATCACCTATATTTAAACTTCCAGTGACTAATTTAGGAGATAGAAATAAGGGACGTGAAACTGGTGCAAACGTAATACACGCAAATTTCAAAGCCTCAGAAATTTTATCCGCTATAAGAAAAGGATTATCCATAGAGTTTAAAGATTTTTGTCAAAAAGTAAAAAATCCTTATGGTGAAGGAAAAGCTGCAGAAAAAATTGTTAAAATACTTGAAGAATTAAAAATTGATAAAAAATTGTTAATAAAGAAATTAACATATAAAGTTTAAAAAATTCCCAATTATCTTGAGTTTTTTACTCTTAAATTCTGAAATTCTTCAGGATCAACTAATAAATATGACTTGCCTCCAATTTCAATATTTGGATAATCTATAGCACCTGAAAAATATGTTGCTTTTAATCTTCTTGCTAATTCTTCTTTTGGCATGTCTAAGCTAAGTTTACAAAAATCTTGAAACTCTCTCCTGGTATAAGCTGTTCTATGCCAAGTTTCAGTAGATTTTGGTAATTCTTTGTTTTTTAAAATAATATCCATAATTTCATAAAAAAGTTCAGTTTGATATACCATTGTTTTTTCTTTTAGAGATAATACTGTTTCATATCCATAAAGGGGAAATTTTTTTACAGCTATAATTTGTCCAGAATCAACTTTTTCAACCATATGATGACAGGTTACACCATATTCTTTAACATTATCATAAATTGCGAGATTATAGCAACCTATTCCCGGATATTTAGGAGGTGACGGGTGAAAATTAATAGCTGCTATCCGTGTCTTTTCTAATATCTCTTTAGATAAGATCCAAGGACATACAAAAGAAATTATATAATCACCTTCCCAATTATAGACTGAGTTTGGAAGTTCATCACCCCAATCTCCAGTTACTATTAAACAATCCGTGAAGTTTTCTTCAATAAATTTTCGAATAATATTCCCCCAATTTGTATCTTTCATTAATATCAATAATTTCATAATCGTCTCATTATTTAAGAATATTTAATTTAATATTTGCTCTATATTATGAAATTTAATGTATATTATAATTTTAATTATATAATGCGGTTTTAAAGAAAAATAGAATCATTATTACAACTCCTAATCAAATGTATATGGAATTTCTGTTTAGACCGAAATTATTTAAGTTTTATTTCCAAAAATCACCTCATATGAAGAAAGGAAAGACAAATTCAATAGAAAAATATTATTTAACTCTGTGTGATAGCTTTTGTTTTAATAATTCTTTGTTTATCTTTAATTTTTCTAAAATATTGTCAATTCTTTCAGAGATTTTGAGATTATCATAAACGTGGTAGATCCATGTAAAGATATTGTAAAATTTCAAAGGGTAAAGTTAAAAGAGATATACTTCATTATACATAGTTATTGCTAATCAATTTTATAACATCAGATGTGATTCTTTTAGTTGGAGAGTATCCCTCCTTGTTAAAAAGAAATAGTTTAAGATTTTTTTTTATTTTATTTTGATATTCTTCAAGTTTTTTAGGATTTGTTATAAATAGCTTGAGAGAATTATATATGTCCTCCTCGTTATAAGCTTTAAATATATATTTTTCATCACTATACAAAAAATTTGCTTCATAGTAAATTCTCCTATTCATTAAATCTAAACAAATTATTGGAATTCCAATGGCAATCGCTTCTAAAATAATACTTGAATCTTTTGTCAGTAAAAAATCACAAGAATTTAATAATTTATATAAATCTACATCTTTAACGATAATAAGGTCGTCATATCCCATTTCTTCAAGTAATTTTTTGTAGTTTAGCCCTACTTCTCTTGGATGCAATTTAAGGATAAATTGAATATTTGTTAATCTTCTTAAGGCATTAACTACACTTTTAAAAAAAAAATTATTTGATTCTATAGAGATTGGGCTTGTCGTAAGAAGGATTTTAATTTTATTTTGATCTAGTGTATATTCTTTTCCAGAAAAAATATCTTTAATTTTTGAAAGTTTGTATTTGTAGTTAAATAAATTTTCATGTCTTACAGACCCAGAAACAATTATCTTTTCTGGATTTACTCCATTTTTTGTTAAAAACTCTTTATCTAAATTGCCATCTACGTATATTCT